>OJLA01000044.1_pt1 | contig 110213 bp, 100 predicted proteins | sample 1596611 | NCBI WGS metagenome assembly OJLA01 (sample SAMEA4350168, study PRJEB24818) | metagenome | biome: human; feature: gut; material: faeces | place: Denmark | collected 2013-09
AGATAGTTCAATCAGAAAAAGCTAATGTTAAGCGTAGTATATCCGCAAAATACAATAATTTACGTTGGCATTTTAATAGATATTCAAAACAATATTCTAATAATGAATTGATTGAGATATATAAGCAGATTCATCATGATAATGAGCTTATTAATAAGGAAATAAAAGGTGCAATTCCAGGATCTGATTATCAAAAGAAACTAATGAAAAAGATTAGAGATGAAAATATATTTAATGATATATTTAATGAGCATATAGATGTTGTTATTAATTCAGCTGCTTTCGTAAAGCACTATGGAGATTATGATTTATTTTATAAAAACAATATTTTAGGAGTAGAAAATTTAATAAATTATTGCTTAAAACAAAATGCAAGATTAGTTCAAATGTCAACATTAAGTGTATCTGGAAATATACTAGAAGCTGGCCAGACTATTCAAAAAAATATAAAAACCCATGAAACATTTGGTGAAGATAATTTATATATTAATCAAAACATAGAAAATGTCTATGTAAATACTAAGTTTATTGCAGAAGTAAAGATTTTAGAAGCAATGTTAAATTTCAATTTAAATGCTCAAATTGTTAGGTTAGGAAATTTAACTGGTAGACTTTCTGACGGTAAATTTCAGCCAAATGTAGAGGATAATGCATTTTCAAATAGAATAAAGTCTCTAATTGCTTTAAATGCAATATCTTCTGATATGTATAAAAAGTATGTTGAAATGACTCCAATCGACGTTGTTTCAGTTGCAATAGATAAAATAATTCAGATAGAAAATTCAAACATTATATATCATTTATTTAATCACAACCATATACCAATGCCAAATTTTATAAATGTGATAAAAAGTTTAGGAGTAAAGATACAGGTACTAGATAAAGCAAGTTTTACAAAACTAATAAAAACTTGTATGCAATCAGAAAGTAATCTTTCATTAATTCAAGGAATTATACCCGATATTTCTGAAGATGGCTCTTTAGAATATAATGATAATATAACTATAAAATCTGAATATACAAAAAGAATACTTAAAAAGATTGATTTTGAATGGCCTATACTAACAGATGATTATCTGTTAAAATATTTTAATTATTTGAAAAAAATAAATTTTATTAATATACGGAGGAAAAAATGGATAGTTATATTCCAATACTATTATTAATCACATTAGCAGCAACATTATCCCTTGCATATTTTACAACGCGAAAACAGAAGTCAATTATATATACTCTATTTAAAGTATTATTTTTACTTTTATCTCTTCATGTTTTTGCACTAATGTTATTATTCTTTTTTAAAAGTTTTATAACTAATATGGATGGTTTAATGTATATTGACGCAATAAGCTACTTTTCTACATGTAATCTGCCTGTTGTATTATTCTTTATTGCTTCAGTATATAAAGATAAAGATGTGAATTTAAAAAAATACTGGTACTTATTAATAGTCCCAACAATTTCAATTATAATGATATATACTAATCCTTTTCATCATTTGTTCTGTAAAAATTATGCTATAAATGTATCAGATGTTGAACTTGGTCCATATTTTTACATTCATATGATTTATACATATATTCTTATGTTAGTTGCTTTTATTAAAATTATTAAGGAGTCTATTAACAAGGCAGGATTTGTATCATTTGGTACTATTCTAATTATAATTGGTGCTTGTGCACCAATTATTCCTAATATCTTAGCATCACTGCAGATAATCGCAATGGAAACATATATAACTCCAATTCTTTATTTGATAACAGCTATATGTTTTTACATTTCTATATTTAAATTAAAAGCTTTTGACGCTGTTCCTATAGCTTTAAAGAATATAGTAAATATAATGGCAGATGCATTTATTGTAGTTGAAAAAGATGGAACAATGACTTATTCAAATGATGCTTTTAAAAATTATTTGGCTAGAATTATTCACATAAATTTGAATGATAATTTTTATGAAATTATTAAGAAAAATAAAAAAATAAAATTAACTCATATAAAGGATTTAATAAAAAAATCAGAGAAGAACAATACAATAGTTAAGTATGACTGGGATATAACATATCATGGCAATCATAAATATTTTGAGATTGGTATACAACCTATTATATCAAATAAAGGTAAAAAGCAGGTAATTGGTTCTCTTATCATATTTAGTGACACCACCCAGCATATGCTTGATATGCAAACAATTCAAAACAACCAACAACTACTTATGGAAAGAGAACGTCTAGCATCACTTGGACAATTAATTGGTGGTATTGCACATAACTTAAAAACTCCTATCATGTCTATATCAGGAGCTGCTGAAGGATTAACAGACTTAGTAAAAGAATATGATTCATCTATTGGCGATCCTGAAGTTACTAACGATGATCACCACGATATTGCAAAAGATATGAGAGAATGGATAGAAAAAATTAAAACATATACAGCATATATGTCAGATGTAATCACAACTGTTAAAGGACAAGCTGTTACTCTTTCAGAAGAACAAGTTGTATCTTTTGATATAGATGAACTTGTAAAAAGAGTAGATATCTTAATGAAACATGAACTTAAAAATGCTTTAGTTGTTCTTAATGTTCAAATGAACACTTCAAGTTCAACCACATTACATGGTAATATAGTAAGCTTGGTACAAGTTATTAATAACATGATATCAAATTCTATACAAGCATATAACGGAGTACCAAATAAAGAAATTAACTTTATTATAGATAGAGATGGAAATAATATAGTCCTTTCTATACAAGACTTTGCAGGTGGTCTGCCAAAAGAAGTTGAAGAAAAATTATTTAAGGAAATGATAACAACTAAAGGAAAAAATGGAACAGGTCTTGGATTGTTTATGTCATATTCAACAATTCGTGCACACTTTAACGGAAATATCACATTTGAAACAGAACAAGGCAAAGGCACTACATTCCATATCATCATACCAATTGAATAAAATATAATTAATGAAACTCTATACTTTTTGGTATAGAGTTTTATTTTAGGCTTAATTTTAACCATTTTTCGACTTTTTTTGTTTACCACCTTGATTTTTGTCTAAAAGTATGAATATAATATGGTAGTATAAATAGAGGTGATATAATGAGAAAAAATAACTTACAAGTTGAAAATTCTAATGGATATAAAATTATCGCTGTTGATGATGAATCAGGTATTGTTGATTCTTTATCTATATTTTTAAAAAGATCTGGATATAACTTTACAGGAGTTACAAATCCTTTAGAGGCTATTGAGCGTGTTAGAAATGAACACTTTGATTTAATGATTTTGGACTTTATTATGGATCCTATCCATGGTGATAAAGTTGTAGAAGAAATTAGAAAGTTTGATAAAGAACTATATATTTTATTACTAACTGGTCATAAGGATTTAGCTCCGCCACTTGAAACAATCAGAATGTTAGACATTCAAGGTTACTGTGAAAAAAGTGATAAATTCGATCAACTTTTGTTGCTTATCGAGTCTGGAATAAAATCAATTGAACAGATGAATGAAATAAAAAGAATGAATGAGGAACTATCTCAAACTTATGAAAAGCTTGAAAAAGCTTATCTTGATAGTATCCAAACTTTAAGATATACAGTTGAAGCTAAGGATCCATATACAAGAGGACACTCTGATAGAGTTTCTGAGTTCTCTGTTCTAATTGGAGAAAAGCTTAATATGTCTGAAGAAGATTTAAAAACACTTAGAGTTGGTGGCTTATTCCACGATATTGGAAAAATAGGAATACCTGATAGTATACTTTTAAAAGAATCTAAACTTACTGATGATGAATATTCTCAAATAAAGAACCATCCATCAATAGGTGCTCATATTCTTTGCAATGCAGAGGTATTTAAAGATATTATTCCTATCGTTAAACACCATCATGAAAGATATGATGGAAATGGATATCCAGGAAAATTAAAAGGTGAGGAAATTCCTTTTATGGCAAGAATTGCAGCTGTTGCTGATACATTTGATGCAATGACATCAAAAAGAACATATCGTAATGCATTAGATATAGAAGTTGTAAAATCTGAGATTGAAAGATGTTCTGGAACACAATTTGATCCGCAAATAGCAAAAGTATTTCTAGATATTCTAAATAATGATTATGATAAAATATTAGAAATTCAAGAAAAATATAAATAAAAGACCGAAAATCTCGGTCTTTTTTTATAGGAATAAATACTTTTTTCATATAATACATTTTTTACTCATCTAGCATTAATTTAGTTTTCTTATCTTTTAATCTTCTTAATTGCTCTTTTTCAACTTGCTTGATACTCTTTTCCGGTGTTGGTAAATTTTCTGGCATTGTTCCACCAATATCCTCTATTGCTTTTCTTACCTTTGTTCCTACCTCATAATGTGTATCAGTTGCTTTGCTACAACTATGTACTTTATCTCTTTTTAGTTTTTCTTCTGTCTGTGATATTCTAAATAAATTAGCAATTAACTCTGTACTTCCCATAAAGTCCAATATCTTTTCATTATCTTTTAGCCTTTTTCTCTTATGTATATCATCTACAGTCAATCCACCATACAATCCCATATAGCCTGCATTTTGAAATTCTGCATATTCTTCATTTGTTATTACACCTGCATTATGTGCCGCTTCTAACAGCATTTGATTCCATTGTTTTACATCTCCACGAATTACTAATCTTTTATTATCTTCATCCAATTGATTAAAATAATCAGCTACCTCTTGCCTTCTTGTTTGAATTGCAAAATATGTTTGTCCTAATGCAATAACTTCTTTTCTTGGATCTCCATTTTGCACAATTAAGTAGCAAGCATATCTTGAAAGTTCATAATCTAGTAGTTCTCTTATAGTATTACTGCCTATTTCAACCATTTTCCTGACCTCAGGAAAATGGTCCTGAACTTCAAACCCACTATTGTTACATGCCAATTTTGCTCTGTCTATTACCTTTGAAAAATTTTCCCATTTTTTATATTGTAACACTTCGCTTAATTCTCTTGCATTCCAATATTCTGTTCCATCCTCTCTAATCTTTTTTATTTGTTCAAAACTTTTATATTCTTCTGCTTGTAAATTGCTCAATATTATCATCTCCTATCTTTATATAAAATCATTGTATCAAACATTTGTTTATTATTCAAGCATTATGCAAAAGTTTTTTAAAATTATTTTTGGACTTATAAAATTTTATATAAAAGCACCTAAATAAGTATATTTTGTACTTATTTAGGTGCTCATTTCTTATATCTTCATACTCAATTTAACTTTTTGTCTCTCTTTATCAATTCCAATAACTTTTACTTTAACGATATCTCCAACAGATACTACATCTGATGGATTTTTCACAAATCCATTGCTCATTTCGGAAATATGAACTAATCCATCATGTTTAACACCAACATCAACAAATGCTCCAAAATCGGTTACGTTTCTTACTGTTCCTGTTAAAATTTGATTTTCTTGTAAGTCTTCAAATTTTAAAACATCTTCTCTTAAAACTGGCTTTGGCATTTCTTCTCTTGGATCTCTTCCTGGCTTTGAAAGTTCAGATATAATATCTTTTAATGTCATTTCCCCTACTTCCAATTTTGCTGATATTTCTTTTATATTTAGGCTTTCAAGTTTTGTTTTTATTTCTTTTAAAGTTTCTTTATTTGTTAAATCTTCCTTTTTATACCCTATTAATGCAAGTAATTTTTCAGCGATATCATAACTTTCAGGGTGAACTGCTGTTGTTTCTAATGGATTTTTTCCATCAAATATACGAATAAATCCTGCGCATTGTTCAAACGCTGTCTTTCCCAATTTCGATACTTTCAAAAGCTCTTTTCTCTCTTTTATTTTTCCGTTTTCATCTCTGTATTTTACAATATTGTTAGCTACAATTTTATTAATTCCAGATACATATGATAAAAGTGATGGTGTAGCTGTATTTACATCAACCCCAACCTTATTAACAGCATCCTCAACAACTCCTGTTAAGCTTTCAGATAGTTTCTTTTGGTCCACATCATGTTGGTACTGCCCTACTCCTATAGATTTTGGATCAATTTTAACAAGTTCTGCAAGTGGATCTTGTAATCTTCTTGCAATTGATATTGCTCCTCTTAAAGATACATTAATATCAGGATATTCTTCTGTTGCAAGTTTTGATGCAGAATATACAGATGCTCCAGCTTCTGATACGATTGCATAATGAACTTCTTTTCCTAGTTTTTCTTTTGCTTGCTTTATTACGTCTGCAACAAATATTTCAGACTCCCTTGATGCCGTACCATTTCCTATTGCAAACATATTTACATCATATTTCTTTATTAAATCTAATAATTCTTTACTTGCTTTTTCAACATCATTTTGTGGTTCTGTTGGGTAAATTGTAGTTGTAGTTAGCACTTTTCCAGTTTCATCAATAACTGCAATTTTACATCCTGTTCTATATGCAGGATCAAATCCTATTACAGTTAAATTCTTTATTGGTGCTCCAAGTAATAGCTGTTTAGCATTTTTTCCAAAAACTTTTATAGCCTTTTCTTCTGCTTTTTCCGTTAAATCTGAACGAATTTCTCTATCTATTGAAGGCTCTATTAATCTTTTCCAACTATCTAATATTGTTTCTTGTAAATATGTAGTAAATTGAGTTTGTCCCTTAATTATATCTTTTTCCATATAATTTATAATTTTATCTTCAGGCTTATCTATCTTTACCTTTAAAAATTCTTCTTTTTCTCCACGATTAATTGCAAGTATTCTGTGACTTGGAAGCCTATTAATACTTTCGGAAAAGTCGTAATACATTTCATAACTAGATTTTTCATCTGGCTTTGATGCCTTTGTTACTATAACTCCCTCTCTATAGCAAATTCTTTTAATGTTCTTTCTATAGTCTGCATTATCAGAAATATTTTCAGCAATGATATCTAATGCACCTGAAATTGCATCTGAAATATCCACAACTTTTTTATCATTTTTAGGGTCTGTTTCCACATTATCCACAGTAGAAGTTATAAATTCTTTTGCAATCTCTTCTATAGGTCTTGTTTCTTTTTGTTTATATATAATGTTTGCAAGTGGCTCTAGTCCTTTTTCTTTTGCAATAGTAGCTCTTGTTCTTTTTTTCTGTTTATATGGTCTATAAATGTCTTCTACTTCTGCTAAAGTTTTAGCAATGCTAATAGCCTCTTTTATTTCATCTGTCATTTTTCCTTGTTCTTCAATAGAATTTGTAACTTCAGTTTTTCTTGCTTCTAGATTTCTTAGATAATTTAGTCTTTCGCCTAAGTCTCTTAATGTTTCATCAGATAAACCACCTGTTACCTCTTTTCTATAACGTGCAATAAAGGGAATGGTATTTCCTTCATCAATTAATTTTATAGTTGCATCAACTTGTGATACTTTAATATTTAATTCTTGTGATAATTCTTCTGTAATATTCATTTTTTATTCCTTTCTTATTTTATATAATTTTTTTATTCATCCAAATTCCTCCTTAAAGTATCAAACACTTCCTCATGTGTTAAATATTTAGTATTTTCATTTTCTGCTTCCTTTTCTGCTTCGTCTAGGGCATCCTCTATATATTCACTATATTCTTTTCCACTTATTAATTCTTCATATTTTTGTAAACTCATTACTACCATTGAACCATACCCATTTTTTGTTAAATATACTGCCTCGTCTTCTTTTAGTACCAACTCTTCTATTTCTGGATATTTGTTTCTTAAGTCTGATACCGGTCTTATATTAATCATACGCTTCACCTCTCTTTTTATTATCTGCATTTTATCATTATTTTATCTTACGTTCAATACATTTTAAAAATTTGCATAAAAAAATTACACCTCAATATAAATATTTCATTTATATTCTAAGGTGTAATCTTTTATTTTTATACATTTACAATACTTACAATTTTAGGTTTCGGTACTACTAGTCCCATTGTTTGTTTAAAAGTAACCTTTATATTTGGATTATTTATTGTTGTTTCTATTTCATATTCACCATTTTCTTTCCATACATTAAATGCAATTCTGTGTTTTCCAACTGTCATAGGTACTTTTACTTCTCTTCCAGCATTTAAAGTTGCTACAAGTTTTCCATCCATATAAACATCTACTGGCATTATTACTCCAGTAAGTTGATTTATTCTTGCAAATATTACACTTCCCTCATGTGAATAATTCTCTAAAGGATTTCCACACTTTGTGCAAAACTTTCCTGTTAAATCTACAGGTGCTCCACATTTATTACAAAACACTTTATTCTCCCCCTATTATTCCATTCCTAGATACTCATTATATGTAACTTCTCTATCTACAACTTTATCTGCTTTTATATCTATTATTCTATTTGCTACAGTTTGTGTTAATTGGTGGTCATGTGAAGTAAATAGAATTATTCCCTTAAATTTTGCCATTCCTTCATTTAATGCTGTTATACTTTCCATATCTAAGTGGTTAGTAGGCTCATCAAATATTAGTAAATTTGCTCCAGATAGCATCATTTTAGAAAGAACACATCTTACTTTTTCTCCTCCTGATAATACATTTACTTTTTTCAAAGCCTCTTCTCCTGAGAACAACATTCTTCCTAAGAAACTTCTAACATACGTTTCATCTGGATCTTTTGAATATCCTCTTAACCAATCTGTAATCGATAAATCAGATTCAAATAAATAGTTGTTATCCTTTGGAAAATAGTTTGATGTAATTGTAGTTCCCCATACAAGCTCACCTTCATCTGGTTCAACTTCTCCTGCAATTATTTGGAATAGTAAGGTTTTCGCATTTTCATTATCTGCTAGAAATGCTATTTTATCATTTGGCTTTACTGTAAAACTTACATTATCTAATATTTTTTCTCCATTAACTGTTTTGGTAATATTTTTAACTTGCAATATTTCCTTTCCCGGTTCTCTATCTGGCTTAAAGTCTATGTATGGATATTTTCTGTTAGATGGTTTAATTTCATCTAATTCAATTTTCTCTAATGTCTTTTTTCTTGATGTTGCTTGCTTTGATTTTGATGCATTTGCGCTAAATCTAGCAATAAAGTCTTGTAATTCCTTTATTTTTTCTTCTTTCTTTTTATTTGCATCTTTCATTTGCTTTAAGGCTAATTGACTAGATTCATACCAGAAATCGTAATTTCCTGGGTATACTTTAATCTTTCCAAAGTCAACATCAGCAATATGTGTACATACTTTATTTAAAAAGTATCTATCATGTGATACAACAATTACTGTATTTTCAAAATTTATTAAGAATTCCTCTAACCAGTTAATACTCTTTAAGTCTAAATCGTTTGTAGGCTCGTCTAATAAAAGAATATCTGGATTACCAAATAATGCTTGAGCAAGTAACACTTTAACTTTTTCTTTTGCTTCTAATTCGCTCATTAATTTATAATGATTTTCTGGTTCAATTCCTAAATCATTTAAAAGTACTGCTGCATCAGATTCTGCATTCCATCCATCAAGTTCGGCAAATCTTTCTTCTAATTTAGCTGCTTTCATGCCATCTTCTTCTGAAAAATCTGGTTTAGCATATATTGCATCTTTTTCTTGCATAATTTTATATAGTTCTTCGTTTCCCATAATTACTGTATTAATTACTGTATATTCCTCAAATGCAAAGTGATCTTGTTTTAAAACAGATAATCTTTCATTTTTTTCTTTAGAAACTTCTCCTTTACTAGGTTCTAACTCTCCTGATAGGACCTTTAAAAATGTTGATTTTCCTGCCCCATTTGCTCCAATAATACCGTAGCAGCATCCTTTGTTAAATTTAATATTTACGTCTTCAAATAACGTTCTTTTACCAAATCTAATGGTAACTCCTGTTGCTGTTAGCATTTTATTTCCTCCTTTTTATCCTAGCATTTCTTTTTTCTTTAACCATAATATAGCAATTAAACCAATCACTAGTGAGAATAGTACAATTGTAATAAATCCAAATGGATTATTTTGCATTGGCACTGGTACATTCATACCCCAATAACTTGATATCATTGTTGGTATTGCTAAAATGATTGTAATTGATGTTAAAAATTGCATTACACTATTTAGATTGTTTGATATTATAGATGCATATGCATCTAAAGTACCTGTTAAAATGTCGCTATATATTTTACTCATTTCTATTGCTTGTTTATTTTCAATAATTGCATCATCTAATATATTTTCATCTTCTTCATATAATTTAATTAAATTTCCTCTAAGAGTTTTTTCCATTACGACTTCATTTGACTTTAATGATGTTGTAAAATATACCAATCCCTTTTTCAAACTAAGTAATTTCAATAACTCTTTATTTTTCATCGAATTTTTTAATACACTTTCTGCAACCTCTGTTTCTTTATTAAGTCTTTTTAATAATGTTAAAAAAAGCTGTGCGTTTGAATAGAATATTTGTAAAAGCAATCTGCTTTTTTTGTATGTAACAATATTTTTATTTTTCTCTAGAGAGTCTATGATTGTATTCTTTGCCAAGGATACTGTTATAAAATAGTCATCTCTTACAAAAATAATTCCTATTGGCATTGTACTGTATACCTTCGCTCCACTTTCTTTTTCTATGATTGGTATATCAACAATAAATAAGATTGTATTGTCATCATCTTCTACGTCTATTCTGGCTTTTTCTTCATAGTCAAGAGCATATTGAATAAAGTCTTCACTGATTTTTATATTATTGCATACTTCATGAATTTCATCTTCTGTCGGTGATACCATATTAATCCAATTCCCTTTTTTATATTCTTTCGTCTCTACTGTTACATTTGTTTCAAAATCTGTATTATACATTTTTAACATAGTTCTCACCCCTCATTTTTATATATTACCATATTTTTATATAGATTACAACGTTAGCAGATAAAAAAATATTGACAAATCCCTGTAATAGTTTTATAATTATTATGTTGTTAACTTTATATTTGCGCCATTAGCTCAGTTGGTAGAGCAGTTGACTCTTAATCAAATGGTCGGAGGTTCGAATCCTCTATGGCGCACCAATTATGTTTTAATAAACCATATACTTATTCAAAAGTAGATGGTTTATTTTTTATATAATATTTAAAATAAAATAAAAATTGAAGTACATTTGTACCTCAATTTTTATTCTATCTTTTAATAGTCTATTTTATAATCTTTTGCATTTTTTAGATCTTGTGTAATTATTGTTGATAATGTGATTTCTTGATCTTTTTTCATTTTTGGTAATGGAATTCTTGTCTTTCCAATTTCATTACTTTGATCATCTAAATACTTAATATACACATCTCTTGCTTTTGTTTCTTTACCTGAAATATTTTTCACTGTTATTACTACTTCTGTTTCTTGCTTTTTTGCAGTCATCTTTATGTCACATAACTTATATTCTTTTGTTTCTCTATCTTCAACAGCTTTTCCAGTTACTCTTACTACAGGTTCTTCTTCAACCACTTCGACTTTCTTTTTATTATTATTTATAACTATTATACCTACACCTATAGCTATAATAACTAAAATAATAATTGATATAATGATAATTTTTTTCTTTTTCATATCTTCCTCCAAAATTTTATATTATATTATTGAACCTCTAAGTTTCTAAATATTACTTTGTCATCTCCAGAATCTCTGCTTCCATCTTTCCTATATCCTAAATGTAAATAATATTTTTTTCCACCTGCAATATCTGATAAAGTATATTTTTGATTTTCAACAGTTCCAGATATATATACAAATCTACCTTCCCCAGAATCATATGCAGGTGCTGTTGAATCTGTTGTAAGAGTAGCATACCCAAAATCATAGTTGTTTTCGCTACTTACTTCGGCCTCTATAGAAACTGTATGAGTACTATCTTCTGAATAATTACTTAGGTCTATTACTATATAACTATTTGCTGTAGTGCTATGAATTCCAATATTATTTGGAACAACTGTGTCTCCATCATTTACAAATCCATAATCATTATTATAAATCAATGAATATCCAGATAAAGTTACTTTTCCTGATACTTTTATATTTATCGTCTTTTCTTCACTTGAATAACCCTCTGTATCTTTTGCATAGACAGATACTTTGTGTGTTACATAAGGTTCTATATCTGTAAATCTGTGTGTTGCAGAATTACTTTCTATATACTCTCCATCATCAAATTTATAATAATATTTAGAAATACTCTTATTTCTAAATGCTTGTGCCTCTATACCTATTGTTATTTCATTATCTGCAGGTACCTGAGTAATACTTTCTATTGTTGGTCCTCCGTCTAATATTTTGTAACTTCCCGAATAACTACTATAGTTAGATGAAGTAATTCCATTTTGTGTAGTTCCTGTATAACTTTCTTGTCCTGGTAATATTTGAACTTTTACTAATACTGTTTGATTTGCTTTTGCTATTCCCATATGAACAACAGCTGCTGCTAAACTTGAATCATCTGTATATGTTTCTGTTCCCCATAGACTTCCACTATTGCTTCCTGTTACTAATACTCCTAATACTAAATTGTTCTTTCCTCTATATGAAGTAAGGTTCCCTGAAGCCTTTATTACTGTTAATCCCTCTGGAAAATCTCCTGTCATGGTTTTATTCTCGGTTATTATAGTTGAAGAATTGTTGCTATCTTTTGCATATGTTTTTATCGTATATTCTGTGCCGTCTGTAAGTCCTGTAAATGTATAGCTATTTTGTGTGCTTTCAACATATTGTCCGTTATTTATACTATAATAGTATTTTTCTATTGTTGCTCCATTATATGCTTTTGCATTATTTTTTACTTCTATAGCATTCTTTTTGCTACTTAATATACTCTCTATTGTTGGTCCTTTTACTTCTTCTCCATTGTCTCCTATGAATACAAATCCATAATATGATGATCCACTGCTATTTCCTACTGAACTTGAACTTATACCATTTCTTATACTTGCTACATATCCTTCTTCTGGACATTCTACAACTTTAATTTTAAGTACTTTCTCTTCTCCTATACTTACTAGTCCCATATGTACTGCCGCTCTTTTTATTGTTGAGTCTACTCTATATACATCTGTTCCATATACTGACCCTGAATTTTGCCCTGTTACCAATACTGGATATATATTTCCTACTACTTTATAGTTGTCTTGTAACCTTGATGGACTCGCCATTACATGTATCTCTTCTGTTACTACTTCGCTTTCTTCTCCTGTTGTATCTACTATTTTTGCTGACCATGTTTTTGTTTCTGATAATATCTCTATACGTGTTTTAATGCTACTATTACTGCTATAACTTTTTCCTCCATTACTACTATAGCATCCTGTTAAGTTTGTCATATCTTCTGCATATGTTATTGTCAATTTTGTTCCATATGGGTACCAATCTATTCCTTGGAATACATATGGTTCCTTATCTAGTGTAAATATTGGGTTTGGAACAGCTGACTCATCTATGTTTGTTACCTCAAATTCGTAAACTGTATCGTTTCCTAAAGAATCTTTTGCATAGATTGTATATGTTCCGTTTTCTTGTATCAATTTTCTTCCATAATTTTGAATTGTTTCTCCGTCTTCACTAAAATAACTTTTTGTATGTTTTCCTTCTGCAAATTTTATAACTTCAATATCATTTTTATCTGTAACTTTTATTTTTAGATTTAGATTTCTTATTTTGCCTTCTAAATCTCCTTCTATTGCAATTTCTGGTGGATCTATATCTATGTTCTTTATAGTATAACTTGCTTGTTTTGTCCAAACTTCATTTTCGCTTAATCCTCTTGCATATATTGTTACTTGATTTTGTTCTATTGTAAATGGTCCACTGTAGTTTTTCCATTCACTTTCTGTTCCATCTGCGTATTTTAATTTATATTGTTTCTTTACTAGATTACTATTGTATGAGATGCCTATTGTTACACTCGTGCTTGCACTTTTTGTGCTTGGTATAATTTTAGGTTCTTCACCTGGATATGCATTCCATCTAATAGATATATTTTCGTAAATATCTCCGTAATCTATATCTAATATATGAATGGTTCCACTAAAATCTATAGCTTGTCCTTTTTCATCTTGTATTTTTCCTTTTAAATTTCCGTTTTCATCTAATATTTGATCCTTATGCTCTGGTTTTACTATTAATATTCCTTCTTCATCATATTCTTTCCATTCTCCGTCCTTTATTTTATATTCTTTTAATACTGCTTCTGGCGGATATTTTAATTTTAATAAATAATAATAGTCTTTATTTAAAATTGTATATTTATCTGTATCTTCTACTTTGCCATCTTCAGGGTTGTCTTTGCCCGTATCTCCCCCTGGTGTTGTATTACTTCCTGAGTCTCCTCCTGGTGTTGTATTACTTCCTGAGTCTCCTCCTGGTGTTGTGTTACTACCTGAGTCTCCTCCTGGTGTTGTGTTACTACCTGAGTCTCCTCCTGGTGTTGTATTACTTTCTGAGTCTCCTCCTGGTGTTGTATTACTTTCTGAGTCTCCTCCTGGTGTTGTATTACTACCTGAGTCTCCTCCTGGTGTTGTATTACTTCCTGAGTCTCCTCCTGGTGTCGTGTTACTTCCTGAGTCTCCTCCTGGTGTTGTATTAGTTTCTGTATTTCCTCCCGAAGGTTTACTTGGGTCATCATTTTTTGGTCTATCTGGTGCTGATGTTACACTTCCTATATTAGTAATATTTAATTTTTCTTCTGTTGTTCCTATTTTATTTGTTGCTCTTGCATAGATAGTTCCGTTTTTTGTAACTATAATTTTTTTATTATCTTCAGTATATCTTTTATAATTAATTCCGTCTTCGCTATATTCTACTATTTCTGCATCCGAAGTTTCTATTGTTACTATTACTTGTTTTCTTCCTGTATCTGTTGGGTATGGATATGGATCTGCATTTATTTTAACATATGGTAAGTTTCCCTTTTTTATGTTTGTTATTACTTTGTTAGCTGTATTAGATCTCTTTCCTTCTTCGTTTACGTAGTATGCACTAATTAGTACATTATCAGTTACTTCTATTTCTTTGTCATATTTTTTATATTCTTCATTTCCAACTCTTATATAAATTTCTCTTGCTTTTTCTTTTGGGCTTACTGTTACCTTAACTTTTTCAACCTTAGAATCTTCTGGTGTAATTATAATATCTGGAGCTTTTACATTATTGTTTTGTTCATCTACTATTTCTTGTATTTTGTCTGGAATCCCATCATTTTTTGCATTCTCTTTATCGCTGTCATTTTCAATGTTTACGTAAATATATTTATTATCTTTTCCCCATTTATCTTGCTTTGTTATTACATTTCCATCGTTATCTTTTATTTCTTCTACTATTTTAGCTCTTGCCATTACTAATGTATCTTTTTCTACGGTGAATTCTTTAGTGTAATCTCTCCACCCAGTTCCATCTATATTATATTGTTTTACCACAGCTGCTTCATCGTATACTATTTTTACTTTATGCACACCTTTTTTGTCTGTTTTTTCATCTTGGATGTCTACTAGTACGACTCCATCTGGTGCCTCTACTACTTCATTATCATCTAAATCATATTTTATCCATACATCTTTTACTCTTGATATTGGTATTGTAATTGGGCCCGTATATTCATCCCATTCAAGATTTACATTACTTCTTACTTCTCCTTCTTCTCCTAGTCTCCACATTCTATTTGTTGCATTATCTGGATAGTGTAATGTTAATCTAATCCATCCATCCCATTCTTCATTCTCTTCTTCTGGTAGGTCTTTGCTGTCTGGTGTATGTAATATCTCTCCAGATATTTCTTCACCTTCATAATCATAAATTCTCATTGTTTTAGAATTTATAATATATTTATGTTTATTTTTGGTGTTTATAGCCTCTTTATCTATCCAATATAAATTAAGATTGTCTATAGAAATTCCAGATTCTTTTTCTAGTTGCTTTTGTAGGGTTGGCACTTTATTCTTTATTTCTTGTTTTTCACTATCTGTTAATTCACTTAGTACTGGTAACTGCAACGTTTTTTGCTGTTTTACTTCATCATCTATTTGCTTATCCATTTTGTATAGCTTAACTCTTTCTTCGATAGCATAATAATCATTAACAAATTTTGCATATCTGCTACGTTCTATTATCCCATCTTTTCTAAAAAGCAAGCTAAGAATTATAGTTGCTAATATTACTATAACAGTTATAGTTACAACCAATGCGGTAAGTATGAAATGTTACTTTCTTCATTAAAATTAAATGAGGTGTCATACCCCTTTAAATAAAAATCAAATTTCTTATCATTATATATAACAATCTTATCAACAAACTCCTTACAAACATTTTTGCTAAACTTTTTTATATTTAAAATATTATCTATTGTCTTTTGAATCTTCTCCAGTATTTCTTCTGCATTTTCTTTCATTCTTACTTTTTGTTTTTGAGAATCTAATTCAATTTCAATTTTATTTATCTTTTCTATTATTTCGTTGTTTTTCAAAGAAAATGTTTCTTCATCCACAATTCCCTTAATGCATAAATCAAGTAATCTACTTCTTTCCTTCATTAATTGTTCTTTATCTTTAACAAGTATATCATTTAATTGTGTTTCTTGTCCACATTTATTCAGCACAAGTTTTATATATTGTTCAGTTTCTTTCTTTATTTCTTTTTTATTGATTAGAACCTCTTTTAAAGCTTTCATAAAACATATCTTCAATGTTTCATTGTTTACCCTATCGTTATTGCATCCTATATCTTGTCCATTTTCTTCATGTTTTTTTCCGTATTTTGTTGCAGTATAACATCTCCAGGTCTTTCTAATAGTTCCATCTTTTCTTTTTCTATTTTCTCCACCAACATAGGAAGAGCCACAACACGCACAAACTAACTTACCTGAAAAAGTATGTTTATTTGTATATTTACTTTTTTCATGTTTATATATTTCACTTCTTCTTTTTAATTCTCTCTGCGTTGCTTCAAATAAATCTCTATCAATGATTGGCTCATGATGATTACTTGTATAAATAAATTCAACTTCTCCTTTATTTTCTTTTTTAGAATGTTCTAGGAAATCAACTGTATATGTTTTTCTTTGTTTTAAATCTCCAATATATTTAACATTTTGCAAAATATCTAATATTGTACCTTCTCTCCAATCTGTTGATTTTTTTCCGCTTCTTGTCCTTTTTATTTCAATACCTCTTTCTTTTAGTTCTTTAGCAATAGTATATGCTCCCTTACCTTCATATAAATACATATTAAATATTTCTTTAATTATTTTTGCTTCTTTTTCATTTATAACTAATTTTGTTTTCTTTCCCGTAATTGGATCTCTAACAAAATCATAGCCATATACAATATTTCCAAAAGCCACACCTTTCTTCATACTTTGAATAACACCAAATTGGACTCTCTCTGATATTCTTCTACTTTCATCTTGTGCAAGACCAGCCATTATTGTTAGTCTTAATTCTCCATCTGTATCGAATGTACTTATATTATCTATAATAAATCTTACTTCTATTCCTAGCTTTTTTAATTCTCTTGTTTTTTCAAGCGTATCTACTGTATTTCTTGCAAATCTACAAACTTCCTTTGTTAACACAATGTCATATTTATTTTTTAGCCTATCTCTATACATTCTATTGAAATCTGCTCTTTTTTTTAATGAAGTTCCACTGATACCTTCATCAGCATATATTTCAACTAATTTCCAGTCTTTATGTTGTTTTACATATTCTTCAAAATACAGTCTTTGATTTTCTAGTGAATTTTTTTGATCTTCGTGGTCAGTAGAAACACGGCAATACACTACAACTCTTTTCATTATTTCTTACCGCCTTTCTGCCTTTTACTCATTTCTTTTCCACATTTTATTCTTTCTGATATATATCTTTTACAATCTATGTTTTCTGATTCTTCTACTACTATTTCTTTGTTTCTTAAACATTGACCTTTTATACTTCTTTTATCATTTTCAAATTTCATACATTCTAAAAATATTAATTTAAAAGTTGCCTGCATATATTCTTCTTCATTTAAAATGTCAATATTATCATCTAAAAAATACACTCTCGATTTATTTTTTTTAAAGTATTCGATATAATATTGAGCTGATAAATTAAATAGATTACTAAATTGTTCAATGCTCTTTATTACTATAATATCTGCATTTTTCTTTAATAAATAAGATAACATTTCAAACCACTTTGTTTTTTCTGATTTGTTGTTTTTTACGATGTCTATATAATATGTAATATTTTTTTCATTATTGTTTAAATATTTTTTTACCTTTTCTTTGTAATTTTCGCTTTTCTCTGCATTTTTAAATGCTCCATATACTAATATTTTCATTTCTATTGTCCTTTCTAACTTTCTATGTTAGAATAAGAACATAGAAAGTATTTCACATATTTTCTTGTAAAGACTATCTTTGTTAGTTTGACGGCTAAAAGATAGTCTTTCATCTTTTAATTTTTTAGTAGCGTTTACCTCCTTCCATTTTTAAGCTACTTTTCTTTCATAATCTTTATCAATCTCGATAATTGCTACTTTCATCTCATCTTCTGTGAGTAAGCCTTGTTCATATAAATCTTTTATAATTCCAACGACTATACATTTCTTCGCAATATCTGGCATTTACTTTCCTCCATAAAAATAAGGAGCTTCGTAAAATCTATAATCATTCTACTTTGTTCCTTTAATTTATACAAATGTACTTCTACTCCATTTTTTTCTATTTTATACATTTGACTTTACTTTCTATCTTTAATTTTTTCTGCTTCCTTTTCAACTTCTACTGGAGAATATAAATCTAATAAAGTTAGTATATATTCTCCAAATTGCTCATTAGATAATTCTAAATTTCCTGTATGTTTTAAATATTCTCTAGCAACCATTCCATAAGATGCAATTTGTTTTCTTGTAACAAATTCTGTTTTTTCTTCTATTCCTTCTCTGTGTAATGCTTCTTTCTTTATTTTATCTAAATCAATTCCAAGGGATATAATTAGTGATTTATCAACCCTTCTTAATTCTCCTAAATCTAGTGTTCCTATATAATATTTTAATCTTGATTTGTCTATTGCTCTAACTTGTTCTGTTAATATAAGTGAATTTTGTTTTAATCTATTTTTATAACCTTTTATAAATACATGAGTTGGTATAATTGACTTTGAATTGACTTTGCTTGTAATTGGTGCAATTATAACTGTTGGACTATACTCATTTCCAATATCATTTTGAATTATCACGACAGGTCTAACTCCTGTTTGTTCACTTCCTACATAAGTTTCATCTAATGCTGCATAAAATAAATCTCCTCTTTTTATATTCATTATTTATTATCTCCTTTTTTCTTATAATTTCTTAAATATTCCATTTGTTCCTCATCTTCTGTATTTTGTTCTTCTATACTTTTACATTTACTTGCTCCTAAAATTATCAAGTATGTAAATAAAGCAATTATTACAATTAAAATTAAAAGTATAGTAATAAATATTTTACTCATACAATCTCCTTTTTTATTAAAGGGTTATCTAAACAATTTAAGACAACCCTTTCAATTATTTCAAATCTATCGTTCTCCTAATTCATTAAACAGCAATTTGCTAAATTGCTTCACAGGAATTCCACCTACCTAACTTCGTTAGATTTATACCCATTGCGTGCGACGGCTCACAAATTCTATTTGTTTCAACGCTCAAGCTGTGGCTATATAAGAGTATCATTATACCTATTATTCATTTTCGCCTTATAAGTAGCAAACTTATATTTAAGAAAATAATTTGTAAGATTATTTTTAACTAGCTCTTAATAATAGGAATGTATTTAATGAATTGCTATTCAATTTTCAAAGTGCCTAACTTGTTATAAAAAGAAACAAGTTTGAGAAATTGTCCTCTCACTTGTTTCCTAACTAAATCGAATTTTTGCAAGGCTACTTTAAAAATTTTTTTATTTTTTTAGCATTTTCCTTATATTTTTTATTCCAGCTCTTATTGTTTCACTTACTGCTTGATGGCTTGTCCTTTCTAATTTTGCAATTTCTTCTATTGTTTTATCTTCAAAATAATAAAGTTTTATTCTTCTTTTTTGAACATCTGATAAACAACTTATTGCTCTTTTTAATTCTCTACTTTCAAATTTTGCTTGTATAATGTCATCAATTTCATTTTGCTTATATAGCATTCTTTTATTAAGTGTTATTTCTTTAACTTCTGAATGTTCTATATGATTATCATATTCATTCATTTCTGATAAATCATCTAATTCAAATCTATCCATTGCATCAAAAATTTCCTTTTTTATTTCAACTAAATGTGTATTATTTTCTCCATCTTTAAACATAACTGAATATGTATTTTTTATTTCGTTATATATTAATGTATATGGATTATCCTTACTTTTTCTTCTTTTTGGTCTATTAACCATTTTCCTTTACCTCCAAAATCAAAATTTCAAATTTGACTTTGGAGTTGGCGGAGATTTATTTCTAATAATTGAAGCTCTTAATAAGCAAAAAGTACCACATGAATTAGCACATAATTGCACTAAATCAGTGGTACTTTTATATGTATTTAAATTATTCCCTCCAATCAACCATAACATATACACATCTCCTAAAAAACTAATTTTGTTTTCTGATGTGTATAAAAAGGATTTATCTAATGCGTAAATTGAATTCTCAACTTGCACACAATATAAATCATTTTTACTACTTTTGATTAAAATGTGGGAACAAAAAGAAAAATGTGTGAAAAAAAAGATTTTTTCGACACATTTTGACAAAATATTCTATAATTTTCCATTAAGCTGTAAATATATGGATAAAAAAAATCGTAAAACTACTGAAATATTTGCTCTCTCTATTGTGTTTACATAATTTTAGTGGTATAATATTGTCAGAAATTTAAAATAACATTTGTGAGGCAAATAAATATGGTTAATATTTTGATTAGCAATAAAGATGTTAGTTTTGCTAACAATCTTGAAAATATGCTTGCAAATGATAAAAATTATGTTTTCAAAATAACTACTACTGAAGCAGATACAATATCTAATTATAATAAGATAAATCCAGATGTATTAGTTTTAGATGACAACATACCAGATTTATCTATTGAAGATATTATTGATAGACTGTCTATAATTCCAAATGATTTCGGCAAATCGAATATAGTTTTAACTTTAGAACATAATTCAAGTGATGAATTAAATAATGTTGAAAAGGTTAGTTCAATAATTTATAAGCCTATAAATACAGATAAGTTAATTGCGTCTATTAGAAAAACTGCTAATCGTAATCAAAGACCAGAATTAACAAAAGCCGAAGTATCTGTATTTTAAAAAAAATTAAATTTGAACTGCTATTCTCCTCGGTTTCAACTACATGAGAGATATTATTTTATATTATTATGATCATTCGGATGAAATGGAATTCTTAAATGATATTCAAGAAAAAATTGCTCGTAAAAACAAAACAACAAAAACTAAAGTTAGAGATGCTTTAAACAGCTACATTAGAAAAATCAAAACATCTAGTTTTTCAAGCTACTCTACTGAATTAAATAAGATTTTATATAACAATGGTTATACAACTTCTTTAAAAGATTTCGTACATAGAATTGTACTTTATATAATTAGAGAAAAAGAAAATGGCAGATTACTTTAATAATCTACCATTTTCTTTTTAGTTATTTTTTATATACTCTTTATAATCTAGTATAATTCCTTCAAGTCTTTCTTTACTTGTTTCATGTATCATACTATTAAATTTATCTCCTATTAAATCTTGCACTTTATATGCTTCATCATTTTTAATTTCATTACTTGTAATCATATTATAAATTGGAGTTTCTTCTTTTAGCTCATTATGCGTAGTTTCTACCATATTTAATCCGTTCATACCATCTAAATCATATTTCATAAATACCATTGTTGGTTTTAATTCTATTATTTTATGGTATCCATCATTAGCATTATTACAAACTGCCAATAATTCAACATCTTTTATATTTCTTAATATGTTAGAAATTTTTTCTTGTTCTTGTTTATCATCATGAATTAATACTACTTGAACTTTATTTCTTCTTTCTTCCCAATTTAGTTCTTTCCAAATCATTTCATTTTGTCTAGGTTTGAAAGAAACACATACAGGAACAAATTTGCCATATTTGTTATGTTTTGATTGATTAGTACAAGGAGTATCTTCATTCATCTTATGAGCTCTTAACTCATTTGTTGGAGAATCATCCCAAACTATTTTATTATCATAATATCTTGCTATTCCATACGGAGTACCTATCATTAAAGAACACACTCTTAACATTCCATTTGGGTGAACTAAAATTCTTGAACCATTTTTGCAAGAACAATAGCCATAATATTTTGGATTTTTCTCAAACTCTTCTTTTGTTGTAAATGATTGTGGAATTCTAACAGGTATCGAATATTCATTATTTTCAACCTTTGGTTCTATCTCATTCCAAACTTTAAACCAATCATTTATTGTAATATCAATGTTACCACTAAAATTATCTCTAGGAACACCAGTTTTAAATAGATTATGAAAATTCATTTTTTCTATTCCTAATTCTTCTGCAAATCTTATCATTCTATCTAAATACAAGTTTCCATTTTCATCTCTTTTGATTAATTCTTTACTTATACAAGATGTTATATCAATATTATATCCTAATTCTTTAGCTCTTTTTATATTCTTTACACATTTATCAAAAGAACCATATCCACGAATGGGATCATTAATTTCTTTTATCGGTCCATCTATACTAAATGTTATTTCATCTAACATTTTAAATTCTGGTTTTTCTAATAATTCACTTTTGAATTGTCCGTTTGTATCTATTCTTACATATTCATATCCTAATTCTTTTGATTTTTTTATTAAGGCTAATAAATTTTTGTTGTCATTTTTTATATCATATAAAGTTGGTTCTCCCCCCATTAATGTTAGCTTAATAGCTCCCATCTCTCTAAAATCTTCTAATAATTTTACTGCATCATTAAAGTCTACTTCTTTTTTCTCGACTTGAAAGCATATTTCTTGCTTATATAAGCATTGCACACATCTTAAATTACAGTCATCTATTAAATAGAAAAATATTTGTCTTAGGTTCTTTTGAAAATAATCTGTGAATTTTTTATCCATCTTATAATTCATAATAAATTCTCCCAACTTGTCTATTTTTACATACCTATTATATAATGCTTCCAATAATGTGTAAATTACTAAAAAACTACGATAAATTCAAATTTACCTAACATTATTGACTAACATTTATATAACTGCTAAAATTCTATTAGGAGGATTAAAAAATGAATAAAAATGAATTGTTAAAATTAGTGGATAGTTTAAATATGCCAAAAACAGAATATTATATTCTTTCAAGTGGTTCATTACTTTTATATGGATTGAGAGAAAAGGCTGGAGATTTGGATTTATGTGTTTCTAATGAATTGTTTGATGAATTAAAAATAAAATTCAATTTAAGACAAGCTAATGAATGTGGTTTTTATCAAATATCAAAAGATATTGAAATAATACCATCAAATAAAGATGATTTTAAAATGACAATAAAAGATAATTATCCTGTGGAAGATTTAAAGACTATTCTTAAATTCAAGCAAGAACGAAATACTCCAAAAGATCAAAAAGACATTGAAAATATAATTAAATATTTAGAAAACAATAAAATCTAACCCAAATGAGTTAGATTTTATTTTAATTTAAATAATCTTTTATAAACTTCTTATCTACTTTTGTTAATCTATCTTTCAAATAAATTAATTTTATACTATTTTCAGGTAATTCTATTGGCATTTTTACTTCATATACTTTCTTATTTTTTAAATCACTTTTTGCTGCTTCTTTCATTACATAAGCTATTCCTATCCCTCTTTTAGTTGCATTAATTCTTTGTTCTGTTGTAGGACATCTTAAAACCACATCAAGATTTACATCATAATCATTTAAAATTTTACTTAATCTCTTTGTTGTAGTTTTATTTTCATAAGATAAAACATACTTATAGTTTTCAAGCTCTTTTATATCTTTAATGTCAATTGGTTCATTTGAAATAAATATATTTTTAGTTTTCTTTAATTCTTTAATAACTAGTTCTTCTTTACAATCTGATGGAACTGAATCTAGTATAGCAAAGTCTATTTTATTTTGTCTTATTTCTTCAATAAGTTCTCTGCTATCTGATTCTGTATCTATTGAAACACACATATCAGGATAATCATTTATTGCATTTTCAATTCTTTCCATCAAATAAAACTCTGTTATATGTGAAGGACAACCAATCGAAATTTTTGCACAATTCATATCATTTTTACTTTGAGCAATAGTTACAGCAAAATCAACTGTTCTCATTCCTAGTTTTGCGTTATCATATATTTCTTTCCCAATTTCAGTTAATTTTAAAGGTTTTCTTGTAAATAGCTTTACTCCTAATTGATTTTCTAACGTTGATATACTTGTAGAAATTGATGAAGATGCATAACCTAATTTTTCTCCTGCATCAGCAAGACTTTTTGATTCTGCGACAACTATAAATGTTTTCATTAAATTCAAATTTACATTATTAGCTTCTATCATAATTTTCTCCCATTTTAACTTTTACAAAAGTATTTTTTTCTATGGGTATTTTACCTTCTAATCATTTGTTTATTTATTAATACTATTACATTATATCACACAATTTACATAATATCAATTAAAACTCTCTTATTTCTCAATTTCTTTTTCTAAAAATCCAATTATATCTGTCAATTCATAATATGAAAGACATATTACATATCTATATGTACTACTTTCATTAATTGATATTGAAAAATCTATATACATACTTATGCTATCATCAATATTTAGCTCCATTTTTGAAAAAAACTATTTCATATTTTTCATGCGTATAATATGTCTTTTTATTTTCATCAGTATTAATCAAACTTTTTAAATTTTTAACTTTGTTTATAAATCTCTTTAAATATTCTGTTTCAGTAATAATTCTATCTTCATACTTAAAGTATTTATTATATGCCTTAAAAAATATTTTACAATTATTTTTAGCTTTTTTTAATTCTAAAGTAGTTTCCCTGTCTATAAGGCTTTTATACATTTACTTTTCCTTTTAAATTAAACTTTATGAGAATCCATTATATTTTTAAATGTTTTCCTTTATTCTTTTTAACTCTGAATATATAATTTCATAATCAAAAAATGGTTTTTTAATAAATCCTGCAACATCTATATTTTCACAATATATTTCATTTTTATCTCCAGCTGATATAACTAAAAATTTGGGACTATTATCTTTTCCAAAATAATTTTTTATTATGTCTAATCCTGTATTTTTATGATTTCTCATTAAATCAGTTATAACAATTTCAGGTTTTAAATTATCAATCATTTTTATTTCATCTTCATCTGTATTTGCAATTCCTAGTATTTCTACATCTTCTTTTTTCTTTAGAAAATTACTAATAAACATACATATTTCTTTATTATCATCTGCAATTAAAACTCTTATTTTACTATCCATATTACCACTCCATTTTATAATTTTGTTTTTTTAGCATATATTAATAACACTAATTTAGTTTATTTTTTATAATAAACTTTAAACATTTATTTTGTTAGTTCTTACATTTTTTATTTTTCGACATTTTATTCATATATACTGTTTTGCTAATTGGTACACAACACTTTAAATAAAAAAATATTATATTATTTATATAAATTTAATTAGAAAGAAGTGTAAAATATAATGAAAACCAAAAACTTAAATGGTAAATTCAATATTGTCGGTGATAATATTAGAAAATATAGAGAATTAAAAGGAATCTCCCAAAGAGAATTATCAAATAAATTAAATTTAATGGGTATAAATCTTTATAATTCTGATATATCTCGTATTGAATGCCATAAACTTTTTGTAAGAGATTATGAACAAAAAGCAATTTGTAAAATTTTAGACATTTCTTATGAGCAACTATTTGAAAATACAGACAAATTTTTTGATTAATACATAAACGATATAAACTCGGTTATGTATTTTATTTTTTTATAAAAGTTCTTCAATAATAAATATTTTTTTATTTCTATGTTCTATATTACCATATATTTCCTTAAAATTCAATAAATTTTCTATATTTTATCTTATGCTTCGTGTCATATTATCATTAAGTTCAAGATAAAATTAATAAGTATAGATTTTTAGGGAGGATTAATTTATGGCTGTTAGAAAATTAAATAATAATTATAATGTTATTGGCTCAAATTTAAGACAATATAGAAAAGCTAAACATTTATCTCAAGCTGAACTTACACAAGAACTAAATTTATTAGGTATTCCGATATATAAAAATGATATTTGGCTTATAGAAGCAAATAAAAGAACAGTAAAAGATTATGAATTATGGGGATTTATAAAAGTTTTAGATATTTCTTTTGATGATTTATTTAATGGAATTAACGCAATTCTAAATGATTATTAAATTTTATTACATACAAAAATAAACCAAATAATTTTATTTACCCTAAAATTATCTGGTCTTACATTTTAATATTTCTTTCGATTTTCTACTAGATTAATACTAAAATTAATACATTTTTTACCTTTTATAGAAGGAATAAACCTCTTTAATATCTAATACTTTATTGGAACAAGTCCATAAACTTGAACATCGAAAATAATATTAGAATGGCACGAAAACCTTTGTTGTCATTGGCATTGGCAGAATTAGCGTCCCAACGGTACCCTGCTGGACTAGTGTTCCAGACATCTGTACCCCAGTATTTACCACCGCGTAGCACTACCGTAGTAAAAAGCAAAGTTTCCCAGTTTATCTCTAGTCAAAAATTTTGCTTTTGACTATATCATCTCGGAGAAAAATATTTCTTTTTTTAAATTATATGTATTAGCAGTTTCAAAATAACCAATATGCCCCGTTAAGTATATTCTGGCATCTTTAGATGTAATCTTTCCTTCCTTTATTTCATTTAATAATTTTTTTACCTTCTTTTTGAATTTCTTTTTTCCTTTATCTCTAATTTTTAATCTATATTCATTTATTTTATAACCACAAAAATTTATTCCTTGTTTAGATTTGAATATCTGTGTTTTTTTATTTAAAGAAAAGCTTAGATTTTCTTTTAAAAATTTTTCTATTTTATTTAATATTTCTTTAGCTTCTTTTTTAGTTTTTACTAATATAACTGTATCATCCATATATCTATAATAATATTTAACTTTTAGCTCATTTACAGCATATTGATCCACTTCATTCAATTATATATTTGCAAATGTTTGTGATGTATAATTTCCTATTTCAAGTCCAGTTCTTCTATTTTGAGCAGTTAAAATCTTCTTTATTAGCCATAAAACCTTAGGATCCTTTATTCTTCTTTTTAATATTATATATAATATATTTTTATCAATACTATTAAAATATTTACTAACATCCATTTTTAATACATAATATTCCCTATATGATTTTTTCATTGAAATCATACCTTGTTGCAAATCTTTTGCAGCCTTATGCAAACCTCTACCCTCTAGGCAAGCATAAGTTGTTTTTATAAAAGATTTACCATAGTACGGCATCAAAAAATTATCTACAACCCATCTATGTACTATTCTATCTCTATACGATGCTTTTTCTATTATTCTTTCTTTTGGTTCATAAATCTTAAATGAAGTATATGAGCCATGTTGATATTTTCCTGTTTTTAATTCTTCATAAAGTTTTTGTATATTTTCTTCAACATCCATTGAAAATAATATAACATCTTTTCTTAAAAACTTACCTCTTTTAGACAATTTATGCGCTTTCATTAGATTTTCATAAGTTAATGCTTTATCATACTGATTTCTTATCCATCTCGCCATTTTTATCCCCTCCAAATATAATTTCTATATTTTCGCAAGTACAACGCAACTATTATTCACTTGTCTTAAAGTTCCATCTAGCACTATATTATAGTTTACATTTGCAAATCTATAAACAAAATCTGCATTTTCATTTTTACATATTACAGTTATATAATTTTTCCTATGTATCGTTAAAAAAATAGCAAAGAGTTTAATCTCCTTGCTATTTATTATCTTCTTTTCTTCTTTTTACAATTTTATCTAAATTAGGATATGTTGCAACAATTATATCCTTAATTACTTTAGCTTCATCTTCACTACATCTATCAATAATTTCATGAAGAATGTCTTTGTCTTTATATTCTTTACTTTTCATTGTTTCACCATAAAGCAATTTATCTGTTGAAACTCTCAAGGCATTTGAAATTTGATAAAGTGTATGCACACTACAAGAGTTATTGCCTTTTTCAATTTCTGAAATAAAATTTTCTGAACGATTTATCACTTCTGCAAATTTTTCTTTAGTAAGTCCAACTTGCTCCCTATAAAATTTAACTCTACTTCCAAAACCTTTCCAATCTGAATACTCATATCTATTTGTTCTTGCCATCGTTTCACACCTCCAACTAGCAATGTTATTATATATTTTTAATAGTTTAATTATCCCACTTTTAAAGCAATTTTATTATCAACTACTATTTATTTATATAATTTATGCTAGTTGTTTTTGAGGTCAAATAAAATACGATTTTTAAATCGCTTTCCTTCTTTTATTTTCTGTTATTAAGCCATTTACTAAATAGTCTTTTGCTTTTATTTGATGTCTTGTTTTCTACTTCACTTTTTTTTATATAATCTGTAACCTGACCGTCTACAACTTCTTTTACTATTCTATGTACTGTTTCCTCGCTTATAGGTTTTTGTACTATTTCAAACCCCAACTCTCTTGCCTTTTGATAAATACCTGGATCAGTATCACCTGTTACCAAAACTACTTTTGGTTTTTCTTCAAAAGTATAATGTTCTAATTCTTCAATTAGTTCAATTCCTGTCTTTTTAGGCATTTGATTATCTGTAAAAATCAAATCTGGCTCATTGTTTAAAATACTTATTAATCCTTCTTCGCCGTCATGTTCTACAAATACACTTTCTATATTCTCATCTCGAAATAACATATTCCCAATGTTATCCGCTATTGGTTCGTTATCATCAAGAACAACAACTTTTAATTTTATTGACATAAATATCGCTCCTTTCTGACAATTCTAATTATTTTAGAATGTTAATTTCTATTATAACACATATTTTTTTATTTTAAATAGTTTCGACAATATTTTCTCAATTTATTGAGAGGTTTTTGATCATAATTTTGCTAAAATTTATACATGAAATGAGGGATTATTATGGAATTTTCAGATTTAGTTGCATTAAAAATACAAGAATTAATGAGTCAAAACAATATAACTATTTATAAATTGGAATCTTTAACAGGTGTATATACTTCTACTTTATCTTTATTTTTAAGTAGAAAAACTAAAACTATAAGATTAGAAAATCTATATTTTATCTGTGAAGCTTTAAATACAAATCTATCAGAATTTTTTGCCGATGAACGCTTTAAATACGCAGAACCAAAAGAATGGCTAAAAAGAAAAGAAGAAAAGTAATTGAATTTATATCAATTACTTTTTAATTTACTTTTTTATTATTAATTCAATAAATTCCGCATTTCTTAATTGTGGTAATGAATTTGCTTCTGTTATTTCTTTATGATAAAAATAACATAAAAAAGCTTGAATTGCTATTCCATGAGAGACAATGCAAATTTTTTTACCAATATTTTTATCAATAATTTCATTTATTGTTTTTACCATTCTTTTTTGAACATTTATATATTCTTCTTGTTCAGGCATTCCATTTGGATAATTTTTTATTTCCTTCCACATCTTTTTTACATTTGGATATTTGCTATCTATTTCATTCCATTGCATTCCATCACATTTGCCATAGTTAATTTCAATTAAATTATTTTCAACTATAACCCTTTTTTCATATGCATATTTTGAAATTTCTTGTGCTGTTTGTAATGCCCTATTTAGTGGACTTGAATATACTTTGTCAATTTTTTGTTCTTTTAATCTTTCAGCAACAATCTTAGTTTGTTTCTTTCCATTATATGTTAATTCAAAATTAGTTATACCTGATAATCTATTTTGAACATTGCCTTCACATTCTGCATGTCTTACTAATATTATTTTTGTTTCCATCTTTCTTCATCTCACAATACATACTGGTTTTTTTAATTTAAAACTTTTTATTATTTTAGTTCCTTTTTTATTAAATTTTATTACACTCAAATTGTTAGAATCTTTATTAGTGACTATTATAGTATTTCTTTTAAATATTATTAAATCTCGTGGATTAATTCCTCCACAATCAACACATAAAAATTTTTTTAAATTTCCGTTATACTTAATTTTATATATATTTACTTTATTATCTCCTCTATTAGTTGTATATATATAATTAAATTTACTTTTTATAGCAGCTGCTTCATTATTTTTTGAGTTATTCACTGATGAGATTTCTTGAAATTTTATATATTGTTTTTTTTCTTTTTTATAACACAATATATTAGCTGTATCTTCGCAAATAATATAAATTTTTCCTCTTTTCTTTATCAGATGTCTTGGCCTATTATTTTTGATACTTATTCTGTTATTTTCAATAAGCTTACTACCTTCAATTTTGAGAAAATAAACTACTTGATTTTCTATATCAACAGCATAGAATAAATTCTTCTTAATTTTTCCTACATTATGAATCTTACCTCTATCAAATTTTTTAAAAAACTTTTCATTAGTTTTTCTATTTATTACTAGAATTTCTCCCTGATGATAACTTGCTGCAATAATATAATTTTTATCCATATAAATGTATGTATATGATTTATGATTATAATATTCAAAAGACTTATTATCTTTAAGATTAACAACTTTAATTCCTGAATATTCTTTTTTGTCATTTTCTTTTAATGCAACTGCAATATAATTCTTATATTTATATAGATATGATGGAAAAGATTCTAATTTTACTTCTTTCATATCTATTACTTTCCATTTATTACTATTTATTTTTAATTCGTATATTAATTTATTATAACTTGCAATCCATAATTTCATTACTAACACCTATCTTACTATTCTTTAATTGAAACTATTATTTCTTTTATTTCATTTGGTAATAAATTTATATCTTTTATTTTATTAATTGGTACTATTTCTATTACATATTCCCCACATTTATTATAATCTTTATGGTTCATTTCTCTCCCGGTTCCCGTTCCTAATACTCCTGATTTGTACCTTGCTATATAAAAAAATTGTTTTCGTCCTTGACTCTCTATCTCATAATATTTATCTGTTAAAACTATATCAATTCCTAACTCCTCTTTAATCTCTCTTCTTGTTGTTTCTTCAATAGTTTCTCCTTCTTCCTGTCCTCCTCCAGGAATAGTGTAGTATATTTTTTTATTTTGTCCATATCCTTTTATTCTCTTTATTAATATTATTCCATTTTCATAGTCAATTATTGCTGATCCTCTATTTTTACTCATAAATTTTCCTCGTTACTTATTATAAATATTCACAAAAATTTTCAAGTTCAAAATATTTTTTATCACCATCAATAACTAATGAGTAAATACTTGCATTTGAAATTTTCACAGATTTTATTTTGTTTGACCATTCCATATTATTTATATACCTATAAATTATATTTATTACACCGCTATGTGTAACAATCATAATATTTTCGTGATTTTTATTTTCCTCAATTATCTCTTTAAAGGATTTTATTATTCTATCATGAAATTCTATTGGGCTTTCTCCATCTGGATATCTTTCATCCATTCTTAATGTATTATAATATAATCCAGGGAATTTCTTCTCTACCTCTTCATTAAGCATACCTGCGATTTTTCCATTATTCATTTCTCTTAGTCTATCAGTATATTCAACCTCAGCGCCTAATTTTTCATTTATTATTTCTGTAGTTTCCTTTGTTCTCTCTAAATCACTTGAAATTATCTTTTCAATATTAAATTCTTTTGAATTTTCACCTAAATATTGTGCTAATTTTTTTACTTGCTCCTTACCTTCATCTAATAAAGGCATTGCACTCCAACCGCCTCTATAATTTCCATCATCTTTTCCATGTCTTATAAAAAATACTTTCATTTATTTCAATTCCTTCCATTTATTTATTATTTGCTTTTCCAAAATAGATAAATCTACATTGGACTTATTTCCTTTACTAATAATTAATTGTATATTATCTTTTTTATTATATATTTCTACATTGATCATAAAACCGTTATTTTCTATATGTTCAAATTCAACATTATTATTCCCTATAACAAAATTTGAAATATCATTATACGAAATTAAAATATTATTATCACAAGTATGTATTAATTTATTTTTTAAGGAAATATAATCCTCCAAATTTTTATATTTATTTTCAATTCCGTACAATGCTAATATTATTTCCAAATTTTTTTCTTGTGTTTAATATAAAATTTATATTATCAATTTTTATCTGTTTTTTCAAACTTTCAACTATAATATATTCAATAATATTATTTAGCGATGTTCCTAATTCATTTGCTTTATTTACACATCTATTCTTCATTTCCTCTTGAATTGTAAAGCTTATAACATTTGATTTTTTTATTAGCTGTATATTTTGAGTATGTTCATTTATATCTTTAATCACTTTTTTGAAATACTTATCTAATACTTTAAAAAATGAAACCTCATCCATTCTTACATTTGGATATTTAAAGACAAAAAATATATAATCTTCATAATAGATTATTATTAGTTTTATTGCCTTATTATTGATATCTAAAACTAAATTTATATAATAATCTAGGATTTTGTTTAAATTCTGTTTACTATCTATATATCTTTCTTCATAATCAAATAAATTTTTAAATTTATTTGATTGTAATTTGTATTTTTTCCCTAAAATATATTTACAACTCAAATTTTTTTCATCCGAAAATTCTTTAAAAAAACTATCTTTAATTTTTTCATTATTTATATTACATTTTTTAGTTTTAAAAATATAGATATCTTGAAAAATAATTGATTTTTTATTTAAAAAATATGTATTTGCCATCATTTCTTCCATTGGATTAATTTTTATTTCTTTAACATCAGTTATTTTTAGTTTGTTTTCCATTAAAAGATTATTAACTCTTTTATCATTTTCGTACTTTATCAATTGAACATCTTTCATATTTTTTATTATATTGTCAATTGATTCATATTTAATAATATCACTTATTGAACAATTTTCTATTATTTCCTCCATTCCAATTGCTATTTCAGTTAGTGTTAAAGAATCTATTGGATATTCTTTATATGATTTTTTTATATCAATTTTTTCTCCAATGCTTTTTTCCCATATTTGCTTTATTCTTTCATATATATCACCATTTAAATTTCCTTCTCTTGGTTTTATTATGTATTTATTAATTAATTGTTTTCTGTCTATTTTTTTATTAAATGTTAGCGGAAAATCATCTATAACAATAATTCTTCTCGGTATCATATACCCATTGACTTTTTCTCTTAATTTTTCCTTTACTGATTCTTCGTTAAACATTTCAGAATCTTTACTTTTAACAAAAGCATATATATTATTTGAGTTTTTATCTGGAACAACGATTGCATTTTCTATTCCTTTAATTTCCAAGAGATTTCGTTCAATATCCTCAACCTCAATTCTATGTCCATTTATCTTTATTTGAAAATCAGTCCTTCCAACACAATAATATCTTCCATTATAGTATTTCACATAATCTCCTGTTTGATATATTAGCTCTCCATTTTTTGTTGGATTACTTTTAAATCTTTCGTTTGTTAATTCTCGATTATTAAGATAGCCCTTTGATACTCCTAAACCTCCAATATATAATTCGCCTTCATTTTTATTCAATTTCATATTACTATCAAATAGATAAAAATGAGTTCCAGCTATCGGTTTCCCAATACTAATATCTTCAGGCATTTCCAATTTGTTAACAGATGACCAAATGGTAGTTTCTGTTGGTCCATACAAGTTCCATACTTCTCGTGAATTTTCATACAATATTCTTGCTAATTCACATTCTAATTTATCACCACCACATAAAACTATCATATTTTTTATTATTGTTTTATCAAACTTTGTTAATAATTTCCATGTAATTGGTGTTGCTTGCATTACTGTAATATTTTCATTCAATATTGTATTCTTTAATATTCTCATATCAATCAACATTCTTTTCTTTCCAATAACAAGAGTTATTCCATAAATAATAGGGAAAAACATTTCAAATATCGAAATATCAAAGCAAACAGTTGTAACGCTTAACCATTTATCGTTTTCATTTAATTTTAGATATTTTTTCATTGTATTCATAAAATAGACAAGATTATTATTTGAAACTTGCACTCCTTTAGGTCTTCCTGTACTACCCGATGTATAAATTATATACGCTATATCTTCTCCTGTGATTTTTTCTGCACTTGACTTTATTTCTTTTTGTTTTTTTACAAATAGTTTCTCTATATTAATCATTTTGCAATCAAATCTATACTGCCTATTATTATCTATTATAACCATATCTGTACCAGAATCTTGTAAAATGTAATTCATTCTATCATCTGGCATATCTGTATCAATTGGAATATAAGATCCCCCAGTTTTCCATATTGCAACTACCAATGCAATAAATTTGACAGACTTGTCTAAGCATATGGCAATTTTCTTTTTTTGCAAATTATTGCTGTATATATTGTTCGCAACTATATTTACTATTTCTTCAAATTCACCATATGTATATTGTTGACTATCATCGATTATTGCAATTTTATCTCTATTTTTCTTAAAACTGTTCTCCATCAACTCTATAATACTATATTGGTTCATTCTAAGTTCATTCCTTTCTTAAATTCCTAAAATGCACATAATAGATTAAACTATATCTTGATCAAAAGATTCTATAACTTTTAATAAATTATTTTTTAATTTTTGACTTAATGAAATTTCTTTATTATTTAATCTTGTTTCATTTTTATTTATATTACTATTCTTAACAATCTTATATTCACCAGTTTTACCGTTAATGTAATATCTTTCATTATTGCATATACTATTAATATCAACATTTCCAACGACCGGAATTCCAAGTTCTCTCGCTATAATAGCACTATGTGATAGTGGGGATTTTGATTCAATAATACATCCAATTGCTTTATTAGCAGCCATTAGAGAATAACCAGATAATCTTTTAGTTACTAAAATACTTCCTTGTTCAAATTTTTTAGCTGTATTCTCATCTATAATTCTAATAACTTTTCCAATAACTTCTCCATTTACTAAACCAATTCCAAATTTTTTATTTTCATTTTGCTCCATTTTTCCAACTTCAAACTTTGTAGTTATTGGTCTGCATTGTAATATATAAATATTGCCTTTTTCATCTATTGTCCATTCAATATCATAATTTTTAATGTTTAATATCTTCGAAACACTTTCGCATACTTTCAATAATTTCTCTATTTCAGTTTCGCTCATTACTTTTTTTTCACTTAAACTTAAAGGTAAATCAACTTTGATAGTAGTATCTGTATTATTGAATTTTGAAACTACTAAATCAGAATAATTCTGATAGTTAATTTTATCTTTTACATTAGGATTAATTCTTCTTGTTACTGGTATATCTGCCTTTTCTTTATTATTGGAATATTTTACAATATCCCCATTATTTAGTATCCATTCATCACATCCAGTATCACCATCAACAATTGATTTTGCCAAACCAAAATTTGCATCTAAAATTATTTTATCATCTATTTTAAATACAACTCCTGATTTATTTGATAATATAAATTGCTGAATTATAACTGAACATGGAATAGGCTTAAATTCATTATTCTTTTTACTATATTCTATTACTCCAACATTAAAACTTTCTTTCCAACACTTTACTATAGCATTCACGATATTCACTATATTACCAACATTTAATTCAGTATAAAATAATCCTGAAAAGCTATTGTCTTTCCCATCTTCATATAACTGTGAACTTCTTATTGCAAATCTTTTTATCCTTTTATTTTTATTTGTAAATTCCTTTACAATATCATAAAGTTTTCTATATTCTTGTTTTGGAAATTTATCGAAAAAATTAATTATTTCATCTAAATTTTCTAAATTAATTTTATATCTTTTTAATAAAGACAATGGGTAATTATTGCTAATTACCCATGTCTTTGGTACAGTAACACCATTGTAAGACAATTTAATCAAATTTTTAGCCTTACTACCGTACACTTTCACTTGTAACCTGTGCAATCACATCTACCATTTCAAACTCTCCCTTTACAATCCAAGACTATGACCAATTTCTTCAATCTTTTCCAAGAATTGTTCCCTAGTAACACCTTCCGAATTGTCAACAACATAATCTGCGATATCTTTTACTTTAGCAGCATTATGCTTTGTCTTGAACTCATCTTTTCTTTTTACCTTCTCTAACATTTCTTCAAATGTCATTAAAGGTAACCCTTCTGCTTTAGCTTTAGCGTTAACTTTTTCAAGTTCTCGCTTTGCTCTAGCTTCAACAGGAGCGTCAATGAAGATGTTCGCCATTTTACTCTTCAGCTCTCTCTTCAGAAAAGCTCCTAACTCTGCTCTGTACAAGCTTTCAATGGAAGCAAACGGTTTTCCTTCTTCTTTCATATGACCGATAAGCCTGAAAAGGAATTCCCTAAAAGCTTGATCCTGGTTTTCAGCATAAAGATTAACAAAATGTTCATCTTTCATTCCTTGACTCAAATCATAGCCTCTTTCTTCCATCATTTCTCTCTCAATGTGAATAATTTTGCTCTTTCTAGCACCCATATCCTGTAACTTATATCCTGCAGATGTCTTGCCACATTCGCTAAGTCCTCCGAGAGAAAACATTCCCTGTACATAACCTAATGCTTCTAAGTACTCTTTGTCCGTAAATTTCATGATGTTTTACCTTCCTTTCTGAAATTCAAATAGGTTAATGGTGTAAATATATGTGCGAATACACATATATATTATACCACATATACTATATTTTTTCAAGAATTATGTTAATTATATGAATAATTTTTTTCTATTTTTAGACTTTAATCTTTCTCTCATATTTCCCTTCCAAATTCTAATATTTCCTTTTTTATCTCCTGCTGAATGTAGATATTCATCATTTATAAAATTTTCGTAGTTCAAATTTTCAACAATATTACTTCCAAAGATTTCATCTGTATGTTGTAATGTCCAAATTACCGGATTTTCTATATTTTGTTTTTTTATTATTTCAGGTAGTTCTTTATCTATAATTTCTTTGTACTTTTTATAATATCTATATACATCACCAAATTTTACTAAATTAACATCATTATTCCATCTACTTAAGAACTCCAACCATGCATGTTTATATAAGTGTAAAATTATATATATATAATGATATGTTATACCTAGCGCTGGAATTTTTTCATTATTTAATCCAATATCAATTAATCTTATATTTTGCAAAGCATCATTTATATCAACTGAATATTCACATTTATTCCATGTTAAGGAACAAACAAATCCAATAGAAACATATTTTATAATATTGTTGTCCGTTTCTTTAACAAATTCTGGTAATTTATCAGGTGTATTTAAATATATTAAATATTCTTCTCTACTTAATTCCTTAATTCCATTATTTTTCCAATTTACCGTTCCAATTTTATATCCTAATGATTTTAGTGTTTCCATAACTATATTTTTGTTTTTTACTTCCACTATAAAATCTGCATCTGACATAAATCTACATCCCACATTTCCATATAATTCATTATCCAGTATAACGCCTTTTGTTGCAACAAATGGAATATTCAACTTTGTAAGTTCTTTTGTAATTTCAATTGCTGCTTCTTTAATCTTTTTTACTTTTTCCATATTCACATCTAAAAAAGTTCTAAAATATTGGTTTACAAATGGTGGTACTTTGTCAAAGCAATCATTCTCTATAACAAAATAGGCTAACATTGGAAATATTTTATGACTCATTGCTTGTTCCATTAATTCTCCCCAATTAATCTCATAACTAAATAAATCTTTAATCAGTTGTGTATCTTCAGCATCTCCCTTTGTTATCTTTTCTAAGATAATCCATTCTACACCATATTTTTTTATATCCTCTTCCATTACATTCCTCCATAAATCTTATAATTCTTCACAATATCTTCTATTCCTATTCTTGAAATATCCATATCAATATAACTAAAAATCTCTGACAAAATTGCAAATATCTTACATTCAATCATATGTCTTCTTTCTTCTTCACTAACTACTAGACTTAAAAATGAGAAAATATTTATCAAATCATCTCTGTCCTTTATATAATTATAAAACATTTTCATATTATTTATTTGATTGGCTCTATTAGATTCAATTTCATTTAATTCTTTATTGATCATTTCCAATGTATACTGAGAAGACATTTTTTTTAATTCTCTTCTTATATAGTTACTATTTTTTATATAAGAATTATCATAAACAATCGTTTCAAAATTCTCATAAATTGCGTAATTTATAAGATAATCACTTATGTTTTTTTCAATCTGTTGGCTTTCTTGAATATAATCTTTTAAAAGTAATAATTTGTTTTTTCTTACCTGAATCCTATGAGGTAAAAAAGCACAAATCATAGCGTAATCTATATTTTTAAAATCATTTGGCATATCTAATTTTGACAACAACAACTCATAGTAATTGTATGGTATATACATATTAAATATAGCAAACGAATCCATTTTATAAAAAATTTCCAGACATTTATATATCTGTTTTGATGTTGGTTTTTTGTTCTTTTTAAACAGATTATTATAAATATCATTCACATATTGTTCAGATTTCATTAAATATTCATTTACGTTTTTAATAATTTTTTGTCGATATTTATCATTATCTCTAAACGCTCCAATAACTTTGTTAATAAATTTTTCCCATTCTTCTATATCTATGCTTATAAAATTTGAAAATATATGAAAATTATTAAATGCTCTTTCTTTGAATAGCATTATTGGCATATTAATAATTGATTTAAAATATATCTCCTGTAACCATTTTATATTAATGTCACAATATACATTGACAAAATCTGGTGTATATTCAATTCGTCTCATTAGAAATTTACCTTTTTGAGCATCTATTTCATTCATTTATTTTCCTCTTTTCTATAAAGTTCTTTGAAATATTATATATTTCTTTACTTATTTGTTCTTTACTCTTATTTCCATCAATTACATTCCAATTTTTCTCTTCTTTTATGTATTTTTCAAATACTTCTTTTATAGATTCCTGATATTTCATAAAATTTTCTTTGTATTTTTCAGGATTATATCCCATTCTTAAAGATTCCTCATAATAAAAGTTACTTCCACATTCCCAATAAGATAATATCTCGTTTTCTGAATTTTTTCTCTTTAAACATTCCTCAACACTAGTATCTATAAATATTTTTAAATCTGGCTTTCTAAATATTTTTGAACAATTTTCTACCCACTCTTCATTTGAGGAATTAAAAACAACATTTTTACTTATTATTGTATATATGTATCTATCCAAAACAACAATATATTCTTGCCTTAATCTTGGCAATATTTCTCTATAGTATGTATTAGATAACCCCATAAAGTACATAAAAGAGAATGTGTTTAAATCACAATTTTCCCATTTAGTTTTTAGCAAAATATCCTTAATATATTCCGAGTGTATGAAATTAACATAATATACTTTTTCGTATATGTTTTTTAAATTTTCAACTAAAGCCTTTGTCTGACTACTTTTTCCACTGCCATCCAAACCTTCTATTTCTATAATATAGCCTTTTATAGTTTCATCCGTATATGTTGGTGGATTCTTTGGATATGGATATCTAAATTCTCCAAGTTTTGGTATATCATTCATTTTTTATATTCTCCATTTATATTTTATTTTTTATTAATTGTTCTATACTAGCAATATTTTTCCAATTTCCGCTCATTATTTCATTGTCTTCAAAAACTATATTATATTCATCTTCAACTGCAATCATAAGTTTAACTATATTTAATGAATCTAGCCCAAGATTAAATAAATTTTCATCTTTAATAATTTCATATGCATCTTTATACATATCATCCATAAGTGTGTCATTTATTATATCTCTAATTTTCTTCTCTATCTCACTCATTCTTTATTCTCCTTTATTTATTATTAATTCAATTACTTTTCTAGCATATTTAATTAATTGTTTATTTTCCTGATCGTTATTTTCTTTTCTTAGATATTTTTCTATCTCAAATCTTTCAATATTATATAAATTTGAAAATTTCTCAAATATCTCTTCATATGATTTGCCAAACATATTATTACTTATTAAAATTACTTTCATAATTAAATTTAATGTTTTTATTATTGTTTCTTTATCAACTTTTTCTTCATTATATAACAATCTTTTTAATTTGTGTACTGCTTCTGGTAAAACATTTAAATTTTTATTAATTAAATCTCCATGTGTAATTAATGGAATATCAATGTCTTTATATAAAATTGGTAATATTTCATTTCTTTGCATTTGATATAACGCATATAAAGTTTTTGCATCAACATTTAAGCTTTCTAGTTCTAGTTTTGAGTATATAGTACTTCCAATCTTAACTTTATCTTTATACTTTTTTATAATTTCTGCAATTTTACTTATTTCATTGAAATTATATTTTTCAACACATATTATAAAATCTAAATCGCTCCAATTTTCATGCATACATTCTCTTCCAGCGCTTCCATGTATTAAAATCAATTTCAAATTATTTATTTCACTTTTTAATTCATTCGAAAAATTTATAATAATATTTTTATAAAACTCAGGAATTCTGTAATCATTTAACTCTTTAATTTTTATATTGTTTTCAATTTTAGGTAGTTTCTTTGATTTTTCTATAAGTATTTCTTTATAATTTTCAAATTTTTTTATATCACAGTATTTATTGTCATAATTAAATATTTGTATATTTTCTGTTTGATTGTAGTCAGAAAATATTCTACATATATTTTTAAAGTAATCTTTTTCTTCAGTAGATTTTAAATCTATATATTTAATACTATCTCCCATATAACAAAAACTATTTCGTACATTTATATTGTCACTGTTGTTATTAATAAAATTTATTAACTTATCTCTTATAGCTTTATTTATCTCTTCTATTCCTAATTTATAATCAACAATATAATCAAATTTATCTGTTTTTCTATCAATCTCTTTTACTTGTTCTATTTCATATTTAGTATATATACCTATCTGTGAATTATTATATTCATCTAACTTTATTTTTTCTTCTTTTATATTGTTACTTTTAATTAAAATTTTTACATTTTCTATATCTTTAAAGCCTATTTTTTCTTTACTTTTATTCATAGCATTTTCTACTTCATTTTCTTTAAACCCTCTAACTTTAAGCGTTGCTTTAATTCTAGATTCAAAATTTATGATACCTTTATCTAATACAATAATTTTCTTTTCACTATTCAAAATGCTTTTATTTCTGTTATTCAAACTTTCATACATTGCATCACAAAATTCATTTATTGAAGATTCTTCAAACCACCATTTATGTAATTTTTCTCCAGTTAATTTTGGAAATCCCTCATATGCTTCTAATCCATAAATAGTTTCTACTAACATTCCATATTTATCTCTAAACAAATCTACTTGTGTTGTTTTACCTACACCATCAATACCATTTATTGAGCAAATTATTTTCATTAAAATTCCTCCAATTCTAAAATAAATTTTTCTATTATTTCTATCATATCATTTGTGGAATTTTCTTCAGTTTTTTCTATTAAAGCTATTAATATATATAGTGAATATATTTTATCTGTTTGATCCATTTCATTAAGGTTAAATATGCATAATATTCTCATCGCCATATAGAAAATAAACTCTTTTCCAATTTTTACATTTTCTTTCTTTAAGTTTTCTATATATTCTAACATAAATATTTTTCTTATTTTAGTCGTTTTTATTTGTGCTTCAGTAATTTTAACAATATTCTGATATATTTCATATTTTATTAAATTATTATATTGTCTTGACTTTGTTAAGATTTTTTCATGATTATAATATGATGCTTTATGATATTTAGGTGCAAAATATAAATCATTAAATAAAATTGACCAAGTGCATGTACAAAATTCAGCTATTATACTATTATATCCTGATGTTGTATAATCAAATAAGATTGGTTTTGTTCCAATATTTAATACATTAGGATCTCCTTGACTTAAAAAACATTCTAAGTAACTCTCAGTTTTAAAATATCTTTCTGTTTTTAAAATGATTTCGTCTAAATAATATTTTTTCTTTTGAAATTCTATTATCAAATTTTCCTTGTACCATTTTTTTAATCTGTTATCAATTCTATCATTAAAAAATTTTTTCATCGGATAGTCTTGTAATGTAATTTTTTCTTTTATTCCTTTTAATAATTCATTTATTATAATTCTTATAGATTTATAATGTTCTTCTTTTAGATTTTCTATATTATCATTTTCAACCAAAAAATCATTAAGCAAGCCCTTATCCGTATCTATTGTACTATCATACTTAAAAATAATAAAACTATAATTTTTATATTTTAATATTTCATACATTTCAGAAATATTAAATTTTCCTAATAATAAGAAATACCCTTGTAATTCTTTATAGGCTTCATCATTCTTTAATAATTTAAAAAAATATCTCTCACCTTTTTTATTTTTCAAATATCCATTTATTGAATTTCTTTGAATATTTATATGCTCAGTAAAATATTCTTCTATATTTAATATTTTTTCAATACTTTCTTTAGTTGGTTCTATTTCATCTCCTTTGATTTTATATGTTTCACTTACAAAGTCAAATAATGTTGTAATCTCTATTTCATTAATATTACTATATTTTTCTTTTTGATTGCTACTATCAATATCAACTATAATATTATTATGCTTAATATGAAGTTGTCTAATATTTTTATTTATTTTCATTATGTATTTCATATCTTTTGCAATATAATATGAATCATATTTTCTAACTATAATTTTGGGAATCGTATTTTTTTCATTTTCTAATATACTATTAAGTCTATTTTTTTCTAGATTTATAAGTAAGTTTTTTTCTTCATTAAACCCTTCTTCTTTTATTATTTTTCTAATAATTTTACGTAATAATGTTATTTCATCATCTATAATATTTTTCATATAACTAAAACCGATATAATTCAATTTTTCTCTTTCTTTTATTTTATAATTTAATAAATTCATAAAGGTTTGTTTTTCTTTATCATTTGAATATTTTCTTGTTAAATATCTAATCAATATATTATAGTTATTTTTTTCATTTTTTAAAAATTTCTTTTTATCCAATAACTTAAAATATTTTGAATATTTTAAATAACTGTTTTTATTTTCTTTATATACGAATAAAGTGTCCTCAATGTCTTTTCCATTAAAAAAATAATTTTCAAGATATCCGTTATACCACATTTCCAAGTTTTTAAATTTAATACACATTTCAATGTAATTTTCACTATCTGCAAATTCATTTTCAATAATCCAAACATTATCATCTATAATCTGTCTGATAAATACATTATGTTTTTTATGCTTTTTCATATAATATTTATTAGAAAAATCTTGATAAAACAAATCTACTTTAATAACTATACAATTACCATTTTTTAAATTTTCATCTAAAAATCTTTTTAAATTAAAAGTTTTACTATATGATTCTTCCTCAATATTGAAAGTTTTTAAAAAATCAAAAAAATTAACTTTACTTTCTACATTTACTTTTAATAAGTCTTTTTCAGTCTTTTTGAGTTTAAAATAATATAAATAGTCTAATGTTTCAGCATCTTTGTTAAAATTTTTTAGAACATTATATATTGACTCATATTTGCAATCTATAAAAGGTTTCATTTTCTTCTCCTTCTACTTCTATTTAATACTTCTTCCTCCGTCTATATTAAATATACTTCCCGTCGTATATTCACTAAAATCAGACAAAATGATTTTTACAAAATTAGCAATTTCTTCTGGTTCAGCTATCCATTTCATTGGTATTTTATCTTTTGTTTCCTTTACTTTTTCTTTGTCATTTATCCAATCGCTATTCATTGGTGTATTACAAGCTCCATATGATATCGCATTTACAGTTATTCCCCTTTCTACTAAATCAAGAGCCATTTCTTTAGTTAACATTGCAACTCCTGCCTTAGAAGCATCATAATGATATTTATTCTTTCTTGGTAAATTATAATGAACAGATAACATGTTTATTATTTTTCCACCTTTTCCCATAGTTTTTCCTATAATATTACTACATATAAAAGTTCCATTTAAATTAACATTAATTACATCTTTAAATTCCTCTACTTTCATATCAAAAAAGGCATTTTGAGTTTGTTTTGCTGCATTATTAATTAAGATATCTATTTTTTTATACTTTTTCAAAACTTCATCTCTTAAATTTATAACCTCTTCCTCTTTTGTTATGTCTGTTTTAATAAAAATTCCATCTTTTCCAAGTTGTTTTTCTACGATACTTCCATTATCTTGATCTATATCGGCTATTATAATCTTTGCTCCTTCTTTTTTTAATCTAAGTCCACATTCTTTTCCTATTCCATTTGCACCACCAGTGATAATAACTACCTTATTTAATAACTCCACTTTTATCTCCTTTTCTATTTTGCAAAAGAGGATAGGTATTACTTGTGTACCTATCCTCTTGCGTTCTCTGTTTTTTCAACTATTTCTATTTTACCATATTTTTGAAATTTTGTAAAGGTAATGTGTAGTAATTATGTTAATTTGTTTTTCCATTATATTTTTATAATTTTTTATTTAATTTGCAATTATTTTTGTTAATTACAAATCAGCACTTCTAAATTTCCCTTTATTGTATATTTATTTATACATGCAGGTATTAAAATCGATTGTCCTTTACTTAATTTAATTTGAGAATCTGTTATAATTATACCTTCTCCATGTGTAACTGTTACAACTTTAAATTTTTGATCATTTTTAAATTCTTGTGAATAATTAATATTAATTTTTTAAAATCTATTTTTGTTTTTATATGTACAGTACCAGATATATTTGTTATTGTCGTCCCTCTGTATTTCTGTTCTGTATAATAAATAGACTTTTGTGGATTTGTTAATTCATAAAAGTCTCGTTCTTCCATATACCCCACCCCTTTGTATATATTTTTACATTTTTATTGCATTTTATCATATAAGATTATTTTTTATTTCAATTCATTTTCTACATAATAACATAAAAACAAGCAATTATCAAATAATTACTTGTTTTTATGTTTATAAATATAAATCAATTTTATTAGATTCCATTATAATTTTTCTATTTTCATCTAATAGCTTTATTTCATCAAGATTGATATTATCATTTTCAGAAGAATATGAAATCTCTAAATATGTTTCTTCATTTTCAACTTTTAGTTCAATAACAACATTACTTGCATTATTTTTTACCATAATTTCAACAATTTTTATAATAAAATAAATATTATCTTCAATATTTTTAATTATTTTCTCATTATTTTCATTTCTAAATTCCAACTTTGTATTATTATTTAAAATTAGTGTTGGTTTTAACAAAATATTTATAATTTCTTTAAATTTTTCAAAATTACAGTTTTCAATACTTTCAAAATTTAACGCTTCATATAATTTATATGTTTTGTCAAGTGCATTTCTAATCCCATTGTTTTCTACTTTAAATTCATCCGTACTCATCTCAATAGCACCATTCATTCCACCAATTTGCATTAATTGGTCTTTAGCTTCATTAACAAGGTTAACTATTAAATTACCCATAATCGCTTTTTTATAACTTACTCTTGCAACTTCTCTTTCTTTTTCAACTATTTTTTTATTTAAAAATGATGTTTTTATAGCTGCTTTTGTCATTAATAGAAGTTCATCTTCTCCTTTTAACTTATCTAAATATCCTTGAATATTCATTTTATCAATCATTTCTAATGGTGGTATTTTATCAGCATAACCAGTTTGTAGAATTACAATAGTTTCATCATTATATTCTCTTAATTTTTTTACGAATTCATCTCCATTCATTTGTGGCATAAAGAAATCCAATAACAATACATCAGGTCTATTGCTCTTTAAATATTCTAACCCTTCTTCTGGATTTAAAAAACATTCAACATTCATATCTTCAAATTCTAAACAATTTTTTACTGATCTTAAAACTTCCTCTACATCATCAATAACTACAACATTAGCATTTTTATAAATATTTTCTTCCATTTATTTTTCCTCCCTATTTGGTATTTCTATAAAGAATTTTGTTCCTAGTCCTTCTTTAGTTTCAAAACACATCTTTCCATTAAAACTTCCTTCAATAATAGTATTTGAATAATACAATCCAAATCCAGTTCCTTTATCTCCTTTTGTTGTTTTTAGTTCCTTAAAGATTTTATCTTTAATTGAATTGTCAATTCCTCCTGCCTCATCACTTACTATTATTATTGTCTTTTCATTATTTTGCTCTACATCAACTTTAACAATACCCTTAATTTGTTTTCCAGCATATGCATCTATACTGTTTCTGATTAAATTACTTAATACTCTATCTAATTTATTCTTTTCTCCATATATTTTTATTTCTGGAGGTACATTTATTTCCAGTTGACAATTATGTTTCATAAAAATGCTTCTGAACATTAATTTTATTCCTTCCAACACATCTAATAATGAAAATTCTGTATTATCTGTGTCGCCAGTTGCTCTAATTTGATTTCGTACACCCAATATAATATTTCCCATATTATTCAAACTACTCTCAACATTATCTAGCATTTCTTCTAATTTTTGTTTTGTTCTTTCATCAGTTGAAATTTTATCTGATTTTATATATTTTCCTATTGTTGCAACATCTAATTTAACTGCTGACAATGGAGAGTTTAAATCATGTGCTAATCCACCTGCAAATTCTCCTAAAATTGCAAACTGTGCTTGCCTTTGCATTGTAAATTGGTCTTGCTCAATTTTTTCAATATAAGTATTTGTTTTTTCTTGTACCTTGTTAATCTCTTTTGATAATCTTCCAATTTCATCTGTTGATGTAATTGGTAATAAATTAAGTTCAACTTTTTTACTCTTTAATATTTTTTCCAAATTTTCATTTATATCATTTAAATTAGAACCAATAGTTCTACTTGATAAATAAATAACAATCGCATCTACTATTAAAAAGCCTATAATAATTCCTAGCAATGATGTAAAAATATTATTTGAAATTGTATATGTAATACCTATAACTATTTCCTGATTATTTATTGTAATATACTTTACAGCTCCTTGAAGATTTTCCCCATAATAATCATAAGTTCTTCCACCATTTGCTTTTGAGTAATAATCAATATAATTACTCATAAATTTACTTATTTTAGTTTTTCCTTTACATTCTCCATTTATTTTATAAAACCAATTTTCATTTGATAATTCATGATTTAAAAAACTTTCTAAATCCTTAATTTTAATATTTGAATTTTTTATTTCATTAGCAACCGAATTAAGTTTTTGATTATATGTTTCAAATCTATATTCAGCAATTTCATTTGTAACATTAGCAACTGCAAACATAAATACTAATATAAAAGATATTACTACTGTTGAAAATACTTCCGTTAAAACTTTTCCATACAGATATGTTTTCTTAACTTTTTCATGTTTATATATTTCATTATCAAATGTTTCTATTAATACCTCTTTTAATATTTTGGTTGAAAAGAAATATAAAACTAAATTCGGAACACCTAAAAATATTACTGCTAACATTGCAATCTTTATAGTCAAAATTCTATTTGTATTAGTTACCAATAGCATTCCAATTACAATTATCAATGGAATAATGACCGATGTTATTATTAATGAGCTGCTTGGATATCTATAACATACTTCCCTTACCTTATTTATATTCTTTGCTTTTTTAAAATTTTTTAACGGTTTTAAAATTTTATTTGCAATTATCAAATCTACTATTATACCAATAATAAATATACTAAAATAATATACATTATAGTAATAAGGATTTACTGATAATTGAAATGGTGTATTAATTGAATTTGGTGGATAATTTAATAAATATGGAAATAGTTTGTACCCTATTAATACACAAATTAAGTCTGCAAATAATTTTGCAACTATTAAAGTTTTTACAGGCTTGTCTGATAGTTTTTTAAACCAATCCTTCATTTTTTCCTCCTTCCACAATACTTTCAATCACTCGTTCATAATATTTCGTATCGTTTTTCCATTCAAAGTCTAATGTTTTTAAAACTTTTTGAGTTTTCTTTGAATCTATTTCAATTTTTTCCTTATTATTTAGTATAAAATCATTTATTAACCACTTGCTTTTTTCTATATCTTCTTTCAAAAATTCGTCTTTATAACCCAATTTTATATTATACTTCTTTAGTATTTTTTCTATTTGTTCAATACTAATTTCATTATTATTCAAAACATGATATACATTGTTATAAGAATCGTTTAAAGATAATTTAACAACTGCTTCAGCACACATATCTACTGGTGTAATATCAAATGTGAATTTTTCTAAATCTTTGGTTATATATCCTAATTTTATAATTTCCTTAATCTTATTTTGGAATGCATTAGTTTCCTTATTGATTTGAAATACATTGTCAGTATATCTATTCATTAAATTACCAACTCTTAAAATATTAGCCTTTAATCCATATTTTTGTATATTCTCTATAATATGTATTTCTGCTTGTAATTTAGTTGAAAGATATACATTTTCGGAATATTTTTGTCCTATTTTTAAATCACTTTCAGTAAAAGTGTTTTTATAGCATTCATTTGTATTTACTAAATTATTTCCAGCAATTCCAACTGTCGAAATATGATTTAATAAGCAATCACATTCCTTTGAAAATGCTACTAAATTTTTTATCGATACAACATTATGTTCAAAATTATAATCTCTTTTTCCATAATGTTTTACAGATGCAGCAACATTAATAATTACATCTATATTATTCCTTAAGTTTTCATATTGTTCATCATTTAATCCCATATCTTCTTGAACTAAATCTCCTTCAACAACAATAACTCTTTTATCAATATATCTGTCAATTTTTTCATTGAAATACTTGTAATATACATCTTTTATTCTATCTGCTGCTGATATTTGTTTTTTATTTCTAATTATGCAATATATCGTATTATTTGTATTTTTAACTAAATAATTTAATATATGTACTCCTAAAAAACCTGTTGCACCTGTTAATAGTATATTGTTTTTATTTTTCATATGTACTTGCACTGGTTTTATATCAATTTTTTCAAATTGTTCTTTACTTTCTTTATTATTATTCATTTTCACATACATGGCTAAACTTCTTGCAGAAGGATTATCGTATATTTCTTGAGTATTTAAGATTATATTTTGCTTTGCAAGTTCTATTTGTAAAGAAATTGCAAGTAATGAATCTCCACCAACTTCAAAAAAATTATTTTGTACTGTTATATTTTTAGTTTTTAAAACTAATTGCATACACTTTAATATTTGTACTTCTAAATCATTACTTGGTAATATATTACTATCTGTTGAAGATAATAATTTAAATTTATCTTGATTTTCTCTCAAATATTTCTTATCTGCTTTTCCATTAATATTTAAAGGCATTTCATTTAAAAGATAAATCTTTGCTGGAATCATATATTGTGGTAATTTAGCAATCATTTCAATTTTTAATTTTTCATAAGTAATTGCTGATTTAGTTTCTATAAATGCAATTATACTATTTTTTTGACCTATATCTTTTTCAATAACTACTGCTACCTTTTTTATTATTTCAATTTTAGATAATGCTTTTTCTACCTCTTCTAATTCTATTCTATATCCATTTACTTTAACTTGAAAATCATTTCTACCAAGATAATAAATATTTCCATTTGCATCTATCTTGCCCAAATCTCCTGTTTTATACATTTTATTTTCTTTATTAAATGGATCATCTAAAAATCTTTCTTTTGTCAATTCATCTCTGTTATAATAGCCGTTACCAACACAATCCCCAGATATGTATATTTCTCCCATTCCATTTATAGGGCATAAGTTTAAATTTTTATCTAGTATATAAACACTTACATTCTTTATTGCTTTTCCTATTGGTGGTTTAATTTCAATATTATTTTTGTTAATTGTATATGTAGTTGCTACATGAGTTTCTGCTGGACCATAATGATTATGTATTATCGTACCATCTTCAATTACTTTTTTTATACTATCTGTAATTATTAGTTGCTCTCCAGCTGTGATAATATGTTTTAATGGTAATTTATTATTTTTTACAAGTTCACTTTCTGTTAAGATTTCTAAATATCTTGGTGGTATAAATAATATATCAATTTTATTCTCTGTAATGCAATTTAATAATTTATTGCTATCTTTTTTATCTTCATCTTTAATTATATATAATGTACTTCCTGTTAAAAATGCTGAAAATATTTCTTGATAACTAACATCAAAACTTAATGTAGCAAACTGTAAAATCTTTGAGTTTTTTTCAAATTTTATTTCTTTTGTATAAATCTCATTTTCAATTAAATTTATCATGTTTTTATGTGATATTGTTACTGGTTTTGGATTTCCTGTTGAACCTGAAGTATAAATGATATATAAATTATTGTTTATATTATATTTTATGTTATCTCTTGTATTGTTTATTATTTCTTCTTCATATCTCTCATAAGATATATCAACCTTTATATCTGCAAAATTAGCACTATCACTTTTGGAATATAAAACTTTAGTTACATCTGCACTCTCAATCATATATTCTTTTCTTTTAATAGGATATTGTGGGTCAATAGGCACATAGGTGCAATTCATTTTTAAAATTGCAAGTATTCCAACAAGCGTATCTATACTTTTATCAGTAATAATTCCAATATTTTCTTTTTCTTGAATCACAATATTTTTCTTTAAAAATGAAATTAATTTTTCAACTCTAATCTCTAACTCTTTATATGTTATGCTTTTGTCATTTGTTTCAATAGCAATTTTATCTTTATATCTTTTAAAATCAATTAATTTAATAATATTCTGAGCTTTATATTCTTTACTTAAATCTAATTTTTGATTATTAAATTTCTTTAATATATATTTTTCTTCTTTTTCTGAAATTATTTTTATTTCACTTACATTTTTTATTTTTTCCTTTACAACTTGCTCTAATATATTTTCGTATGCTTGATATAATTTTTCTATTTCATTTTCTTCAAATAATTGATTTTGATAATCTATTACTATACTATATGCTCCTGTATCATTTCTGTCATGTATATGTATCTCTATATTATCTGCAATATTATTATGAAAAATCCATTCAGATGAATAACTAATTTGCTCTTTTTCAGTAATATCTTTAGCATTTTGGTAAGAAAATAAAACATTATATAAGTTTTGATTAATGCTATGCTTATCTTTAACATACTCTAATATATCATTGTATGGATATTCTTCATGCTTCAATGCTTCTCTAATAGTTTTTGAATTTATTTTCAATAATTCTAAAGTTGAAATTTCATAATCAATTTTTAATCTAACAGGCAATGTATTTACAAAAATTCCAATTGCTTCTTTTTCATTGCGATTTTTTCTATTTAAAAAAGGATTACCGATAATAACATCATCAATATTATATCTTTTACTCAAATATACTTGTAAAGTAGTAAGGAATAAACAATATTCTGACACTCCATTTTCTTTTGTGAATTTTTTAATATCTTCACTAATTTTTTTATTTAAAGTTTTTGTATATCTTATTGCTTTTGTATTAATTTTACTTATATCGTTTTTAAAAGATAATATTTGTGGTTCTTTTTCATATATTTCGTTCCAATATTTTTGGTCTTTAAAATACCTTTCGCTATTAATGTATTGTTTTTCACTTTCTATATATTTAAAATATGAATAATAATTTTCATCAGTTATTTCTATTTTATTAGTTAGTTTATTATATAAATCAATTATTTCAGTTGAAACTAATGACAACGACCATGCATCAGCAATAATATGATGAAATCTACTTATTAATCTTGTTTTTCCTTTATCATCTTGTATTATTTCAAAATAATATAAGTTATCTTTTGTCAAATTAAAAATATAACTAGAAAATTCTTGTAAATATTCTTTATCATTGTTTATATTTAAAACATCAATATCAAATTTCTTATATTCTTCTATATATTGCTCTAAAATCCCATCATGATATTCCATTTTAATTCTTAATGCATCATTTTTCTTAACTAATAAATTGACTGCTCTTTTTAGCGTTTCTATATCAATTTTTGTATTAAACTTCAATTCTCCTACAATATTATTTACATTGGTATTTGAAAATCTTTGATCTACTAGCCATATATTTCTTTGAGTATTAGATAATTTGTATATATTTTTTTCTTCCACTATCTTTATCCCCTATTTTTTTTATATTTGTACTTATTTTGAATTTTTATTTATTATATCATAACTGAATTTAACTTTTGTAAAATTTTAATTTAATTAATTTTTTAAACTCCAAAAGTTTTTAATATATAGTCATATTCATTATATAATTTACCTATCTCTCCTGTTTTACTACTGTGGCTCATAATATAATCCAAAATATTATAACTAAACATTTTTAATTCATCTTCACTATATTTTCTATTTTCAATTGTTATTCCAGCGTTAGCTACCTTTTGCAAATTATCTTTATCTAGTATATCGTATGGATTCATTTTATTGCTCCTTTCCGTCTTTTATTGCAATTAAATATTCATTAGGCTGTACTGTTATTTTTGCATCTTTATATACAAATTTTGCTCCAGTAAAATAAACTTTATAATCATTATTTTCATAATATGTACGAGCTAATTTTAAGAACTCATCAACTTCCTTTTCAGATAAGTTGTATTTTATTCTCAATTCATAAAATGTATATCTTATATAATTTTTGTCTTTACTTTCTTCTATTTTATTTACAACATAATTTTTTATAAAGTTTTCTAGTTCTTCACTTGTCATTTTTTCATCTCCTAGATATGTCTACTCATTAATCTATTTTATAATCTTTTGTATCTTATGTATTGCTACCTTTCTCCAATTTTATCAAATCATATCATATTTTAAATTTTTTTTAAACAATTTTAGACATTTTTCATTGATTTCTACAAATTTTATTGACTAAAATATTTTTCTTTGATAGATTATAAAAAATACAAATGATAATAATAATTTTTTTACATGAAAAGAGGTGAATTTGATGAATAGAGCAGACTTAGTAAATGCAATGGCTAATGAAACAGCATTTTCTAAAAAAGATGTTGAAAAAGTATTAAGTTCTTTTATAAATGTTGTTTCAAATGAATTAGAAAACAAAGGTAAAGTTCAACTTGTTGGATTTGGTACTTTTGAAACTAGAGAAAGAGCTGCAAGAAAAGGATTAAACCCTCAAACTAAAGAAGAAATAAAAATACCTGCTTGCACAGTTCCTGCTTTCAAAGCTGGAAAAGCATTAAAAGATAAAGTTAATAAATAAACAAAAAAAGAAGTGATATCAACCAATTAAGATTGATACCACTTCTTTTTTATTTATATGCAGGTGTTCCAAATCCTCTTATTACACTACTATCTATACTATACTTATTTTCTTTGCATACATCTCCTCTTGTATTACCTTCGACAGTATAAATAATTCCATTTTCAACTCTTGATACTATACCTACATGATCAGCTAATCCATCATTTGAATCAGCCCAATCAAAGAATATTATATCTCCTGACTTTGGTGTGTAACCTTTTTCTTGCCATAATCCACAAGTTTTAAACCAAGCTACACCTTCACTTTCGCAACTTGCAAATTTAGGAATTATTCCCGCTTCTATATAGCCACATTCATTTGCACACCAAGAAACAAAGCACGCACACCATTCCACTCTTGAATTATAACCATACCAAGACCAGAAGGGTTGTCCTCCAATATTTCCAATTTGTTTTTTTGCAACTTCAACTATATCCGTATTTCCAACTGATGAACCATAAATTACAGATAACCACAAACTTGAATACTGTTTATCTAATAATTCTGCTAATTGTTTATTTTGCTCAATACTAAAATTATATTTTTGTGCCATCTCTAGTGCATCTTTTCCATTTACATTAATATGAAGCACTATTTTCTTTTTATTATCTTTATCTGTTACTTCTTCTGTTGATGAAGTTATTTCATTCATTTCCCAAAATATTTCTTTTAATATTGATATTTTATTGTTATCTAATGTCATAACTTCTGCATCATTTTTCCCATTACTAATTTTCACAGTATATACTGCTAAAATATCTCTCCATTCTGCTCTTTTTGAATTAATATCATATTCATCGTGTTTATTATCTTTTTGTATTTGCGTCATTTTATTTATAAATTCTGTATTTAGATTTGATATTACTCTATCCATTGTTACAACTTGTTGTTCTCCATTTATAGTAATTTTACTACCCGTATCTTGACTAGATAAAAATATTCCAAATATTGAATGAGCAATTAATGCTACAAGACAAACTACAACTATAATTATAACAGAAATCCATCCACCAGCTATAATTAATGCTATTAATGATTTAAGTGCTGCAATTAAAGTTTTTATTGCAGTTATTGTAATTTTTATAACAACTTTTATTGTTTTTATTGTGGCTTTAACTGCTGCTTTAGTTGCCTGTACTGTTTTCTTCGTTGCCTTTGCTGTTGTTTTTGCTGCTTTTTTCGTTGTTTTTATAGTTTTGTCAGCTGTTTTTACAGTTTTTTTTGTTGCTTTAGCTGTTTTTCTTACTTGCTTTATTGACTTTCTTGTTTTATTTCTACTTTTAATTTTTCTAATTCTATCAACCGTTTTTTGTGTGTTCTCAACAGTTTTCTTAAAATTTCTTTTTCCAATTCTATTTAATCTACGAATATCATCAGGTGTTCTTTTTGTTTGTCTTGATATTCTATTTATTGCATAATTTGTTCCATTTTCATTTGTTTCTTCATAAGCTTCACTAACCTTATTTTTCATTTGTATTGATTTATCTTTTACTTTTTCGGTGTTTACAATGGCTTTATTTAATGTTTTTACTGTTCCTTTTTTCTTTTCTTTAATTTTGATATCTGCCAATAAAACCTCCTATTTTATTTTTCTTGCTACTATAACTAATCTACTATTTTTATTACTATATTCACAAGTAGAAAGTGTTATCAGTTTTTCTTTATCTTTTATTTTTATACCTGTCTGATATAAAGATTTATCTTTGCATATATTTATAAAATCATTATACATTTTTTTATTTTCAAAATTTATATTCTCATAATATCTAAAAGTATTTTTTGTATATACTGTTGTTTTAAAAACTGCAAATATTTCATAACTATATTCTTTTTCTAATGTAGTAAAAGTTATAATTTTATGATTATTATAAAAATCTTTCGATTTATATTTTTCAAGTTCTCCAAACATTTTATTATTTTTCATGTGATGACCATAAATTACAATATTATCACTATTTAAATTACATTGTTTTGCCATATATGGAGTACCATAACTAGAATAGTTTTTGTAAAAATCTCTATGCAAATAATAATTTGGATCATTTATATTTTGCATTATAGGATAATTTATTGTTGTATTATCAATTTTTAGCCAACCAACAATATCCTTATTTTCTTCATATAATTTATTTATATCTATTTTTCTTTCTTCCTGATTTTCTATATTTTCTTCAACTATTTCTATTAAATCCTCAAATGTATTTTCTTGTTTCTCATTTTGCTTTTTTTCTTTAAATATTAAATAACTGCTAATAAGTACTAAACCTATTAGCAGTATTGTAATTATAGTATATACGATTTTTCTCATTATATAGTTGCACCTTCTCCGTAATTTTGTTGTCATTAATTTATACAATTCTGTATCTTTTGGAAATTTATTAGAAAAAGGAATCAATGAATTACCTATTTTTAATAAACCTTCTCCAGCTCCAACATTTGTAATATATGATAATTGTAAATCTGATATATTAAGTAGTTTTGCAAGTTCTGCTCTATCTGTACTAGCCTGATTAAGCATAATAATCAATTCACTATTTGCCATCATTGCTCTAGCTGTATTATTTTGTAACATATCTTCAACATTTTGTGTTATTCCTATTAAATATGCTCCATATTTTCTAACTCTTTTCCAAAGTGTATATAAAAAATTTGCTGAATATTCATTTCTTAATAATAAATAAATCTCATCTATAAATATATAAGTGTTTCTTCCTTTTGCCCTATTTTGTGTTATTCTATTTAGTATTGAATCTAAAACTACTAACATACCAAGTGGTAATAATTGTTTTCCTAAATCTAAAATATTATAGCAAATTAATCTATTTTCTGTATCTACATTAGTTTGTTTTGCAAAAGTATTTAAACTACCATTTACAAAAAGTTCAATAGCAAGTGCTATTTCTTTTGCTTCTGTTTCTTCTTGTTTTAACAATTCTTGATAAAAGTCTTGTAATGTTGGTGGCGTTCCTTGATAGTTTCCTTGTAAGTAATAACGATAGGTACTTGCCGTGCATCTATCAATTATTGATTTTTGTTTTGCTCCTAAATTATCACTTCCTATAAGTTGTTCACAAAGTGAAAGTATAAATTCTGATTTCAAAATAACAGGATTTGCTCCATCTGCGTAATTCTTGTTCATGTCCATAGCATTTATATGATTTCCACTTGTAGCTGAAACTTTTATAACTTCTCCACCTAGTGCTTTTACTAATGGAGTATATTCATTTTCTGGATCAATAACGATTACATCTGCGTTTTTATCTTTAAGCATAGTAAAAACAATTTCTTCTTTTGTTATAAAAGATTTACCACTTCCACTTACTCCAAAAACTAAACTATTTCCATTTAATAATTTTTTTCTATCTGCTATTATCATATTTTTTGATATAACATTTTGTCCGTAATATATTCCATTAGTTTCTCTAATTTCTTGTACTCTAAACGGCATAAAAACAGCAAGGGACTCTGTTGTCAAAGTTCTTAAAGTATCAATTTTTCTAACTCCAAATGGCATTGCTGTATTTAATCCATCTAATTGTTGAAATTTAAGAACTCCAAACTGACATAAGTTTTTCCTTGCTATTGTCAATATTTCTTCTGTATCGTTGTCTAATTCTTCTTTTGTTTCTGCTGTGTGTACCATAGTTAAAACAGACATAAACATTCTTTGATCTCGTGTTATTAAGTCATCCAAAAATTCTTTACTTTGTTCCCTTTGCATCTCTAAATCATAAGGGATTATAGCTGAAAAGTTATTATTCGCGTTCTGTCTGCGTTGCCAATTAGTTATATTCGTTTCTACTCCTAATCTTCTATTTTCTGCTTCTCGAACTGCTTCGTCCATTGCAATCGGTATTACATCTATACTCATCATTGAGTTTTTATTTATATCTGTAAGTTCTGCAACCATACTATCTTTAATATAATTTGCATACTCTTTTAAAAATAAAACTCTAGCATATCTATTACCAATTTTTATATAATCATCTTTTATTTCAAAAGTGTCAGGACAAATATAATCTTTAAAACTATGTCCTTTTCTCATATTTGAAATAAAGTCAAAATTAAAGGCTGTTTCTTCTCCAACTCTATAAAAATCATGAAAAAGTTGTAATCTTTCTACCGCTTCTAGCTCAACACATACAGAACCTAATTCTTTAAATTTATTTATTAATTCCGTTCCAATTCGTAAAAAATATAATCTTGCATCTTCTATATTTTTCTTTTCTATTGTTATAGTTATGCACTTTTCTTGCACAATTCCATTTGACGCTGTTGCTTTATCTAAAAGCATTTTATTATATTCTTTTCTATATTTATCTAACTCATCATCTTCTAATTTAATAAACATTGTCTTTTGAAAATCTAATTTATTTAATCTTCTATTTATTATAGTAATTTTACTTGTTGCCCCTGTGTCAAAGGAATTTAAAAGTTCTGAATATTCTAAAAACATTTCTTCTTTATCTTCTCTACTGGCAACAGAATAATTTATATCTGTAAATTTAAAACATTTAGAATATTTATTTTTTCCAACTAAAAAGATGCCATCTTCCCACATTGCATCAATGGGTATGGCATCTTGCACACTTCTTGGTATTTTAAACTTTTCCTTGTCTTTCTTAAATAATGTTCTATTTAGAATTTTCAATAGTTTTTGTTTTCCTCCTCTTGTTTTTCTTTTCTTCTTTTATTTTTTCTTTTTCTCTTATAATCATCTCTTCATAATATAAATTCTTTGGTTTAAATGTTAATCTATTTGGTGTTAGAATAACTGATTTTATCCATGCACTAATAAACTTTTCAGCTGTCATTCCGTTATATTTCAAAAAACCTATTACAGCAAAAGGAACTGCACATAAGATGCACAACCATGATAATGTTTCTATTCCAAAGAATGGTTTTAATACAAAATATACAATAACAGCAACTATACAAGCTAATATTGAAAAGATAAATTGTCTTAATGATAAACCAAAGAATATACTTTCTGTAAAATCTCTTATCTCTTTATTTATTTTTACTTCCAGTTTATCTTGCCTCTCTTCCTTTATTTTTACCTGCTATAATTTGGTCTGCTATATTTAAATACATAGAAGCTATACCTTTATATCTTCCATACTGATAATCTCCCTGCATATCTTTTGAAATATAGTTAATAATATCTTTTAATTGCTTTCCTGATAAAGGTTTTGAATAAACTCTTTTTAACTCTTGCTGTTGTATATCTGTTCCATATTTCAATGATAAAGGTGTATCACTTAAATATTTCATATCAACTAAACCTTTTGCTAAAGCTTCTCTATATTCTGTATCCAAATCACATAAATCTTCTTCTATCTCTTCTATTGTTACCTTCAATTTTACCTCCTATATTCCTAACATTTCTCTTACTAATCTATCTGAAATTTTTACCGTTCCAACCAATACCAACATATTAAATATTAGTTCTCCTATATATTTCCATACCATATTCACTGCTGCTGCATTTGTATCTATAACTGGTGGACTTGATGCAAATAATGAAAATATTACGCATGAAAGCATAATAATTACACCTTCTAAGCAAACTGCACTGTAACCTTTTATAAAGCTTCTACCAATGTTCTGTGTTGGCTCTCCAGCAAAACTAGCAAGTGCTACTGGAGATAATGCTGTATAAAGATATATTTTAAAGAATCTTCCATATACAGTTAATATCATTACAAATGAAAGAACTGTTATAAATAGTCCTCCGTATTAATGTAACTGCCCACAATGGTATGCTTTCAAAAAAATTACAAGCTTCAACTGCTTGTATTATTTCATTTGGTAAAACAGTTTGTGTTGTTCCTCCGAGTCCTGCTGATGTCATTATTGTACTTGCAATTCCTTGTACTATTTTAAATATTGCCATCATTAATTCCAAACCATATGTTACCATTGCTTTTGCTATTGCAAAACGAATAAAAAGTTTCAATGCGTGTTCTGGCTTTTTAACTTCTGCAAAACTCCCACAAGTTTTCATTACTCCAATAACAAAAAATAATACTAATAATGCTAGTCCTATTGCTTGCATTGCACCATGAATATTAGTAATTACATTCCAAATTGTTCCACCTTTAAAATCAACAGGAGATTGAGAAACAAGTGTCCATATTTCGCTTAATTTAGAGTTCCATGTTTCGATTGCATTTTGTAAATTTCCTACAACCCAATTCAATTTTCAACCCCCATCCTATAATTTTCTAATTCAATATCACTTTCGACTTCATTACCCCATACATCCCAGCCTTTAGTTTTCTCTCTTGCAAACAATTCAATTCTTGGTAAATCTCCAACAAGTTCAACAATTTTTTCTCTTACAACTGCTGGTTTTTTACTGTGTTCTTCTATTGGCGTATCTATAATCTGAAATACACTACTGGATTTTCTTTTTATTGTTCCTTTTGTTCCAATTAAACAAATTTCTGAATTTGCTCTTGTCCAATAACCTAATCCAAAAAAATATGTGTTACTTTTTTTATTTCTTTTTACCCAATTAAATCCACAAGTTTTATACTTAAATCCCCATTGTTTCATAACTTCTAGTCCTTCTAATAAACATGGGAATGTAACCCATAAAAACAAAATACAATTTTCATCAGAAATATTTTCTATACATTCTTTCAAACCAATAATTTCTTCTATTTTCATAGTCGGATAATGATTTTCAGCACTTCTTTTCTTTTCTTTTTTTGACCACACCTTATATTGCCAAGGTGGATCAGCATAAATTATTTGATATTTTTTTCTCATTTTTCACTCCCTTTTAAAAGGCAAGCTATAAACTTGCCCTTGTTATCCACCTGTTATTATATTTAAAATTTCTTTTGCAAATGTGATTACAATTCCACCTGCTAGAGTCATTATTCCATTTGCTCGCTGACTGGGATCGTGTGATTTCAAACTCATACCAACTTGTACTACTCCAAAACCAAGTATAATCATACCAACAGCACGAATTAATCCAAAGATAAAATTTGAAAGATTATTTACCACTGCTAATGGGTCATCAGCAGCAAAAACATTGCTTACTTGTGCTGTAAATAAGATAACTATATAAAATAAAATTCTTGCAATATTTTTTAAAACTTGTTTTAATATTTTTTTATTTTTCAATGTGTATTTATTCCTCCCTAATAAATGCCTCAACTTCTTCTTCTGACAATAATTCATAATTTTCTAGTAATTCATTTTCTTCAAAATTTGTTACTATTTCTTCTCCATTATTTTCATCTAGCACAATAATAGAAGCTGATGCCTTATCAGTTTTGCCATGAATATATGGTTTTTCACCACCATCAGTAGTTAAAGCAATATTAGGGTGTTTTAAAATATCATATTTATAGTCTTTAATTGGTCTTTCGCCACGAATAAAACAAAGTGCATAATTATTATCTAATAAACGCACTTCATCTGGTGTCATTTTTTCTCTCCCAGCGATTTGATAATTTGTAGAATAATTACCACTTCTCCCTGAACTTTTCCCATGTGTATCTAGATCTATTGTTTCTTTTCCGTAATAGCTCAGATACATATTTATGGGTACTTTGTTCATTTCCACCCAAATACAAAAAAGTATCGCAATTTCCGTACAATATTTTCCCATTGCTTATCGAATAACGCCTTTAATTGTGCTAGGTTTTGGAGAATGATAGAAACAGAAACTGACCTTGACCTCATTACACTTAAAATTTTATCGAAGTCATCTGGTAGACTAACATTTGCAAATTCGTCCATCACAAAATGAACATGGACTGGCAAACTGCCACCGTATTTATGGTCAGCTATATAAAATAACTGTTGAAATAATTGTGTATATAAAATACTTACTAGAAAATTAAAACTTGTATCATTATCTGGAATTAAGGCAAATAATGCTACTTTCTTTTCGCCTAAACTTGGCAAATCTAATTCATCATACTTAACAATATTAGCAAGACTTTCCAAGTTAAACTTTTCTAATCTTGCTGCTAAAGTAATTTGTATTGATTTTAATGTCTTTGCAGAACCTGACCTATAATTTCTATAATATTTTAAAGCAATATGTTCTGGATTTTCATATTCCAATTTATCGAATAAAATATCCACTGCACTTATAGGATTTTCTTGTTCTTCGTTTACATCTGCTGCACGAAGCATCTCAAGTACCATCGGAAAGTTCTGCTCTTCTTCTGGCGCTTCATATTTTAGATAAAAAATAAGAGCAAGTAATAACATACTTCCTGCTGTATCCCAAAAAGGATCTTGGCTTTGACTTCCGTTTAGGAGTTGTACTCTTAAATAAATTTGTTACTAATCTTTGCACATCATTGTCAGTTTTTAGATATACAAAAGGATTATAACAATGACTTTTCTCCATATTGATTAAGTCTAAAACTCTTACTTCATAACCTTTTTTCTCTAATAGATTTCCTGTATCTCTTAAAATTTCTCCGCTTCGGATCAAGAATTACATAGGAGCATTTTGAACTACATTGCATAACATTTGGTTTGCAATAAAATCTTGTTTTTCCTGCACCACTTCCACCACATACTAAAACATTTAAGTTTCTTCTATGCCTTTTTCCATCTAATCCTAAAGCTAAATTTTTTGTTAAAATTTTATTATCACAAAATGGCTTTTGTCTATATTTTTTATTTATTGCACTAACAATACCCCATTTTGCTGAACCATATTCTTCTCTTCTACGATAATTTTTTCTCGTAGATTCATACATTCCTATTCCTAAAATATAAATACATAGTGCAATAATTATAGTTTTTAAACTATACTCGCACCATATAATATTAAAAGGATTTGAACTTATTTCGCCAAATTTTTTTATTACTTCTGCAAGTCCACCCCTTATATATGGTGCTATTAATAATGATAACCATATAACTGGTATAATTCCTAATATATACAAAAAAGTATTTTGTTGATTATTATCTTTCGCTTACTATTCGCTCTCTTTTAAATATACTTTTCTTTTTTACTGGGGTATTTAGTAATCTTAAAAGCAATTCATTTACAGGTTCTCTATCTTTGTTTTCCTTTTGTAAATCTGTACGAAGTTCATTTAAAGCATTTACTATTAAACCAAATTCATACTTATTTAAAACTAAAATTATTTGTTCTTCCAATAATTGCCTCCTATCTTGCTTGTTCTTTTTCTCTATTTTGTCTTGAAATACTTTCGATATTATGACTTATTCTTCCACTTATACTTTCCATAGAATCATGAATAGGCTCTAATTGTTCTCTAATCTCCTTTGCTGACATTGTAGTTAAACCATAAGGTATATCTGTAATATTATAATTTAAAAAATTCAAATTATATTTTTTACAAATCATATACGATACAGCATTGACTTTAAAATCTGCATAATCACAATTTTCGCCTATTTCTTGTTTTGCTAATTCTTGCGTCAATTCATTGAAAAGTTTTGTTCTATCTTCACATCTAGCTATTTGTAAAACATCATTTTCAAAATCATATAGTGCAACTCTATCAGTATTTTCAATTTTATCTACAACTTCAATTCTCGCTTGACTTGACTGTAAGAAAACTTTTAATAATAATTTATCATCATATCTTATTTCTCTTGCCCTTTGCCTTATATTAACTTGAGAAATATCTGTCAAATATTTTACATTATAATTAGTTCCAACACTACCATCTTCTCTCATATAAGTGTCTGCTGGTTCTAATATTTTTATATCTGGTTTTCTATTTTTCTTTGGATAACCACCAATGCTTGTCCAGTTATCAAAATCTTTTAGCATAATTGCTTCTGGCATTTGTGCATTTATTAATAAAGTATTTGCGACAGAATATTGTTCAAATTTACTTAAAGTATTTAGGTATTTCTTAAATTCTTCGCCATTTTGTACTATTTTTTCTGCACTTTCATCAATTAGCTTATAAACATCTTGTTTTTCTTTTCTTTTATAATCAATCCATTCTTCCTTATTGTATTTTCTATTTTTTCTTTCAAAATTAGAAAATACATCTTCTAATTCTATCATCTATTTTCCTCTTTCCTTATTTGTAATATCTAGTTTTGGTATTTGTGTATCATTTTTTGTTGGTAAATCAAATACTACATTTTCTTTTAATTTTTGAGCTTTCTTCAATTCCGTTTCAACCTTCAACTCTGCTTCTGCTTCTTTTAATTTCTTTTTTACAGATTCTTTTTTCACAGGTTCAGTAACCCCTTCGGAATTGCTTTTGCTCTTCAAGGAATGCTCTGACAGAGGGCTTTTTTCCGTCTTTGCTACTTCGGGGTTTTGATTTGAATTTTCTTTTGGTGTAAATAATATATCTTCTACCATATTATCATTAACTTCTTTTCTTTCTGTTCCTTTATCTGGTTCTGCATCAGATATATTTTTTTCTTTTTTTACATTTTCTCTATCTTGTTCAATATCAGTTTGAATTGACGCTTTACTAAATGTTGATAAATTAAATCTGTCTACAATTCTATTAACCTGTGGTGCGTCTTTTGCTCTAACCATAATATCAACCATACCGTCAATATTTTTATTACTTTTGGTAACTAATGCACAATACAAAATTCCATACCCTTTAGCTTCTCTATAAAATGTTCGTAAATCTTCCTTTTTTATTGAAAAGATTTTTAATTCATTATCACTTTTTATCATGTTGCTTAATCTTGTTTTGCCTTTTGTCTGTTTTTGGTCTTTAGAAATTGTATATAATGCTGCTGCAATATTTTTTACAGCTACACCACTTATTCTAGCAACTACTTCAACTCCTTCTAGTGTTAGTCTAATAGTTTGTTCTGCCGAATCACTTGATATGCTCAACTCTTGTTTTCTCCTTTCTTTGTTCTGGATTTTCATTTTCAACTTTTTCCATATTTTCTTTTATCTTTGGTACTCTTTGTTCAATATCTTCAACCAGTTCAATTTCATAATTTAATTCTTTTATTTTTTCTTGTATTATTTTTATTTCAGTATTAATATTTTCAATTTCAATTTTTGTATTTGTTTTTTTCTTCTTTTTGTATAAACTTTCAATTTTGCTTTTTAACTCTTTTCTATCAATAGTTAAATATTTTTTATATGCTTTTAATTCTTCTAATGACTTTATATCTTTGTTACACAAAAATCTTGTTTCGTTAGAAATCTTGTCCATTCTTTTTATTTCTTCTTTTAATTCCTTTGAATATCTTTTAGGTATATTCTTATTTTTTTGAAAAACCTTTAGTAAAAAACAATAATGAAAATACAATGCTTTTATACCTGTTGCTTTTTTTCTATTTTTTAAATTTAATTTACTTTTGCTTTTATACTTTTTACTTCTTACTTCTGGGAATGGTTCTCTTGTTGCTGACACTTCATATATTTTCTTTTCAATATTTTCAATTTTATAATCATCTCCAAAAGCTCTTTCTATTCTTATATTTCTTTTATATGGTTCTTTTCTAACACTTAATTTCCCATAACGATTTGTAATTGTATAATCCATTTTTCTTAATATTGATAAGAAATCATTATAAGAAAATGCTTGTGCTATTGCATAATCAATATCTTCTTTTACTATCATATTGTAACTAGATTTTTGAGCTTGTCCCTTATAAAAATTATTATAATTAATTTTACTTTTTGGACATTTCTTTTCATCAATTACACTCAATCTATTTTCTTCACAAATTCTATCTGATGTTTCTCTAATTAAAGCATAAGTTTCATTACAGTCATGATATTTTTTTCCATCAATATATGAAACAGAATTAAAACAGAAGTGATTGTGAATATGATTAGTATTTAAGTGTGTTGTAATTATAACTTCATATTTATCACTCCAAAGTTCATTAGCAAGTTGTACTCCAATGCTATGTGCTAATTCTGGAGTTACTTCATTTTCTTTAAAAGACTGTATTACATGAAATCCTAAAATCCCATCAGTTTTACTAAATCTTCTTTTCGTTCTCATCATATCTTCATATATTGTTTCTTGATCACAATTCAAAGCAGTTACATATAATTGTTCTTCTGTTTTATACGAAGCCTTCGTATATTCAATTACATTGTGCAAATCACTATAATTTTCTTTACTTGTTTTACTAGGATTAGTAGTATAATCTATAACATGGTCTAATCTCTTTTTTATTTTTTTAATTTTAGTTATTGCCATTTTTTTCTACATCTAAAAATTCCTTTTTTATTTGTTCCGATAATTCATTCCATTTTGAATATACTTTTTTATAAAAAGGAGCATCAACTAAACCTAAACTGTTTGCTTTTCTTGCAATTTGGTTTAAATTAATTCCAACATATTTTAATTGATTAATTATTTCAAACATTTTTTCCGTTGGTTGTTCTTTCGGTTTATAACCAATTATTAAATTTCTTAAATAAGAACTTTCATTTAAGCCACATTTTTTTGCATTCTCTTTTAAGATTTTATTTTCATTTTCATTTAACCAAACTTGCTTTTTTATATCTCTTTTTCTCAATAAAATTTCCTTTCCTTCTTAATATCATTTTTATGGGGATTGGGGTTTCCCCATAATTTGTATTTGTGCGGGAGTACAAATGCAGTGCTTGCTAGGACAAGATTTTTAAATCTTTATATTTTCCTAAAATAAGAATATCTTTCTATTTAATTATTGTAAGCACAATCTTCAATCATGTTTGCTCCTAAAACTTCTTTAATTTCTCCTAAATTTTCTTCAATCTCATTTGTTAAACCTTCAAGATATTCAATATCATTTTCATCTAAAAAGTTTTCAAAATTTTCTGGTATTTCTTCTTTTCTATCAACTTTTTCTCCATTTTTTTCTAAGATTTTAGCTTCAATTCCCACTAAATCTTTTTCATTATCATCTAGCAAATCTGTTTTTAAATAAGTTTGTTCAACTACCTTCATTGCTTGTTCTTCATCTTCTGCATATATTGTTACTAATCTATTAAATATTTGTTTAAATTCAATTTTATATTTGTTCATTCTAATTTTTTCCTCCAAATTTTATCTTACTTTTTCATAAATTCTTTTATTATTTGCTTGCCTATTTATGTTTTGAAAATCTAAAACATATTTTAAATAATCATTACAATCTTTACCTACTGGTGGTCGATTATCTATCACTTCATATTTATTAGACAATTTTTCCATAAGTGCTTTGCTTGCTTTTTCTCCAATTTCATCATTATCAAAATGCAAATATATTTGCTTTATATTAGAATTATTTTCTAAAAATTTTATAATTGCTATTGGAATCTTATCATTAACTTCTTGTTCTTCTGATGGTTTATTTACTCCACCCAGTGAAATCATATTTTCATTTTTCCAATCAATATTTTTCATTTTTAATAGCGTTGCATAAGATAATAAATCTATTGCACTTTCAAATAAATGAACTCTCTCACTTTCATTATTTGAAAGTAATCTAAATGTGTATGCCTTATCACTTCCTTTCGATTCTCCCATAAATCTTGTATCATTTGTTCCTCTAAAGAAAGCATATTTATACTTTTTTTCTTCATCTGTACCAAGAAAAACAACATTATGATTTGGCTCACTTTCATAAATTAATCCACTATTTATACACTCATTAATTATCTCTAAATCAATTCCTCTTTTTACTAAATATCTCTTTGCCCTTTCTGAATTAATTGATTTTAATGGCAAAACAAATTCTGTTTTTTCTTTCTTTTCTTCTCTATAAATTACAGGCTGTTTAACACTTACATTACCTATAATTGTTTGTATAGCATCCAAAAAAGAATAATTCTTAACTTTCATTAAGTAAGAAACTGCATTTTTTCCTCCAACACCTCTTGAAAACCAATTCCATAATCCATTACTAATTCTTATACTATCGTGTGTTTTTGTGCTGTAAGTTCCATTTCCAACTTTAACTAATTCGTTTGGTTCATAGTTTTGTAAATAAGTTAAAACATCCATTTCTTTTGCTTTTTCTACTATTTCTGGTGGTATATATGGCAATAAAACACCTCCTAAAACAAAAAAATAATACATCTGTTATCTGTATTATCTTTCTAAATTTTTCTCTTTATTTTCTTTTTCCAGTTCATCATTTTCTGGCTCATCCATAACTTGCTTATCGTTTTCATCTATTCCAAGCTCAATATTTATTTCTTGTAGTCTTTTTGTTTTTTCTTTGATTTCGTTTTCTTTTTCAAATGGTTTATCTAATTCTATTTTAGCATTTACAATTTGTCTTTTTATAAATTCTATATCATTTACAGCATATTTAATGTTTTCTTCTATACTCTCTAATGTATTATTTAATCTAGTTATATTACCAAAGACATCTGTTCCAAGTGCTGTATGATAACTATATTCATTTTTTAAAGTCATATTAAATTGTTTTTGAAGTGTATCAAAAGATAATAGCATTTTAAATCCTCTGTACTCTCCAATTAGTTCTTCATCAGCTTTAGATTTGTTTTTACAAGCTTCTAATAATGCTTTTCCTGCCTGTTCTTTATCAGCATATTCTACACCTTTTATAATCATTTTAGAAAAGCCTTCCGAATTATTGATTGTATTATTTTCTACTTGCTTAACATCATTTTCATAAGCTTCTTTTTGAGTTTCAAGCTCTTTTATTTTATTAGGATAATCTTTTGCCACCTTGTCCTGTAAATCGTAAATTTGGCTTAAATAACTTTGTTTAATAATCTTTAATTTAGATAAGTCAGACTCCAATTGTGTCTTTTCTAATATTACTTTATTTCCAGTAGCTAATGCTTTAATCTCTCCATAACTTAATGCTTTATCATCAATATCTTCCATTGATCTGTCTGGAGTCTTTGAGGTCATTATTTGTGAAATAAATTTTTGTTTTCTTTCTAGCATTTGAAATAAATAAGCATCAAAGGTTCTTTCTGTAACATAAGTAAATATATGCACTGATTTGTTTCTATTTCCTTGCCTTACACCTCTACCATTTCTCTGAGTTAAATCTGCTGGTCTATACGGAGTGTCTAAATGATGCAGAGCAATTATTCTATCTTGCACATTTGTTCCTGCTCCCATTTTACTTGTACTACCAATTAAAACTCTAACTTCGCCTTTTCTTACTTTAGCAAATAGTTCCTTCTTTTTACTTTCATTATCAGCTTCATGTATAAAAGCAACTTCTTCTCTTGGTATGCCTTTTAATACTAATTTTCTTCTCAAATCATTATAAACATCTGTAAAAACATAATTTCCATCTTCATCAAATTTTTCTTCAAATCTTTTTGGTGTAGATAAATCGCAAAATACCAACTGTGTTAATTTTTCTTCTTTGTTTTGTTCCCATAGCTTATAAATATTATTAGCACAAGTAGATACTTTACTATTTTCATTATCTTCTATCATATCATTCATCAGTCTTTGGTCTAAAGCCAATTGCCTACCTTCATTTGTTATTTTAAGCATATTATCTTTTTTAGGATCTATATTTCCTTTTCTTATATCTTCTGCTCTTTCTGCAAGTTTAGAAACCATTTCTTTTTGAATTTCACTCGGTTGCACTAAAACATTGTGTGTTATAACTTCAGGTGTCGGAAGATTTAAAGTGTCTGCTGTTTGAATATCTGCTGTTTCTCTAAACATACTCATCAGTTCTGGTAAATTATGAAATTGTGAAAACCTAGTCTTACTTCTATAACTCGTTCCATCTGGTGAAAGTTCCATTGCTGTTACTGTTTCTCCAAATGTAGATGCCCAGTTATCAAAGTTTTCCAAGTGCATTCTTTCTAATTCATCATATTGTAAATATCTCTGCATTGTATATAGTTCAACCATAGAATTACTTACTGGTGTACCTGTTGCAAACACAACTCCCTTTCCACCTGTAATTTCATCTAAATATCGACATTTCATAAACATATCACTACTTTTTTGTGCATCCGTTTGTGTAATTCCACCAACATTTGTCATTTTTGTATATAAAAACAAATTCTTATAATTATGAGCTTCATCTACAAACATCTTGTCAATTCCAAGTTGCTCAAAATTAATTACATTATCTTTTCTATGGTCTGCTTTTAGCTTTTCTAATTTATTTTCTAAACCTCTTCTTGTTTTTTCCATTTGCTTAATAGTAAAGTTCTCTGCATTATTCCTTTTAGCTTCTTCAATTCCATTTATAATTGTTCTAATTTGATTATCAATTAATACTTGTTGTCTTTCATAAGACATTGGTATTCTTTCAAATTGACTATGTCCAATTATAATCGCATCATAATCCCCTGTCGCAATTCTACTGCAAAACTTTTTGCGATTTGCTGTAGCAAAGTCTTTTTTTGTAGCAACTAAAATGTTTGCTGATGGATATAGTTGTAAAAATTCACTTCCAAACTGTTCAATAATGTGGTTTGGAACAACAAAAATAGACTTGTTACATAGTCCAAGTCTTTTACTTTCCATAGCACCTGCTACCATTTCAAAAGTTTTACCAGCTCCTACTTCATGTGCTAAAAGAGTATTTTTACCATACAATATATGAGCTATTGCATTCTCCTGATGTTTTCTCAATGTTATTTCTGGACTCATTCCTGCAAATTTCAAATGACTTCCATCATAAGTTCTTGGTCTAACACTATTAAAAGTATCATTATATAATCTAACTAACTTTTCTCTTCTTTCTTGATCTTTGAAAATCCAATCTGTAAATGCTTGTTTTATTTGTTCTTGTTTTGCCTGTGCAATAGCTGTTTCTTTACCATTAAACTCCCTTATTTTATTTCCATCTATATCCGTTTTTGTATCATAGATTTTAACATCTTTTAAATTTAGTGTTTTTTCTATTATTTCGTACGCATTTATTCTTGAAGTTCCATAAGCATTATATGCTTTTACATTTCCATAATCATAACTTTTACATGATATATACCATGCTCCAGTAAAACTGCTGTAATTAGCTTTTATTTTTCCTTGTTCATAACTTCCAGTATTTAACAATTGATACATAAACTCATTAATTATTTCTTGTGGTATCCAAGTAGAACCTAACTTTACACCTATATCACTTGCTTTAATATCTTCAGGCATAACTTTTTTTAATCCTTCAATATTAATTTTAAATTCTGGTTGTGTTTCTACCAACGCTTCTGCTAATTTTAATTTTTCTCTTATATTGCCAGAAAGATATTCATCTGCTGTAACATACTTATTATCTTCCATTGGAACTTTATAAATTATGCCTTCTAATTCTTTTGTTATTTCATCTTGACTTTTAGCTGTAAGTTTTGACATATACTCTAAATCAACTTTTGCCTTTTCTGATAATGAAACAATAAGTGCTTCATTTGCTGTATCAACATTTGTAATTTCCTTGTATGCGTTTATTGTTCTTTTTGAGAACATATCTGCTTTTCTCTTAAACTTTCCATCATCCATTACTTCTAATGAACACAATAAATAATAACTACTATCTGCTTCAAAGGCTAGTTTATTTCCTCTACTATTTATTCTTCCATATTTTTTTACATATTCATCATATAGCCTATTTAATTTATTTTGAGCTACTTTTATATTTTCATCAGGATAATTTTCAGTTTGTAAATCAATTAAATCATAAGTTGCATCACGAAGATCTATCATACCTTTTATTCTACTCATTGTAGTAATTGGTAAATCTTGTTCCATCATTAAGCTGTTTTCTCTAAAATATACTTTTCCATCTATTAAAGCATAAGAATAATTTTTCACATTAGGATCTGCTGGTATTGCTACTTGTTCATTTTCTTCAATATCTCCAACTGTATATTCCGTTATTTCTCCATTTATTTTGTCTACTGCTTCACTTAATAATGTTTTTAAATCTATTCCATCAAATGCTTTGCATTCTGCTACATTTCCAAATCTACCACTTACCATTTGCATATGACCTAAAATCATATCTGGATTATCAACAAAATATTTATTCATTGTTATTCCATCTTGATTTTCATCTAAATATACCCAATCTGGCATAATATCTGTCATATTTTCTCTTTTTTGAAAGAAAAGAATATCAGATGTTACCTCTGTTCCTGCGTTCTTTGAAAATGTGTTATTGGGTAATCTTATTGCTCCCAAAAGGTCAGCTCTTTGAGCAATATATTTTCTTACATCTGGACTCTTCTTATCCATTGTTCCTTTTGATGTAACAAAAGCAACAATTCCTCCGTGGTCGTACTTTATCTATTGTTTTTGCAAAAAAATAATCATGAATAAGAAAATGATTTTTATTATACTTTCTATCATTTATAGATATATCTCGAAAAGGTACATTTCCAATTGCAACATCAAAAAAACTATCTGGCATATCTACTTTTTCATATCCACTTATAGCTATTGTAGATTTTTGATATAGTTGTTGTGCAATTCTTCCTGATATACTATCTTTCTCAACACCATAAATTTTACAATTTGAAAGTTCTTTAGGTAACAGTCCTAAAAAATTACCAGTTCCACAGGCTGGTTCTAATACATTTGCTTCTTTTAGTCCCATATTTTGTAGAACTTCATAAATTGAATTAATTACTACTGGTGGAGTATAAAATGCTGTCAATGTTGATTCTCTTGCACTTTTATACTCATCTTCTGTTAATAATTCTTTTAAAATTCTATATTCATTTGTCCAACTACTATCTTTTTCATCAAATGCTTGCTGTAATCCTCCCCAACCAACATAATTCGACAAAATTTCTTGTTCTTCTAGTGTTGCATATCTATTTTCATTTTCACACTTTTTTAGGACTTGAATTGCTGCTACATTTTTTGCGAATTTTTCTCTTGGCGTTCCTACTCCTAAATTCTCATTATTAATTTTAAAATTATTTCTTTCATTTATTGGTATTTCTGAATGCAAAACATAATCTTGGATTTTTGTTCTTTTAGGTTTTACCTGCTTTTTTATTTCTATATCTAATTTTTCAATATTATTTTCTATTTGCTTTGTTTTTTCATGTTTCTCTTGTTCTTGTTCAACAACATCATCTTGATATTTTTCTTCATTGTTTTGTTTTGCAGTTTCTATATGTTGAATTTGTTTATCTTTTACAATTAAATGTTCATTTGCATAGTTTTCTTGTACCTTTCTTTCAAATTCTTCAAAAGGCATTTCTTTATTAAATAATGGAAATTTAACATCATATAATTTTACTATCCCATTATTAATCCCAGCAAATTCATATTCATCTGAACCTATATAAATAGTATCTCCTAAATGATATTTATATTTTGGTACTCTTTGTTCTAATATATAAACTAATTCTTGAACTTCTTTTAAATCTTCATTAGATAATCTACTATCATCTATTATTTCTTTTAATTCTTTTATATAATCTTTTACATTATTTGTATCATTTATATCAGCTTTTATAATATTTATATTATCTTCTTCTGAACGATACATTTCTGTATTATCAACATAGTTATAAAAATCAAAGTCCTTAACAAATTTATATAATCTTTCTGCTAATTGTTGTTCGGCATCTTCTTTTTGTTTTTTACTTTCTTCTAATAGTTTTTTCTTACTTCCCTGTAATTCCCTATCAATTTCTTTTTGTTTTAGCCAATTTGAATATTCTTCCTTTTCCTTTGAATTTAAATATTTATCTAATTTTATTAATTCTTTAATTCTTTTTTCTGCTACATTCCAAGTTATTATAGTAGTTTCTTCATTTTCTCTTTTTCCTCTGGTTAAAGTAATTCCTTTTCCATCATATTGATAACCTATTCTTGTTCCAATATGAATTGTACTGCCACCACCCCAACCATATTCATTTTTAAGAAATTTTATATTTTCTTCACTTGATAGACTATTGATAAATTGATTATATATTCTCATTTTACTTTCTTGTATATTGCTACCCCTTGTTAGCTCATAATCAATTATTTCTTGAGTAAAAGAAAAAGTAGGAGCATTCATTGCTTCTACTTGTAATAACTGCATTTGTTCATCATAAGATTTTACTGGTTTGTGCATATCATGAAATTCATTGACCATTATAAGTCCTTCAATATATTCTGCAATATAATTCCATTTATAATAAACTTCTGCTGTTCTATTCAAATAACCATCTTTCCAAAGATGTAAAACATTTTCGTAAGCTTTATAACCTAACCTTGTATCATTTACTACAATTTCAGTATAAGCATCTCCAAATGCCTTTTTTATAAATTCAACTCTATCATTTTCAATTAAATTATTTTGATAAAATTCTCTAATATCTTTTTTTGTAACTTTTAAATTATCTATATTATTTAAAATATCACTTACATATTCATCTTGTAGAAAATCTAATTTACTTCGCATTTCTTCTTCAGTTAATGTTCTTCTAAATTGACTTTCTTCTATTGATAAATCAGTTCTGTTGCTACTATCTCCTCTGCTGTCATCTTGATATTGTTCATCAAGCCAACCCATTTCATTTGATCTTGAGCTTTCAATTCTTCTGTTATATTCTCCTTCTTCGCCATCTCTTCCACTAGCATTTCCACTCTCTTGTTCGCTTGGTCTTGTATTTCCTGTAAATGACTGTTTAATTCGTTGTTCATTACCAATATTGTTAGTTCGTGATTCTTGTGGTTCAATAGGTAATTGTACCTCATCATCGAATATTTCCCTGCTGGAATTTTCTCCTTTTTCATTGTTAGATTTGGTATCAAGTAATCTCCCTGTTTCGTGTACTCTATTTTCTCTAACATTTTCAACCCCTCCTTCATTTATATTATTATCATTAGAATATATCTCATTTTCATTTTTTGCAAATGTACGATTTTTTAAATTTTCCTTTTTTTGTAGAGTTGAAACTGTTTTTGCTATTTCTCTTAAACCTGATTCTGCAATATCACTAACACTTGCACCTAATATTGTAAAAAGTTCTGGACTATTAAAATATTTTAAAAATTCAAATTCATTTTCAGAAATGTTTTCTCTAGCATTTATTCCACATCTTATCATTAGCATATAACTAACACTTGCCCAAGTTATTCCTATTAATATATCTTTAATTTCATCATCTGATATATCATTTAACATTGTGTTAGATTTATTTTTTATAATATCCGTTAGATAATCTTCAATATCATCTACAACCATGTTATAACTTGCACTAATTATAGCTTTCGATAAATCTTCCTTTAAATCCATATCTCCAAAATTTGCTTCTAAATCTTCAATAATATCTTTTTCATACTCTTGTTTTATATTCCATAATTTATATTCAGTATTATTATAATTATGAGTATCGGATAAGTCAAATACTAATTTAAATGGATATTCACTATTAGGATTTTTGTCATACACATAAATAGCTTCTGCCCTATTATTTACCCATCTTTTTAATTTTCTATTCCATTCATCCATTGTTGCACAAGCTCTTGCATCTGGTCTTTGTGCAAATATTAGAACTTGATCATCAAAATCATATTTAAAATTCCAAGCACTACTATCTAAAAAAGTTCTCCAGTTACTCGGTGAACTTGAAATTTCTTTTAAAGTAGTTTTATAGAGTTGCCTAGTTTCCTTTATTTTTCCCAACTCTCAACCTCCTATAACTATTGTCTTTTCATTAATTTTGTATAATCTTCATCAATTTGTACTCTATCTAATGCTGAAAGCAATAATACAATCATCTCTGCTGCTTCCTTTTGGAATAATGCAATATCTATAATTGATATTTCTCCTTCTTCGTCTTTTTGTGGTAAAGAATATCTTAATAATAATTCTTTTAATTTTGTTGCACTTTCTTTCCACTCTTGAGTTATAATATTTTCTTCTTGGAATGTTAATATTCCCATTAATTTATTAAAATTACCTTTGTTTACGATAAATTTTACTGTTGGTTTTTTATAATATTCAATCATTGTTTATCTACTCTTTATCTTCCTTTCCTGCTAAAAACTCAATAATTTTTCTTTTAGCAACTGCTTCTTTTAAATCCATAATAAAACTTTTTTCTACTGGGCTAAATTGTTTTAAATTTTCCCATTTTAAATTTTTTATTTTTTGCTCTGTATCTATATTATTCTCAAATATTTTTTCTAATGTCTTTACACTTTGTTGTAAAGTATATTGTGGCATATTTACCTCCTAAAATATTTAAGGTGGCTTTTTTTAGCCACCCATATATTATTTTTTATTTACTAATTTTTTTCTTTTATATTCGTATACTCCTAAACCTACTAAGGTTAATAATGATAATCCTAATACTCCAGCATAGATAGTTGTTTTACTATCATCTCCTGTTTTTGGTGTATCAATAGGTGCATTTTCAAATTCAAAAGTATATAAAGAATTTTCTCCTTCAACTTTTACATCATCAATAAATACACCCTTATCATTAATTTCAATTTTAATAACTTTATCAGAAATCACATATCCATTTGGAGCTTTAATTTCTTTTACAAAGAAAGTTCCATATCTTAAATCTTCAAATATTATTGTTCCTTCTTCTTTATTTGATTCATACTCTTTAATTAAATCTTTACATTCTTCATCTTCATATAATCCAAATGTGAATTTTTCTTTGATACTTTCTTTAGTATTTGCATCAATTTTTACTAATTTTATATTTTGTAAAATTGGCATATCTTTCATTTCTATTTTTTGAGTTTCTTTATTTTCAGATACTACAAATTCTATTTCTTCTGTTGTTTCATAACCATAAGGTGCAGTTTTTTCCCTTAAAATATAAGTTCTATTTTCTTCTAGTCCTGTTACTTTATGAGCTTCTTTTGTTGAAGTCCATTTATCTATTATTTTTTCTGTTTCTTTATCTTGAACTTCCAGTTCTGCTCCCTCAACTTCTTCGCCTGTTACTAAATCTGTCTTTGAAATTTCAACAATTTTATCAACCATTGTTATTTTTTGAGTTTCTTTATCTTCGCTTACTGTAAATTCTATTTTATTTGATATAACATATCCATCTGGTGCATAATCTTCATATAGAATATATTTTTTTCCTTCTTCAAGTCCATTTACTTTATGAGGTTCTTTTGTTGACGTCCAACTATCTATTTCGTTTTCATCTTCATCTACTACCCTCATTTTTGCACCTTCAACTTCTTTTCCTGTTATATTTTCTTTTGTTATTGTTACAACTTTATCAATCATTCTAATTTCTTGATTTACTTTATCTTTATTTACTGTAAATTCTATTTTATTTGATATAACATATCCATCTGGTGCATAGTCTTCATATAGAATATATTTTTTACCTTCTTCAAGTCCATTTACAATATGGGGTTCTTTTGTCGATGTCCAACTATCAACTATTTCGCTATTTTCATTTTCAATTCGTAATTTAGCTCCTTCAATTTCGTCCCCTGCAATATTTTGCTTTGAAACACTAACAATTTTATCAATCATTGTTACTTTTTGAATTTCAGTTTTGCTTTCTACTTTAAATTGAATGCTTGTTGCTTTAACAAATCCATTTGGTGCAATTTTTTCTTCTAAAGTATAAGTTTTTCCAACTTCTAATCCTTCTATCTTATGAGTAGTTTCTTTAGATTTCCATGAATCTACTATTTTCTTATTTTCATCAAACACTTTAAGTTCTGCCCCAACAAGTTCTTTATCTCCTGTAACATCTATTTTTGAAAATTCAAAAATTGTAGGTTTATTTTCTATTTTTATATCTTTAGTGTAAACTTTAGTTGTATTATCTTTCTTTTCAAATTTGACTTCAATTGGTGTTGTATTTAAAACTAAACCTTGTAATGTTTCAATTTCTTCTAATTCATATACTCCCATAGGTAAATTTTCAATAGTGTATTTCCCATCTTTGCTTAAATTAAATTCTTTAACACTCTTTCCTTTTTCATAAATCACACTGCCATCTGCATAGTCAATTATATTTTCTTTAGCTTTTAATCTAAACTTGATTTTACTTAAATCAGATGTATCTACTAATGATAAATCCACATTATCATTCAAAACAACTGATTTATCTATATTTAATTTTCCTGTTGGTTGCTCATTAGCAATTGTAACAGTAATATACGCATCATAATCTTCATCAAATTCAAGTGTTTTATTACTTCTATTTATTTTAAAAACAACAGGTTCTTCTAATTCAAGAAAACCATTAGGTGTAAGTATTTCATCAGCTTTATATGTTCCAGCTTCAAGTTTAGTTTCAGTATATGCTATAGCATTTTTATCTGTTTTCCATTTATCATGTGAGAATATTCCAGTTTTACACTTAACTTTTTCCCATTGTTTTGTATTTTCATTTAATTTTGATAAACTAAATGTAGTATTGGTAAATGTTACATTCTTACCTGTTTTCTTATCAACTTTAACAAGTTTCAAATAACTTGTAAATGGTAAATCATTTTCAACAAATTCTTTTATAATTCCATCACTATTTTTATCAATATTGATATAAAAAGGTTCTACAGTTTCTATTTCATCAGATGGTGTTTTAGTTTCTCTTCCTTCATATATTCCATAAGCTAGTAATTTCGATGTTGCATGACCATTTCCATCTGTTTTCAAAATATCATATTCATCTTCTGCATATTCATTCAAATGCTTTGCTGCTTCTTCAAAGCTTCCATAATAATCAACATATTTTGAAAGTATTACTGTAAATTCAGCATTAGCAATTTTATTAGCTGTTGTATTATCATTTGATGATATTTTAATTATCTCAAATCTTGCTCTTTGCACATCCTCTGTTACATTAATTTCTTTTTTTATAACATTTGTGTTTTGATCTTTATATTCAAATTCAAAATTATATATATTAGTATCTAATTTATAACCAATTGGTGCATTTGTTTCTTTCCAGTTATATTTTCCAAGTGGTAATCCTGTTATATAATCATTCTCTACTTTTAAGTTTAAGTTTGAATTTTTAGCTGTAATACTTATAGTTGCTTTTCCATATTCATTAAATTTTGCTATTGCAATTTCATCATTTTTTGAAAAATATTTTAATGATTTACTTTTATTATAAATATCTTCACTTGCAGTTAATACATAAGTCGCACCATTCATTGTTGCATCTCCATGATGACTTGTTTTATCTATTCTGTTATCTCTTCCAGTAACAATATCTGATTTAGTTATTTTAACCGAACCAGTAGGTTCTGTATTTTTTATAGCTTGTGTTGATACTTCATTTGCCTTTACTTCAACATTGTAAGCTTTCTTATCTAGTAAATAACCTGCTGGTGCATTTTTTTCTTTAACTGTATATGTTCCTTTTTTTAGTTTTTCAATAACTATTTTTCCGTTTTTCACTTCAACATCATTGTTGTATCCATTAGAACTAGAAACATTATAAATTGCTCCATCTACTAATTTACCAGTTGTATCTAATTTTTGTAGCTCTAATTTTCCATATAAATCTATTTTAAGACTAATTCTTAAAGTAATTGGATCATTATAAGCCATTGAATATAATTGGTCTTGAATGCCAGAAGAAAATTCAAAATAAACCATTGAATCTCTATCAGATGTTTCATTTTTAACCATTCCCCATGACTTAAATTCATCATCTGCAATAGTATAATTTTCTATTGAAATATTTTCATCAGGTGTGATAGTCATTTGATTGCTTCCACTTGTATGAACAACTCTTATTCCGTTTGTTGTTCTATCAATAGCTGGATAGTTTGCTAACACCCCATTTATATCTGTAATTGTTTTACTTTCTCCTGCTTGTACTGTTATTGTTGTTGCATCAAAACTTGGTCTTTTTGCAAAATTATCTAGTTGGCTATTTATATTAGCTTTAAAATTCTCATAAGCTTGTTGATTTTCTGTATTTATAAATGTGGCATTTGATTGACCTAATGTTTCCCAAATGTATTGTTGAGTAAACACATAAGCCTGTTTTACATATATCATATCTCCTGCAAGAATACCTCCATCAATAACATAATCTCCTTGGTCTTTATACCAACCTAAATAAGCTATTTTGCAGGCTTTTCTCATTGCAGAATTTGTTGGCGTATAATATTGTCCATTATAAACAACACCTGTCTTAAAATCAATACCATGCTCTGCACAAAATACTGTATGTTTTTCTCCTGTTCTATTATTTATTAATTTTCTTATTAATATTCCTACTTTAGATCCCTGATTGTCCGTTGTATACATACCTGAATCGTATTGTCCCCCAACATATTTTCCACTACCTGAAGCAGCAAAAATAGGAGTTGTAGAGCTAATCATTGTAATCATTAATAAAATACTTGCTATAAATCTTTTTAATTTCGATTTTTGCATCTTGTTTAAACCCTCCTTTTAACAAAAAAAAGAACAAGTAATATAACTTGTTCCTACTAAATATTATTTAATTATCTATAATAAAAATTTACAGTCCATTTGCCACAATAAGGACAACTCCATGTTTCATAACCGCATGGGCATTTTTTATCATATTCTTCTATTGTAATTTCTTCAGCACGAAGTTTACTTCCATAATTACTAATAAGATTATCATAATATGCTACTGCACTATTATATGTGTCAAACCATCTATTAGAATTTCCTATATTCATTCCATGATTATTATTTGTAGTACATCTTACTACTTTGGTTTCTTCTTTTTTAGTTTCTTGTGGTTTTTGTTCTTCAGCTTTAGTTTCCTGTTTTTCTTCAACTTTTGTTGTTGTCTGTTTCTCTTGCTTTTGAACTTCTTTTTGTGTTTCTGTTTTATTATTTGCTTTAGTTGTTGTATTTTTTATTGTATTTTTAGTTTCAACTTCTGTTTGTTTTGGTTGCTCTGTCTGTTTAATTTTTTCATTACTCTGTTCTACAATTTCATTTTGTTCTACTGTATTAATTACATTATCCTTTTCTATATTTTCTTCAACTGCATTTTCGGTTATAGCATTGTTTAAAATCTCATTATTTTCCCCATTATTAGTTTGATTTTTCTTTTTTGTTAGCAAGTAAATTGATGTTCCTAGTAAAATAATACAAATAACTGCCATTATTAAAATTATAATTTTTAATTTTCTACTCATAATAAAATCACTCCTTTTTTTATTTATCTTACTATAAGACCTTATTATTTTCAAATGTATAAATTATAATTTTTGTACTCCCACATACTTATCTAACCATTTCTCTTTGTTTAACCCTATTATAATGTTCTTTAATACATATCAACAAAAAATCTTCTACTTCTTGCTCTGTTTCAACATTTTTAGGCAAATACTTTCTAAATCTTTCATATTTTATTTTATATTGTACTACTTGATTTGGCTTTTCTTCTGCCATAATCTCATCTATTTTATCTCTATCTAGTATTCCCTTTTCACTTAAATCTCTTAAAAGCTTTGCTTGTTTTTCTGATGGTGTAGCATCAAAGGATTCTATTGCATCTAATAATTCTTTTTGGTCTTGTTTTTTCATGTAAGAAATTTGAACTGCTGGTCTTAATGCTATTTTATTTTCATCAACCATTTTTAATAAAGCACTATCTAAATTTGTAAGTGCAACATATCTTCTTACTTGTTCTCTACTTATTCCAAATTCTTCAGCTACAATTTCTACTGACAACTTCTGCACCGATGGTGTAGAAGTTAAATCAACCCTTTTTCCTTGTCTATTAAGTGCTTCTAATTTCATTTTAAAAGCCCAAGCTCTTTCAGAAGGTAATATTTCTTCTCTTTGCACATTGCTATCTACCATTAAAATTGTTGCCTCATCATCTGTAAGCTCTCTCACAATACATGGCATTTCAGATAATTGTGCTAACTGACAAGCTCTCCTTCTTCTATGTCCAGCTACCATTTCATAAGTGCCATCTTTTTTCTTTCTTACTATTGCTGGAAAAATAACTCCTCTTTTCTTTACACTTTCAACAGTTTCCATCATCTTTTCGTCATCTCTAACTTTAAATGGATGATTTGGAAAACTCGTTATTTGATTAATAGGAATCATTATAATGCTTTCCATTTTTCCTTTATCTGTACTAAACTTAAATAAATCATCTACACTCGGAAGTCCTAAATCTTTCCCTGTTGCTATCTTTTAACACCTCCTTTGCAAATTCTTCGTAAGCTATTGCTGGTTTACTTTTCTTATCATAAGCATAAATGCTTTTACCATCAATAGTGCTTTCTGCTGCTTTTACTCCTCTTGGTATAACAGTTTTAAAAACTTTTATTCTTCCTCCGTAATTTCTTCTAACTGTTTCTTCACAAGTTTTTGCAAGATTTGTGTTCATGTCTGCTAGAGTCAATAATATACCTTCTATTTTCAATTTTGGATTAATATTAACTCTTACCTTATCAACTGCTTGTACTAACTGTGTCATTCCTTTTAAAGCCAAATATTGAGGTTGAATTGGTATTACAACACTATCTGCACTAGCCAAAGCATTTATTGTAAGCAAACCCAAAGACGGTCGACAATCTATTAAAATATAATCATAATCATCTTTTACTTTTGAAATATAATTTCTTAATATATTTTCTCTATTTTCAAAATTTATCATTGATGCTTCTAATGCTTCTAATTCAATATTTGATGGTACTAAATCAATATTTTCTTCATTAGTTATGATTGCTTCCTTTTTATCTATTGGTTGTTTTGTTATAATCTTTTCCATTAAAGTCTTTATTGTATGTTCCATTCCATCTGCATTTTTAAATCCTAATGAACTTGTTAAATCTGCTTGTGGATCAAAATCAATCAATAAAACTTTCTTTCCATTTCTTACTAAACAATTTCCTAGATTGGCAACTGTTGTTGTCTTTGCAACTCCACCGCTTTTGATTTGCAATAGCAATTACTTTACACTTTGACATTATAAAAACCTCCTTCCTTAACATTTAGCCATTATTAAATAATGACTATGTAAAAGAACAAGTTTATTTTAACTTGTTCTATCTTGCTTCTCTATCTATTTCAAAACCTTTTAATTTTTTATCAATATTTCTTTTATACTCATTTACTCCCACATTTTCAATTTCATCTGCAATGTATTTTTTATTTTTCAAATCACTAATTTGACTTTCTTTGTTATATCTTTTTATCACACTTTCAACTTGTTTTTCAGATACAATTCCAGTAAATATAATTTCATTTTTCTTAATTTCAAAATCATACCCTTTATATAACATATAACTCAAAAATATTTTTTGTCCTTCTTCATCATACTGTTGTAATGTTTCACTATTAAATAAGTTTTCTCTTGTAAATTTTAAATGTTTCATTTTCTCCATGTTATTACCTCTCCTTACTCATTTTTCTTTCTATATTCTTTCTAACTTTTGCATAAATTTCTAATGCCTTATCTTCATTAAAACTCTTTTGAAGTGATATACCTTTTTCTTGTATAAAATCCTTTGACATTTTAAAGATATTAGTATCATTAAATGTATATCTACCCATTTCGTCTTTTCCCATATACATAGCTGTAACTGGAATTATTTGACCACTATATATTGGCAAATTAACAGTACAGAACATACCAACTTCTAAATTGTCTAAATATTTAATTGCTTCATAACCTTCCATTTTTTTACTCCTTTCATATTTTTGCAACAAAAAAAGCTAATCTCTCGACTAGCTTCTTCGTTTATGTATTTATTTATTTTCAATTAACTTTATCAATAGTTCATTTACTGGCTCTGCTGATTTATTTTCCCTTATTAATTTGTTTCTCATTTTTACTAATGATTTTACTATTAAATCTTTTTCCGATTTACTTGTTTTAACTTTTATTTTTTTCATATAGAATCACCCCTAATTTTTTATTATTCTTATTTTATCATATTTAAAAATTTTAGCAATTCTACTCGAAGATTTATCAATTTTATGCAATTTCTACATATAAATTCACTTCAACATGGTTATATTTTTCTCTGGTTTTCTCTACTCTCACAAAGGGTTCAAGTTCTTTTCTAATATCGAACGCATTTCCTACTAATTGCAAATGCTATTAATGTTACACCTTTATTTTCTTTTGTTCTCATTTCTTTCCCCTTTCTAAATATTAAGTACCTTACTTAATGATTTAATTATGGTTAAATTTTATCAATAAAATATAGTAAAGTCAACAAAATATATAAAATTCTAGATTTAAAAATAATAACGTTTATTTTGGTTAGTTTATTTATTTTTAGCTCTTATACAGCCTACTTTTTATCATTAAGTAAGGTACTTAATGAAGCAAAAATAGCTTTAATCTCAAGATTAAAGCTATTTTCCTACCCATTGAACAACTTTCATTCCTTTTGCTGCACCCCAAGGAGCACCAGCAATTGAATTTTCCTTATTATGTATTATTATTTCACTTAAATTAAAAGACTCTGCTGAAAAAGCAGTATTAGCAATATCAGTAACCGTATTTGGAATTTCTACTCTTTCTAATTTAGAACATTCACTAAATGCTCCACCTTCGATACTCGTAACACCTTTTGGAATTATAATTTGTGTCATACTTTTTTGACCAAAAAAAGCATTTGTTCCAATTATATTTACTTCTTTGCTTATTTCTATATTATTAGTAATTTCAGTTAAAACTTCCACTAGTCTTTCTTTTTTTCCATTATTTAATTTATATAATATATTGTTTTCGATTACATAATTTGTATTTTCCTTATCTATATTTACCACACCATTATAATTTCTTCTTTTAAATATTGGACTAATATTGTTAACATTTTTTCCTATATCTATTCTTTTTATATTAGAAGCTCCTTCAAAAACTCTATCCTGTATACTTACTAATGAATCTGGAAACACTACATTTTCCACATTTGTTGCTTGTTTAAATGATAATGCTCCTATCGTTTTTATCCCTTCTGGAACAGTAATGTCTTTCTCCTTAGAACAACACATAATTAATGTTTGAGACGAATTATATAAAAATCCATTTTCATATAATAATGTTTTATTTCCATTTTTTATTTCAATACTTTCTATTGATTTTGGCAATTTATTAGGATCAATATTAGTTAATGATGTCGGTATTATTATTTTCTTTATATTTGTCATTCCAGATATATCTGTTGAATAACTCTTGATTCCTTCTGGAATTGAAAATGTATTTGTATTTTTTAATGCTATAGTAGATATAAATAATATATTTGTTTTATTTTTATCGAAAAGAATATTTGATTCAAATATAAAATTATTATTTTTACTAACATCTATTTCTTTTAGATTTTTACAAGATATAAATGTGCTACTATTAATTGATTCTATTGTTGATGTTAATACTATTTTTTCTATTGCCGTTCCTCCGAAGGCGTAAGTAGCCATATTCTTTAATCCTTCATTTAAAACAACATCTTTTAATTTATTGCATGCATTAAATGTATCATACTGCAAATTTTGAAGATTTTTTGGTAATACTACTTGTGTTAAACTAGTACATCTAAATGCTCTTTCACCTATATAGTTTATTGAATCTGGTAAATTTATTTCTTTTAAATTATTTGCTCCATCAAATGCTGCATTTCCTATTCTTGTTAAATTTCCTTTTATTATTACTTTTTCAAGTGTTTGGTTATATGAAAATGCATAATCTCCGATTTCAGTTACACTTTCTGGTATTATTATTGTTTTTAGTCCTTCAACATTTGAAAATGCACCATATCCAACTTTGTTTACACTATCAGGCAATGACAAATTTCCTTCACTATCTACTAATAATAAGTTTCCATTTGATGATAATAATTCTCCATCATCTGTTATATCATACGGATTAATTTGAATTCCAACTGATTGTGCTGCTTTTATTTGATTTTTATCTTTTGTTTTTATTAATAACTCTCCTTTTATTATCTGCAATATATTTATGTATTCATCTGTTATATCTGGTATTATAGTTTTTATGTTGCCTATTTCTTCATCTGATTTTATATTATAATTAATTGTGTCTTTACCTGCTGAAAGACTTTCTCCTAAAAATCCTCCATTTTCAACATTTTTATTTGCTTTATATAATTCCACTTCTTCTTTATATTTAGATAATTCATTCATCATCTTTGCTTGACTTGCATTACTTGTTATCCCACTATTTCCCGTTAATGTTGATATTGTTACTCCTGCTAATATTAGCATTACTATTATCGTTACTGCTAGTGCAATTAATGTTACTCCTTTATTTTCTTTTGTTCTCATTATTTTTAACCTTTCTATAAATTATTAAGTTACATACTTAATGATTTTTTTATTGGTTAAAAATCTTATTATAAGTTGTTTTGAATACTTTTCATTATTTTCTTGCCTATATTTTTTATTGAATATATTTTTATTAGATATATTGATTTTGTTATTTTTTATTGTTATAATCAATTTATAAGATTAGTCATTAAGTATGTAACTTAATGTACCCAAAAGAGGAAGCACACGCTTCCTCTTTTTAATACTATTCATCATCACCATATTTCTCATCATATTCTTGTTGAGCTTCAACTGCATTTAAAAATGCAACTTTAGCCTCTTCTACTGCAAGAAATGCTAATGCAATTGATTGATCTGCATATTCTAATTCATCATCAATATATTTTGATAAATTTTCTTTATCACGTGCTTCTTTTCTTTCTTGCATATTCTCTTTTGCAACTTTAAAATTCATTTGGGCTTTTAATAATTCACTTGATATTTTGCTTTTTCCTTTTTCTGTTGCTATTCTACATTGTTCTTTTGCAGCTTCAAGTCCACTTTGTGCATCTTTCATCTTTTCATCTAATACATCTTTTGCTTCCATTCCAGCAACTATAACAGTATCTGTTCCTTCTTTTATTTTGGAATTAACTTCTTTCATTTTTTTGCTTAATTCTTCAATTTTTTGTTTTCTTTCTTCTTTTTCCATATATAATACCTCCTAAATTTATTTGATTATTATATATCATAGCTTTATGAATTAATTATGAACTCATTAAATATTTGCATATACAAAAACAGCTGAAGTAGAAAACTTTTAAAGTTTTCCACCTCAGCTATTGACATAGAAACAAAAATTATTTAATAAATAGTTCATCATCTTTGCAATCTACTGTAATTGTTGTATTCGGTAAAATTTTATTTGCTAAAATATTTTTTGCAATTAATGTTTCAAGTTTCTTTTGGACAAATCTCTTTAATGGTCTTGCACCATAAACTTCATCATATCCATTATTAATTAAATAATCTTTTGCTGATTGTGTAACATTTAAACTAATATGTTTATCATCAAGTCTTCTTTCCAAATCTTTAATTAATAAGTCTAATATTTTTCCAATCTCTGTTTTTTGTAATGGTTTATAGAATACTATTTCATCTAATCTGTTCAAGAATTCTGGTCTAAAGCTTTGTTTTAATAATTTTCTTACATTTTCTTTTGCTTCTTCAGATATTTTTCCATTTTCTTGAATTCCGTCTAATATATAACTTGAGCCTAAGTTTGAAGTTAATATTATAATTGTATTTTTAAAGTCTACTGTTCTTCCTTGTGAATCTGTAATTCTACCATCATCAAGTACTTGTAACAAAATATAAAATACATCTGGATGAGCTTTTTCTATTTCATCAAATAAAACTACTGAATATGGTTTTCTTCTTACTGCTTCTGTTAATTGTCCACCTTCTTCATATCCAACATATCCTGGAGGCGCACCAATTAATCTAGATACAGAGTATTTTTCCATATACTCACTCATATCTATTCTTATCATATTATGTTCATCATCAAATAAACATTCTGCTAATGCTTTTGCAAGTTCTGTTTTACCAACACCTGTTGGACCTAAGAACATGAATGATCCTATTGGTTTACGTGGATCTCCAATTCCTGCTCTTGAACGCATTATTGCTTCAGATACTTTTTCTACTGCATCATCTTGTCCAATTACTCTCTTATGCAATAATTCTGGTAAATGTAAGATTTTTTCTCTTTCACTTTCCATTAATTTTGTAACTGGTATTCCTGTCCATCTTGAAATAATTTTTGTTATTTCATCTTCTGTTACTTTATTTCTTAATAGACCATCTTCTTTTCCTTTTTCAGATAATTCTTCTTCTGCTTTTAATTCTTTTTGTAATTCTGGAAGTTTACCATATCTTAGTTCTGCTACTTTTCCTAAATCATATACTCTTTCTGCTTGTTCTATTTGTGCATTTACTTGTTCTATTTCTTCACGTAATTTTTGCACTTTAGAAATTGCTTGTTTTTCATTTTCCCATTTTGCTTTCATTCCATCAAATTTTGTTTTTAATTCTGCTTTTTCTTTTTTGATGTCTTCTAATCTTTTTTTAGAAATTTCATCTGTTTCTTTTGAAAGAGCTGTTTCTTCAATTTCTAATTGCATTATTTTTCTTGATACTTCATCAAGTTCTGTTGGCATTGATTGCATTTCTGTTTTTATCATTGCACAAGCTTCATCTATTAAGTCTATTGCTTTATCTGGTAAAAATCTGTCTGAAATATATCTATGTGATAATGTTGCTGCAGTAATTAATGCATTGTCTGATATTTTAACTCCATGATATACTTCATATCTTTCTTTTAATCCTCTTAATATTGATATTGTATCTTCTACTGTTGGCTCATCTACCATTACTGGTTGGAAACGTCTTTCTAGTGCTTGGTCTTTTTCTATATATTGTCTATATTCATTTAATGTTGTTGCACCAATACAATGTAATTCTCCTCTTGCTAACATTGGTTTTAATAAGTTTCCAGCATCCATTGCACCATCTGTTTTTCCTGCTCCAACAATTGTGTGAATTTCATCAATAAATAAGATGATTTTTCCTTCACTTTTCTTTACTTCTTGTAATACTGCTTTTAATCTTTCCTCAAATTCTCCTCTATATTTAGCACCAGCTACAAGTAGTCCCATATCAAGTGAGAATATTGTACAGTCTTTTAATCCTTCTGGCACATCTCCTCTAACAATTCTTAATGCTAATCCTTCTGCTATTGCTGTTTTACCAACACCCGGTTCACCAATTAAACATGGATTGTTTTTGGTTTTTCTTGATAAAATTCTTATTACATTTCTTATTTCATTATCTCTTCCTATTACTGGATCAAGTTTTTGGTCTCTTGCCATTTGTACTAGGTCTTGACCATATTTTTTTAAAACATCATAGGTTTCTTCTGGATTGTCTGTTGTTACCCTTGTATTTCCTCTAACTTCTGATAGTGCTTTTAAAAATGCGTTTTTTGTTATATTAAATGTTCTAAATAATTCTTTTAATTGGCTATTTGCATGATCAAATATTGAAATCATTATATGTTCAACAGATACGTATTCGTCTTTCATTTTTTTAGCTATATTTTCACTATCTGCTAATACTAAATCTGTATCTTGTGATACATATATTCCGTCATTCGGTCTTGAACCACCTGTCATTCTTGGCTTGTTATCAACTAATCTTTTTACTTCATTTTCGAAGTTTTCTTCATTTGATGTAATTTTCTTTATTAGCTCTTTTATTAAGCTATTATCTTGCTCTAGTAATGCAAGTAATATGTGTTCTTGTTCTACTTGTACATTCTGATTTGTACTTGCTAATGTTTGTGCATTTTGCAATGCTTCTATTGACTTTTGCGTAAATTTTTGTATATTCATAAATATCACTCTCCTTTGTGAATAAATGCTTTAACAGCACCTCTTTTAAGATAGTGCTGTTACTTTCTTTTCATTTACATTTATTATTATACATCATTATTTTAGCAATGTCAATAGCAGAGTGCTAATTTTATAAAAATATTTATTTTAATATCTTGAATATAATTTTTGAATGAAATGACGAATGTGAATGGAGAAATTTTAGAAATTCTTTGCAATTTTATGGAAAGAGTTCACTTTAGTGGAAGGGTGCCATAAAATAAATTAGAATTTCTTAAATTTCGTAATAAGCCGAGGAATGGAATAAAAAAATTATATCCAAGATTTTTAATAAAATATTATATATTAAAATTTACACTAAATGTACCAAAAATATTTTAGCCAAACTCAAAAATATAAAAAACCCCAATACATCAGTAGCAGTTGTCAAAAATATTGAAGAAGACAATGCTGGATCAATTTTTAATTTTTGTAAAATTAATGGAATCAATATTCCAGACACACCTGAAATTATCAAATTTGCGACCATTGCTAAAAAAGCAATAATTCCCAAATAATAATTTCCATACATTATTGAAACAATTCCACTTGTTACAATTCCTATAACTGCCCCATCTATAACTCCAAGTAATATTTCCTTTCCAAGTAAATGCCAAGAATCTTTTAAACTAACCTTTCCCATTGCAATATTTCTAATTATAATAGAAATAGTTTGTGTTCCTGCATTTCCACCCATACCTGTAATAATTGACATTATTGATGATAATGCTACAACTTGTGCAATCGTAGATTCAAAAACTTTTATTGTTGCAGATGCTAAAAATGCTGTTAACAAATTTACAAGTAACCATGGAAGTCTTAATTTTATAGATTCCCATAATGTACTATCTAATGTCTCTTCTTTTGCGACACCACCCATTTTTAACAAATCTTCTGTATGTTCTTCAACTATTACATCAACTATATCATCAATTGTTATAATTCCAAGCATCGCTTTTTTCTTATTTAAAACTGGTATTGCAGTTAAGTCATATTTTGAAACTATTAAAGCAACTTCCTCTTGGTCTGTTTCTGGATCAACATATACAAAATGCTCATTTGTTATTTCTTCTAATTTTTCATTTTCTGGGGCAACTAATATATCTCTTAATTGTGCTGTTCCTATTAATTCTTTTTTTCTATTTACAACAAAAATTGTATCAATTAACTCTGTTTTTGGTGCTATTTCTTTTATCTTTTTTATTGCATCCTCTATTGGAAGATTAGCATTAAGAGCTATATATTCTGTTGTCATAATACCACCAGCACAATCATCTTTATACCCTAAGAGTTCTTTAATAACAGCTCTATCTCCACTTTTCATCAAATTGATTAATTCTTTAGATTTTCCAACATTCATTTCTCCTAAAATATCTACAATATCATCTTTTGACATATAACTAAATACTTTTAAGATTTTCTTGTTATCTAAAAACTTTAATATTCTAAGCTGTGTATCTAATTCAGCTTCTTCTAATATTCCAGCTAATTCTTCCTCTGTTGGTTTCTTTAAAAATTCTTCTAATTCGTCATCATCATATTCAGATAGCTTTAAAGCTAGATCAACAGCAGTAATGTCGTCTAGCTCTTCTAAGTTCTCTAAATCATTATTTTCATTTCCTTCAATCATGATTTATTCACCCCATTTATTATATTTTCTTCATCTAACCCATATATTTTTTCAAGTTCGTCAACACTTCCATGTTTTATGAATTCATCAGGATATGCATAACTTTTTATTTTTACTCCTTGTAAATTATTATTTACAATTACTTCTTTTACTGCTGTGGCTAATCCATTTATAATAGTTCCATCTTCTATTGTTATTACATTTTTTGTTTTCTTAATACTTTCAATTATTGTATTATCATCTAATGGTTTCAAAAATCTTGCATTTATAACTTCAACATCCATTTTTTCTTGTAGTCTTTGTCCTATATCCATCGCTCTTGCAACCATTTTTCCAATTGCTATTATAGTTACTCTTTCTCTTTGTATCTTGTTATTAAATACTTTATCTCCAATCTTTTGTAATATCTTGGTTTTATTTGATTTTTCTTCATCTATAATTTTCTTTAAAACTTCTGCTTTTCCTAATTCAATATTTTCATGTCTTTCGAATTTTACTTTTGAATCTTCTCCTCCACGAGGATATCTAATAATTACTGGCTTATTTAATTTTACTGCAAATTCTAACATATCTTCTAATTCTTTAAAATCTTTTGGGGCCATTATTGTTAAATTAGGAACAAGCCTAAAAAATGCCATATCTAATGTTCCTTGATGTGTTTCTCCATCTGCTCCAACACATCCAGCTCTATCTACACACATAATTACTGGCAAATTTTGCATTGCAACATCATGTATAACTTGATCATATGCTCTTTGATAAAATGATGAATATATTGGTATTACAGGTATCATTCCTTCTTTTGCCATTCCTGCAGACATTGTTATAGCATGTTGTTCTGCAATTCCTACATCAAAAAATCTTTTTGGAAATTCTTTTTGGAATTCTCTAAGTCCTGTTCCATCTTTCATTGATGCTGTAACAGCAACTATTTTTTCATTTTCTCTTGCTAGTTTTACCAATTTTTCTCCAAATATTTTAGAATAGTCTGCTTTTTTCTCTTTTTTTAATTCTCCTGTTTCTATGTCAAATGGAGATGTTGCATGAAATCTATCTGGACTTTTTTCTGCTATTTTATATCCTTTTCCTTTTTTAGTTAATACATGTATTAAAACTGGTCCTTCTATTTCTTTACTTAGCTTTAATATACTTTCTAATTTTTCAATATTATGTCCATCAACAGGTCCTAAATATGTAAAACCTATATCTTCAAAATACATTCCTCTTATTACTAATTGTTTACATGCTCTTTTAAATCTCTGAATAATTCTTACTAATTTATTTCCTACAACTGGTAATTTATTTAATTTGTTTTTTATTAATTTATTTGTTCGAGTATATAATTTTTTTGTTCTTAGTGTACTTAAAAATTGATTTATCCCACCTATATTTTTTGCAATACTCATTTCATTATCATTTAATATAACTGTTAAATTACAATTACTACATCCTGCATCATTTAATGCTTCTAATGCCATTCCACCTGTTAATGCACCATCACCAATTACTGCTATACATGAATTCTTTTTTCTCTGTAAATCTCTTGCTCTTGCCATTCCTAATACTGCTGAAATTGATGTACTACTATGTCCTGTATTAAAGCAGTCTGCATCTGATTCATTGCTTTTGGGAAAACCTGCAATTCCATTTAGTTTTCTTATATTTTTTAATTCTTCTCTTCTTCCAGTTATAATTTTATGTACATAACTTTGATGTCCTACATCCCATACTATTTTGTCTTCTGGAACATTAAATACGGAGTGTAGTGCTATTGTTAGTTCTACCACTCCTAAATTTGAGGCTAGATGTCCTCCATTTTCTGAAACTACATCTAATATATATTTTCTTATTTCTTCTGCTAATTGTTTCTTTTCTTTTTCATTTAATTTTTTTAAATCTTGTGGTGAATTGATTTGTTCTAACATGTTATTACCTTCTTTATTGTATAATAAGTATTAATTCCCAAATATTTTACCACAATTTGTCGTTTCTTGCAATACATTAATCTTTATTATCTTCCACTGCATTACTTTCGTTTAGTATTTCTTCTTTTTCTTTTGCTGTAATGAATTCATATCTTACCATTTTATCTAATACTTGATTTTGTCTTTTTTTGGCTAAATCTAAATGTTTTGTTGGACAATATGCTGATGGAGCATTTGGAATTCCAGCCAACATACTTGCTTCATTTCTGTTCATATTTTTTGGTTCTTTTTTATAATATCCTCTTGATGCTTCTGCTACACAATAATATCCATCTCCAAAATAACTTGTATTTAAATATAATTCTAATATTGTATCTTTATTTAAATTTTTTTCTAAATCATATGCCATAAATATTTCAGCTATTTTTCTTAATGCTGATTTTTCTTGTGTGAAATATATATTTTTTGCAAGTTGTTGTGTTATTGTACTTCCACCTTCTCTTAATTCTTTTGCTTTTATATTTGAATATATAGCTCTTGCTAATGCAATTGGATCTATTGCACCATGTTCATAAAATCTCCTATCTTCTACTGCAATTACTGCATCTTTATAAAACTCAGACATATCTTCAAGTTTTGTATAGTTTTCATCTGATTTTATTTCTGCAACCTTATCTGATATACTTATTTTTTCAAGTGCTTGTTTATATAATTCATGTCCTTTATATACAAATCCTGCTACTATAAATATTATGATTAATAGTATAATTATTAATATTCTTTTTATTACTTTCATTTCATCACCCTTTTGTTATATTCGAAAAATAATATCTTTCGACACAAATTTATCTATTTTTATTTTACTACATTTAATGTGACAAAACAATGACATTTATATTAATTTTTTATTAAATAAAAAGGCTTAAATTGTTTTTACACAATCCTCGCCTTTCTTGTACATAGCTCTTATTTTAGAACTATGGTGAGTGTTGTATTAGCCCCATACTTTATAAAATACATGGCCACCTTTTTGAACTTTGCACTTGATATTACTCCGTGCTACGAGTTCAGAAGAACTTGTAAATTCAGGACTATAGAAGTACAATGCTCCGCCAGAAGCATACTTCTCAGAATTAAGTCCTAATCTTTTGGCTTCTTTTCTGAGCCAATTTTCTGTAGGATCTTCTCCATTTAGAGCTCTCCGAGCAGCTTCTTTTGTCATATCAGGCAATTTGGAAAAATCAACTGTTTTTCCACATGCATAGATGTGACCATTTTTAGTGGATGCAAATTGACCTCGTTGCATAATCACTTCCTTTATTGTATTGGGAAAGATTGAGCTTCCAACTCTGTTAAGAATTGTAGCTGCTGCTGCAACTTGCTGTTCCTCTGTTTGATTGCCTGCCTCTGCATAAGTAATCTCACAAAGTAGTTCATAATCACTTTCGGAATACGAACTAGATACAAAAATAGAATTTTCCTTCTCAATTTCTGATTCAGTCATTGTATCAGCTTTAGTTTGACTCTCTGCAGTTTCTTCTAAGATTTCATTTTCTACTTCTTCATTGTAGGAATCTTCGCTTTCTGCAGGTTCAGTTGCTAATTCTGCTTCATATTCAGCATTATAAGAATCCTCTGATTCTTTATTTCCTTGAAGAGCAATCTCTTGCTTGTTTCCAAGAAGTTTTTGTTGAATTTCATCGAGAGAATCTGGAATTACCAGTTCTTCTGTTTGAATTGACTGACTTTGAATTCTAACTTGAGCTCGTTTGGCAGCTTCTCTTGCACTTGCAATTTTTTCATTCACAAAATTACAAGAGTTAACTGAAACCACAACGCCGATAGCACAACAAATTAATGTTGTACCATCAAATCCACTATGTTTGTACCGTTTTCGTTTCTTTTGTTCTTTCAACATATCTACACTCCTAAAAAAATAGTTTGTAACACTTATATTATACTACTTTTTACTATTGCTTTCAAGTATTTTTTTGGAATAAAATGTAAAAATAGCAATCGAAATCCAATTGCTATTTTCACTAATTTTTATATTTTCTTTCCTACATAATAATTTTTCTTTCCTCTTTTTATAATAACATATGTATTGTCTATAAACATGTCTGCTGATATTATTTGATTAATATCTGTTATTTTGTTTCCGTTTAAAGATACTGCTCCACTTGTTATAAACTCTCTTGCTTCTCTTTTACTTGACGCAGCTCCTACTGATATTACAATATCAACTATGCTTATATCTACATTAACTTCTTTCATATCTTGTTCATCAAATAAATCTGCAATATCTTGTTTTGTTAAATCTTCAAATTTATTATTAAATAAGCTTTGTGCTAATTTTTCAGCTCTTTCATATTCTTCTTTTCCATGTAAAAATGTTATTATTTCACGTGCTAATGCTTTATGTGCTTCTCTTAATTCTGGATGTTCATTATTTTTTCTTTCATATTCTTCAATTTCTTCTCTTGAAAGAAATGTATATATTTTTAAATAATTTATTACCATTGAATCTTCAACATTTACAAAGAATTGATATAATTTATAGCTTGATGTTTTTGTTTTATCTAACCATAAAGCATTTCCTTCACTTTTTCCAAATTTCTTTCCTTGTGAATCTGTAACTAATGGCATTGTAAATCCATATACTTCATCACCTGTTGATTTTCTTATTAAATCAATTCCTGCTGTAATATTTCCCCATTGGTCAGATCCAGCACATTGTAAATCTACTCCATTACATTCATGTAAATGTTTGAAGTCTAATGCTTGCAATATCATATATGAAAATTCTGTATATGTAATTCCTGAATCTAGTCTTCTTCTTATAATGTCTTTGTCTAACATATAATTAACATTAAAATATTTTCCATAATCTCTTAAGAAGTCTATAACATTGATATCTTGATACCAGTCATTATTATTTACAACTTCAAATCCAAATATATCTTCAACTTGTTTTTTTAGACATTCAAAATTATGTCTTACTTGTTCTTTACTAATCATTGCTCTTTCTGTTGTTGGTCTCGGATCTCCTATCATTCCTGTTCCTCCACCAACTAATAATATTGGATGATGTCCTGCTTCTTTTAGTCTTTTTGAAATTAAAAAACTTGATAAATGTCCTACATGTAAGCTATCTGCTGTTGGGTCTGTTCCTATATAAAATGTTAAACCACCTTGGTTTAATTTTTCTTCTAATTCTGGGCTTGATATATCTTTTATTAATCCTCTCCATTTTAAATCTTCTACTAATGTCATCTTATTTCTCCTTTATATTTTTGCTTTTCTATTGTGAAATTATATCACTTTATTAGATAAAATGTCAATATAAATCATAATAAAGCCAAGAGGAGTAAGATATTACTTCTTTCTCCTCTCAGCTTTATTGTATTTACCAATTATACAATTATAGAATTAGTTGGGCTGCTCCTCATACTCCAGAATATAAATATACTGAAGTTTTTCATTACGCAGTGGCAAATTGTATTTTACAATGCCACGCTTGTCATAAATTGCTGTGATAATACTTTCAACTCCTGCGCATTTTTCAGCATTAAACAAGTCGAAAGGATAAATTGTATATGCAACCTTGTCCAGCAACATAGAGCCATGCGTAATCATCATGCAAATTCCATCATCGGCAGTATAGCCTTCAGTATAGTATTTGCAAAGACCTTTTTTGGAGATTTGGTGCATAACTTCAGATTTGAAAACAAATGCGACTTTACCACCAAATTGTTCAACCAATTCCGAAACTTTTTCTTTGAATGTGTTACAATTCACTGTCAAATTCCGGAATTCAACATTTTCTTTTAATTGCATTTTCATGGATATACCTCCTTACATTTCACTGTAATGTAATGCGATTAAACCAATACTTTTGTATCAGTCGCATAAATTATAACACCTTTTTTTCAAAAAATCTATACTTTTATAGAACTATTAATAATTTTTTATTACAAAAAAGGCTAAAAGTATGAAATTTTTCAATACTTTTAACCTTTTTGCGATTAGATATTAGGATTCACATAAGCCGTTCCTTTAGATTCTTCAGGAAATTCAGGGAACTGATACAGGATTTCATTAAAGTCTTTGTTACTCTTTACCTGATACAGAATTCCCCAATTTTCTTCCATTTCATTCCAAGAAATAACCAAATTGTGCGTAGAACAAAAATGATGTCTTCCATCAGTGTTTCTGTTCAATTTGTTTTTGTGCAAGAATTTCTTAAGGTCATTGAGGTTAAACACAACAACCCATTTTTCTCTTGCATTCAAATTGCACCAATTGGAGATTTGGCGTTCCAATTCGTCAACCTCCAGGTCAAACCAATTAGGAATCCAGCTGCTAGCATTCATGGCCATAGTTTTTCTCCTTTTGTTTCAAAGTGTTAATTCGATCATTCCAGTGAAACTTCTTACTGATTTCGGATTATTATACACATCCTTTCCATCCATTACAACTCTAAAAATAACATAATAATCCTTTTCAGGAAAATCAGTATAATAAAGTTGCATATGAATATTTCCATAAGTTCCACAAGCACAATTTATAGTACCGTGAAAACTCATATCTTCAATAATTTCTTGGGGCAATAAAGTACAAATCTCTAACTTGCTTTCAGTTACAAATCCATCTAATTCATTTTTATTAATAATGATTTGATGATTGTTGCCTGCAATAAGAGAAGCCATTTTGAGAACACTCTTCAAATTGCCTTCTGCTTTAGATTGTTCCTTACCGTCATTTGTTATTGCACTAATCCTAGCCATCATTGTGTTCCTCCTTGATGTCTATTTGAAAATGAATAAAACGAACCCAATAAAAAAATGCAACACGTGCTTTAGCACATATCGCATTTTATTATAACACATATTATTAATTTTGTCCATTATTTTTTATTAATTAGAATGCTCTTCTAAATAATTCAATAAAGTCTTCTTTTGATACTTCTCTTGGATTTCCTGGTTTACAAGGATCTTGCATTGCTTTATCTGCTAACATTTCAAAATCTTCTTCTTTGGCTCCAACATCTCTAACTCTTTGTGTAATTCCTACTGATTTTGATAATTCAGATATCATCCATACAAATGTATTTATAACATCTTGGTCATTTAAGTTTGCAGCATCTGGTCTACCAATTTCACATAAAATTTCTCTAAATCTTTGTGCTGTTGCTGGATCTTCACCATTAAATCTCATAACTGTTGGTAATAAAATAGCATTTGCTAGACCATGTGGAGTATCATAAACAGCACCTAATTGATGTGCCATTGAGTGTACAATTCCTAATCCTACATTTGAGAATCCCATACCAGCAATATATTGAGCTAATCCCATCATTTCTATTGCTTCTTCATCTTTTTCATTTACTGCTGATGGTAAATATTTGAATATTAATTTTATTGCTTTCATATGGAACATATCTGACATTGTATTATGTGCTTTTGTGATATATCCTTCAACTGCATGTGTTAATGCATCCATTCCTGTAGCTGATGCTAATGATTTTGGCATTGTTGCCATTAAGTCTGAATCAACAATTGCCATAATTGGAATGTCATGTGGATCTACACATACCATTTTTACTTCTCTTTCTTCATCTGTTATAACATAATTTATTGTTACTTCAGCAGCTGTTCCTGATGTTGTTGGTAATGCTATTACTGGCATACCTCTATTTACTGTGTTTGATGCACCATTTAATGATACAATATCAGCTCTATCTGGGTTTGTCATAACTATAGATATTCCTTTTGCTGTATCTATGCTTGATCCTCCACCAACTGCAACAATTACATCTGCACCTGATTTTTTACAAGCTTCAATTCCATCTGTTACATTTTTTATTGTTGGGTTTGGTTTTACTTCTGAATATACTTCAAAAGGTATTCCTGCTTTTTCTAAAACATCTGTAACTTTATTGATAACTCCACATTCTGCTAATGATTTATCTGTAACTACAAATGCTTTTTTAAATCCTCTGTTTTTTATTTCTGGTGCTAATTCTTCTCTTGCACCTTTTCCAAAATATGATGTTTCATTTAACATAAATCTAACTGACATATTTTTTTACACTCCTTCTTTTGAATCTTATTCCTCTTTTATAAGAGGTTTTTTATTTATATAATCGCCTATTGGCGCAATTATATACTACTGTATATTTAATTTTCTGCATATGTTTCTGGTATTTCAAATAGTTTACTATTTGTTTCTTGAGTTATTTCTATTTTTTGCAATTCTTCTGTTCCATTTTCATATATTGTTTTTATATATACTAAATCTTTGTTTTTGTCAAAATAAAATCTTGTTTTTGTTTTACTTTCATCAATATCTAATGATGTTGTTTCTGAAAACATTGTTGAACCTGTATATTCTTCATATTTCAACTTTCTGCCTCTTACTTTTTCTTCACCATTAGTATGTTCTTTTCCAATAACATCTTTTATCCAATCTATTACAATACTATTTTCTATATTTGTACTATTATATATATAATATTCTTCTTTATCATGTAAAATATAATATGTTTTATTGTCTTTTATTACTGTTGTTGTATGTTGACCATCAGCATAACTATCTATTGCTGTTTTGTCTCCATCTTTTGCAACTATTGTTTTATTTTTTGAATCTTTCTCTTTAGTGAATTGATATGATTGCATTGAACTTAATTTATCATATTCTCCTTGTAATAATTGCTCTTCACTTGTTTTACTATTTTTATTAATTACTACTACAATTATTATAATTGCAATTATTACTAATATAATTGGTATTATTGGTATTCTTATCTTTTTTTTCATTTTACTTCACATTCCTTTTTTATCTATTGAATATTTAGTATTTCTGTGTATTTAGTTTTGACTATTATCAACATATTCTAATGTTCCTGGTATCATTCTATCTATAAAAACAATTCCATCTAAATGGTCAATTTCATGTGCAACTGCTTGTGCTAATAAGTCTTTTGCTTTTAATTTAAACTTCTTTCCTTCTCTATCTAATGCTTCTACTGTAAGTTCCTTTGGTCTTACAACTTTTGCATATTCGTTTGGAAAACTTAAGCAACCTTCTTCTACTTCATGTTCTCCTTTTGTGCTTGTTATTTTAGGATTTATAAATACTCTTGCACCTTCTCCATCTTCTATATCTATTACAACTACTCTTTTTAAAACACCTACTTGTACAGCTGATAGTCCAACTCCATTGTATTTATACATTGTTTCTATCATATCATCTATTAATGTTTGTATTTTGTCATCTATTATATCTACTTCTCTTGATTTTTTTCTTAGTATTTCGTCTTTTTCAAGTCTCATTGTTCTTATTGCCACGTTTATATTCTCCCTTCTATACACTATTACCTTAAATATCATATCCCAAATAAGTTTATTTGTCAATTATTTTCGACTAAAAATCTGTTGGTAATTACATCATGTTATTTGGGTTTATTTCTATTGTGACTTTAGTATTTTTATAATTGCAATTATAGAATTTTTGTAAATATTCGTTTAAAATTCCATTTGCGTTTTCTGTCATAATTCCTTTTATTATTATTCTCCATCTAAATCTATTTTGAATTTTGTCTATTGGTGATGGCATTGGTTTTAAAACATTAAATTCTTCTGTATTAAACATTTTTCTAAAATATTGATATGTTTTTTCTGCAATTTGTTTTACTTCATTTTCATTTAAACTGCTAAATCCAATTAAAATTATGTCACTAAATGGTGGATATTTTAATTGCTCCCTTAATGCTATTTCTGTATTGTAAAATTTGTCATAATTTTGTTCTTTTGCACATTGTATTGCAAAATTTTCCGGATTATATGTTTGTATTATTACATTTCCTTCTAATTGTTCTCTTCCAGCTCTTCCTGCAACTTGTGTTAAAATCTGAAATGTTCTTTCATTTGCTCTATAGTCATCTATATTTAAACTACTGTCTGCTGCAATTACTCCTACTAATGTAACATTAGGAAAATGATGTCCTTTTACTACCATTTGTGTTCCTATTAAAATGTCTATATTTTCATTTCTAAATTTATTTAATATTTCTTCATGTGAATTTTTTTTACTTACTGTGTCTACATCCATTCTTATTGTTGTTGCTTGTGGAAATACTTTATTGATTTCTTGTTCTAATTTTTGTGTTCCTGTTCCAAAATATCTTATTTTTGTACTGTGACATTCTGGGCAAACTGTTACAACATCTTCTTCATATCCACAATAATGACATTTTAGCTTATTTTCAAATCTATGATATGTTAAACTTATATCACAATTTTTGCATTTTACTGTATAACCACATTCTCTGCACATTATAAATGTTGAATATCCTCTTCTGTTTAAGAAAAGTATTGTTTGTCTTTTTTCTTCAAGATTTTTTTGGATTGCATCATGTAATTTATAACTTAACATTGATCTATTTCCATTTGCTAATTCCATCTTTAAATCAACAACATCTACACTTGGTAGTTTTGAATTATTTGCTCTTTTAGTTAATGCTAATAATGTTATTTCACCTTGTTGTGCTTTATAATATGTAGTTAAGTCTGGTGTTGCACTTCCTAATACTAATGGACAATTGTTTTCTTTCGCTATTTTTTTTGCTATTTCTTTTGCATCATATTTTGGAACTGATTCTGATTTATATGAACTATCATGTTCTTCATCTATAATAATTATTCCAATATTATTTAATGGTGCAAATATTGCAGACCTTGCTCCTATTACAATTTTAGCTTTTCCTTCTTTTATTATATTCCATTCATCATATCTTTCTCCAAGTGATAATTTGCTATGTAATACTGCTATCTCATCTTTTCCAAAACGGCTTATAAATCTGTCTATCATTTGTGGTGTTAATGATATTTCTGGTACTAATACTATTGAAGTTTTATTTTGTTTCATTGCTTTTCCTATTAGTTGTAAATATATTTCTGTTTTTCCAGAGCCTGTTACTCCATATATTAAAAATCTTTCATATTGTTCTTGATCCATTTTTTCTGATATTTCGTCAAATGCCATTTGTTGTTCAAGTGTAAGTTTTAAATTTTCTGTTTTTTCTATCTTTTTGCTTGCAAGTGGGTCTCTTTCTATCTTCTTTTCTATTATTTCTACATATCCATTTTTTTCTAATGTTTTTACAATTGCTCTTGTTCCTCCTGTATATGCTTCAATTTCAGGTATTGTTACTCCTTCATTGTCTTTTAGAAATTGTAGAACTTTTTTCTGCTTTTCTGATTTTATTTTTTGCATTTCTATATCAAATTCAATTTCTTCTATGTCTTTTTTTAGATATACTGCATTTATTGTTTTATCTTGAACATTTTTGTTTTCGTCTTTTGCTTTTGTTCCTGGTGTTAACATTTGTTTTATGCAATCAGATACATTGCAAAAATATCTTTTTGCCATCCATTGTGCTAATTCAATTTGCTTTTCTGTTAGATTGTGTTTTATTTTTACTATGTCTTTTACTTCATATGTTGTATTTTCTTTTATTCCTACAACATATCCTTCTGCTAAGTTTGTTTCTTTTCCTTCTGCACTTTTTCCGAATGGTACTATTACTGTGCTTCCTATCATTATTAGTTCTTCTAAATCTTTGGGTATGTTATAATCAAATGTTCTATTTAGTCTTTTGGCTGATCTGTTTATTATTATTTCTGCTATCATATGTTTTCTCCTTTTTACGATGATTACATTATAACATATTTTTCTTTTTTTTCTACATTTTTGTTATATAAAAGAAAAAAACGTGTTTTTATACACGTTCATCTTCTATTCTTTTTTCATTTTCAATTATTGTCATTATAACTTGTACTGTTTTTTCAAAATCATCATTTTTTATTACATAATCATAAAGTTTAATTTTATCTTCTTCATATTCTAATCTGCCAAGTCTTACTTCAATATCTTGAATATTATCTCCTCTTTCAATTAGACGTCTTTTTAATTCTTCTTTTCCAACTTTTAAAAATATTGTAACAATTCTTGTATCATTTCCTAAAATTTTTAGAAGATTTTCTGTTCCATTTACTTCAATATCTTTTACTATTATTTTTCCTTCTTTAATTTTGTTATTCATAAGTTCTCTTGATGTTCCATAATAGTTTCCATGGTGCAAATCATATTCATAGAAGTCTCCTTTACGGATTTTTTCTTCAAATTCTTCTTTACTAATAAAATGATAATGATCACCTTCTACTTCTCCAGGTCTCATATCTCTTGATGTGAATGATGGAAGTGTTACTGCATTAGGTATTCTTTTTAATAGTTCTTTTTTTATTGTATCTTTTCCAGCTCCTGATACTCCTGATAATATTACTAGCACTTATTCTTCTCCTCTTTCTATTCTATCTTCTTTTTCTTCAGCTGGTTCAACTATTTCTACTTTTCCTTCTGCAATTTCATTTGCAGCTAAAGTTACTGGTGATTCTTCCTTTACCTTTGTTTTTACTTCTGCTCCTTCTGCTATTTGTCTTGCTCTTTTTGATGTTGCTATTACTAATTCATATCTGTTTTTTGCTTTTTTTAGTAATTCTGCAACTGTTGGTTTTACCATCATTTTAAATCTACCTCCTAAATATTTATTTTTATTATTCATCTATCTGAACAGGTTGAGTAATATCTTTGTCTACTCTTCCTGCTACAGTTTCTGGCTGTACTGCTGCTAAAATTATATGTCCTGAATCCATTATTAAAACAGCTCTTGTTTTTCTTCCACATGTTGCATCAATTGCTGTTCCTGCATCTTTAGCATCTTGCACCATTCTTTTTATTGGTGCCGAATCTGGACTTACTATTGCTACGATTTTGTTTGCTGCAATTATATTTCCAAAACCTATATTTACTAATTGCATATTTATCTTCCTTTCCAATTACTCTTCAGTCTTATTTTTTCTTTTTGTTTCTTTTTTGATTGGTTCGTCTTTTACTATTTCTTTTATGTCACTTAAATTGTCTAACTCCTTTTTTCTTTCACATGTGTATATTATTATATTTTTTATTCCATAATATATCAAAAAAATATATGTTCCTGCAAGCATGTAAGTATTTTCATCTATCTTTAATAATTTTGGAATATATTGTATTAATAATGAAAATATTGATAACACTAAAAATTCAATTCCGTTTAATGATATTTCATCATTATCTTTTTTATATGCTATTTCAAATATAAAAATAGAAAATAATAAAAATATAAAACTCGCTATTTTTATATATTGTATAAATATTTCTGTTTCTGTAAATACTGCATACATATTAAAAAACATAAAATATATTGTTATCATTGATGCATATACTAAATTGTTTAATACATTTCCTGTTACTAAATCATTTATTTTTTTTACTATATTATTTTTTTCTTTTGAATCGTTTTCCAACTTTATTTCCTCTTTCTTATTTGTATATATGCCATTTTACCATTTTTTTTTAGATTTATCAAGTGTTTTTATAATGTTTTCATTAAAATAGAAGCAGGGATTCTTTTGAATCCCTGCCAGTTACATATAGCCTTAGTTAAAATGGTAGTATGCTATATTTTCTACTTCCTGAATCATGTTGTAAAATACTCCGAAGAGAAGAACTCCAATACATGCTGTCAACACGCCAAATGTGAAAATAATCGTTTTTACTGCCCTTGCCATTCCTGTTTACCTCATAAAATCAAAGATGTATAGTCGGACTATATGTGAACACCATCAATCTATATAGATTTCTCTTATAGATGTTTAGTGTAACTTCAAATATATTACATACTTTTATAATATAGCACTATTTATGTAAATTGTCAAATTTTAATTTCTTTTTCTAAATATGTAGAATATATATATGTTTTATCAACTCTTTTACCAGTTGCACTTTCTAAAGCTCTCTTATACAATTGTAATTGTGAACTATATCTTTCTATTAAAATTTGTTCATTTTTATCTGGAACATAATCTGTTTTAAAATCTACTAATACTAATTCTCCATTAGAACTTATATAATATAAATCAATAACACCTTGTACTAATACTTTTTCCTCTAAATCTTTTTCATATATTTCTTGTGCTGGAATGTTAATGTAAAAAGGCTTTTCTCTTTCAACAACTTGTGCTTCTGTCATTTCTTGCCATATATTTGATTTTGTAAATTGATATATTTTCTTTATATTTATTGCATTTGCTTCTTGTTCTGTTATGGTTTTCTTTGCAACTAATTTATCTAATAATTCTTTTACATCTTGTATTGTATATTCTTTTTTATTTATATCTAATTTTTGCATACACAAATGTATTAATGTACCTTTTTCTGCATTTGATATTTCTGTTTTTTCATCACTTTGTAAGAATTTTGGTTTTGGAAATTCTACTTTTGAAACTATATTTTCCTTTTCGCTTTCATTTTCTTCTCTAAAAACACATTGTTTCATTTTTGTATTTTCCGCTTCTTTTTTACTTTTTTCTCCTAAAGCAGATTTTTTCATTTCTTTAATTTCTGTTACAGATGTTTTAGTTGGAATAATTGTGGCATCACTATATTTATATTGATATTCTAATAATTTTTGTATTTCATTTGCTTTAACATCTTCTATTTTAAATTCATTTAACTTTTTAAAAATTTCATCAGTTTTATTTTCTTCTTTTTCTGGCTCTTGAGTAGCACACATTTTTATAATATCTTCTTTTTGTAATACATTCCATGTAGCAAGACTTTCCATTGTTTGTTCATAATATAAATGTACTAATGTAATCCAATCTAAATATGATTTTGATTTTGATAATAACATTATATTTAGCTCATCATATTTTTCGACATTTTCCAACATTTTATCTTGTTTCTCTTTTTTAGCTAATCCTGTTATTATAATTTTCTCTTTAGCTCTTGTTAATGCAACATATAAAACTCTCATCTCTTCTGACAATGTTTCTATTTTCATTTTGTTTTTTATGGCTCTTTTTGATAAAGTATCATATGTTATTTGCATATCATAATCTATATATTTTACACCAATTCCAAGTTCAGGATGTAACAATATTTTTGAATTCAAATCTTGTAAATTAAATTGTTTTCCTGAATTAGCTAAAATAACAATAGGAAATTCTAGTCCTTTACTTTTGTGAATACTCATTATTCTTACAACATCATCATTTTCGCCAATTATTTTTGCTGAATCCATATCTTTGCTACTTGTTTTTATTTTTTCTATATAATTTATGAAATTATATAATCCTTTAAAACTTATGCTTTCACATTGTTTTGCTCTCTCAAATAACATTTTTAGATTTGCTTGCCTTAATTCTCCATTTCTCATAAGACCTACATAATTGAAATATCCTGTATCATTATATATTTTCCAGATTAATTCATCTAAACTCAAATATTCTTGTTCTTTACGCCACATTTCTATTTGTTCTAAAAATTTATTTATTTTGTTTCTTAGTTGTTCACTTACATCTTTTTTTGATTTTAATAATGTATTATAAAAATTATCATATTTATCACTTAATCTAATTTCTACAAGCTCATTATCTGTAAATCCACCTATTGTTGATCTCATTGTTGCTACTAATGGTATTTCTTGTAATGGATTATCTATTATTTTTAATAAATTCATTATTGTTTGAATTTCTAAGCTTTCTAGATATTCTGATGAAGAATCACTAAATACTGGGATTCCTAATTTGATTATTTCTTTTTCAAAAATAGGTGCAGATATTTTTGTTGATCTTAATAAAACAACTATATCTTTATATTTTATGTCTCTTTTCTCTTTGGCTTTTGCATCATATACTTGGAATTTATTATCTATTAATTGTTTTATTTTATTTGCAACAAACATTGCTTCAACTTCTATATCTTCTTTTCTTTCTACTTCTGTTTTAAACTCCTCATCTTGTGTATCTTCATTTTCATCTACTTCAACTTCTAATTCTTCTGGCTCTTCTTCATCTTCTTTATTATCTATTGTTATTATATCAATTTCTGTTTTTAAATCTTCACCAGTATCTTTATAATCAGCACCTAAATTCAAGTATTCTTCTTCTGTATAATTTAATTCTCCTAATTCTTCTGTCATTATTTTTGAAAATATCAAATTTGAAAAATCCAATACTTCTTTTCTACTTCTAAAGTTCTTGAATAATTGTATTTTTAAATCATCATTTTCTGTTTTATTTTGTTTTAATTTATATGTTTTATATTTACTTAAAAATAAATCTGGTCTTGCTTGTCTGAATTTATAAATACTTTGCTTAACATCTCCAACCATAAAAATATTGTTTCCTTTAGATATTGATGTTAATATATATTCTTGTACTAAATTACTATCTTGATATTCATCTATTGCTATTTCATCAAATTTAGATTGATATTTTTTGGCTATTTCTGTTGGATTTCCATTTTCATCTAATAATATTTTTAATGCAAAATGTTCTACATCACTAAAATCTACCATATTTTTCTCTTTTTTTCTTTTTGCAAATATTTGTGAAAAGTCTAATATTAATCCTTCTAATTTCTTCAAAATATCATACATATTTATAATGTCTTGATATGCTTCATTTGAATCCATTATTAATACTTTTTCTGCTGATGATTTTAATGTTGATATTACCTTTTCTCTTACTTTTTGTGCATTTACTTTTTCATCTAATTTAACATTTCTGTCCATTGTCCATTTTCCAAAATCCATTGTTGCATAAATTGTATATGCTTTATCCCATGTGTCTAAATTTGTTTGTAATAATTCTAATTGATTTAGATTTCCTCTTAGAAATTCATAACTTTTCTTTAAATCATCACATTCTGATAATTTTTTGACTTCTGGTTTTAATTGGATTATTCCATCATCAACAACTTCTTTTATTTGTTTTAATAGGATTTTTCCCCAACTTGTTTGTGAAAAGTCTTTACATTCTTCTAAATTAAAGTTAAACATTTCTATTTTTTCATCTAACCATTTTTCTGGATATGGATTACTTTGAATGTATTTGTAAATTGTTAATATCAATTCTTTTAATGGTGTATCATCTCTATAGCCTGTATATGTATTTATTAATTTTTTAAAATTTTCATCTTTACTTTCATACTTTTCTTCAAATAGTTCTTCTAAAACATCTTGTTGTAAAATTTCTATTTCTGTTGTATCTGCAATTCTGAAGTTTTGTGATATATCAATTTCAAAGAAATTGTTTCTTACAACATCAAGGCAGAAGGAGTCTATTGTACATATACTTGCTTTGTTTAATAACGTTACTTGTCTTTGTAATCTTTCATCTTCTGGATTTTCATCAATTTTCTTATATATTGCTTTTAATACTCTTTCTCTCATCTCTGATGCTGCTGCATTTGTGAATGTTACTACAAGTAATCTATCTATATCTATTTTTTCATTAATTATTTTGTTGATAATTCTTTCAACTAGTACTGCTGTTTTTCCGCTTCCTGCTGCAGCAGCTACTAATATATTACTATCTTTTTCATATATTGCTTGTTTCTGTTCATCTGTCCATTTTACTTCTTCTGCCATTTTTCCATTCCTTTCTTATTCTACAGGTTTTGATGTTAGAAAAGAATTAAATTTTGGCGAGCACTGAGGCTGTTAAAGCTTTGCTTGTTACAGCCTCAGTATGTGTAACTGAAAATTTTATTTAAAAAGCAAGGGCGCATACGCAGTGTATGTAACCGCGTTTTAAATAAAATTTAACACAGCCAAAATTGTAATTATTTTCTAACTCTCTACAGTTATCTTGCTTCCCCCTGTCGACTTAGTAACAATAATCTTCTTATCAATTCTCTCTTTCAATTCTGTAACATGGCTAATTATTCCAATCAACTTATGATTATCTGTTAACTGATTTAATGTATTTATTGCCTGTTCTCTTGACTCTGTATCTAATGATCCAAAGCCCTCATCAATAAACATTGTATCAACAACAATTCCACCAGAATAACTTTGTATAACATCTGATAAACCAAGTGCAAGTGATAATGCTGCCTTAAATGCCTCTCCACCTGATAAAGATTTTACATCTCTTCTTTTTCCATTATAATTATCTATTACTTCAAGTTCAAGTCCTATTTTGTCAGATACTCTTTCAGAACTTTCTTTTCTTACTAATAAAAATCTATTATCTGTCATTTTTAATAATCTTTTATTTGCTTCAATAATTACCATATCAAAATATGATGCTTGTACAAATTGCTCAAATTCAATTCTTCTTTTTCCATAAACTGTTCCATTTGCTATTTTAGATAAATCTTCTACCATTGTAAATTCTTTTATTTTTGAGTCTAATTTTTTTGAATTTGTTTGTAAATCTACTAAAATTCTATTATTATTTTCAAATATTCTGTGATATTCCATTTGTTGTTTTCTCATATTTTCAAGTTCTTGTTTTTTATTATTAAATTCTTGAATTTTTGCTGTTAAATCTACTTTTTCAAATCCTTTAATTTCTTTTTGAATTTCTTCTAATTTAGTTGCATTTATAGTTACATCTGTTTTATATTTTTCTATTTCTTTGCTAAATATTTCTATTTGCGAATTGTTTAATACTGATTTTTTATATTGTTCTTCATTTTCAAAGCCAAGCTCTTTTAATGTATTTTGATAATCATTTTGAGCCTTTTCTTTTTTTTGTAATAGTTCATCTATTTGTTTTTTATTTTCTTCTTGTTGTGTTTGAAGTTTTAAAAATTCTTCTCTTTCTTTTGAAATTTTATTTGTTATTTTTTCCTTAAATATGTCATATTCAAAACTCTCTATTACAATGTCTTTTAACATTATTTGCTTATAATTATCATTTAATTGATTATATGCTTTCTCTAATTTTTCTGATATTTCTGCATATTTTTTATTATATAATTCTACATCTGGCTTTTCTCCAAATTCTTTTATTAATGTTTCTATTTTACTATTTATTTCAGTAACTTTATTTGTTGCATCTGTAAGAGTTTTTCGACTTTTTTCTTCTTTTTCCTTCAAATTATCTAATTCTTCTTTTGTTAATACACTTGTTGATTTTATAGCAAGATTTGGATGATGTAAACTTCCACATACAGGACAAGGCTCATTTTCTTTAAGTTTTTCTGCTAATATTCCTGCTTGTTCTCTGAAAAATTCTTTTTCTTTTTCAAGCACTTCTGTACTCAATTTTTCCCATTCTGCTTCAAGTTTTTGTGCATTTTCACTTGCTATTTTTTTATTTTCTTGTTCTTTTATAATTACTTGTAATTTTTTTATTTTATCTTCTAATTCTGTTTTTCCATCTTTTAATTCACTATATTTTTGAAATTGAACTTTTATAATTTCTATTAATTCTAAAATTTGCTTAAATTTTTCTTCTTTTTTCTTTCCAAGTTCAATCTTTTCAGAAATATCTTGTAAAACTTTTTGCTTTTGTGAAATCTCTTTTTCTAACTCTTTTTTCTTATCTTCTTTAGGTAAAATCTTATTTATTATTTC
>OJLA01000046.1_pt1 | contig 109676 bp, 98 predicted proteins | sample 1596611 | NCBI WGS metagenome assembly OJLA01 (sample SAMEA4350168, study PRJEB24818) | metagenome | biome: human; feature: gut; material: faeces | place: Denmark | collected 2013-09
TTTCAAAGATCTAGATTATTCAATTATCCTCGTTTTTAAAAAATGATAAAATCGAGGATTTTTATGCTTGATATAAATAAATTTAAATATTTTTTCAAATATCTCTTGATTTATTTATAGTAGGCTTCTTTATAATTCAATTATAACACTCATATTCTTACTCTTGAAGCATAAATACTAAATAATACTTAAAGGTGTTATCTATTCCATTTTCTGTTTCGCCTCTATAATTTGCATGAGCAAATTTATGCTTATATATTTTTCTAGAAGAATTCTATTTCAAAACCTCCCAATATCCATTTTTATTTGAACCAATTCTTCTAAGTAACGCTTTTTCTTTTAATGATTTTATGATTCTATCAATTGTTCGACTTGAAAGACCAGTTTGTCTGATAACATCATCTTTTATCGCATTTTTATTAGTTTTAAAAACTGATAAAACAGAAAATTCTTCTTTAGATAATTCGCCATCTTGATTTCTATCTATTCTAGAAAATTCGATTGTAAAATCATTTTCATTATTAATATATGAAATATCTACTTTAGCTTCTTTGCATAAACGATATACCTTTTTTAACCCATGTCCACACGTTTCAACATCTTTACAAAGATATAATACATCGGCAATGGATTGATTCCTTAAATAGGATTTCAAATCTCTATAAAAAAAATCATTTGGTGTAAACTCATTAGCAAATGAACCTGGATTAGTAATTGAAATTCTATTTGAATAAATATCTATCTCATGTTGAACATTTCCATCATATCTTGCATGAGCAAAACTATTAATAATAACTTCACGTAAAGCAACTAGAGGGATTTCTGGAACTTCTCTTCTTTGCGGTGATTCACCATCAATAATCACTTTCCATCTTATATTTTTTATTACAAAATTCATTGATTCATTGATCAATTCAAAAATATTTCCCTTAATGGTTTTCATGTCCAAAATCGTAATTCTTTCACTTGTAGCAAATACGACCAATTTCAATGTAATTGGATTTGAATTTCCAAAAAGCATTACACCAGCATTTGTTAGGAAAGAATTTCTAAGTAAATTATGTTGGATTAACAATGTCTCCTTATTAAAACCAATTTTTGGCAATCTTCCACATTCTGTCGCATTTTCATAAAACTTTAATAAGCACTCTTCTTTAACATCAGCAATAGTATATGAAGTTAATTTGTCACACCAATTTTCCTCGTATTCTTTTGAAATTATCATTTTTCTAAGTTCATTTGGTGCTAGTTCTCTATCCTCATCAGCAATTCTTATATAATATCTTCCAAATGCTGAATATGGAATATCATTTCCTGAAAAATCGACCTTTATAGCATCAATCCCATTAATTGATACAATTTCAATTTTTGGAAAAATTTGAGGTTTAATTCCTTCATAAATTTTTCTTGAAACATCTCTTAAAGTAGAATCAGTAATCTCAAATTTAAATGAAGTACCATCTTTTTTGATTCCAAAAAAAAGTTCTCCGTGTTGATGTTTATTTAATATACTTACAATTGATACAATGCCTTCAGAAATTTCTCCTGTTGTTTTCTTAAATTCTCTAGTTTCATTTTCCGTCATAAATACGCCTCTAATTATGTTGATTATACAATTTTTGGCGAAATAAATCAATAATATTGCGAAATATTTGGCGAAATATTTTTGATTTGTTATATCTTTAGTCCCATCACCTTATGTGTTATTATACGCTCGGGGTGTGAAGCTATTTTTCACCCTAAACCAATTTTTGAAAAAAATAAAAGGTTTAATTAAAGTTTTCATAAGAAAATCTGAATCAAACATGAACTTTTATATTATAAAATAATATAACCTTTTGGGTTACATTTTAAGCAATAACACCTTTAATTACAAGTTTTTTTAGTTACTGTATTTTCTTTCCATTCAATTAAAGAATTCATTATTTTTCTTTTAAGCATATTATCACCTAATTACGTTTTACACTTTATTAGCACTTTTTTCAAATGATTATTACACTTTTTCAAGGAAGTTTTTTTGACTTTGCTACGCTTTTTCAAGGGACTTTTAACAATAAATCACTATAAAAATTAGATATATTTTATAAAATCAATGACATACAGTATGAATTTTTAATATTTTTTCGGTTCCAACATCTTTAAGATCATACACTAAATCATCATATATTTTAATAATTAATTTTGTTATAAAATCTTGAATTACATTTATCGAGTTCTTCCTTTGGTGGGGATAATTTTGTGAATGTATCAAGGTTTTTAAATTCTACATTTTTTCAGCATAACTAAATGATAGAATGTTGAATCATAAAGCTTTTGATTTTTATATTACTATATTTAAATTAAAAGCTTAAAACGCAGATAAATACAATATGGTACCTACAACAAATAATAAAATAAGCTTATTATAATTTAAAAGGATAGAATCCAAATAAAACGTCAATGCTTTTTAGCTTTTCTTTACATCCAATAAATTTTAGTTTTATTAATTGTAAATCAAACAATTATACCAATTTATTTTTATAAAAAATACTTTGCAATAATGTTATGTTTATGTTATTCTTTTATATGTCATTTTTTATCAAAATATGATACAATATTTGTTAAAATAAAATATAAATACCGATGGAGGTTAATTATGAAAAGAAAAATATTAGTTGGATTAATATCTTTAACTTTAGGACTTTCTCTTGCAAGCTGTAATGTGGTAGTAACACCTAATGGAAGTAATTCTAATCAAACGGGTGAAAATACAACTAGTGGAGGAAATGAGACTTCATCAACTAGTATGACACAAGTAAATTTTACAGGTGAAAACTTAAAGATTGGTCAGTCCTTCAAGCTTTTAGGAACCGTTACAAGACAACATCCAGAAGAAAGAAACGAGGGATCACCAGCTTATCCTACTTATGGAACAAGCATTCCAAATATAACAGATGAGCAAAAAGATGCCTTACTTGCTGAATCTAGTTATTTAAGAAGTAGTTCAACTACTTATGATAGTATGGATAAGGATGGAAATCTTTATTTAAATGGTGAAAAGCTTAATCGTAAGCTCTATAAGCATACAACTGCTTCATATAACTACTATGGTAGTCCTGATCCAAATGAACTTGCACTTATAAAGGAAATCACTACTGAAGCTCGGCCTGGAGGAAATCATTTAACCGGACTTTATGCTCCTGCTGGTGAGGTTATTACCGTTGAAATGACAGAGGAAGATTTAAAAAATACAGGTGGAGTTAAAATTGAAATTGGCCAGTATTCCCAAAACAACCAATTAAATAATATTTGGAAAGATCGAAACGATTTTTCAAGAATGCCAGAAATGGGAAATGAAATGCTTGCTAATGAAACAACAAGCTATGTAGGAAGCTTTTTAGGAGGTCCTATTTATATCACTCCTAACAAACAATGTACCTTTACGGTTAAAATAAGTGGTGCTCTTGAATATTGTCATTTTATTTATGGGCTTACAACTGAAGAGGAATTTAACCGCCTTAAAGAAAAATCAGCTCCGTATTTTGATTTAGAGGTTTGGGATAAATGTGTAAGACACTCCGGTCCTAAAGCATATGCTAACCTAGATTATGATAATTTAAATAAAATATCAGCATTCTGGTTAAGTGTATCTAATATTAGTAGACAGATTCCTATGGGCTCTAGTGCTAATTTAGGTATTGACTTTTTATATGACCCTTTTGTCGCAGCTGGTGCTGCCGTAGCCTTTGTTGGTCGAAACTGGTGCAATTTACCACCTGATTGGATGAATGGTGCACTTGATTATGAAGGATTTATGACAAATGGAAATTGGGGTCCTATTCATGAATATAATCACCATTTTCAACGCTATGGTTTCGTTCCTGGCGATGAAGTTACTAACAATGCTTTAAGCCTTCTTTCTTATATTAATTATACGCAAATTAGTGCAAATCGTCCTAATCTAGATGGTTGGAATAAATATTTAAATCCCGCAACTAGTTTTAAAGAAACCCTAGAACAAAACACAAAAGGCGAGTCAACCTCTTCTTTAAATACCTATGCTGATATTATTCATACCTTTGGTGTTGATACGTTTATTAAGGCTGCAAAAAGTGGTAAAGGTCAGGGTGGTGCTGATACCTGGTATAAAGCCTTGTCAGATGCAACAGGATATAATATGAATTATTATTTTAGTCTTTTAAATCAAACTGTATCTAATGAAGTATCACAAAGCTACAATACTTTAAAGCCATTTATTCCAGTAACACTTAACGAACAAACAGGCAAAGTTATTAATGGAATTGATATTGTAACTGTACTTCCTTACCCAATTGATTTAGATAAGGATTATACAATTGATTTAGATACTAGCTTAACAATGCCTCAAGGCTTTACCTATACTATTAAAAACATTACTAAACCAAGTAATGGTACATTAAAAAGAAATGGTAACATTTTAACCTATACTCCTCTTGGAATGAAGACATCTGGCAAAATTAAATTAACAATCGAATTAAAAAATGAAAGCCTTAATTTAGAATCAGAAGAAACCATTATTTTTGAACTTAAACCTCAATATCAAGGAATTGATAAGATTACCTATACTTATTCTGGTAATATTTATAATTCGATTGATGAAGCTGAAAAGGCAAATTTTAAGGACTATACAAATGTTGAAAACGAAATAGTTAATACACATTTCATCAATGGTATTGGCTATAATAAGATTTGTGTATATCATGGAAAAATTTATATGCCAAAATCAGGTAATTATACTATTTCTGTAAGAACATCTAATCGTAGTAATACTCGTCTTCGTTTAGGCCTTAATACAAAATCATATTCTAAAACAATTGATTCTCCAAGAAGTGCTCCTATAAATGTAAATACTACAAATGAAACATTCAATGTTAAAAAAGGTGATTATATTTATTTTGAAATAATTATTCAATCATATCATCCTGATGGCTTTGCGGACTTATATGGTAGTTATGATAATATTTTACAAAGAATTAGCATGAGCTATTTATTAAATGATGAAGCTACTAAAGCACCAACTAGAGAAAATAGTGATAGTTATCCCCGTAGCTATACTGGCCTATCAAAAATAATTCCTAACACTAATGCAAGTGTTATATCTCATACTGAGTCATTTGCAAGTTGGGATGAAACAACAAAGATTGAAAATATCGTTGATGGTGATATTTCAACAAGCTATCATAGTATCAGAAACAAATATATTACAACCGAACCATTTGAATTTACAGTTGATTTAGGTAATGCCTATACTGTAAATACACTTATGATTACAGGCTATAACGGAAATAGCCGTCAAAATCCTACAGCATTTAAATTATATGGCGGTACAAGCACTGATAATATGACTCTTCTTGGTGAATATAGTGATATTACCTATTCAGGAAGAAATGCATCTGTATCATTTAAGGAAACATATTTAAGATATTACAAAATTGTAATAACAGACACATATGAGCATCGTTATGTTGCAATGTCTGAACTTCAAATGGCAATTAAAGTTAATGATAATCTTGTTAATCCTGTTAATGCTAATTATTATATTAAGAATAATCAAAGCTTTACTAAAGAATTTACTCAAGCCTTCTATGGCTACGTAATTAAAGGTAATGGTATTATTACGCTTGATACAAATAATGACTATTTTGGAATTAAGATATTAGAATCTAATGCCAAAATAAAGCTTACAATTAACGGAAATGAACAAATAGTTAAATTTGATGAGCTATATTATATAAAATTGAATTCTAAAAATAATCATATCGAAATTGAGATTCTTGATAATGATGTATCAATTGAATCATTTATATATTAAAATATGGAGGCGTTTTGAAGAGTACCCCTAAAGTTGGACTAGAGTAAAATCTAGAAAGACTTAGGGGTATTTTTTATAGTAATTAACAGCTACCTAAAGCATTACTCTTTTTAAGCTCACGCTTATAAGCATAAAAAAAATATGCGATTTCAGAAATCACGGTAATAACCCAAGAGAATATATAAACTAAATATAATGATGTTATTGTATGGAAATAAGCAAAAATTGTATCTACCCAAATAAATCTAAAAACACAAGAGCCTGTTATTACAATAATCATCAGAATAAAACTTTTACCAATACCTCTTGAAGACACAATCGTGTTATCCATAAATGCACTAAATGTGTAAGAAAAAAACAGGTAAAAATAAAATAATTCCCATAATAACACTAAGAACAAATGATGTATGCAAAGCATCATGGACATTTTGACTATTTCTTTGACCTAAGTATCTTGCAATTAAAACATTGATTCCATTTCCAAGACCAATTAAAAATCCCGTAAATAATGTAACTAAAATAGTTGTGGATCCAACCGCACCTAAGGCTTCTGGTGAAGAAAACTTTCCAATTACTGCCACATCAGTCATATTAAAAAAGGATCTGTAATAAATTAGAAACAAAAAGCGGCAAGTTAAAAAGTAGTATTTCCTTCCAAAGAGAACCTGTTAACTTTTTTTGAATCGTCTGCCATTGTAACACATCAAATACAAATTAGATTTTAACATATTATTTTGTTTAAACAAGCATAATATAATTTAATCGGAATATATTTTAATAGGTGATTTGATGGCAGTTGTTAAATACAATAATGAAGAAATAGCCTTACTTGCGAGATTAATGCGAGCGGAGGCTGAAGGTGATGGTAAAATGGGAATGTTACTTGTTGGAAACGTAGGAATCAATCGTGTTAGGGGCAATTGTCTCGATTTTAAAAATATTAATACTATTACAAAAATGGTTTATCAATCACCTGGCGGCTTTGAAGCAACTACTAAATCATACTTTAATCAAAGAGCTCGTGAGGTTGACAAAAAGCTAGCTAAAAGAGTAATTAATGGTGAACGCTTTAGTCCAGCTAAAACAGCTTTATGGTTTTATAATCCTTTCGGTAAAGGATGTAGAGCCTCATGGTTTGGGCAATGGAACAGTGGAAAATATAAAAGTCATTGCTTCTACCAGCCGCTTGAAAGTGAAAATTGCTACTAGGAGGAATTTTATGAATTATTGTGGTGGTTATATGCAGTATCCTTATTTTATGGGACCTATGTCTTATCAACAGGCTCCGCAACAAACATTTAATGAAGAATCATATATTGAAAATATCTTAAGATTAAATCTTGGAAAAAAAGTTTCAGTTTATATGAATTTTGAACAAAGCCAATGGGGCTCAAAAATATTTAAAGGAACTTTAGAGGCTGCCGGAAAAGATCACATTATTATTTCCGATGACGAAACAAATATGCGATACCTTCTTCTTTCAATTTACTTAGACTACATTACCTTTGATGAGGAAATAAATTATTATTATCCTTATGAAGCACCTAGTAACAAATAGAACTGCCAGAATAGGTGGTTCTTTTGTTATTTATGCAATTATTTTTAATTTTGATATGTTAATTTCTTTTCTAAATATGTTGGTAGTTCTTCTAAAATTTTAAATTTGGAAATTGCTAAATTGTTAGTATTCTTAAGAGACATTTTACATACAATGCTATTTGCTTGTTTACAAAGGACAATTCCTATTGTTGGTGAATCAATTTCATTTTTAACAAATTCGTCTATATAATTAGTATAAAATAATAATTGACCTAAATATTCAGGCTTAAATTTAGTATTTTTAAGTTCAATTACAACATACGAATGACTTGGTATATGATAGAATAATAAATCCATTTCATAGTCGGTATCATCAAGATTAAATCGATATTTTTCAGATACAAATGAAAAACCAGCGCCCAATTCTAAAATGAATTTTTGAATATTTGAAATTAAGCTATTTTGTAGCTTTTTTTCTGATTCTAAATCTGATACTTGAATAAAATCAAGAACATAGCTATCCTTTATAATTTCTTCTAAATGGTTATTAATTAAGATATCTTCTTTTTGAATGGAAGTATCGGGTTTTATTAAATATCTTTGATAGGCTTTAGCTTTAAATTGTAATTCAACTTGATTTCTTGACCAGCCATTTTTATGCGTTTCATTAATATACCATAGCATTTCTTCATGAGTTGATGATTTTTGCATAATTACAACAATTGTAAACCAAGGTATTTGTGAAGCAACCTGCTTCACAATTTCATTTTTCGTGAAATTGCTTGCAAATTGACTCATAAATTGTAGATTTCTTTCCGAATAACCTTTCCCATATTCCTTTAAATCATTAGCTAGATTCTTTATATATTTACTACCCCAAGTTTTCCTTTTATTGATAATCGTACCAATCTCATAATAAGTCATAATCATGGCGCTATTTACTATAACCATAGCTTTATTTTGATTGGTTCTGATAGCCTCTTTGATTTCTTGTAAATCCTCAAAATAATCTTTCTCAATTACTTCATTATCTTGTTCTTTAATCATTTTCATACCTCAATTATTTTTAATTATTTTCCTTTAGTTTTTTACTTAAATATTCAGGTAATTCTTCAATAAATTTATATTTAGAAATACCAAGCTTAAGTAAAGAATTTTCAAGAGTTGTTTCGGCTACAAATTTATCTGCTTCCTTACAAAGAAGTAATCCAATTGTATTAGAGTCTCCTTTTGTTTTTTCAAGTTTATTTATGGCATTAACATAAAAGGTAAGTTGTCCAAAATCAGCAGGAGTAAATTCACCTATTTTAACTTCAATAACTACATATGCATGAATCTTTGTATGATACATTAATAAATCAATGAAGAATTCTTTATTAGTAGGTGTTACCAATTTATATTCTTTACTAACTAAAGAAAATCCCGGCCCAAGTTCTTGTAAGAATCTGATAATATTATCAATCATTTGATCCTTTAAATCCTTTTCACTTTTAATATTATTCTTATCTAAGAAATCAAAGACATAAGTATCTTTAAATAATTCATTAGATAAATCATTAGATTTAGTTATATTAGAAGTAGTAGGCTCTATTAATCTACGTTCATAGGCTTCTGCTAAAGTAAAGGCATTTCTTCATGAGTTGATGATTTGGTCATTATTTCAATTAATGTACGCCACGGAATTTGTGCACCAGCTTGGTGCATAATTTCATTAAATGAAAAAGTTTCAGCAATTTGTGCCATGTAATGCAAATTTCTTGTAGAGTAACTATTCCCATATTCCTTTAAATCATTAGCTAAATTTTTAATATGTTTACTACCCCAAGTTTTTCTTTTATTGATAATTGTACCAATCTCATAATAAGTCATAATCATGGCGCTATTTACTATAACCATAGCTTTATTTTGATTGGTTCTAATAGTTTCTTTGATTTCTTGTAAATCCTTAAAATAATCTTTCTCAAAAACTTCGTTATTTCTTTCTTTAATCATATGTAATCCTCCAATTTTTCGCAAAAAATAAGACCTTTTCGCAATTAAGCGAAAAGGCCTTTAAGTAAAATATTAAGTTTAAGTAATGATTTTCGTTTTATTCTCATATCAATACCAACTTTCTATGTGTCTAGTATACTATTTTTTACTTTTTTTGTAAACTTTGTTTAATAACTTTAGCATTATTTATTGTATTCCTTCTTCTTTTACATCTATTTTAAATATATATTTTATAGCGCCATATATCATTATACTAGATGCAAAAAACCAAGCCAAAGGATCAGCAAATGTCAAACCATATAAAGCATTACTCTTTGCATTAATATTAATTGGTCCTCCATTAATTAAACGTGGAACAATTAAACAAATAGATGTTCTAGCAACTAATTCTCCTATTCCTGCAAGAAATGGAAATAGTGATACTCCAATTCCTTGTAAGGAATTTCTTAAAATAAATAAAACTCCTAGTATATAATAAAGTGATAAATCACAATATAAATACATATTACCGTAATGAATTGTAAGATCATTGATTTTATCATCTGAATAAAAAATATGAAGATAGAAACCATTAATAGTTAACAAGAATCCGATACCTGCACAAAGTAAGTAAATAACAAAAGCAATAATAAACGCCTGCTTTACACCACTTTTAACTCTGTGCTTATCATTAGAGCCATAATTTTGACCACAATATGAAAGCATTGCGGTACCAAGAGCGTTAAATGGACACATTAAGAAATTATTAAGTTTAGTAGCGGCACCAAAACCATTTTGAGCATAGGCCTCTACTACTTCACCAGTTGTTGATGTATCAAATTTAACGATAATTGCTTGCATTACGATAAGACCAATACATAAAATGGAAAATTGAAAAGCTAATGGTAATCCTAATTTTAAATGTCTTAAAATAAAGCTTCCGTCTAACTTAAAATCTTCTTTGCTTAATCGATATTCCTTATAGTGAATAAAGGTATATCCGAAGCAACCTATTGCTGAAATAGCTTGGGCTATTACAGTTGCGATACCTGCTCCTTTTACACCCCATTTAAATCCTGCTATAAATAAAATATCAAGTACAATATTTAAAACAGTTGAAAAAATCAAGAATAATAGTGGCGTTAATGAATCACCAACACTTCTTAAAAATGAGCAAATAAGGTTATAAAATATTTGGGTAATTGTACCAATAAATATAATTAATACATATGTATAAGCAGCCTCATATATTTCATTTTGAACAGGATTAGAGGAACTTTTAAGTCCAATTGACATAAGTAATGGATTAATACATAAAACAGCTATAATCGTTAATATAACACTAATAGCAAAAGATAGCATGATTTGCGTTGCAAATGATTTTCTTACACCTTCTAAATTCTTTTGACCAATATAGTTTGATGTAACAACTGAAAATCCCGCCGTACAACCAAATGCAAATTGTAATACAATAAAAACGATATTACCTGTATTGTTTACACCTGCAACCTGATTTTCATTCAAATATTGTCCACAAATAGCAGCGTCCGCAATCGTATATATTTGTTGAAAAATATAGCTTAACAAAATGGGAATCGAAAACCAAACAATTACTTTCCAAATTGTTCCTTTTGTTAAATCTATAGGTTCAAATAATTTTTTTAATTTATTCATCTAAATCACCTTTTTTACATTACCAAATTATAGTTATTTTTTTTAATTTGTAAAGTGATTTTTGACTGTTTTTTTATAATATTTGGATATAAAAAAATCTAGACTTTCGCCTAGATAATTAATCCATGTATTCAACATAATTTACATATTCAAGTGCTTTTAAATTATTTAACAATAAATCATGCTTAATATATTTACCTTGTTCATTTTTATTAATCTTTAAAGCTATTGAATAAACACTTAATCCTGTATTTGCATAAGCAGGATCATATGCAATTGATAATACTTGAATGTTATTACTTCTAACATACTCTAAAAGTTTTTTTAAATCTGGTCTTGATAATAATTCAATATGAATATCAACAAGCTTAGCTCTATCTTGAAGACTTTGTTCAATTTTTGGAAGTAATACAAGAGCAAGTAAAATAACAATCGCAGCTGCTATAGCCATGGTATAAAAACCAATACCAATTGCAAGACCTACACACCCACAAGCCCATAAGGCTGCAGCGGTTGTAAGACCTCTTACTTGGTTACGACTTGTAACCATAATAGTACCCGCACCTAAAAATCCAATTCCTGTTACAACACCAGCTCCTAAACGAGCAACATCGGCTGAATCCGAAATAAATTGATTTGTCATCATAGCTGCACATGAACCTAAACATACAAGAATATAAGTTCTAAGTCCTGCTACATGATGCTTCGAAGCACGTTCAGCACCAATTATTCCACCAATTAAGCAAGCAAGCACTACTCTAAGTATTACTGACCATACGTTAATATCATAAGCCCAATCCCCCACTAACTTTACTATCGGATCTTGATAGCTAAGTAGCATAAATATCACTTCTCTTTCTTTTTTTACCTGTAGAATAAGTATATCATATTTTACAATAATTAAGAAGAGATATTTTATCTAGAGTATAAAAAATTATTTCTTAAACGATTAAAACGTATTTACTTCTACATCCTCATTTTCTTTATTTTTCTTTACCATTCCTGTAATTCTTATTTCAAGTACAGCCCCTGGTGCAAGGGAAATATTAGAAATAATAACCTCATCTAAATTAAAAGAAACCTCACCAACAGGCGATAATACCTCATAATAACCATTTGGCATTGGATCTAAAACCTTAACTGAATCATCCTTCAAAGTAAAATTAGATATATTCTTATCTCCTAGATTTTTTAAGGTTACAATAAAGGTAATTGTATCCTCAGGGAAATAATAATCATCTGGTTTATCACAAACCTTTTCAATTGATATCACATCAGATGTAAATACACTAAAGCTTGTAGATGCTTCCTTTAATGACTCAACACTTTCTTCATGTCTATACATATTTAAAAAGCTCTTTATAATATTTGCCATATGTTCATCTCCATTTAAACATATGATTTAAATTATAAATTTAGCACTTTTATAAATTATAGAATTTTAAATTTATCAATAAATATTAATTTTTCTGGTCTAGAATGTATAGTATACTATCAGTTTTAAGGGTGAAAAATGTATTTTTTGAATATTTTTATAAAAAACTGAAACAACATTAAGTCATTTCAGCTTTATATTTTAATATTTTTTAGAATTAGTACGCATTGCATTTAAAATAGCAATCACGGCAACACCAACATCACCAAATACCGCAAACCACATATTCGTAATACCAAGAGCAGAAAGAATTAAGATAATAACCTTTACAGCAAGTGCAAAAATAATATTTTCATATACAATTCGCATTGTTTTTCTTGCAATACGCTTTGAGATAGCAATACTCTTTAAATCATCATGCATTAAAACGATATCAGAAGCTTCAATTGCCGCATCTGAACCAACACCACCCATCGCAATACCAATATCAGATTTCATTAAAACGGGAGCGTCATTAATACCATCACCAACAAAGCATAATACATCCTTTTCTTTCTTTTCACTTAAAAGCTTATCTACCTCTTCTACCTTATTTTGAGGAAGTAAGGATGACTTATAAGAAGAAAGACCTAGCTCACGAGCAACACTTGAAGCGATACGATCATTATCACCTGTAAGCATTACAGTTTTAGCATTAATTGAATTTAAATAGTTAATTGTTTCTTTAGCATCTTCCTTTATTTCATCCGCTATAACAATATAACCCATAAATTTATTATCAACAGCTACATATACAATAGAACCAACACCATCTGATTTTAAATACTCAATCTTAGCATCTTCCATTAGCTTTTCATTTCCACATAAGATAATATGCTCACCCGTTGCTTTTATACCCTTACCGGAAATATCCTCAATAAGATAATTTTCTTTTATTTCATCACCATAAGCATTTTTAATTGACATCGCAATAGGATGCTTAGACATACCTTCAGCAATTGCTGCATAATAAAGAACTTCTTCTTTTTTATCTTCGGGATATATTTCCTTAACCGCAAAATTACCCTTTGTTAAAGTTCCTGTTTTATCAAAAACAAAGATATTAGCTTGATTGAACTTTTCAAGATAAGATGAGCCCTTAATTAAAATACCTTGATTAGAAGCTCCACCAATTCCTGCAAAAAATGAAAGTGGTACAGAAATAACAAGAGCACATGGACATGATACAACTAAGAAGCTTAAAGCACGATAAATCCATGAAGACCAAGTAGCCCAATCCCCCTTAATCATACCAATAAATAATGGTGGTAGAATCGCTAATGCTAAAGCTAAATAAACTACAATTGGTGTATAAACACGCGAAAATTTAGTTATAAAATTTTCTGATTTAGATTTTTGAGAAGATGCATTTTCAACTAAATCAAGAATTTTAGCAACTGTCGAATTACTAAATTCCTTTAATACACGAACCTCTATTGTACCATTTAAGTTAATACTACCGGAAATGACATTACTTCCACTATAAACGGAAGTAGGAAGTGATTCACCTGTCAATGCCTTTGTATCAAGTGAAGCACTTCCTGATATAACAACACCATCAAGAGGAATTTTTTCACCTGGTTTTACTAAAATAACATCATTAATTTTACACTCAGATGGATCTACTTCTTCATAGCTTCCGTCTTCCTTCTTTAAATTAGCATAATCAGGTCTAATATCCATTAATGATGAAATAGATTTTCTTGATTTACCAACTGCGTAGCTTTGGAACCATTCGCCAACCTGATAAAACAATAGAACTGCACAAGCTTCATCAAAGCCCTCAGGACGATGCTCAACAATACCTGTATAAATACCTAACCCAAAGGCTCCTATAGTCGCAACTCCCATTAAGAAATTCTCATCAAAAACCTGACCATTTTTTATATTTATACATGCTTTTTTTATTACATCATGTCCTATATATAAATAAACAATAAAGTATAATCCAAATGGTAATAGCCAGCCTATAGAATCATTTTTTATAATTGAGGCTATACCATTAGGAAAATGACTTCCAAAGCCTTTTTCTAAAATTAAATCTAAAATCTTTATTACAAGAAATAAAGATAAGGCAATTATAATTCTTTTTAAATTTTTCTTTTGTTTTTTTGTCATATAATCCTCCATAGTTGAACATTCATTCAACTGTTTATTAAAATATATAGTACATAATAACTATGTACCTACACATTAAATATTATTCATTAATTTCAAAATCAGGTTCTACCTTCTTGGCTGCCTTTAATACTGCTTTCATAATTCCTGCAATATCATCAGCCTCTAAAGTCATTTTTTGAGTCATAAAATTAATTTGACAATTGCCAACTCCCGCAACCTTTTTTATAGCGTCCTCACATTTTTGTGCACATACAGCACAATCTACTTCAATATTAAATACCTTTTTCATTTTCTATTCCTCCTATTCCGTAACGTGTGCTAATGCACAGCTAAACAACGTTGAAACATGGTCATCATCTAGTGAATAGATAACTTCCTTTCCTTCTCTTCTACACTTCACAAGCTTTGCTTGCTTAAGTGTTCGAAGCTGATGTGATACAGCATATTTAGTCATACCAACAGCTTCAGAGATATCACTAACGCAGAACTCACCTTGTTCAAGTACAAATAATATTTTAGATCTTGTTTGATCTCCTAAAATTTTAAATAACTCTGATAAATCATCTATTATATCAGGAGATGGAAGCTGTGATTTAACATCTGTTATATTCATATCAACACCTCTTTACACCCTCATTATAGCACAGTTGAACAATTTGTCAACTGTTTAATTGATTATTTTATACTTTTTTTATTATGCACTAATTAGTATAAAAAAAGAACTTAGCATTAAAACTAAGCTCTATACAAACATTATATAGTATATTGGTAGATAAATTATTTTATCCTTCCTTTTGATTATTCTTTCATTAGAAAAAACATAGCCAAATTTTACTTTATATTCCTCATTACTTGTAAATGCAGAAATTGCACTATGAATTTGATAATCCTTTCCTGATTTTATTTCGATTGGTAAAACCGATAAATTATCATAATCATCAATTAAATAATCAACTTCGCCTTTTTTACGATTATCATAATAAAAAAGTTTATGACCATGAGCTATTAATTCACTTGCAACAACGCTTTCGTATACTGAACCTAAATTAACACTACGTTCATTGTCTAAAATAGCTCTAATGTTATTCTTATATAATATGCTAGTTAGAATACCAACATCATTTAAATATAATTTAATTAAATTCTTAGAGGTTGTTTCTATAAGAGGAAATATAGGATTAGATATTGCTTGCACACCTAAAGCAATTCCGGAACTTATTAAATATTCAAATGAGTCCGAGTAATCATTAAATGTTTTTCCTTTTTTATCTTCAATATCCTTTACCACAACACGCTTCTTTTTATTTTCCATATTAGATGGCACAAGATCATAAATACGTTCAATTTTAAGTTTATTTTGAGAATCATATTTAGCCGCATCGGCTGCATAATATTCATGAATTTCTGTTTGTATCTCTCTAATTAATTGAACATTTTTATCATGCAAAAAGCTATTAACAGCATCCGGAAGACCACCAACGATTAAATATTTTTTAAATAAATCCATAATTTTATTATGCGTTGGCTCATCTAAAGATTCATAATTTAAAAATTTTTTTCTTAATTCTTCTATCACAAATTCATTAAATCCATTTGCATATAAAAACTCTTCAAAATCTAAAGGAAACATTCTAATTTTTCTAATACTACCAATAGGAATCGATGGTGTTTGAGCTAGTGTCACACCAAGTAAAGAACCACTTGCAATATACGTAAAACGATTATCACTTGCAAGAAATTTTAATAATGTAAGTAGCTTAGGATATTCTTGAATTTCATCAATAAAAATTAATGTATCTTCTTTTTGCCCCATTTGAGAGCCAAATAACATACTCAACTGAAAATAAAAGTCATCAATTGTAGAAATATTAGCAAAATTTTTAGCACTAAGTGAATCCTCTACCATATTAATTTCAATAAAATTTTTAAATAGTTTTTTACCAACATATCTAATAATGAAAGTCTTGCCAATTTGTCTTGCACCATCAATCAATAGAACTTTAGAATTACATGATGTTAAATGTTCTTCAATAATTTTCTCAATCTTTCTTTTAAGCATATATTATCACTATCCTAACTTTTCAATATATTTTTAAACCAAATTTTATGACTTTTCAATATAATTATATGATGTTTTTTATGACTTTTCAATATTTATCATATTATATAGATAAAAATAATGAATATATAATATTTTCTTAACTACATATTAAAAATAATATTTTAATACAATACAAAATATCATTTTTTTGTTATAATTGATTATATACAATAGTCAGGATGGATGGTATTTTCATGAACTTAAAGATTAATAAAGATAGTATTAATAACTATAACTTTTTGGATTTTTTACATGATAAGGTAGTAGGAAACATTAATATCAAAGATAATTGTTTTATTTTTAATATATGGAGTTCATATTATTTAGAAAAAGAACCAGAATGTCAAATGATTGTTAGTTTTGGTAATAATTCACCCGATTCAATTAATGTTTATCTCTATAAAATTGAAAAAGGAAAGATTAAAGGGAAATTATCAGATATTAATGATATTATTAGTAATGATGTTTCCTTTGAAATCATAGACTTTGGATATATGAATTCTATCTTATTTTTAAAAGGCAGTATAATTAAAAATTATAAACTTAATAGAAATAATATTTTAATAGAGTTTTCTTTTGATGACAAAGATTCTTTTATTGAAATTAAATAATATATCTAAGATTAGATTAAATTATAATTTATTTAAAGAAATGGAAGGAAAATTACAATATGGAAATTAAAAATTATAATAATGATATTCCTGATGATAACTATGAAGTTATGTCGATCATTCAAGATATTAATGGAACTTTAATTACATTAGATGGTATTAATAATGAAGTAAAAATTCGTTTTGGAGCAGTTGACTCAATTTGCGATACTGATGAAGGTTCAAGAATGGAAACATATCTTAACGGTAAAACAAAAGCACTAAATGAATATCGAGCAAAAAAATTCTATGGTAATCCTTTTTTTATCGCAACAGCTGAAACTGATTTTACCTTATGGTTAAAAAAAGAAAGTTGGGGCTTTTCAGAAGGTGTAGGACATTATCTAATTATAACTCTTAATGATATTGTTGATATTGCCTCTGTTTTTCCACCACAAGAAATCATAATCAATAAGAAAAATAATAACTTAAAAGCCAATACATTTTAATATTAATTATATTAATGATATTATGTAAGTTAAAAGAATAAGATATAAAATTATTTCTTGATAAGCTATTAAAGATAATATTTTAATACAAAACATGATAATAAAAATAATAAGTAATAATGCACTACTAATATATACTATTGCTATAATACCAATACCAAATAAATATAATTCCCATATATTTAATTTAATACGTCTAAAATACGAATATACAATTGGTACAATAAACCAAACAACAAAATATAAAATTAGCTTCCAATCCATCATTAATTCCTAATTCCTTGTATCTCTTCTTGTTCTTTTACTTTTAATGGTTCTTCTATTTTATCATCTTTATTTTTCTTTACTTGATATGAATGAGAAAAATATAACGATAGCTTAGCTAAAGCTGGTCCTACAAGCTCATATAACACGGATGATGCAAGAATGATAGTTTCAATGGCCACACCACTTTCACCACCTATTATTCTTCTTGCGAGGGCCGCAAGACCTATTGCAACACCGGCTTGAGGTACTAATGCTAATCCTAAATTATTTCTCACTAAAGATGATTTTTTTGTCACTACACAACCTAAAAAAGCACCTAAATATTTTCCTAAAATTCTAACTAAAAAATAACCTAAGCCAATCCATACAAGAGAAATTCCATTAATCTTAGAATTAAAGTCAAATAAAGCGTTAAAATTAAAATTTAAGCCTGAACGAACGAAGAAAATTAACATGATCGGTGGCGTAAAAGAATTAATTTGCTTAAAAAGCTTTGGATCCTTGGCCCCATTAATATAAACAGTTCCCATCATCATACATCCTAAAAGCGGTGAAACACCTAATATTGAAGAAATTCCACATTCAATAAAAATAACTGCAATTGTAATTATAAGTCTACTTTCAGTTGAATGTCTTTTGTTAAAAATATTCAAAAATATTCCCATTAAAAAGCCAATAACAATTGATATAATGTTATAAATAATGGGTAGAATAACCACATTAAATGAAAATGAATTGGAAAGGTAAGATGTAGCAACGGCAACAGCTACACTGAATGCTAAAAGTCCTACTACATCATCTAACGCTACAACCTGTAATAGAGTATCTACAAAATCACCATGTGCATTTGTGGCCCTGATAGTCATTAAGGTAGATGCTGGTGCTGTAGCTGATGCTAAAGCTCCTAAAACAATTGAAAAAACAATTCCTAGCTTTAAGCCAAAATAAGAAAATAAAAAAACGGCTACGCTCGCAGTCAAAGATTCAAAAATCGTAATAACTACAACCTTAGGACCATTACTTTTTAGAATTGTTTTGGTGAAAAATTCTCCCGTTGTAAATGCTATAAAAGCAAGCGCAATATCAGAAATAAAATCCATTCCATCAATTATATTTTGAGGTACAACATTTAAACAATATGGACCCATAATAATACCAGCAAGTATATAACCTGTTACATTTGGTAATTTAATTAATTTTGTTAAACGTGACATCCCATAACCACCTATAAGCATTAATGATAATGATATAATCACCTGTGAAACAAAATCAAAGTTTTCTAACATAATTTTCATCCTTCCTTTGTTTATTTTACAATATTATGATATAATCAAAATTATATAATGACAAATTATGTTTTGTTTGCTTATTATAAAATTTTATTATTGAGGAGTTTTTTATGAATTTATTAGATGATAAACTAGAATCACTAATTACCGTTTGTGAAGAAAAGAATTTTACTAAAGCAGGAATAAAATTAGGACTAACGCAGCCTGCGGTAAGTAATCACATGAAAAAGCTCGAGGAAGAATTAGGAATAACACTATTTTTACAGAAAAAAGGTGATTTAGAGCTTACAATTGAAGGACAAATTGTTCTTTTATATGCTAAAAGAATGAAAGCTCTTCTTGAAAAAATGAATCAAAAAATTATTGATGCTAAAAACAATTTACAAAATTTACGTATTGGTATCACCCAAACGCAAGAAAGTGGCTTAATGCTAGAGGTTTTATCAAAAATGGCCATTGAGGATGATAAATTGTCCATAACAATTATTACGGATACGATAAAAAATCTTTATGATAAACTTGATAATTTTGAAATTGATCTAGCTATTATTGAAGGTAAACCTTCTAATCATAGCTTTAATTATATTATGCTTGATACCGATTATCTTTCTTGTATTGCCAGTCCTGAACACAAATTCAAAAATAAAAGTATTATTACTCTTAACGATTTAAAAAAAGAGCACCTAATATTAAGATTACCTGATTCTTCTACAAGACAATTATTTGAATCAACCTTAGAAAGTATTAATGATTCAATTAAAAACTTTGATGTTACTGTTGAGGTTGACAATATTTCAACTATCAAATCATTAATTCAAAAGAATATTGGTGTCACTATTCTAGCAACTAATACTTGTCAAAAAGAAATCAAAAAGGGTAAACTGATTTCATTACCTATTGAAAATCTAAATATGATTCGTGAAACGAATCTTGTCTATCACAAAAATTTTCAATATAATGATATTTTAAATAATATAATTAAACTATATAATGAAGCAAATAAAAAACTAAATTGGTAGTATATAATTATATACAAAAAGGAACACATTTTTTATTTTCAGTGTTCCTTTTTATTATTCAAAAATCTTTATTTTTGGCCATAAACTCCATTATATTTTCATGGAATATTCCATTTCTTTTTTGAAATAAATAATCAGTTGTTAAAACATATTTAGGATAATTATCAGGAATAAGCTCTAAGGGCTTATATTCTCTATTTTCCGTCTCAATATTTGCTAAAATCGTATATGCAATTTGAAAATAGCTATATTCCAAATTTTTATTCTTTACAATAAAATCACATTCTAATTTTCCTATTCTTCCAACAGAAATACTACAGCCTTTAGATTTAGCATAAACAAAAAACATATTTTCTAATACTGGTCCATAATTAATTCTTGAATCTGGATTACTTACAAAAGCTAATGACAAATCCGCAAGATAATATTTTTTCTCACCAGAAAGCTCTCGCTTGGACTTCATGTCAAAACGATTACATTCATATAGTATTTTAGCGTCATTTAAAATTTCAACATATCTTAATAAAGTTGCTTTACTAATAACATTTCCATTTTGATTTAATGCTTTTAAAATGGAATTTAAACTTGTTGTTTGACCAAAATTATTAACCAAATAATTTAATACTAAATTAAATGATTCCCTTTTTTTTACTACTATTCTTCGTTTAATATCTTTTTCAAAGATTTCTTCTACTAAAGCTTCTATATAAGTTCTTTTATCAACTATATTTTCAATAAACAATGTTCTAGGGAATCCACCTTCCGTTGCATAATTATTTAATTCAATTAATAAATTTGAATTAAGGGGAAGATTATAAAATGCTTTCATATCCAAGTATTCATAAAATGATAAAGGAAAAATTTCAAATTGAATATAACGACCAGTAAGCTTAGTAATAAGCTCACCACTTAATAAATATGAATTTGAACCTGTAATAAAAATTGAATAATTTCCAGTTTCACGATAAGCATTTATAATTGATTCAAATCCTTCAACATTTTGAATTTCATCAATAAATAAATATTTTATATCATTACCTACTGATAATAAATCAATTGTTTTTTCAAGCTGTTCATCAGACTTTATATTTTTATATTCTTTGCTATCTAAATTAATATATATTATATTTTCTTTATTAATTCCTTTTTCCAATAATTCTGCTTCAATAATTTTCATAATAGAAGATTTACCTGATCTTCTAATACCCGTAAGAACCTTAATTAAATCACAAGCATCATAAAAACCTCTAATTTTTGATAAATAATTTTCTCTTTTATATAATATATTTTTCATTATTATCACCAACTAAATAATAACACTTTTTCTTACAATTAGCAATTATCTTGAACCGATTTTATAAAAAATGAAAAAGTGGTTCAGGATAATAAAGCTTTTTAGTATTATAGACTATATAATTTAAAAATTAAATTTATAAATATAGTATATGTTGCATATTAAAAGAGCAGCTATAATACTGCTCCTATGTTTAATTTTATATTTCAATTATTAGAACTTTAGAACTATGCTTTAAGGTCTTCTCATCATATGATATTCCTAGTAATAATACCTTACCATGATAATCACCTAATGAATTAAAATAAGACTTTTCTTTTATTTGCGCTATTGCATCTTCTGGTGTTGAATCAATTTTAAGTTCTACTATAAAAGGTATATGATTATTATCATATGGTATAAATGATAAATCAGATCTTCCTAAAATAGAAGTATCTTCTTTCTTTATATTATAGAATTGTTTAACATTATAGTAAGATATTTCTACAATAACACCTAATATATCTTCTTTATTTTTATTAAAAGGGCCTGCTAAATCTTTATGATTCTCGTCTAATGTTTTATTTATAAATTCTACATTTCCTTTTAATGTTTCTTCATATAATTTCTTTGAATTACTTATTGGATTATAAATTTCTTTCCAATTAAGCTTTTTAAGTGCACGTTCAAATTCTTTTTTAATTTCATAATTGGGAATATAACAAACCCTTAATTTTTTATCATAAGCTAAATATCCTAGATGAATTAATACTGTTAGTGCTGAATCAGCTGAATCGACCTTTGTTAAATCATTTTCAAACTCTGTAACATCAATTTCAACCTTATTTCCAAGTAGCATTTTGCATATTATATCTTTTAATTCACCATTATCATAGTTCATATAATTTGTAACAGCTTCAATAGCTGATGTTTGAACCCAATAATCATCACACTCACCTCGAAGCACAGCCTCAACTACAGATTTAGGATTATATAATGAAACACCATTCAAATTATAGCCATTATACCAAGACTTTATTTCATTAAAATCTCTATTATATTTATTACATAATTCAATTACTTCATCCTCTGTGAATCCTACATAAGATTCAATTGGAAATGAATCTAACATATTATATTCTGTAAACATATTTAAAGTCGATTGAGTTGAATATCTTCTTATTGGAAGTATTCCTGTCATATAGACTAAATCAATACAACTTGATACATCACTTGATTTAAATAAATTTCTTAAAAATTCTGTATATTCATCACACAATTTATTATTATATTCTTGTTCACGATAAATAACATCCCATTCATCAATTAAAAAGATGAATCTTTCATTAAGTTCAGAATTTATTTTTTTTATTGAATTAGCTAAAAACGTACCATCTGTTAAATCACATTCAAGATCTACATTTTTAAAATTATTCTTTAAATCTAGATAAATAAATTCTTTTAATTTTTTTACAAATACAGTCTTATCATTTAATCCTGTATATAAGCTTGCCATATCAATCCAAATAACATTATGTTTATTTAAATGCTCTAAATAGGAACTATCACTTGCTATATTTAACTTATCAAATAAAGATAGAGAATCACAGCCTTTAGAATAATAAGCATTAAGCATAGATAGGGCCATTGTTTTTCCAAAACGACGAGGACGAGTGATACACATATATTTATCACTTGTTCCAAACAAAGAATTGCATTCTTTAATTAGATTAGATTTATCTATAAAGATTCGTGCACTTTTATATTCTTTAAATTTATCATTATTTTTATTTAAATATAAAGACATTGTATCACTCCTTTATTTATTATTATATTACTATTTTATCATACTTTAAATTTTATAACTATATTTTATTATTAATTTGAATATAAAGACTATTCAATATACTTTTTAATACTACACAAAAAAAAGAGGATTCACAATGAATCCTCATTAAGCTTATTCAGCCTGATTATTTTCTTGTGGTGAATCTACACTTACCTCTTGACTAGCAACTGGAGATTCTGCTTGAACTACCTCATCATCTTCACGTTCAACAATCGCAATTGATGAAACATGTTGATCATCACGAAGACGAATTAGTTTAACACCCTGAGCAGCACGACCTGTTTGAGAAATATCAGCACAATGCATTCTTATTGTAACACCCTTATTAGTTGTTGCTATAAGATCTAGATCATCATTAACGGCACGTAAAGATGCTAAACGACCATTTTTATCAGTAATATTTAAGGTCTTAACACCCATTCCGCCACGAGTTTGTAATCTATATTCATCTGCGTCAGTACGCTTACCATAGCCCTTTTCAGTTACAACAAGAATATCTTTAACATCATCACGAACTACAGCCATACCAACAAGCTCGTCACCTTCATTAAGCTTCATACCACGAACACCGGTTGCACTACGACCGATTTCACGAACTGTTTCCTCATTAAAGCGAATAGCTTTACCATTAGATGCACCAAGAATAATTTCACGATGGCCATCCGTAACTTCAACCTGTAAAAGCTCATCGCCTTCGGTTAAATTAATTGCATTAATACCATTAGTACGAATATTTTGGAATTGAGAAACACTTGTACGCTTGATAATACCCTTCTTTGTTGCAAAGAAGATACATTGTTCCTGATTAGCAATATCCGAAATATTAGTTACCGCCGCAAGATGCTCACCATCCTGGAAGTTAATCATATTTACAAGTGGAATACCCTTTGAAGTACGATTACCTTCTGGAATTTGATAGCCCTTAAGTTTATATACACGTCCTAAATTGGTAAAGAACAATAAGAAATCATGTGTAGATGTAGATATAACATGCTCAACAATATCATTTTCCTTTGTCTTAATGCCGGTAATACCAACACCACCACGACTTTGTGAACGATATTCACTAGTCTTCATACGCTTAGCATAGCCTCCACGTGTAATTGTAATTAATACATCATCACGAGGAATTAAATCTTCATTTTCAATATTTAAATCTAAATGAAGAGCCATTTCTGACTTACGCTTATCATTATATTTGGCTTTAATTTCAAGAAGCTCATTTTTAATAATTTCTTCCTTGTTTTCCTTAGATTCAAGAATATGACGTAATCTTTCAACCTCAGAAGCAAGGAATTTATATTCCTCTTCTGTCTTTTGTCTTGATAAACCAGATAGACGACGTAATTGCATATCAAGAATAGCTTGAGCTTGACGCTCTGATAGATTGAATCTTTGCATTAAAAGATCCTTTTCCTCACCATTCATAGAACCACGAATAATCTTAATAATTTCATCAATATGATCCGTTGCAATAATGAATCCTTCTAAAATATGCATACGTTTTAAATCTTCATCAAGCTCGAAATTAGTTCTTCTTGTAATAACATCAATTTGATGGTTAATATAAACCTCTAAAGCACGCTTAAGTGATAATGCCTCCGGACGTCCATCTACAAGCGCAATATTATTAATACCAAAGCTTGATTGAAGCTGAGTATATTTATATAAATTATTTAAAAGAACATGAGGATTAACATCATTTCTTACTTCAATAACAATACGCATACCTCTCATACTTGATTCATCACGAAGATCTACAATACCATCAACGATATGTTCCTTCGCAACCTCACCAATACGTTCAAGAATGGTTGATTTTCTAATTCCATAAGGTATTTCTGTTACAATAATTTCTGCATGTGATTTACGATTCTTAGGTTCAATAATTTCACATTTAGAACGAACAACAATTGTTCCTGTACCAGTATTATAGGCTTGTCTTAAACCATCAGCTCCCATAATAATTCCACCTGTAGGGAAATCAGGACCTGGAATAAAATGCATTAAATCCTCGCTAGAAAGCTCAGGATTTTCCATTAATGCAATCGTACCATCAATAACCTCTCCTAAATTATGAGGAGGAATATTAGTAGCCATACCAACGGCAATACCTGTTGCACCATTTACAAGTAAATTAGGAATACGAGCAGGAAGTACTGCTGGTTCTAGTTCAGTTGCATCATAGTTTGGTACAAAATCAACTGTATTCTTTCTTAAATCTCTTAGCATTTCCGCAGAAATCTTTGACATACGAGCCTCAGTATAACGCATGGCTGCAGCACCATCACCATCAATTGAGCCAAAGTTTCCATGACCATCTACAAGAGGATATCTATAGCTGAAATCCTGGGCCATACGAACCAAGGCTTCATAAATAGAAGAGTCACCATGAGGGTGATACTTACCCATTACGTCACCGACAATACGAGCTGACTTTTTATGAGCCACATTATAATATACCTTAAGTTCGTCCATTCCATATAAAATACGTCTTTGAACAGGCTTTAAACCATCTCGTGCATCAGGAAGAGCACGATCTACAATAACGCTCATTGCGTAGTTTAAAAATGATCGCTTAAGCTTTCCAGAAAGCATTACAGAATCAATTTTACCATGGTTATATTCTTGACTTGAAGAAATTTCACCAACCTGAAGCTTTTCTTCTTCTTCATCATCAAGAATTTCATTATTTTCATTTATATTCTTATCATCGTTTTCCATGTTTTACCTCCTTAAGCATCAATTTCTGCATATTGAGCATTTTCTCTAATAAAGTCCTTACGAGGCTCTACCTCATCACCCATTAGCATAGTGAAATATTTTTCAGCAATCTCAGCGTCATCCATTGTAACACGTGTTAGAGTACGCTTTTCAGGATCCATTGTTGTTTCCCATAGCTGTGATGGGTCCATTTCTCCAAGACCCTTATATCTTTGAATAGCTGATCTTTCACCCATTTCCTTAAGGAATTCATCCTTTTCTTCATCAGAATAAGCATATTCTACACGCTTACCATTTTGAATCTTATATAGAGGTGGTTTAGCAATATAGATATAGCCTGCATCAATTAAGCCTGGCATAAAGCGGAAGAAATAAGTTAAAAGTAAAATACAAATATGATCACCATCGACATCGGCATCGGTCATAATAACAATTTTATGATATCTTGCCTTTTCAAGATTAAAGGTATCAATTACACTACCATTTTCATCTCTTGCCTTAAAGCCAGTTCCAATACATGAAAGCATTGTTTGAATTTCATTATTTTGAATAGCACGTTCATAAGAAGCCTTTTCAACGTTTAAAACCTTACCACGAAGCGGTAAAATAGCTTGATACATCGAATTACGTCCTTGCTTAGCAGAACCACCGGCTGAATCTCCCTCGACTAGATATAACTCACACTTTTCAGCGTCCTTAGAACGACAATCAGCAAGCTTAGATGCAATACCTAAAGAATCAATTGGTGATTTACGACGAGTCATAACACGAGCCTTTTCAGCTGCTACACGAGCTTTTCTTGCCATATCACATTTAGCTACAATAGCCTTTCCTGCATCAGGATTTTCAAGTAAATATTCCGCTAATGATTCACCAAAAATTTTATTAACAATACCACGAACCTCACTATTTCCTAGCTTAGTCTTAGTCTGTCCTTCAAATTCAGGATTAGGGTGTTTTACAGAAATAATAGCTGTTAAGCCTTCCTTAAAATCATCATTTTTAAGATCCTCATCATCAGCCTTAAAAATCTTAGCATCATGAGCATACTTATTAATCTCACGTCGTAGGGCTAGCATAAAGCCTTCCTCATGAGTTCCACCCTCATGGGTGTGAATATTATTGGTAAATGATAAGACATTAGCACTATAACCATCATTATAATGAATTGCAACTTCAACGGAAATGTTTGTTTTTTCATCAACACCCTCAGCATAAATTACATTATCGCCAATTCCGGCAATTTGATTACGATCCTTGTCTAGGAATTTAGCATATTCAACAATACCACCCTCATAATGATATGAGAACTCTTGTTTGTTAGCTTCATCTCTTAAATCACGAATAGTAATACGAAGTCCTTTATTTAAAAACGCAAGCTGTTGAATACGACTTCTTAATGTTTCAAAATCATAAACAGTTGTTTCGGTAAATATTTCAGGGTCAGCTTTAAAACTTACCTTTGAGCCAGTGTCATTAATATCACAATCACCAAGAACACGTAAATCTTCAATCACTTGTCCTCTTTCAAAACGTTCTTCATAGATATGACCATTACGCTTAACACGTACCTCTAGCCATTCTGATAAGGCATTAACAACAGAAGCACCAACACCATGAAGACCTCCTGATACTTTATATGACTTGCCATCAAATTTACCACCAGCATGCAATACTGTAAAAATAGTTTCAACGGCTGGACGCTTAGTCTTTGGATGCAAATCAACAGGCATACCACGACCATTATCGGTTACAGATATAATATCGCCTGGTAATACCTCTACCTCAACATGATTACAAAATCCTGCTAAGGCTTCATCAATTGAGTTATCGACTATTTCCCAAACAAGATGGTGTAATCCACGGCTAGATGTTGAACCAATATACATACCCGGTCTTTTTCTTACTGGCTCTAGTCCCTCAAGTACTTGAATACTAGAGGCACCATATTTTTCCTCTTCTTCTAAATTTGCCATAATTTTCACTCCTTTAAATTGATTATATAGGCTTGATGTATCAAATCACTAGGTATATTTTCAATACTAGTGGTTGTAATAAACGCTTGATTTTGATCTAAAAGATACTTAACTAAATAACTACATCTTCTATCATCTAAACAAGAAAAAACATCATCTAAAAGTAAAGCTGGTTGAATCTTATTAAGCTTAAAGGTTAAACTTGCAAGAGCAATTTTTAAAATCAAAGCCACACTTCTTAATTGCCCCTCAGAAGCATATTGACTCACTTCTAGATCATTTAAATAAAAAATATAGTTATCTCGATGAACACCAAAATTAGTTATATGAGTATTTTTATCATACTCAAGTTTATTTAAGTAAAAAGTATCTAAATATTTACTAGTTACTGATTTTAAATATTTTATTTCAATTAATTCCTCATAACCTAATACATTTTTTAAATTTTTAAATTCATTATTTAAAGATTGAATCATTTTTTCTCTTAACTCGATTATTTTTATTTGACGTTTATTCATTTCTTTAGTTAAAGTATCAAGTAAAACTTCATCGAAACTTTGTAAACGTAAAAGTTCATTTCTTTTTTTAAGTAATTTTTTATAATCCTGAATAAGCTTTAAATAGTTCTTATCTCTTAAAGAAATTTCTAAATCAAAAAAACTTCTTCTAATGCCTTTTTCACCCTTAACAAAATTAACATCAGTTGGTGAAAATAAAACCGTTTGAAAATGACCAATATAATCTGATAGTTTAAGGATAGAATTGCCATTTATAAGCATTTTTCTTCCTGATTCACTTAAAATAACATTATAGACATTATCATCATTTGTAAGTGAGATTTTAGTATAGAGGTCATTAAAACGAATTAACTCCTTAAAATTTCGTGTTTTAAAGGATGATCCTACCGCAGCTACATATATTCCTTCTAGAATTGTCGTTTTTCCAATCGCATTAGGACCAACAAAAATAATTAACTTATGATTTGTATTTAATGAAATATTTTTAAGACGGCGCAATGATTTAAGCCGGATATTTGTAATCATACAATTTTATATTCCTTATTAAGGACTTTTATTGTCATTCCTTTATATAACTTACGTCCACGTCTTGATTCAAATTCTCCATCTACTAAAACAGTATTTTCTGCTAGAAACCATTTAGCTTCTCCACCAGAGGAAATAACGTTTGCAATCTTTAATAATTGACCTAAAGTTATATATTCGGTTGTAATTGCAATTTGCTCCATAAAATCACCACGTTTCTACCCTATTATACCATAAATTTAAAAATAATGCTAGTATTTTAAGGTTTTATATTAAGATGAAAAAAAAAGCATTTTGAAGCAAAAAAGCCCTAAAACGTATTTTTAAGGCTTTAAATTAGTTATATTTAGTTAAAATTAATCCATTCTTACTGGTAAAATTAATTGACAAAGATTAGGCTCAGCCTCAGATGAAATAACAAACGGACGAATAGCCTCAGAGAAATTTAAAGTAATCTCTTGGCTTGTAAAGCTGCGAAGAGCTTCAACAAGATATCTCGAAGAAAATCCGATACGAATTGTTTCAGATGAATTAATTCCTGTAGGAATAATTTCTTCTTTTGCATCACCGATTTGAGCATTTTCCGTTGAAATTTCAACACTTTGATCATTTTTAAGTAAAAGTTTGATAATTGAATAAGTAATTTCACGATCTTTTTCCTTATCACGAGGAGAAAGTAAGCTAACACGTTCAACGGCTTCAAGTAATTCTTCTTTATTAAATTTAATATTAATTGGGAAACTAGGTGGTATTAATCTTGATGTATCAGGATATGTTCCATCTAGAAGACGAGTTTGGAATAAAACGTTTTTAAATTTAAATAATAAGCTATTATTAGAAAAATATAAATCTAGGCAATCCTCATATGTATCAATAGATTTAGAAATTTCATCTAATGATTTATTAGGAATAGTAATATTAAAATCATTATAATCGCCATTAATTGGAACAATTACCTTAGATAAACGGTAAGAGTCGGTAGCAATAGCAGTTAATTTATTTTCATGAAGTTTAAGATTAACGCCAGTTAAAATTGGCTTCTTTTCTGATTGGCTAGTTGCAAATACAGTTTGACGAATTATATTTTTTAATACAGGAGCTTCAATTGAAATAGGATTTTCAAGACAAACAAAATCAATATTTGGATAATCTATATAATCCATTACATGAAGCTTATATTCAGCTCTATCTGCTTTAATAGATAAAATCTTATCTTCAATTAAGGTAAGTGTAACTACTTTAGATGATACCTTTCTTATAATATCAATAAAGAAACGTCCAGGAATGATAGTCTTACCAGGTTCTGTAATTACTAAAGATTTATCAGATACAATTACCTGAACTGAAAGATCAATATTAGATGATGTCATATATAAATCATCTTTTGTAACTTCCATTTTGATACCTGTTAAAATAGGCATAGGACTTTTTTGAGGTAAACCTCTTGAAATATTATTTAAATTTTCAAGTAAAACATCACGATCAATTGTAAAATTCATAAATAAGCTCCTTTTATATATATTTTTTTATGTTTTATTATTATTTATTATTAGTGAATGTGGAAATGTGGATAACTTAAAAAAACGGCTTAAATACCACGTTTTTATTATACCACAAACGGGGGATAAATGGTAGATAATTATGGGGATTTTTGCAGTTTACCCCATTTTCTTTAAAATGTAATCAATTGCCATTTTAGTTTTTTCATCGCGATCTTTGTTATGAGAAACCTTTTCAACCGCCGCTATTACCGTTGTATGATCTCGTCCTCCAAGTAAAGTACCAATTTTTTTGTATGGTAGATTATATTTAGTTTTTAAGATATACATACAAATATGTCTTGCATCTACATAAAGGGCTTGGCGCTTTGATCCTACAAGGTCATCGATTGTTATTTTATAAAAATCCGCAACAATTGATTTTATATTTTCGTATTCATCACCATTTCCGCCATTTTGTCTTGTTTTGAGCAAAGGTTCAATAGCTTGCTTAGCAAAATCAAGATCTATTTCCTTATTTTCACAAATTGACATGTTAATGACTCGATTTAGAGTTGATTCTAAATCTCTAATATTATTAGGGAAGGTAGCTGCGATATATCTTAAAACCTCATCACCAACAACGGAATCATGGCTATCAGATAGTTTTCTTTTTAAAATCTTAACACGATGCTCAAGATCAGGTAGCTTTATATCAACGGCCATACCCCAGTTAAATCTTGTTGTTAAACGATCCATAATATCTTTAAGTTGATCAGCAGGTTTATCTGATGTAATAACAATTAACTTATTATTATCATGCATTTGATTAAATAGTTTGAAAAATTCAGCTTGCGACTTTTTAGCTCCCTGCAAAAACTGAATATCATCAACTAAAAGAACATCTAAATTGTCATATTTTTGATGAAATCTTGTGTAAGCATCATCTGCGTCACCTTCATCATCAAACTTAAGATTGCGAGCCTGATGAGCAGCTTTAGTATAATCAGCTACATAGGTTGTAGCAGGTATAAATAAGACCTTTTTAGAGGGATCATTATCCAAAATAGCATTACCAATGGCTTGCATTAAATGGGTTTTTCCAAGACCAACTCCGCCAAATATATATAGGGGGTTAGCAATAAAAACGCCCTGGTCTGGATTTGAAACTTGAGTTGCAATTCTAAATGCGAATTTATTTGATTCACCTACAACGAAGGAATCAAAAGAATAAGATGCATTTAAATTGGTTTGAAAGCCTTCATCAGGAAGATTTGTAGGAGTAACTTTAGGCGTTTCAGTAATTTGTTCTTCTGTTACAAATTTTAATCTAACTGTTTGGCTAGACAATGATGATACAATTTTTTGGATATTATTAGAGTAAAATTTTTCAATTTTAGTTTTGATAAGCTGTGAAGGACATAGAATATAAATAACACCGTTGCTTACCTTTATTACTTTAGTAATATCATTGAAGGTTGACATGTAGGCTTCTTCATCATATGTTTCTTTGAGCTTTTCTTTGGTTTGATTCCAAAGCGTTTGATATTGCTCCATAACTTTCACTTCTTTCTTCGTAAGTAAATGATACCACTTTATACACAATTTACAACAAAAAGTTTTCCACCAAAAATGTGGATAACTTTGAAAAGAAAAAGAGTGATTTTTTAGTTATTAACATATAGAATGTGGATATTTTTTAAAAATAAATGGCTTAACTAAGAGAAAATAAAAAGTTATCCACATTTCCACATTCTGATAGTTTGTGAGTTAAAAGTTTTCCCCATTTTGCCTTATTTTTAATGTGAAAAAAGCTGTTGAAAAGTCGCTTTTTTAAAAAAAATATCTAATTATTAAAAAAATAAGCAAATTTTAATTAAATTAAGATTAATATGCTTTAAATTTAAATCAAATACTTTTAATCTCAATTAAAAAAATAAAAAAATCTATTTATTTTAGTTTTTAAAATTTTGTAATATAAATTTTAAAAATAGTGTTGACAAAAACTTATGCTTTTTGTATAATGTTTTACGCATGGTTTCGTAAGAAAGGCAGGCTGTTAGTATGAAAAGAACATATCAACCAAATAAGCACAAGAGAAAAGTAACTCATGGTTTCCGTGCTAGAATGTCAAGCGTTGGTGGACGTTTAGTTATTAAGCGTCGTCGTCAAAAGGGTCGTAAACGCCTATCAAAGTAATTAAATAATAATGATAAATACTAGAACTACCAGAATCATTTAAATTTATTTTAGGGTAGTTCTTTTATTTTTTAAGGAGATATTCATGAATAAACAATATCGCGTTAAAAGAAATGAAGACATTGAAGCTATTTTGAAAAAAAAGGATTCATATTCTAATAAATATTTTGTAGTATATAAAAAAGAAAATCACGAAGCCAATAATTTTAGATATGCGATTAGTGTTGGAAAGAAAATTGGTAATGCTGTTATAAGGAATAAAGTTAAACGTCAACTTAGAAGTGCTATCGATGCAATTCTTTTACCAACAAGCAAAATGGATGTTTTCGTAGTAGCAAAAAAAAGCATATTAGATATTTCATATGCAGAAATGGTTAAACAACTAATTTATATGTTTAACAAACTTAATATTGAAAATAAAGGAGCAAAATTGTGAAATTATTTTTTACAAAAAATATAAATAAGATCGCTATGATTGCGGTTTTGATTGTAGTGGTTGGTGCTCTTGCAAGCTGTCGTCAAGGTTCTTGGCCTACAACTCCTTATACTACTTGGGCTGCAGAATGGAAATTCTCTGGCTTTTGGCAAGGATTATGGGGTTGGCCAGTTGCTTTACTTTCATACCCAATTGCTTGGTTAATGGGTACAATTGGTCGTCTTTGTGGTAATTCTTATGCATGGGGTATTGTTTTTACAACTATTATTGTAAGAACAATTGCTTGGCCAATTTATTCTAAGCAAAATAGTACATCATTAAAGATGACACTACTTCAGCCAGAAATGGAAAAAATCCAAAGAAAATATCAAAATCGTAAGGATCCTGAATCACAACAACGTATGCAACAGGAAACTTTAGCCTTATATAAGAAATATAAGATGAATCCTCTTGGCTGCGGCTTTACGATGATTCTTCAGTTCCCTCTATTTATGGCAATGTATGAATGTGTAAGACGTATTCAGCTTACAGAAACTCTTGATGGTGTTGTAAGTGCATCGGGACGTTTTACTCTTGGTAATACAAAGTTATTTGGTTTCTTTGATATTAATACAGCTGTTATGGGTCAAAATGATGGTATTGCAAAGGCATCTGCTTGGCAAGATATTTTCTTTGGTATTTTAGTAGCAGTATTATTCTCTGCAGTAACACTTTTAAGCCAAAAGCTTGCAAGTAAGCCTCCAAAATATCAAAAGCAACGCCGTAGTGTTAAAACTCAAGGGCAGGAGCAACAACAAAAGACAATGAAGTATATGAATTACTTTATGGTTTTAATGTTCTTCTTCATGTCTTTATCAAGTACTGCCTTATCATTATATTGGTTAATTGGTGGTGTATACCAATTATTCCAATCACAGGTAGGTCGTAAATTAAATGAAAGAGCATATTATAAAGCTCAAGAAAAAAACAATATAATTTAATAAATAAGTGGTGAGAATATGCAGAAAAAAATTGAAATTCAAGCATCATCTTTATTAGAAGCAACTCAAATTGCTGTAGCTAAGCTACATGTATCAGAAGAAAAGTTGTTCTTAAATGAAATTGGTGAAAATACTTATGAAGCTTTACTAGATGTTAATCTAGCACTTGAAGGTCGTAAATATTTAGAGAGTATTTTAAATTCAATGGGCATTGAACAATTTAATATTGAGGTTAGAACAATTGGTCAAGAATCAGAAATTCATTATGTAATTGATTCTAGTGAAAATCCTTTATTAATTGGTACTAAGGGACATACACTTGAGGCCCTTCAGACTTTAATTAAAAATTTGATTGGTTCTTACACAAAGGATTACATTGTTGTAACACTTGATATTGGTTCTTATCGTGCTAATAGAATTCATCAGCTTGAGATTTTAGCTACTAAAACAGCTAAGTCGGTAGCTAAAACGAAAATCGCAGTTAAGCTTGATCCTATGAATTCTTTTGAACGTCGTGTTATTCATGAAAAGTTATCAGATTGGCGTGACGTTTATACTGAATCTGAGGGTGAAGGCGAAGAACGTGCTATCGTGATTAAACCTAAGAATTAATAATTAAAAAAGATTTCACTTTATTTGTAAGTGGGGTCTTTTTTTTATATCTAAATATGATAAAATAACATCAAAGGGTGATTTTATGAAATTAAAATTCATGTTAAAGTTCTTTCTAATCATAACTTTGACTACTTTAGGGTATATCATAATTGATTCAACTTTTGAAAATATTTATTCGTATAATAAAATAGAAGAATTTAAGAATGAATGTGATGAGGTTTCTAGTCCTAATAAATATATTAAATTTTATAATGTTTCACGTGAAACAGAAAGGCCTTCATTCGAGTATCATTCTTATGGAATGAATCCAGGGGCACCACTTGATATTATTATTAAGCTTGAATCAACCTTTAATTTATGGTGCACGCCATTTATTAATTATTTTATTGGTGGTCACGCTGCAATTTGTATGGATGAATATAAATCAAAAGATTTAAACTTAACTAACTATGATTTGATAGAAACAACTTATAATAATTCTCATAAGGAAGTATTTGTATCATCTAAAGCCTATTGGGAAAACACTTCGTTTACTGAAAAATATATTATTTTAAGAGTTAAAGGCTTAACAGATGAGGATAGAAATGAGGCTTTAAATAAAGCAATTTCAATGATTGGGGATCCTTATAATCTTACATTTATTATGAATACTAAAAATAGCCATTATTGTTCAGATTTAGTTACAAAAGTATTTAAAAGTGTTGGTAAAAATACTAACTACGATGGCTTTGCGACGACTATTTATGACCTCCTTGTATCACCTGATACAGAAATTGTAGGGTATAAGGAATTTAATCCAGTTACACAAATTAGTTCTTACTACGGTGTTAATTTAATTTAAAAAATAAATCGTACACATTAATACTGATGCAAATCCTGTCCATAAAAGATAGGGAGTAACCATGAATGCTAAGTATCTATCTTTTTTCATAAAGTAAAGGAATAATAGTAATCCTGAACAAAAACTCAAAAAGATGTTACAAAAAGATAAAAATAAATTTTGTTTTACAAAAAAGAAAAAAATAAAAAAGAAAGAAATAAAATAATTTATCCCCATAATAACAAGTCCTTGTCGAAATTCTTTTTTTAATATTTTAATTAATAAAATGGCAAAAATAATATAAAGAATAGACCAACAAAGGGAAAATATAATAGGCTTAGGCGCAAAAAAAGGCTTATTTAGGCTATCATAATATTTATTATCAGCTTTAAAGATAAGTGTAGGAAGAAAATAAAGGAACAATAATAATAAAAATAACAAGATATTTTTTAAATATTTTTTCATAACATTCGCCTCAAAATAAGTTTATGATATTTCAAAATTATTATGTAAAAAAAATTATATTTTATGATATAATTGTAGCAGTGAAAGGATTGATAACATGGCCTATCAAGCATTATATCGTTCATATCGTCCTCAGGATTTTAAATCTGTTGCAGGACAAAGACATGTTGTTACAACATTACAAAATGCTATTAAATTGAATAAGGTAGCGCATGCTTATTTATTTTCAGGTCCACGAGGAACTGGTAAAACCTCCATGGCTAAAATAATGGCAAAGGCTTTAAATTGTGTTCACGGTCCTACAACTGAGCCTTGTAATGAATGTGAAATTTGTAAAGGAATTACCAAGGGTACTATTTCTGATATTGTTGAAATAGATGCGGCGTCTAATAATGGTGTTGATGAAATACGTGATCTAAGAGATAAAGTAAAATATTTACCAAGTGAATGCCGCTACAAAGTTTATATTATCGATGAGGTACATATGCTATCTCAAGGAGCATTTAATGCACTTTTAAAGACCCTTGAGGAGCCACCTAGTCATGTTATTTTTATTTTGGCTACAACTGAGCCTCACAAAATACCAGCTACTATTTTATCAAGATGTCAGCGTTTTGATTTTCAATCTCTTGATAAAGCCGATATTGTAGAAAGATTGCAGTATGTTTTAAATGCTGAAAATATAAAAGCTACTCCTGAAGCGGTGGATTTAATTGCTGAATCCTCAGAGGGTGGTATGAGAGATGCTCTTTCATTACTTGATCAATCGATTTCTTATTCAACCGATGACGTGATTTCTGAGGATGATGTTTTGGCTGTTTCAGGTAATATTTCGAGTCAGATAATCCTACATATGCTCAAGGAAGCTTTAGAATCTAATAGTGCAGAGGTTTTAAAAAGTTTAGGTGAGATTATTTCTGATGGCAAGGAAATTCCAAGAATTATTAATGATGTTATTATCTTTTTAAGAGATGCTTTACTTGCTAAGATAGGAAGCTCAAATTCTTTAAAGAGTGCCTATAAAACAGAAGAATATCAGGTTTTTTTAGCTAAGATTTCAAACGAAATTATTTATAAATGGCTAGATATCTTAAATGATACGTTGAATAATATTAAATTTACAACGCAAAAAAGAGCTTATTTAGAGCTTGGTCTTTTAAAAATGGCTGATGGTCATCTTAATGACTATGCATCACTTCTTGGTAGAGTTGAAGCTCTTGAGCGTCAAATAGCTTTAGGCGTTACGGTAATGCCAGTTCAAAATAATGAACCTAAGATTAATTTTACAAGTAACCCGGAAGAAATTTTAAAATATGATAAGCCTACAATAGCTAATACTGAGATTGAAAATGATGCTTCATTTATTCAAATTGAAGATATAGCTAAAATAATTAATGCTGGAAATAAACAGCTTAAAGGTTTAATAGAAGGAATTATAAAATCTGAAGGTAATCATTTTGAAATTTTAAAATCTACTGCTGTTGGAGCTGTATCTAATGATGGTATAATTCTTGTAACAGGAAATATTGCCTCAGCGAACCGTCTAATGAGAAGTCCTTATTATGACCAGGCTCTTAAAATTATTAATCAAAATAATCACTTTGAATGCTTATATTGTGTTCCTAAGGATAAATGGACTGAAATTATAAATGATTTTAGAGCTAAGCTTTCTTTAGGTGGAACTGTAGGCAATATTGTATTTAATAATGTTGTAATACCGGTAAAAAAACATATAAAAGAAAATAATGTAAGCCTCGAAGATGAGATATATAATATGTTCGATCATGATTTAGTAAATATTAAGGAGGAATAAAATTATGAATCAAGCTGCGATGATGAAAATTAGAAAAATGCAAAAGGAAATGATGGATGCGCAAAAGCGTATTGCTGAAACTGTATTTACAGGTAAGTCAGGTGGAGGAATGGTTGAAATTCAAATGACTGGTGAGCATGAGGTTAAAAGTGTGAAAATTGACCCAGAAGCTTTAGAATCAAAGGAAGATATTGAAATGATTGAAGATTCTTTAGTTGCAGCATTTAATGATGCAATTAAGCAAATTGAGCGTGAAACTGAAAAATCACTTGGTGGATTCTCTGGACTTCCAGGCATGGGAGGATTATTCTAGGAATGGAATATCCAAAAGCGATAAATGATTTAGTAGAATCATTTTCTATGTTACCAGGTATTGGTAAAAAAACAGCTCTAAGGTTAGCGTTACATGTGTATTCTAATATGTCTGAGGCTAAAACTGAAAATTTTGCTAATGCATTACTTACTGTAAAGAAGAATGTTGTTAACTGTAAAATTTGTGGCAATTTATCTGAAGATGAAATTTGTCCTATTTGTAGTGATAAAACAAGAGATCAAACAAAGGTAATGGTAGTTGAAACCGTTAAAGATTTATACGTTTTAGAAGCGTTAGGTGTATATAAAGGTTTATATCATGTTTTAAATGGCGCAATTGATTTTTCTTTAGGTATCGGTGTTGATGATATTAATATTAAATCATTAATTGAAAGAGCAAAGGAAGGTACAATTAAAGAAATTATTTTAGCTTGTAATGCAACTCTTGAAGGTGAAACAACCTCAAGATATATAAAAGCTTTGCTTGATGGAATTGACGTTAAAATTACAAGAATAGCTCATGGTATTCCTGTTGGTGGTGATTTGTCATATGCTGATCAAACAACTGTTTTAAAGGCCTTAGAGGGTAGAAGAGATTATAATGAATAAATAAATATTATTGGCATAGGATTAAATGGTGATAATGTGAAGATAATAAAATATTTAATCAAATCATTTTTGATTGGTACGATTAGTATTTTATTAATAAATTTAATAGGTCAATTTTGGAATTTTGAAATACCATTTAATTTTATAAATGTGGCATTAATTGGCTTTTTTTATCTACCAGGCTTAATCCTTGTTTTGTTAATATTGTTATTGTAGCGTGGTGATATTTTGAAAGTTAAATTTCATAGCTTTATTGATAAAGAACATTTAGTTTTAGAGGAAGAATTATTTTATCATGATGATTATTTAGGCTTTAAAGATAAGACAAATGAGGGCTATATATACTATAAAAAAGAAGGTCAAACATTACGTTTTAAACGTGATGGTAATGCTAAGATGAATTTACTTTTTGATCCTTTAAATCCTACCATATGTCATTATGAAAATAAGCTTGGATTGAGTTTTGATATGCTTGTCAAAACTAAGCGCTTAATCTTTGAGGATAAAAAAATAATAATTGAATATGATTACTATTTAGATGGGACATTTCAATCTAATGTAAAATTATATTTAATAATTGAAAATACACTTGAAAAAAAGTAAACTTTTTAGTAAAATATGTTATGCGTTCTAATGGAGGAATGAAATATGGAAAATATTCAACAAATGTCTATGCTAGAAGTAGCAGTTAAATTAATGAATGATAAGAAGTCAAAGCAACCTATTTCTAAAATCATTAAAGAAACTCTTGAAATGAAGGGTATCGATGATGAGGATGGAAGTCACGCTGCTCAATTATATATCGATATTACAACAAGCTCCCTTTTCGTATACATGGGTGATGATGAATGGGATTTAAAGAGCCGTCAATCTCTTGATGAATGGGATAAGGATGGATCAGCCTTTAATACTTGTGAAATTGAAGATGATGATGAGGAAGAAGAATCAGCTGATGATTTTTATTCTCTTGATGATAATAACGAGGATGAAGATAGCGAAAATTCTGACGATTATGATCCTGAATCTGATGAAGATGATTATAGCGATGATGAAGACGAGGATGAGATTGAACCAGACGAGCTTGTAACAGAAACTTATGATGAAGATGATGAAACAAAGTATATGGATGAAGATTCATATAATGACATCATGGATGATTATGAGGATATGTACGATAAGGACTAATTTATATTTAAAATTAAGAGGTGGATTTATGCACCTCTTTTATTATAGACATAAAAAATAGTATTTTTTCACAATTTCCCATAATTTATTTATAATTATACGATAATTATTGGGTATAATAAAGGTGTCTTCTAAGGAAGACGATATTCTATCATAATTCTCCCTACACAAACAATAGATAGAATTCAAAAGCAAAAACTAACTCTCCCAATTTAGAAAGAAGAAGCCAAAAGCTTCTTCTTTCACTTTAATGAGTAGATTTATTATGTTATACTATATTTATAGAATGGATGTGGAAATATGTATAAAATAGCTTACGTTGAGGATGAAGCAGATTTAGCAAATTTAGTTTGTAAATATTTAAAAAGTGAAAACTTTTTAGTTACCCATTTTTTGACCGGTGAGGAAGCATATTCACACATGAATGAAGCTTTCGATTTATGGATTTTAGATATAATGTTACCTGGTGGCTTAAATGGTTATGATTTAATAAAAAAAATTCGTGAATTTAATCCTAAAATGCCAGTAATTTTTACATCAGCTAGAGATCAAGATATTGATCGAATAATGGGACTTGAACTTGGTAGTGATGATTATATTTCAAAGCCTTTTTCGATTAGAGAATTGATGCTTAGAGTGAAAAATCTTTTAAATAGGGTTTATGCTCAAAATAGTAATAATGAAAATATTGTTCAATATGGTGATTATCGTCTTGATTTTGATAAAAGAGTTGTAACTTTGAATGATGTAAATTTAAATCTTACTGCTAAAGAATATGATTTACTTTTATTTTTAGTAAAAAATAAAGGAAAGGCTTTTTCTCGTGACCAAATCCTTGATGCGGTATGGGGTAGTGAGTATTTTGGTTCAGACCGCGTTGTTGATGACCTAATGAGACGGTTACGTCAAAAAATGCCTTCTTTATCAGTTGAAACAATTTATGGATTTGGATATCGTTTGTTATGAGAAAATTTAAGTTTAATACACAATTAATAATTCTTTTCTTTGGTCTTTTGTGTTTATCATCTGCCCTTTTTGGAATGATAGTAATTGGTCGTGTAAGAAATATATCTGAAACACAAACTTATGACCGGTTAGAATCATATATTGAGGTTACAAAATCTTCCTGGCACAATTGCGAGCTTGCCCCAGAAACTTCAAAATCAATAAATTTGTGTACGATTCAGGGTCGTATTCGAGTTTATCCTCATAATTTAGAGGAATTGAAATGTTCTAAAAACTTTAAAGATGTTATTGGGTTTGAGCAAATTGATATTTTATTAAATGCTATTGAATTTAGAAGTGATGCTTCCGGACATGCGACAATTAATTTAGAAAATTCAACTAAAATTTATTATGCTTATCAAACAACTGCAGTTGAAAATGATTCTTATACCTTTATTGTTGCTGTGGCTAATACAAAGTATGCTCGTGAATTTTCAAATAATATTAGTTCTCAGATTATTTTAATTTTCAGCATAGTGTTTATTTTTGCATTTTTTATTTTAGGACTTTGGAGTAGTGCGTATGTTGCTAGAATTAATCGTTTAAAAAAGCATATAGCAAATCTTCCGGCAAGTAATTATAAGGAAGAATATGTTGATGATGGAAAAGATGAGTTGGCGGATTTATCAAAATCAATTGAGCAAATGCGAAATGAAATTCTTCATAATGAATCAACAAAGCAGGAAATGCTTCAAAATATAAGTCATGATTTTAAAACTCCGATTGCAGTTATAAAATCATATGCTGAAGCAATTGAAGATGGTATGGCTGATAAATCGGATGCTAAAATTATTCAAAATCAGTGTACTAATTTGCAGCATAAGGTTACAACGTTATTACAATATAACCGTCTTGAGTATCTAGAAAAAAAGGAAGAATTTCAAAATTGTAATATGAAAGAAATTATTGAAAGTGTTGTTAATACATATATATATCAAAAAACAAAACTTAAGTTTACTTTAGATCTAGATGAATGCTATTATAAAGGTTATCAAGAAAATTATTATACTGTAATTGATAATATTATTGATAATGCAAAAAGATATGCGAAATCAGAAATAAAAATATCATTACATGATGGTGTTATTCAAATTTATAATGATGGAGAGCATATTGACGAACAATTTTTAAATGGTTTCTTTAAACCATATGAGAAAGGATCTAAGGGCCAATTTGGCCTTGGAATGTCAATTGTAAAAAAGACACTTGATTTTTTTGGCTATTATTTATCAGTTAGAAATGAAGAGGTAGGAGTTACCTTTGAAATAAAAAAACGGGTTAATTGTAATATTTACACACAATAATTTTTAACATCTTAGTATAATTCTAAGATGTTTTTTTAAAATTAGTGGTATAATGAAATTAACAAGAAAGAGGAGGAGAAGAAATGATTTGTAAAAATTGTGGAGTAGATAATAAAGAACATGCTTTATTTTGCTCAGGCTGTGGACAAAAGCTTAAAAATATTTGTCCAAATTGTAACTATGAGAATGAGGAGGGAAGTAAGTTTTGTATTAAATGTGGAACAAGATTAGATGAAACGTCTAAAAAAACTAAGACCAAAAATGTTAATAGTTCTATTAATACTAATAATGTTTTAAATCTAATAACAAAAATTTTAAAAATAACATCATTTAGTTTATGTTTAATTTTAATTTTGTTAACGATTGGAGCTTCATTTACAAATATTTTATCAGGAGTATCACAAGGTTCAGATATTCTTGAGCAAAATTATAATACTATTGGTTCATTAAATTTATTTTCAATTATTGATAATATCACTAATTTTAAAATTAATGAAGAAATGTATCATTATGAATATAGTGTAATTGGAGATTTATCGATGAATATAGTCCTTTTGGTTTGTGTAATTGCAATTATGATTACTAGCTCTATATGCTTAATTGTGGCTATCGTAAAAATTGCAAAACAACCACGTGATTTTGTTTCACTTGAACATTTAGTAATGGTAATGTTTGGTGTAACATTAGGAAGTGCGCTTGTGGCTTCATTGATGAGGTTGAATGTTACTACTAATATGAGCATTTTAAATTTAGGCGTTAATCTTACAGTTGGTGGTTTCATAAAAGCTTGTGTGATTCTTGATTTTTGTGTGTTATTAGCATTACATATAATTAGGTTTGTTTTAGATATGATTGCTAATAGAAATTATAAATATAAAAACATTATTTCTGAAGTTTTAAAGCTTGGAATTATAGTTTTCTTTTTTATTGGTGGATTTAGTTTAACAAATTCTGTTGTTATAATCAAAGATGCTAGTTCATCATATCTTACAACAAAACAGGAATATAGTATTGGTGCTATATTGATGCTTCTTTGTAAAGCTGCATATGAATATTGTAATTTAGATAGTAATCAAAGTGGAGCTCTTCCTAAGCAAGGAGAAGAACTTATGACGAAGGTTATAATCGGTTATGTAGTGGCTTTTTTTGTGGTCATAGTAGTTGCTATTTTCTTAATAAGAATAATTAAAAAGTTAAATCAAAAGGAATCATATTCAAATATAATATTTACGGGAATTTCCTTGGTTTTAGCAATTGTAATAACAATTACATTTAGTCAATGTGTAAGAGATACTGCATTAACTATTCAAAATGATTTTTCTTCATTTAAAGACAATATTATTACTTATCCCGATTATTCTATTGGTTCGGCTCTTATTACACCAATCGTAATGTTTTCGCTTTCTTTGAGTTGTTCAATTGTAGATTTAGTTATTAACAAAATCAATATAAAAAATGAAATAGAATAGTAGAAAAAAGATGGTATATGCTTTATTATTGCACTTATCATCTTTTTTTATGAAAATTTAAAATGATTTATTAATTTTTATGTCTTTAAATTCTTATGCAAAATGAGTCATCAAAATTAAATTATTATAGGAGTAAGCCTCTTGTCCTTTAATCATTTTCATACCTCAATTATTTTTAATTATTTTCCTTTAGTTTTTTATTTAAATATTCTGGTAATTCTTCAATAAATTTATATTTAGAAATACCAAGATGTAGTTGTGCTTTATTTAAGGATGTTTTAGCCACATAGCTATCAGCTTCCTTACATAATAATAAACCAATTGTTTCATCATCTCTTTCAGTTCTTTCTAAATCATCAATTGCATTAACATAAAAGATAAGTTGTCCTAAATCAGCAGGATGGAATTTTCCAATCTTGACCTCAATTACAACATAACAATGTATTTTAGTATGATATAAAAGAATATCAATATAAAATTCTTCATCAGTTGGTGTAACTAATTTATATTCCTTACCAACTAAACAAAATCCCGGTCCTAATTCTTGTAGGAATTTAATGATATTATCAATCATTTGATCCTTTAAATCCTTTTCATTTTTAATGCTATTCTTATCTAAGAAATCAAAAACATAAGTATCCTTAAATAACTCATTAGATAAATCGTCAGATTTAGTTATATTAGAAGTAGTAGGTTCTATTAAACTACGTTCATAAGATGCCATAGCTATTTGATTTAATACCATAGATCTAGACCAACCATTTTTATATGTTTCATTAATATACCACAGCATTTTTTCATGTGAGGAAGACTTTTGCATAATTACAACAATTGTAAACCAAGGTATTTGTGAAGCAACTTGCTTCACTATATCATTTTTTGTGAAATTATTTGCAAATTGACTCATAAATTGTAGGTTTCTTTTAGAATAACCTTTCCCATATTCCTTTAAATCATTAGCTAGATTCTTTATATATTTACTACCCCAAGTTTTCCTTTTATTGATAATCGTACCAATTTCATAATAAGTCATAATCATAGCACTATTTACTACAACCATAGCTTTATTTTGATTGGTTCTAATCGCTTCCTTGATTTCTTGTAAATCATGGAAATAATCTTTATCAATTACTTCGTTATTTTTTTCTTTAATCATTTTAATACCTCAATTATTTTTAATTATTTTCCTTTAGTTTTTTACTTAAGTATTCTGGTAATTCTTCAATAAATTTATATTTAGAAATACCAAGCTTAAGTAAAGAATTTTCAAGAGTTGTTTCGGCTACAAATTTATCTGCATCCTTACAAAGAAGCAATCCAATTGTATTAGAGTCTACATCCGTTTTTTCAAGCTTATTTATAGCATTAACATAAAAGACAAGTTGTCCTAAATCAGCAGGAGTAAATTCACCTATTTTAACTTCAATAACTACATATGCATGAATCTTTGCATGATACATTAATAAATCAATATAGAACTCTTTATTAGTAGGAGTTACTAATTTATATTTCTTACCTGCAAGTGTAAATCCTGGTCCTAATTCTTGTAGGAATTTAATGATATTATCAATCATTTGATTCTTTAAATCCTTTTCATTTTTAATATTATTTTTATCTAAGAAATCAAAGACATAAGTATCCTTAAATAACTCATTAGTTAAATCATCAGATTTAGTTATATTAGAAGTAGTAGGTTCTATTAAACTTCGCTCATAAGATGCCATAGCTATTTGATTTAATACCATAGATCTAGACCAACCATTTTTATGTGTTTCATTGATATACCATAGTATAAATTCTTTTGAATCTGCCTTTGATATAATATCATATAATGTTCTCCAAGGAATTTGTGCCCCAACTTGGGGCAAAATTTCATATTTTTTAAATGTTTTCGAAAAGAAAACCATTCTTTGCAAGTTTCTTTCTGAATAACCTTTCCCATATTCCTTTAAATCATTAGTTAGATTCTTTATATATTTACTACCCCAAGTTTTTCTTTTATTAATAATAGTACCAATTTCATAATAAGTCATAATCATAGCACTATTTACTACAACCATAGCTTTATTTTGATTGGTTCTAATCGTTTCCTTGATTTCTTGTAAATCATGGAAATAATCTTTCTCAATTACTTCATTTTCTTGTTCTTTAATCATATATAATCCTCCAAATTTTCGAAAAAAATAAGACCTTTTCGCAATTAAGCGAAAAGGCCTTCAATTAAAATGTTAAGTTTAAGTAATGATTTTTGTTTTATTCTCATATCAGTACCAACTTTCTATATGCCTAGTATATCATATATGTAGAATACATAATATAATTATTTTATTTTCTAATAATATTTTCTTTAATCGCTTCCTCATATACAGCTTTTGATACAGCTTCAACGACACGGTTATCAAAAGCATCAGGAAGAATATAAGTATTTTTTAATTCATCGTCTGTAATTAGATTAGCAAGAGCTTGTGCAGCAGCCATTTTCATTCCCTCCGTTATTTTTAAAGCTTTTGCGTCAAGGGCACCTCTAAAAATTCCTGGGAATGCTAACAGATTATTAACTTGGTTCGGAAAATCGCTTCTTCCTGTACCTGCAACAATTGCACCACCAGAAATAGCTTCCTCATAGGTTATTTCAGGCTCAGGATTTGCCATAGCAAAAACAAAAGGATCTTTCATTGTTTTAACCATTTCTTTAGTTACAAGATGAGGGGCTGATACACCAATAAATACATTAGCATCTTTAAGAAGGGAAGCTAGGGTATTATCGTGATTTGGTTTTGTATCAATAATTCCATCGTCAATTAATTCTTTAATTAAAAAATCATAAGAATCATAGTTTTTAGCATCAACAACACCATCTTTATTTGATGCATAAATACGCTTAACACCAAGGCGTTTAAGCATTCTGGCAATATTAGAACCAGCTGCACCTGTACCCGACATTACAACAGTTAGATCAGACATTTTTTTATGAGTTAATCTACAACAATTAAGAACAGCTGCTCCAACTACAATAGAAGTACCATGTTGATCATCGTGCATTACGGGAATATTCATTTCTTTAATTAAGCGTCTTTCAATTTCAACACATCTAGGCGCAGAAATGTCTTCAAGATTAATACCGCCAAGTGATGGCTCTAATGCTTTACAAATAGCTACAATTTCATCTACATTTTTAGTATTTAAGCATAAGGAAATAGCATCAATATTGGCAAATTTTTTAAATAAGTTTGCTTTTCCTTCCATAACAGGAATGCCAGCAAGAGGACCAATATCTCCAAGTCCTAAAACCGCAGTACCATCTGTAATAACAGCTACAATATTACCTTTAGATGTATATTTATATGCCAATTCAGGAGTTTCTTTAATCGCTAAACAAGCATTTGCAACTCCCGGTGTATACGCAAGTGATAAATCATTACGATTATTTATTTCATGCTTTAGAGTTGTTTCAAATTTACCTCCTTCATGAAATTTTAATGCATCATCTTTTAAACTCATAATTTTAATTCCTTTCAAATATATTATTTCCACTAGTATCAATTGCAACAAGTAAAGGAAAATCCTTAACTTCTAAGCGTTTAATTGATTCGCAGCCCAAATCTTCAAATAAAACCTCTTTAGCGCTGATAACTGCCTTAGAAAGTAGTGCTCCAGCTCCACCCGTTGCTACAAAGTAAATAAGTCCGTCCTCTTTAATTTTATCCTTAACATAAGAAGAACGAGGTCCTTTTCCAATCATTCCTTCAATTTTAAGAGGTTTCATATAATCAATAAACTTGTCCATTCTTGATGACGTTGTTGGTCCAATTGAACCAATAACATTTCCAGGCTTAGTAGGTGTTGGTCCGGCATAATAGATTAAAGCATTTTGAAAATCAATTGGTATATTTTCATGATTATCAATCATTTCTTTTAGTCTTAAATGAGCTTGATCTCTTGCAGTATATATTACTCCTGTGTAATATATTTTATCTCCTGCTTTAAGTTTTTTAAAATCCATTATAACACCACCTTTACATGTCTATTAGCATGACACTGAATGTTTACTGCAACTGGTAAAGAAGCTATATGGCAAGGTGCTGTTTTTATAAAAACAGCAAAAGCGGTTGTATTACCACCAAGACCCATAGGTCCAATATTTAAGCTATTAATTTTATTTAATATTGTTTCTTCAAGTCGTTTTATTTCTTCATTTTGACTATTATCCTCTTGCATTAAAGCCTCTTTAGCAAGAAGGGCGCACTTTTCAAAATCACCACCGATACCAATTCCAACAAAAAGAGGAGGACAAGGTCTTCCACCTGCTTCTTTAATGGTTTCAATGACAAAATCAGTAATTCCTTCATATCCATCAGTGGGATTAAGCATTTTAAGCTTACTCATATTTTCACTACCAGCACCTTTAAGTGCGATAGTAAGCTCTAGCATATCACCTTTAGTGAATACAGTATGAACAATAGCCGGTGTGTTATCTTTGGTATTTATTCTTGATAAAGGATCTGCAACACTTTTTCTTAAATAAAAGTCATTATACGCCTTAGAAACACCAGAATTGATTGCATCATATAAATCACAATTAAAATGAATATCATAGCCTATTTTAGCAAAAACAACTACAATACCAGTATCTTGACACATTGGTATCATTTCTTTACTTGCAAGAGTATCATTTTTTATAATATCATCTAAAATACCACAGGCTATTTTATTATTTTCTGACTTTCTTGCTAATTTAATCTTGTTTAAAGTAAATTGATTTAAGCTACAAGCGGCTTCATTAATAGCGTTATATATAGCCTGTTCAATTTGCTCGAATTGTATTTCTTTCATATTAACCCCCTTAATACAAGGCTATTGTATCACAAATATAGTTTTTAATTAAGAGTCTTTATACTACTAAATTAATTTAATGCTATTATTTATTTTGAAAAACAGTTTTCTTGAAAATAGATGAATAGTTATTGCCAAAAAATTAAATTCTATTGAAATATCTTTTTAATAATGCTAGATTATTATATAGATTAAGATATGGAGAATTATTATGAAAAGAACATATGCTGTTAAAGAAATTGCTACATTTTTATATTCAACAGGAGATTTAACAAATGAGTTCTTTCAAAATCATTCACAAATTGATGGCAAAAAGGCTCATCTTCATTTACAAAGGCTTTATAATGATGATTCACAAAAAGAATATTATATTAAGTATACTTTTAATTATAAAAATGATGAAATAACGGTTCATGGTTTTATTGATGGTGTTTTAAAGGAAAATGGTAATACCATTCTTGAGGAAATAAAATCAACAAGAGAGGAATTGAAAAAGATTGATTTAGATTATCATCAAGAGCATTTATCTCAATTAAAGCTATATGCTTATTTATATGGTTTAATTAATAATATGAGTATTGTACCAGTAAGGCTTACTTATATTAGTGTTGATGATTATAAAACAAAAAAATTTAGTTTTATTCTTACAATTGATGAACTTAAGGACTTTTTTTATAAATCGATTGATGATTATACTAGATGGCATCAAACCTTAAGTGAGGCCTCAACTGTAAAGCTTGATACACTAAAGGATATAACCTTCCCTTTTGCAAATAAAAGACAAGGTCAGTCAGAGCTTATGAAGGCTACATATTTAACAATGAAGGCAAATAGTATTCTTTATGCAATTGCTCCAACTGGGATTGGAAAAACAATGGCTACGATATTTTCAACCTTAAAAAGCATGACTAAACCGAATGAAAAGCTTTTTTATTTAACCGCAAAAACGATTGGTCGTGAGGTCGCAATTGATTCATTTAGAATGCTTCAAAATGAAGGCTTAAAGCTTCATGCAATCGTAATATCATCTAAGGCTAAAAGCTGTGCAAGTAAGATGCAGCATTGTGATCCGGAAAAGTGTTCTTTTGCAAAAGGCTATTTTTCAAGGCTAAGACAAGCAATAGAAGATATCTACACAAATGAAATATTATATAATCAGGAAACAATTATGAAATATGCTTTAAAGTATAATATTTGTCCTTTTGAGTATTCACTTGACCTATCTTATTTTTGTGATGCCATTATTTGTGATTATAATTATGTTTTTGATCCTAAGGCCCACCTTATTCGTTATTTTGAGGATACAGAATATCAACCTAAGATTTTATGTGATGAGTCACACAATTTAGTTGAAAGATCTAAGGATATGTATAGTGCGGAATTTGATTCATTACTTCCTCTTAGGATTGAAGAAAAAATATCAAGTTATGATAAAACTATTACTAAAAATATTAGACATTTTTATGATGAACTCAAAAAATATGATGATTTAGTAAATAAGGATTTATTTTATTATTCGCATTTACTTGATGATTTAATACTATCAAGCTTAAAGCAAATTGTTCAAAAAGCAGAATTAGTTTTAGCTGATAATAAGGAAATAAAGGATAGAGATGAGATTTTAACTGATTACTTTTTATTAAAGGATTTTGTTGATACAGCAGAGTTTTTTGACCAGTCGCATATGTTTGTTGTGAAGAAGATTGAGGATAATCATTTTCAAATTGAAATAAAATGTGCTGATGCTTCTGATTTTATTTATGATACGGTTAAGAATAAAACTAAGGGTATTGTTTTTTTTAGTGCAACCTTATTTCCACTTAAATACTATATGGATTTATTAACTAAAGGAAATGGTAAGTATATAAATTTACCATCACCTTTCCCTCAAGCTAATTTAGATTTAATTATAAAGGATGATGTTTCTACAAGATATAAGGATAGAGAAGCTACCATTTTAGATATAGCGCATGTTATTGAGGGGCTAGTTAATTCTAAAAAAGGAAATTATATTGCGTTTTTTCCAAGCTATAAATATATTGAAATGGTTTTAAGTCATTTAGATATTGAAGATAGTGAGGTTATTATTCAAAAGCCTAATATGGATGATAGTGAAAGAGATAGAATTTTTGATAAGTTCAAAAATACCAAAAAAGCTCATTTAGGTTTATTTGTGCTTGGCGGATCATTTTCTGAGGGGGTTGATTTTCAGGGTGATTTATTAAATGGCGTTGTAATTGTAGGAGTAGGACTTCCTATGGTTAATATTGAAAATAATATTATTAAGGAATATTTTGAAGAAAAGTATGGCGCAGGCTTTGATTATGCTTATACCTATCCGGGCTTTAATAAGGTTGTTCAGGCTGCGGGAAGAGTAATTAGATCTGAGTATGATAGAGGTGTTGTTATTTTAGTTGATGAAAGATATAAATATCAAATATACAAGAGTCTAATGCCTGATTTTTGGTCTCACAAAATTACTCTCAATAGTATTGGTATGATTAAAAATAATATCAAGTCATTTTTTGATGATGATAGCGATATAATTATGTAGAAAAATGGAAAAAAAGATGTATAATTAAAGTAGCTTAAGAAAGGGGAAAATAGAAATGATATTAAGTGTAGCAGGTATTATTATTGGAGTTGTAGCTATTGTTGCAGTAATTGCCATATTATTTGCAATGAGCTATGTTAAGGCCGGTCCTGATACGGCAATTATGGTTTCAGGTGCTGGAAAGAAAAAAATATTAATTGGTAGGGCAGGAATCCGTATTCCTTTCCTTCAAAGAACGGATAAGCTTTCACTTAAAGCCTTCCAGGTAGATATTAAAACAGAGGAAGCCATTCCGACTAAAGAATTTATTAATATTAATGTTGATGGTGTAGCTAATCTAAAGGTTTCATCTGATCCAGAGCTTTTAGCTAAAGCCTTTGAGTCTATTTTGAATATGGATGAGCGTGAGCTTCAAAATCAGCTTCAACAGGTATTACAAGGTAATATGCGTGAAATTGTTGGTACCGTTGAAATTAAGGAGCTTGTGCGTGATCGTCAGGGTGTTGCAAATAAGGTTAAGGAAAATGTTGTACCAGATATGGCAAAGCTTGGTATTGAGGTTGTAAACTTTAATATTCAATCATTTTCTGATGATAACAAGGTTATTGAAAATTTAGGTATTGATAATATTTCACAAATTTCTAAGGACGCAGCGATTGCTCGTGCTAATGCTGAACGTGATATTGCAATTGCATCAAGTGCTGCTAGTGAAATTGCTAATAAAGCTAAAGTTGAGTCTCAAACAAAGATTGTACAACAAAATACAGAATTTGAACTTCAAGCTGCAGCTTTAAAGCAAAAATCAGATACAGCTAAAGCCCAAGCTGATGCCGCTTATGATATTGAACGTCAAAAGCGTCAAGAGGAAATTAACGTTGCTGAGGTTAATGCCAACATTGCTAAGCGTGAGCGTGAGGTTGAGCTTGGAAATAAGGAAGTAGAGCTTAAGGAAAAGCAATTAAATGCTGAGGTTAATAAGGTAGCAGAGGCTAAAAAATATGCAGCTCAACAAAATGCTGAAGCTGATTTATTTACGCGTCAAAAGGCGGCTGAAGCTAAAAAATATGAGCTTATGCAGGAAGCAGAAATGCAAAAGATTAAAGCAGAGGCTGATAAGGTAGCTCGCCAAAAGGCAGCCGAAGCCTTACAAATTCAGGCTGAAGCAGAGGCTAATGCTAAAATAGCTCGTGCTAATGCCGAAAAGGAAGCAGCGCTTGCAGAAGCTCAAGGTATTGAGGCTAAGGGTAAAGCAGAAGCTGATGCTATAAGAGCAAAAGCTGAGGCAATGAAGCAATATGGTGAGGCTGCAACATTACAATTGATTCTTGATTCTAATGTTTTACCTAATATTGTAGAGGCTTATGCTAAGCCAATGTCTGAGGCTATGAGTAAGATTGATTCTATTACTATGTATGGTGAAGGAAATACAGCTAAGCTTACTGAGGAAATCACTAAGAATGGTACGCAAATATTTACAGGACTTGAAAAAGCTACAGGTCTTGATATAAAGAGTCTTCTTGCTGGTTTTCTTGGTGGTAAGCTAATTAATAAACCAAAGCCTGAGCCAAAAGATGATACTGAAACTAAATAATAAAAGAAAATCATTCGGGTTTATACTTGAATGATTTTTTTAAAATTGATAATAAATGTAAAGCATATTATACTATGACCAGATGGGAATGGTAAAAATGAAAAATAAAAAAAATTAATTATATTAAATATCATATTCGCATTTTGATTGTAAAATAAGAGATTTTGAAAGCTTGCCACTTTCTTTAAGAATAATCAGTTATGTAATTGCTTTTCTACCTATTTTTGCTGTGTTAATATAGATAAAACTTGTTATTGTATATGCATATATGTTGTTTGCAAGATAGTTTCTAAATAAAAATGAAGTTGTTTTTAATAAGACTTCATTTTTAATTTTCTATTAGATTTTATAAGAATAAATACTTTAATTTGTGTAATTATAATATAAGTTATGTTGAGGTTAGATAAATAACTGAATAATATTCCGACTAAAAATACATTGTAATGTATAAATAGTTGATAAAATAAATAGTATAATGTATAATATAGATATGACGGTGGGTGATGATATGTATTTAAAACGAGATATAGAAGAAAAGCTAATAGAAGCTTCAAAGACTTTCGCATCTATCACAATTTATGGTTCTAGACAGGTTGGGAAGTCAACATTAATTGAAAATTTATTTCCAAATATTAAATATATTACTCTAGATGATATTGAAATAAAAGATTATGCATTAAGAGATCCTAAAGGCTTTTTAAAATATTATGGTAAACCATTATTAATTGATGAAATTCAAAAAGCTCCTAAGCTGTTAGAATATATAAAAAAAGAAATAGATGAAATGAAAAAAGAATGTTTGGCAAACGATGAAAATATAAAATTATTATATATATTATCTGGCTCAAATCAATTTGAATTACAAGATGCAATAACAGAATCCTTAGCAGGTAGAACTTGTATTTTTAATTTGGCATCTTTATCTTATAATGAAATTAAAGAAAGAAAAAAGCATTCATCATTTAATCCGGAAATTAGTATTTTAAAAAATAAAGAGAATATTAATCATTTCAGATCAAGAAAAGAAATTTTTGAAGATATAATGTTAGGTGGAATGCCCGAATATGTAGTAAATAAGTTAAACCGAGATATGTTTTTTAAATCATATATCACAACATATATTGAAAAGGATGTTAGAAAAATCATTTCATCTGATAAAGAAACAGTATTTATGAATTTTATGAAATATGTTGCTCTTAGAACAGCTTGTCAGTTAGATTATACAGAAATTTCTAGAAGTGTTGGAATTGATACAAGAACTGTAAAATCATGGATATCTGTTTTAGAAATGTCTGGTATTATAAAATTAATTTATCCGTATGCTAAAAATTTGTCTGATAGAGTAATAAAAACACCAAAGCTATATTTTATGGATACAGGTCTTGCTACATATTTATGTGGTATGCCAACAGCTGACATTTTGGAAAAAAGTGCTTTTGCAGGAGCATTTTATGAAACTTATGTTGTTTCTGAAATTATAAAATCTTTTTATAACAATTATAAAGATACATCATGTATTTATTATTATAGGGATAAGGATCAAAAAGAGGTAGATTTAATAATTGAAGAATTTGATTCTATATATCCTATTGAAATAAAGAAGGGACTAAATCCTGTTAGTCATTCAAAAACGTTTAATGTTTTGAAGAAATATAACAAAAAAGTAAATATTGGCTTGGTATTATATTCGGGAGATCAAATTCTACCTATTAATGATGAAGTGTACTATTGTCCTATTGATTTTATCGGATATTAAATAAGTAAAAAAACACCAAATGTTTAATAAAATACATTTGATGTTTTTAGATAACTCTTATAAATTTTCTTTTATTTTATTGGCTATTTCTTTTAAATCATATTTGTCTTCATTATTTACAAGATTAATAGAAATATTATCATCTTTATATCTTGGAATAATATGAACGTGAGCATGCATAACTGTTTGTCCAGCCGCTTCACGACAGTTATTTAAAATATTGATACCATCAGGTGTAAATGCCTTATCAATTGCATTTGCTACAAGCTTAACCGCCTTCATAACCTCTAAATAATTCTTTTCATCAAGATCTAATAAAGTATCAGCGTGAGCCTTTGGAACAACTAGGGTATGTCCTTTACCTGCTTGTGATAAATCAAGGAATGCTCTAACGTATTCATTTTCATAGACAGTTTGAGAATTAATTTCTCCTTTAGCAATCATACAAAATATACAGCTCATTATAGTGTACCTCCTTATAATTATATTTCCATTATAGTGCAAATAAACTTAAAATGGTAGTATTAAGGTTAGTTTATTTAAAAAAATGAAATTAAATTTTTTTTCTATTGTAAATTGTAAATAATAAGATTATAATAAAAACATAAATCGATGAGAAGAAGATTTAATGTAAATACGTTTATAGAGAACTAGTGGTTGGTGAAAACTAGGAAACAAGCATTAAATTAACAGCTTTGAGTGGTAGAAGAATTAAGTAGAACTACCCGTTTTCCGCGTTAAGGAGTTAAGGGCAGTATTTTTATACTGAACTAAGGTGGTACCGCGATATAATCGTCCTTAGATAGGGCGATTTTTTTTGTTTATAAGGAGGAAAAAATTATGCGTACAAAAATTAAACAGCTTTTTGAAAAAAGTAGTGAATATGCTAGTAAAGAAGTAGATATTTACGGGTGGGTACGTACAAATCGTGCTCAGGCTCAATTTGGCTTCTTAAATGTAAATGATGGTTCTTATTTTGAATCATTACAGGTTGTATATGATGCAGCTTTAACAAATTTTTCAGATATTTCTAAATATCGTGTTGGTGTATCTGTACATGTTAAGGGTATTGTTAAGCTAACTCCTGATATGAAGCAAGCTCTAGAGCTTCATGCAACGGAGGTTCTAATGTTAGGAGATTGTCCTGAGGATTATCCGATTCAGCCTAAGCGTCATACACGTGAGTTCTTACGTGAGGTAGCTCACCTACGTGCACGTACTAATTTATTTAGTGCTGTATTTAGAATTCGTAGTGTTGCGGCCCAGGCTATTCATGAATATTTCCAATCAAATGGATATTTATATGTTCATACACCACTTATTACCTGTGCTGATTGTGAAGGATCAGATCAAATGTTTAAGATAACAACTTTAGATATGAATAATTTACCACTTGATGATGATGGTAAGGTTGATTTTTCACGTGATTTATTTGGTAAGCAAGCCTTTATTACTGGCTCTGGACAGCTTCAAGGTGAAACATTTGCGATGGCATTTGGAGATATTTACACCTTTGGACCTACCTTTAGAACCGAAAATTCAAATACAAAAACACATGCTAATGAATTCTGGATGATTGAACCAGAAATGGCCTTCTGTGATCTTGAGGGATTAATGGATGTTGAAGAGGAAATGCTTAAATATGTTATTAAGTATGTTCTTGATAAGTGCCCACTTGAGATTGATTTTTGTGATAAATTCGTTGAAAAGGGATTACGTGAAAAAATTAATCATGTTTTAAATTCTCATTTTACACGTATTTCACATCATGATGTCATTGATATTTTAAAGAAGGCTCCTGTTAAATGGGAATTTGAGCCTGATTATGGTGAAGATATTGCTAAAGAGCATGAAAAGTATATTGCAGAATACTTTAATGGACCTGTATTCATTAAGGATTGGCCAAAGGATATTAAGGCATATTATATGAAATTAAATCCAGATGGTAAAACAGTAGCGGCTGTTGACCTTGTTGTACCTCAAGCCGGAGAATTGATGGGTGGTTCTCAAAGAGAGGAGCAGCTTGATGTTTTATTAGCTCGTATGAAGGAAATGAATGTTGATGCTAGTGCTATTGATTGGTATTTAGATACCCGTAGATACGGTGGTTGTGTTCATTCAGGCTTCGGTATGGGATTTGAAAGACTTATTATGTATCTAACAGGAGTAGAAAACATTCGTGATGTTATTCCATTTCCTCGTACACCTAAGAATTGTGAATATTAAAATTAAGTTTAAAAGCTCTGTTTGTTATATACAAATAGAGTTTTTTTGATTTCATTAATAATAATTTGGTTGTCAAATAGTTGGTTGAATTATTGAATCTAAAATAGAATATGATTTTAATGCATTAAAAAGAATGTTATTTGAAATTGACCTTTTAATAAGTATGCAATCATCTCTTTATATTTTTCTTTTAAGCTTATTAAACGGCATTAATTTTCCTCTTTTTGTATTTCCCAATTTGTAATTTCAGGATGCTTTTTATATAAATACATCATGTTTTATTTAATAAAATACTCAAGTATGTTATAATTGATACATGAGAGGCTACTATGAAAAGATATAGAGGATATGCAATTATTATTACAATCATAAATGTTATATTATCATTTTTAATGATTTATGAGGTCTTTTTATTTAAAGGCTTAATTGACCACGCCGTTATGCATGAAGCAATTAAGAAGGATATTATTACAATTATTATAATTATTGTGGTGATGATATTACTTCATTTTCTTTTTTTGTATTTAAGAGGTAAATATGATCTTTTGTTAGAAATGGCCTTAAAAAAACAGCTTTTTATTGCCCTTTATAGGGCGGAATATCAAAGTATTTTAAATCTTCATTCAGCTAAGGTTTTAAGTCTTTATTTAGATGATATTAGAAATATATGTGATACTAAGTGCTATATATTTTCTCAGCTTGTAAGTCAAATATCGAGAATTATTTTCGCTTTCATTGCCCTTATAAGACTTAGTTATATAGTTGTTTTATTCCTTACCTTTGTAGGACTTTTAATGATGGTGCTATCATTCATTTATAGTCGCTATGCTAAAAAAATAAATATGATTGTTTTAGATAGTAATGACAATTTAAATTCTTATCTTGAAGAATCATATCAAAATCTAAAATTTTTAAATGTTATGGCAGAGCCAAATACTCTAATAAGAAGGACGGAATATGAAATTCTAAAAAATTCTCAAATAAAAGCGAAAAGAAATAATATAAAAGCTAGTACAAATACCTTTATTACAGGAAGTATGCTTATTCTTTATGCTTTAATCATGTGCTATAGTGCTTACTTAATATATCAAAATAAAATTAGCTATGGTACACTTACAGCTTTAGTATCACTTGTCAGTTATTTTGAAACTCCTTTTAGTCAAATAGGCGGCTACGCTTCTAAGTTTGCACTTTATCGTAGCTCCGTATCGAGGTTAGATAGCATTTTAAAGCTTAGAAGGGAAGAACCTGCTTTAAGGCTTAATGATTTTTCTTCTATAGTCCTTGAAAATGTTTCGTTTTCATATGATAACAAGCTTATATATGATAACTTTAATTTAATAATAAATAAGAATGATATTATCTATATAAAGGGCCCATCAGGCTGTGGTAAAACTACATTATTAAATATTATTCTTGGCTTTTTAAAATATGAAGGTAAGGCCTATGTAACATTAAATGATAATGTTTTCCCACTTGGATCAGGTACAAGACAATTATTTAGCTATGTACCACAAGAAAATATTTTGTTTTCAGGAACAATAAGAGATAATTTTAAGATTCTAGATGATACTTTAAATGATGAAGAAATTATATCCGCTTTAGTTAGCACGCATGTATACGATGAGCTTCATGCAGGTCTTGATTATAAAATATACGAGCATGGCAAGGGGTTATCTGTTGGGCAAATTCAAAGAATTTTAATTGCGATGGCCCTAGTTAAAAAAAGACCAATCCTAATTATGGATGAGTTTAGTTCGGCACTTGATAAGAAAAATGAAGAAGAAATTGTAGCTTTGCTAGAAGGACTTAAAAAAACAATCATTTTTGTCAGTCATAAGGATATTAAGATTAAAGCACGTGTTTGTAATCTGGAGGATTTAAATGAAAACAATTGAAGTTAATAATATGCCAATTCTTTTAGATTTAAGATTTGAATTATCATTAAAGAATCTGGAAAAATATGCTACAAAAAAACACCTAAAATATATTATAAGAAGCGTTTTAGATGATTTAGATCTTCCAAGGATAATGGCAAGCCAAAGAACAAAATATTATGATATTTTTGAATATGATAATATTGTGCTTCAAAGGGTTCATACAGAAGATGGTATCTTAATTGGCTATTTAAAATATGAAAGTAACAACATTACAATTTATAATGCCTCAAGCTTTGATAAAGAATATATGCTATCACAATACGCTTTAGTTTATTGCTTAAGATGTGAACAAAATGCTATATTTATGCATGGCTCTTCATTTAAATATCAAAATAAAGGTATCATTCTTACAGCCAAAAGTGGGACTGGTAAATCAACTCATCGAGCTATGTGGCAAAGACTATTTGATATAGAGGTTATAAATGATGATAAAAATATTGTATCATTAAATCAAAATAGGCTTTATTTAAGTAGTAGTCCTTGGTCAGGTAAGCATCAAATTGATAATAATGTAAGACAGACATTAGATGCTATCGTGATTTTATATCAAAGTAAGACCCCAGAAATAAAGCATTTGAAATTAAATGAATTACTACCGCTTTTAATGCCATCTTTAGAGGCTTTAGATAGTAAAAATAGTAAGGTATGGCATGATATATTTAGTCATATCTTAAAAACACCTATTTTATATTTTGGTTGTAATATGCAAGATGAATCAGCTTATATGCTAGAAAAGGAGCTTAAAAAATTATGGGAATAAAAGATAATTATATACTTCATGAGATGAATGGTGAATATGTAATAATAGAGATTAGCGATGGAGCCCTTGAATTTTCACATGTATTTTATATTAATTCTTCAGCTGCAGAAATGTTTCGCCTTATGAAAGATGGTTTAAATAAAGATGCTATTATTACTAAAATGCTTGAAGAATATGATACAACAAAAGAAGAACTTGAAAATGATTATGATGACTTTTTGGCATCTTTAAAGCAAAAGAAAATATATGAGTAATATTAATGAAGTAGTTAGGCTTATGTATGAAGCCTTCGATGATAATCTAGATTTTTCTTTTCCTATAAATGGTAGTTCAATGCAGCCCTTTCTTTATAAGGATGATATTGTAAGGCTTAGAAAATGCCACATGGCATACCCAGGTGATATTGTATTTTATAAGCATGGTGATAATTATATTTTGCACCGGGTAGTTAGGGTTAATAAGGATGGCAGCTATAATATTGTTGGAGATCATCAAACTAAGTGTGACCTTAATGTAGATAGCTCTATGATAATTGGTGTTGTAGTCGCATATAAGAAAAGAAATCAAAAGAAATATCACCCTCTTAAAGGTATAAGATATTTTATTTATCATCATTTAGTGAGACTAAAGTTAGTTAGATTTTTAAATAGTAAATTATTTTAAGGAGTAGTTTTTATGAGATTAGAATTAGTTAGTGTTATAAGCTCATATCTTAAGCACGAGAAGCCTAGTGTTTGTCTTACATCTGCTTTAATCGAAGATGCTAAGGACCAGGGACTTGGAGCTTTATTATATGCTAGCTATAAGGATGATAGACTTAAATCAATTTATTTTAATAGCTTGATTTTACAAGAAAGATTTATTAAGCTTACAAAATATACTTCAAATCTTTTAAATAAATATCAAATTAAGCATTTAATCATTAAGGGTAGTGTTTTATATAAGCTTTATGATGATATTGCCATAAGAAGTAGAGGCGATATTGATATTTACGTTAGTCCAGAAGATTATGAAAAGACTTTAGAGATTATGATAAAAAACGGCTTTATTGAAGGTGATACATGTAATCATCATACGATTATGTATTATAATGAGCTTGAGGTTGAAATTCATTTTACCTTATTTGAGCCAACTCATCATAAATTACTTAAATATTTCAAAAATCCTTTTGATTTTGCAATAAATAAGGATAATTATATGTATGAATTTAAGCCTGATTATCATTTTATCTATTCTCTTGCTCATTTTAAAAATCATCTAGTTAATGGTAGTGGCTTTAGATATTTACTTGATTTTTATTATATGTTAACCAAAACTCAGCTTGATCTTGATTTTATCAAAAAAGAACTTGCTAAAATTGATTTATTAAAGCTTTATAATAATATTATTAATGCTTTATATGAAATTAGCGGTGTAGCACTTGATAATGTAGAGCATTATGATGTATCCTTCTTCCTTAATTATTTAAATGAATCAGGAACCTATGGATTCAAGCGTCATAAAACAAATGATATGGTTCCTAAAAATAAGCTTAGATTAATTGTAAATACTTTATTTATGCCAAATAAGGAATATCGAATTAAAAAGTATCCTCATTTAGGACGTCATTGTTTTTTTTATCCTATTATGCTTATTCATCGTTTACTATATTTATTAACTCATAAGCTTAAGAGCTTGTTTAGGATTGTTTTTAGGTCAAGAGATAAGGAAGAAAAGGAATTATTTAAAAAGATTGGTATATAATATTAGATTTATAATTATAAAAATGGTATACTTTGTATACAAGTAGGTGAAAAAATGAAAAAATTATATAAAAAACTTTTACATGATATAAAAAAATATCAAACAATAATTATTCATCGTCACACAAGGCCAGACGGAGATGCCTTAGGATCTCAATTTGGACTTCAAAGGGCGCTAAAGGATAATTTTAAGGATAAGGAAATATACGCTGTTGGTGATACTAATTCTCGTCTTCTTTTTATGGGCCAACCAGATGAAATTACAGATGATAAATATAAAGGTGCTTTAGTTATTATTTGTGATGTGGCTGTATCTAATATGATTTCTGATGATAGATATAAGCTTGCGGATAAAATTTGGATTATTGACCATCATAAGAATAAGTCGGATGTTGAAGAAAATAATCTTATTATTGATTCCCATGCGGCAGCGGCTTGTGAGGTAATTGCGGATATGCTATTTACCTTAAAGCTTAAGGTTTCTGTCTCTGCGGCTACATCTTTGTTTACAGGTCTTGTAACTGATAGTGGAAGATTCCAATATTCAGATACTACCCCTAAAACCTTAATGATTGGATCATTTTTATTAAATCAAGGGGTTGATGCCCAAGCTATTTATGATAAGCTATATGTAGAGACGCTTGAGTCTAAAAAGCTTAAGGCTAAATTTACAGAAAAGATGAAGCTAACAGAAAAAAATGTTGCATATATCTTTAATACTAAAGAAGACCTTGATGAATTAGGAATTGATTTTAATACTGTTTCTCGTGGCATGGTAAATGTAATGGGTGGAATAGAAGGAATTAATATTTGGGCTAATTTTACCTATGATGAGACTACATCAAAGGTTGTATGTGAATTTAGAAGTAGAGGAATGTCAATTGTCGATATTGCTAAAAAATATGGTGGTGGAGGTCACGACCAAGCCTGTGGTGCTACAATTGATTCTTTTGAGGTGGCCTTAGAGGTTTTAGCTGATTTTGATAAGAGAATGGAGGAATTTTTAAGTGGAGCATATACTAAATAAAATAAAGGAATACAATACGATAATAATTCATGGTCATAAAAGACCAGATGGGGATTGTTACGGAAGTCAATTTGGTCTTCAAAGAGCTATTAAGGCTACTTATCCTGATAAGAAGGTTTATGTAGTTGGTGGTGTTTGTGATTATTGTGCTTTTTTAGGTAAAATGGATGAAATACCAGATGATACCTATAAAGGAGCTCTTGCAATTTGTGTGGACTGTGCAACATCTGATAGATTGGCTGATCAAAGATTTAGTTTAGCGGATTATGTTATAAAAATTGATCATCATATTGCAGAAGAAAATTATGGTAATTACCAGTATGTTGAAGAGGAAGCCCCTGCATGTACACAAATTCTTACGGATTTGATTTTGAAGGGTAATTTGAAGATGACATCTGATGCAGCATTTGCATTATATACTGGTCTTGTAACCGATACAGGTCGCTTTAGATTTGATAGTGTTGTATCTCATACATTCGAGGTGGCTGCATATTTATTAAGCTTTGGAGTTTCACCTTCAGTACTTGATAATTACTTAAGTGTAGAAACATTAGCTACCTTAAAACTAAAAGGATATGTCCTTTCTAATTTCCAAATGACTGATGAGGGCTTTGCATATATAAAAATGACACGTGATGTTGTAGAAAAATATGGCGTTTCTGATGAAGAGGCTGCTAATCAGGTTGGTACTATTTCCACAATAGAAGGCTGTCCTGTATGGGCGTTATTTATGGAGTATCCAGGAAATGAAATTCGTATTCGTTTAAGAAGTAGAGGACCAGTTATTAATACTTTAGCTGAGGAGTATAATGGCGGTGGTCATGCTAAGGCTGCAGGCGCTTCTTTGGACTCATGGGATGATTTAGATGGTTTTGTTAAAAAAGCATCTTTACTTGTAAAGAAGTATAAGGAAGAACAAAATAATAATTAATATTAATAAGCATATAGGTGTATTTTCTTATATGCTTTTTATATTATATGGCTTCATTTAGAAAAGTAATTTTAAAGGAGAAACAAAACTGGTGATTAATTTCCAGTTTTGAGAAAACGAAGAACTAGAATAGGAGGTGCTCATGGAGTAGCTAGTTATTATGGCTCTAATGATGTATATTATAGCTATGAATAATCATGATGACGACGATTCTTCAAAAAAGAAGTAGTTGTCATTAAATTTCTGGTTTTAATTTCCTCTCTTATAATGAGAAAAGAGCAAAGGTAGCAGCCTTCGCTCTTTTTTTTTACTATATAGTAAACTGTGACTTTTCTGGTTCTGTCACTAGTAGTATATGCTATTTTATTTAAAAAATATTTGTTATTTGTGTTAATTGAAAAAGTAAATTCCGTTCGTATATAATAATATTGTAACTTTTTATGTTTGTAATGAATATGATGATTCGTTGAATTTTATAAAAAAAGATTTGAATTCATTGAGAGTGTTACTCTTGTAGTCAAACGAGCCGAATCTAAATAGTTATTACATTAAGAGATTACAAATAGTAACGCAGTCTTTTTTTGTATCAGTGATACTTTTTTGTTGACAGCATAATGTATCAGTGATACTTTTTTGTTGACAGCATAATGTATCAGTGATACAATTTAATCGAAAGGTGATACAAATGGATATTATTTCAAATGAAGAGATTAAAGCAATAATAGATAAGTACAATATAGGTAAAAGACCATTATCTATAATTTTAGGTCTAGGTGAAGTAACTGTAACTAGGTATTTAAGTGATGAATACAAACCTAATGCGCAAAATTCTGAACTATTATATTCTGTATTAAATGATCCAGGCTTATATTTAGTATATCTTGAAAAGAACAAGGATAAGATTTCATCAATTGCTTATGGAAAATCTAAAACTGCAGTTTCTAAGATTTTAAATTTATCAGATGAAAAAGACGAGTTATTAGAAAATGTTGCAGAATATATTGTTGAACATAATATAGAGACAACAAATTTATCACTTCAAAAGCTTTTATATTATTGTCAATTATTTAGTTATGTATTATTTGACAAACCAATGTTTAAATCCACTTGTAATGCATGGGAACATGGCCCAGTATATGAAGATGTATATTACAAATATAAGATGAATGGAAATAATCCAATTGAATCAACAAATAGTATTTCTATCGACTTAGATACAAAAAAACTTGTAGATGCTATTATTAATAATTTTGGATGCTTTTCCGGTGCTGTTTTATGTTATTTTACTCATAGTGAATCACCATGGAAAAAATCATATGATATCGCCTCTAATATAGACAATAGTGACTTGAAGTCCTTTGCTAACAAATTGAAAGAAGAATATCAAATTAATGATATAAGTGATATAGATAAATATGTCAAAGCTTCTATCACGAATTTTAAAAAAAATAGAGGTGTAAACTAATGCAAAAGAGTATTGAAAATTTTATTAAAGTTACAGAAAATGGACTATACTTAATCGATATGCCTACTGGAACTGGTAAAACCACTCAGGCTATAGATTATATCTTTGATCACATGGATAAGAATACTACATTTTTTTATGTAACATCATTAAATAAGAATGTTGATGATGCCTACAATAAGCTTCGAGATAAATTTAATGCATCTGGCAAATTAAATATTTTTGATGATATGGTATTAAGATTATATTCAAATTCTGAGAAGGTTATTGAAAAGCTTGGTACAGTACCTTACAACCCTGATGATGAAATAATGCGTTTCAATTCTTATATTCAATTAAAAAAAGAAGTTGAAATGCTTGATAAAATAGTTAATGTTGATCCATCTATTAAGGATAAGTTAGTAACAGAGATAAGAGAAAAACTTGAACCAGCTTTCAGAAGGGATGTTAAGATTTATTTAAATGATAAATTTAATACGAAAAAAGAACGTTTCAAATATATTAAAGAGCACCATAATTGGTTGATTCAGGTTTATCCTTCCATTTTAACTAATTTTAGAAAGGTATTTTTTGCTAGCATAGATAAATTTTATTTAGGAAATGATGCAATCATAGAACCAAGTTATAAATTTACTAATAATAAGTACTTGATGGAAAATGCTATTATATTTATTGATGAAATAGACGCTGCTAAAAATACAATTTTATCACGAATTGTGGAAGATAGTTTAAAGAATAATGTAGATTTAATTAAGCTGTTTCTAAACATTTACAACACTCTTGAAACAAAAGAATTTCCTTCTGAAATGTTAAAACCAACTTTAATTCGAGAGGAAAAATCTGATAGATATAAGATGAGTATTACTCAAAGAATGAAGGAGTTGTTTGAGGAGATTTTTTCAAATCATAATATGCAATATGCTTTAAAACTTTTAGAAAAAGATATAGATAAAAAGTTTATATTCGACGATAATACGACATTAACAATCACGAACAAAAAGAATGTTAGTGATATGTATATTGATTTAAATGTTGAAGAAGGATATAACAGAATAATATTTGAAAATAAAAATGATAATTTGACATTAAGCCGTCTAATAAAAAATATTACGGGAGGTATTTCGTATTTTATCAGAGGAAGTTATTTGCTATCTATTCATTATTGTGAATACTATAACAAAAATAAAAAACCTGCGGATGATTTAATGCAAATTGAAGATGCAGTATTAAGTGTTATTCATGCATTTAATATTAACGAAAGATATATTCCTTATTTAGAAAAGGTTATTTTAGGAAAAGGGAGATTGAATCAATCATATGCTTCAACATTTGCAGCTGATGTATATGATACTGGATTTAAATATTATAAATTTAGCGATAGTTTAAACAATAATTTTTCTACATTAATTACAATGTATGATATAAATGACACGCCTGAAAGTTTCTTATTGAATTTAGTATCTAAAGGTCATGTTATTGGCTTGTCAGCAACAAGTACTATGGATACCGTTACAGGTAATTTTGACCTTACCTATTTAAGAAGTAAGCTTGGGGAGAAATTTTATAAACCAACAGAAGAAGAAAAAGAAAGACTAGATAGTGAAATAAACAAAATCATTGCTTCTAATAAGGCAAAAATTGATGTTGAATTCATTAAGTCACTTGATCCTGAAACTACTCTAAAAGAATTATTTATTACTGATGACTATCAAAATGTTATTATTAATAGGTTTGGTGATCTATCAAAAAATACAGAAAGCTTTAATGCTAACAGATTTTTAAAAATTGCATTATCAATTAAGGCATTTATGGCATCTGGATTATCTTCTTTATTAATTCTTACAAATCGTAATCTTGGTAAAGATAATAGCTTATTTTCTGAGCAAACATTTGGAAATCTAGTTGATTTTATTAAGGAAGAAAACAACAATGGAAATGAATATACAATTATTAATCTTACAACAAAGAAATTTGAAGAAAATAAAAAGCTATATTTAGATAAGCTCTCAAAAAAAGAAAGGGTAATCATTTTTTCAAGTTATCCTACAACAGGTGCAGGACAAAATCTTCAGTACGAAATAGAAGAAGATGGAATAATTAAACAAGAGGATATTAGCTGCTTGTATATTGAAAAGCCTACAAATATATTAATTAATACATCATTGTTCAATGAAACAACTAATGAAGATTTATTGAAATATATTTATCAGGTTGAGTTATTAAAAACAAATGGCGAAATTACATTAAAGGATAAAAATATATGTGTTAAGGAGGCATTCTTAAGAACAAACAATGCTTCTTATAAACGTAATCATACAAATTTGTATAAAACTAATTCAATAAGAAATCATTCATTAAGTATAATTATTCAAGCTGTAGGAAGAATTTGTAGAACTAGAGGTAAAGTAAGTAAAACTAATATTTACGTAGATAATGATATAGCTATGGAACTTGATCTATTATCAATTCAAAATAGAAGATTAAATAGAGAGTTCCAAGAAATAATTTCCAAGTTTAAGACTTTAGAAACAAAAACACAAAACGAAAGTAGTTATAAGTTATATATTAGAAAAGCAGAAAATAGTAACAAAGTTGTGAATGACAATATTCATAGAATATTATCTAAAAAACTTTGGGTCACAACCGATATTGAACTTTGGAAAAAATTAAGAGAGCATGTTTTAAAAAATCCGGTATGTAATGATGTTTCTAGTAATAATGGCTTATTCTCTAACTGTTATTTGCAGTCAGTTGATTATGATATTTCATATTATTATTACAAAGAAGATAATGATTATGGTGAAGTTAAAATAGGATTGACTAAAAACAATGATTTGACTTCAATTGTATCTGCAGATGATTCTAATTTGACTTTATTTATGAAGAATGAAAAGCTTAAGTCATTCTTTGAATCAAAAGGTTATGCAACTTCATTTGATAAGTCAAGATATATATTGTTGCCAGTTGTATTTAATAATATCTACAAAGGTTCTTTAGGTGAAGCTATAGGTAAATACTGTTTATCTGAAATTGGATATAAATTAGAAGAAATAGAAGATTCTATGTTATATGAAAAATTTGATTATAAATATAAGAACTGCTATATTGATTTCAAAAATTGGAATGATAGAGGTCAATCATTAGATGTTGAACATTCTAAAAATAAACTTGAAGCAATTAAAGGTGATTTGGCTATTATTATCAATATCATAGGTTTAAAGGATGAAAGAGTAAAGCAATACGACAATATATATGTTATACCTAATTTGTTCTATGTTGATAATGATACAATTGTTTATAATCACAATGCCCATAAGAAAATAATTGAATTGTTGGGAGGTATATGATGAAAACATTAACTAATATTTTGAATTATGAAATAAATAAAGATGCAATTAACAATGACTTTTATATTGTTAGATTTGAAAATGAAATAGACTTTAAAAAAGTTAATTCTAGATTGCTTGATAATCCTGACATAAATATTTTTTCTTTATCATATTCATATGGAAAAAATGCATATGCATTAATGGATAAAGAAGCTTATGATGATCTTAGATATTGTACAGATTTAGACAATATTAAATACAGTATTTTAAGTACATATGAGGCTTATGATGATATAATAATAAGATTATTCTTAAATGCCTTATCTAACTATGACTCAGAAGGCTTAGCATATAATAATTTAACCGGTAAGTTTTATAAATTTTTAGATAATTGTGGAAGAAAAATTAAAGCTTTTGATTTTACTATATCTAGAGAATCTAATTTGCTTTTATTAAGAGTTAGCTCAACATCATTTAAAATGACTAAGAAATTTTCATATGGAGAACCAACATATGTATTGACAGGCAACAATAGAACTTTGAAAAGAACATTTGATTCATCTGAAAAAGATATGTATATTAAAGGAAATGATAAAGACAAGAATACGAGTCATCCATTTTTAGTGATTAAAGATGGCTCTGGAAGAGCTAAAGAAATAACAAATCTTGTTGATTTATACAATAGAAAATTTTCAAAGTATGTTTCTATTAAATTAAGTGAGATGGACATAAATAAGAAAATATCGCCAAAGAAAATAAAGCTTCAAGATGAAACTATGAATCTAATAAGAGATTATAAAATTAATGTTTGTAGTAGGATAACCGATCCAGTTTATGCTGATGCAATAAATGAGTTCTTATCTAACTTTAAAGCTATTGGTTTAAAAGCAACCTGTTCAAAAAAACTGAGCAAAGATAAATTAAACATAGTTTTAATTTACGATAAAGATTATTATATTAAAAATTCGATTCTTGATCCCCATGATTCATTGAATAATGAATGTGTTAATCAATGTATTATTATTGATAACTTAAAAGATATGTTTAGATTTGATAAATCCATATTACCATCAGCTCAATTGATTACTGTGTTTAAAGAATTATTAATTAAGCATGATATTGTAAAGAACAAAAATGTTTTTTCATATGATGATTGGACAAGTTATAAATTTGAAAATTCTTTTACATTTATTCAAAAAGATGAAAATGGAAACTTATTTAAGATGGTAATTCAACCGGATGGAAAATATACTATATATAAGGAAGCAATAGATTTGTTTAATGCTTTTGAAAACGAAAAGTATAAGAATATTTTTGCTAGTAATAAGAACGTAAAACTTGTTATTTTGGATGATAAAGGTAATATTAATGCAATTGAAAGAACAGAGATAATTACACTACCTTATAGTCAGTTGTTCAAAGAACTACCAATAAGTAAATCTAAGAACAAAAAGGAAGAATTATATTCTGGATTGTGCGATATTAATTATTACGAGACAAATGCTGAAAGTTACTATAATGTTGGTCAGTTATTACCTAATATTCAAATGCAAATTCAAAGAGCTAGTCATTTATATAAGATTATTTGTATTGATAATTCAAAATGCTTTATGACAAACATATTGGAACTAATGTCAGTTGGATTTGTTAAATACAATGAATTAACTGTATTACCATATCCAATAAAGTATTTAAGAGAATACATAGCCATGAATAACAAATAGAATAACAAAGAATTGATGTTGAGAATGTTGTTCTTATAGACAAATGAGTCAATACTAAATAGTATATATAAAAAATATGCGTTAATTGTAAAAGTAAATTCCGCTGTTAAAGGTTGTAAAAAATAAAATATAAATTAGATAGTTAATTTCTGCTATATTTATAGAATAGAATATAGATTATGGGAATTAACTATTTTTTATATAAATAATTAAATGCTAGTTGTATAATGAAATTGGAAAAAAACAAAAAAGGGATAGTCATATCTTTGATAGGGCTAAAAATCGTTTTGTAGACTTAAATTCCATTTATTTAATGTTTATTTCCAATTTAGCCAGATACTAAAAAAATTATTATTTTAGAAGTTCGGGTGTTAGATGAACTTCATTGGCTGGAATAAGAGTTATATTTAGTAAATCTAATATTTCTTTTATAAGAATTAACATGTGAAGTGATTAATTTAAATTTTTCTTCAGAGTATGAATCAAATGATTTTCCTTTAGGTAAAACAAATGGTGTATTATTGTTATATGCTTTAATCGAATTAAAGAAAAAGTTTATGGATAATTATAATAAATAAGATTTTAATTCGACATAAAAATATGTTAAAATTCTATCAAGGAGTGATGAGGACATGAATTTAAATTTAATTAAAGGCTTAATTAAAAATGGTGAGGGTATTAACATCGAATTTAAATCGTCACAAGAAGAATTAACTCAATCTGGATTTGAAACAGTTGTGAGCTTTTTAAATACAATTGGAGGATACCTATTCTTGGGAATTAATGATGATGGTAAAGTCGTTGGTGTAAATGAAGAGTTAGTTTCAACTATTAAGATTAATTTTGCTAATGCGGTTAATAACAGAGAAAAAATTAATCCACCTATGCCATTAATGTTTCAAGAAGCCTATATAGATAATTTTCTTATTTTGTATGTTTATGTTCCTGAAAGCTCAGAAGTACACAAACTTAACAATCAGTTGATTTTTGAAAGAACTGATGAGGGTGATAGAAATATTACTGATAATAGTTATGCTGTGAAACGACTTTATAATCGTAAAAGTGGATATAAAACAGAAGATATAATTCTTCCTAATATTACCTTTGATGATTTTAATAGAGATACAATTGCAAAAGCAAGAAAGCTAACTACAATTTATAGTCCATCTAATAATTGGAAGGAATTAAGTGATGAAGAAATATTAAATCAAAGATATTTCTATAAAACAGATAAATTGACTGGTAAACAAGGCTATACATTATCATCGTTACTACTATTTGGTAAGAAAAATGTTATTTGTGGTGAATTATCTTGGTATAAGGTAGATGTATTAAAAAAGATAAGAGATGTTGAACGATTTGATGATAGATTTATTTGTGAAGAAAATCTTATTGATAGTTATGATGCATTACTTAAATATATTGAAAATAATATTGAAATGCCTTTTTATTTAAATAATCAAGGAATTACATATAATGCAGTTGGAGTTATTGTAAGAGAAATAGTATCTAATATATTAATTCATAGGGAGTTTATGGATAAAACTCCTGCAAGAATATTAATATATAAAGATAGAATTGTAAGTGAAAATGCCAATACACCAAAGTTATTTACAAAAGTAGATTTAGATAATAATGAACCTTTTTCTAAGAATTCTACAATAGCTAGAGTATTTAGAATGATAGGGTATGCTGATGAGGTTGGATCAGGATTTGAAAAAATTAAGAATGCATGTAATGATTATTTTAATTCAAAGCCTATCATTGAAGATAAAGATACATTTAAAGTTAATATTAGTTTAACTAGTACAGATATTATACAAGCAGAAGAAATATTGCATAAAGAAAAAATTCTTACTTATATCTCTAATAACGGAAAAATTAATAATCAAGAAGGAAGAGAATTGTTAAGGCTTGAAAAAACACAGGTAACTAACTTATTGAATGAGTTAATTAAAGAGTCAAAAATTTTTAGACATGGACAAGGTAAGGCAACATATTATGATTATAATAAAATAGAATAATTATTATATTCTATGAATCGACCACTGAATCGACCAATCAACCACTTTTTAGGTGAAATTTGTTTGAATCGACCACTGAATCGGCCAATCGGCTACTTTTAGGTGGTATTTGTTTGAATCGACTGATCAATTGTCGGTTCTTCTAGTTTTAGTATAAAAATAAACCACTTTGTTTTAAAAAAATCAATTAGGGAGGATAAGTTCCTCCCTAGTTAAAACTTAATAATAGTCATAGCTTGATTATTGTTTTAATTACTATTGTAATATTTGAATGAGTTAATTATATTGCTAGTAAGCCTATCAATACTTATGTTAGAAATTACTGTTCTCATGTTGGTATTTTTTGCTCTAGCTATTATAAGTGGTGTAAGAAATTAAATGAAAAAGAAAGTCCTTTAGAATTTATTGATGTAACGGATTTAACTGCTGATTGTAATAAAGCTATTATTGATCTAGAATTATCAAGCATCACTGTTCATGTTAATAATGATTATGATGAAAATCATTTATTAAATGTTTTAAAATCATTAAAAAAGCTATGATAGATTTAACTAATATTAATAAAATCTATATAATACCTGGCTCTACTGATTTAAGAATGGGTATAGATGGTTATGCTTCTATAGTTCAAGCTAAATTTAACAATTCACCATTTGATGGCTCATTATATATTTTTTGTAATAAAAATCATAATAAGCTAAAAATCTTACATTTTGAACATGATGGCTTAGAGCCTCTTGTTAAGCTTATGCATAAGGACATACTGAAGCAAGATATAATTCACGCTGATGAAACAGTATTGCAAGTAATTGAAACTTGTAAGCTTGAATGTAGAATTTGGGGACTGGCTTCTAATAAATAGCTAATGCTCAAATAAGGCTATATTTTATAGAGATAATAGAAGGCATGAAACTGGTATTGAATTATTTAAGAGCTTCAAAGGATATATTCAAAGTGATTGTTATCAAGCATATGATAAGGCACCAAATACTGTAGACGTTGCGTGTATTGCTCACGCAAGAAGGAAATATGCTGATTTCATAAAAGCTTCAATTGAAACTATTTATGATGTTAGAAATAAAGAATCTAGAGAAATACTAAATAACTATAAAAAATGGTTAGATGAAACATATCCTTTACTATCACCAAAAAGCATTTTAGCTAAGGCTTTAAATTATAGCTTAAATAATTATAACAATTTATGTAATTATTTACTGGATGGTAGACTTTCAATAGATAACAACCTAGCTGAAAGATGTATGAAAAGCTTCGTAATTGGACGTAAGAACTTCTTATTCTACTTCACAAAAAATTCTATTATTTCATAGAGATTTTTACAAGAAAGAAGGATGACTAAACAAATAATTTAATTAAGCTAATAAATATAAGTTTCTTTTTTGATACTATACCACTTTAAAGTGCGTACTTTTAATATTTATCCTTAGTGCTAAAATATAAGTGTAAAAAGCAAAAGCTTAGAAATTAGGAGGATATTAAAAATGACAAACATTGAAAAGGCAAAGGCTTTAATTAACACATTTGTATCAGGAGATACACAACTTGCTAAATCTTTATTAAAAGAAGATTATATTCAACATAATTTAGCTTATGGAACAGGAAGAGAAGCATTCTTAGGTAGTGTTGCTTATTTAGGAAGTGCTCCAGTTAAGACAACAGTGAATACTATAAGAGAATTTGAAGATGGTGATAAAGTTGTACTTCAATCAGTTTATAATTTCGCTGGAGCAGGTGAACAAGTTGCATTTGATATCTTTAGATTTGAAGATGGATTGATTGCAGAACATTGGGATAATTTAACTCTTAAGGCATTACCAAATCCAAGTGGCAGAACTCAAATTGATGGTGACACTAATATTGTTTCAAATGAAAATACGGAAACAACAAGAGAAATTGTAAAAAATTTCTTACATGATGTAATGCAAAATAATGCACCAGAAAAAACTCTATCATATTTTAATGGTGATTCTTATTTACAACATAATACAGGAATAGCTGATGGATTAAGTGGTTTAGGTGCTGCATTAAAATCTTTAGCTGAAACTGGAATTCAAATGATTTATGATAAAGTTCAAATGGTACTTGCATGTGGTGATTATGCACTTGGTGTAAGTGAAGGTACATTTGGTGGAAAGCCAACATCATACTATGATTTATGGAGAGTCGAAAATGGTAAAATTGCTGAGCATTGGGATGTAATGGAAACTATAGCAGATAAATCAACTTGGCAAAATGATAACGAAAAATTCTAAAATAAATATGGTGGGATTTTATTCCCACCAATTTTTTAAATTATGGTGGTAATTATGAAAATAGAAGAATTCTTAGAATAAATAATAGACATTAATGATGTAACATTGGCAACATTATCAATAAATAATAAGCCATACATATTTTGGTTTTGCATTTGAAAGAGTATGTTTACTGCATATTAATCAAATTAAAGAAAAATTAGGTATTAGAGGTGTTTATATGGAATGTAATTCATAGTATTGTAAAAAAGATGATGAATCGGGTGTTAATGGTTCTCAAATTGATTTATTGATTGTGAGAAAAAATCAAATAATAAATTTATGTGAAATGGAATTTAGTAATGTGTTATTTCCTATAACCGAAAAAACGCTACATTCAATCAACAATAAAATTAATGATTTAAGACTTGTTACAAAAACAAAATATGCCATACATCCAACATTAGTTACACCAATTGGTTTAAAAGATAATTCAAATGCTTTATCAATTCAAGCTGTTATTACATTAGATGATTTGTTTTTATAAGTGAAAAAGAAGAAAAGTAAAAATTTGAGAAAAAATTACTAAAATTCACTTTTTAGTCATCTCAAATTAATGTATTGTATATAAAAAATAAAGTTTACAAAAATATTGTAAACAAAGAATGATTTTGATATAATATAGATGTCCCAGTAATGGGAATAAATTTTAAAGGAGAAACAGACCGGGTGATTAATTTCCAGTTCGGAGGAAACGAAGAACTAGAATAGGAGGTACTCATGGAGTATCTAGTTATTCTAGCTGTAATGATATATATCATAGCTATGAATAACCATGATGACGACGATTCTTCAAAAAAGAAGTAGTTGTCATTAAATTTCTGGTTCTGATTTCCTCTCTTAAAATGAGAAAAGAGCAAAGGTAGCACCCTTTGCTCTTTTTGTTTACTATGTAGTAAACTGTGACTTTTCTGGTTCTGTCACTAGTAGTATATGCTATTTTATTTAAAATATCAATAGTTGTTAAAAAATATTTGTTATTTTGTTAATTGAAAAAGTAAATTCCGTTCGTATATAATAATATTGTAACTTTTTATGTTTGTAATGAATATAATGATTCGTTGAATTTTATAAAAAAGATTTGAATTCATTGAAACGGTATACTAATATAGAATTATGTTTAAAAAAATAAGAATAAAGGAGCTTAGTGAATATTATGGCGAATATTAGAAAATTTCATCCTGGAGTGTATATTAAAGAAACACTAGAAGCTATGGAAATGACTGCTAGGGAATTTTCGGCTAGAACAGGAATTTCTGAAAGAACACTATCTGCAATTATAAATGGAAATGAAGATGTTACATTTGATATTGCAGATAAATTGTCTTCATATTTTGATAATTCAGTTAATTACTGGACAAATTTGCAAAATCAATACAATCTTTATACTTATGAAATTGAAAGCGAAAAAGAGCTTTAAATCAATTTAGGATTTTTACTAGATTGGATGTTTATATATTAAAAGAGCAGCTATTATATTGCCCCTATGTTTAACTTATATTTCAATTATTAGAACCTTAGAACTATGCTTTAAGGTCTTTTCATCATAAGATATTCCTAGTAATAATATCTTACCATGATAATTACCTAGTGAATTAAAATAAGACTTTTCTTTTATTTGCGCTATTGCCTCATCTGGTGTTGAATTAATTTTAAGTTCTACTATAAAAGGTATATGGCAATTATCATATGGTATAAATGATAAATCAGATCTTCCTAAAATAGAAGTATCTTCTTTTTTAATATTATAGAATTGTTTAGCACTATAGTAAGATATTTCTACAATAACACCTAATATATCTTCTTTATTTTTATTAAAAGGTCCTGCTAAATCTTTATGATTCTCGTCTAATGTTTTATTTATAAATTCTACATTTCCTTTTAATGTTTCTTCATATAATTTCTTTGAATTACTTATTGGATTATAGATTTCTTTCCAATTAAGCTTTTTAAGTGCACGTTCAAATTCTTTTTTAATTTCATAATTGGGAATATAACAAACTTTTAATTTTTTATCATATGCTAAATAACCTAAATGAATTAATACAGTTAATGCTGAATCAGCTGAATCAACCTTTGTTAAATTATTTTCAAATTCTGTAACATCAATTTCGACCTTATTTCCAAGTAGCATTTTGCATATTATATCTTTTAATTCACCATTATCATAGTTCATATAATTTGTAACAGCTTCAATAGCTGATGTTTGAACCCAATAATCATCGCACTCACCGCGAAGTACAGCCTCAACTACAGATTTAGGATTATATAGTGATACACCATTCAAATTATAGCCATTATACCAAGACTTTATTTCATTAAAATCTCTATGATATTTATTACATAAACCAATTACTTCATCCTCTGTGAATCCTACATAAGATTCAATCGGAAATGAATCTAACATATCATATTCCGTAAACATATTTAAGGTCGATTGAGTTGAATATCTTCTTATTGGAAGTATTCCTGTCATATAAACCAAATCAATACATGCAGATACATCACTTGATTTAAATAAATTTCTTAATAATTCGGTATATTCGTCACATAACTTAGTATTATATTCTTGTTCACGATAAATAACATCCCATTCATCAATTAAAAAGATGAATCTTTCATTTAATTTAGAATTTAATTCATTAAAACATTTCCTTAGTGTATCTTGAGAATCAGTTAATACATCAGGATAAGCTTTTTTTAAATCATCCATTATCTCATTTGATAATTCTTCAACAAATGTATTTTTATCTCTGATATCTGTATATAAGCTTGCCATATCAATCCAAATAACATTATGTTTATTTAAATGCTCTAAATATGAATTATCCCTTGCTATATTTAGTTTATCAAATAAAGATTGAGAATTACAACCTTTAGAATAATAAGCATTAAGCATAGATAGGGCCATTGTTTTTCCAAAACGGCGAGGACGAGTGACACACATAAATTTACTTGATGGCTTACTAATATTACTATTAGTAATTGTAATTAAGTTTGATTTATCTATGAATATAGTATCATTTACATAATTAGAAAAGTCCTCATTTCTATTTAAATATAAAGACATTGTACCACTCCTTTACCTATTAGTATTTTATCACATTAAAACTTCAAATACTATATTTGAAATAAAATAAATACATAAAAAATATTGACTTAAATTAGAACATAAGTAATAAGTTTATTAACTATTGATTGAGCCAAAAGTGTTAATTAAGAATTAAAACAAAGTGACATAATTAGTGATAATAATTATGAATTAGATATGTTATTTGAAAGTGCTATATGAGATATGAATTCGTTTGGGATTAAAAAAATTTTAATTCTAAAGTTTAAAAGCATAATATATCTACTTTTTTGTACCTGTTGCCATAAAATGGCATCTCAACGTTTTTTTCACTATTTTTAATAGTTATTTTAATTTTAGCACCTATATTGGTCAAAAAAATATGATTATTGTCAAATGCTTAATTGAGCATGATATTAAAAAAATATAAAATTTTTGTCAAAAAATAAAAAATATAAACCAAATGCAAAAATATTGTGATATACTTATAGCAAGTAGTAGCAATTATAAGCAAATAGTTGCAAAATAAAACGATGGCGAGGTATTAGGGATGAAGAGATTGAGTTTTTTTGCATTATTTTTAATTTTACTTATTGGATTAAGCTTAACATCATGTAATTTTAATGGTAATAATGATGTTCCTATTAGTGTTAATGAAGATTCCTCTTTAAAGGAATTAAAGAAGAAGTATGAGAGTTTAGTAAATGAAAAAAGTGTTTTGGAAGATAGGCTTCTTAGTTTAACTAGTTCATATTCTTCTTTACAAACAGAAATTACAAAGCTAAAAGCTGATATTAAAAGGATAGATGAGGAGATTGAAAATTCATATTCGATTTTTTCTTATTTAGAAAATTCGGTTCTTGAATCGGCAGTACTTGTATCACACTCTAGTTTTTCAGAATCTAATTTCTGGATTTTTGATTTTAAGGATTATATTGGAGGTGGAATTGGTAGTGGCTTTATTTTTAGACAAACAGGTAACTATTATTATATTTTAACGAATAATCATGTTATTTATCCAGAAGAAGGAAGTACTTTAGAAGAAATATACGTAAATGATTATTACTATAATGAATACAGTGCAACCCTATTAGCTAATGATGCATCATATGATATGGCCATTTTAAGAATTGAGCGTAAAGCAAATGATTTGCCAGTTATGAAATTTGCATCAAATAATCCTGTTAGAAATGATCTTGTTTTTGCAATAGGAAATCCTCATGGTCAAATTAATTCTGTTGGAATAGGTAATGTACTTGGGTATTCAAAGGTCAATTTATCTAAGCCAGATGCTTCATCAAATGTTAAATATGATGTTATTAACCATGATGCATATATGCTTTCAGGAAATAGTGGTGGAATGCTTGTTAATTCGGCTTATGAGGTAGTTGGAATTAATAGCTGGGGAGGTACAACTGATACGTATGAAAATCATAGAGGCTTAGCATCACCGGTACTTAAGATTAAGGAATTTATTAGTCAAAATGAGAGATATTTGAGGTGATGAAAATGAAAAAGAAAATATGTATTTTTATAATAATGGTTGTATTTACTTTTGTAGGTCTTAAAACAATTAATGCATCAACTTTAACAAAAACTGATTATCTTAATAAAATTGAAGAATTAGAAAAAGATATTGATAATTTAAAAAAGAAAATTGATGAAATTAATTTAAAGATTAATAAATTAAATGAGGAATACAATCAATTATCTAGTGTACTTGCTGGTAAAATAACTCAAGAGGATATGTTTGATTGGTTTAATTATTGTGATATTTATAATACACGTGCATGTGTTAGAATCCAGTCTAAATTTTATAAGACATTTTTAGGCATGGAAACATCATCAGCAACTAGAACTGGTAGTGGTGTAATTATAAAGGAAGAGAAAGATAGTGAGTATGTTTTAACCTCTTCATACATAGTAAAAAATGATACGAAGTATGATAAGGTAAAATATACTGTATGGGACGCTTTTAAATATGAATATTCAGCAATTTTATATTGTAGTAATGAATCATATGGCTTAGCAATCTTAAAATTTAGTAAAAAGTATAACGATTTATACGCTGTTTCCCTTGCAAGCAATGATGTAGCTTTAAATGATCCAGTTTGTAATATTTATTCACCAAGTGGTTATGGCTATAATCATATGAATTTTTCAACAATAAGTAATACGAGTCGTAAGGGTGATGATTTTTCATTTCCTTTAATTGTTAATGAAATTGATGTAAAGTCTAATATATATGGTTCAATGACAGTTAATATGAAGGGTCAGCTTGTAGGACTTACATATTATAGTCAAACATCATCTGATTATCAAACTAATTATTCTATTGCTATACCGGTTAGTATAATTAAGGTATTTCTGAGTCAAAATGGAATAGCTTTATAGATAAAATAAATATAAGAAAAGAAAGGATAATGTATAGTGGTACGTAGTAATAATATAAAAAAATATAATAGAATTTCAGGAAAAATATGTGTGCTTTCAGGTGCATCAACAGAAGCAACAAGAATTAAAATGTTTCTTTTACATAATCCAAATCCAGTTAAAATTATGACAAATGATGTAACATCAATTAAGAATATATTTACAAGTCCTAATGTACTTCAAAAAGCTCGTCATATTCCAATTAAATTAATTATTAATGAAGATAGTTATCTTGAAGATAGCATATGGAATTTTTTAAAAGAAAATTATGATATTGAAATAAAAAAAATTAAGAACGTTTGGACAACCTTGTTTATAAAAGATAGTAGTGAACGTATTAATTTAGATTTATATTCGTTTGGTTATGCGACAAGTATTAAATATTTACGTGATGGTAATGGTCATTTTATAAATAGAGGCTTTTGTGTTAAGCTATATTCTAGAACACTTCAAAAAGCATTATTGAAATGGTATGAAGATACGTGGGAAAAAGGTTGTCTTCAACCACTTGATTATATTAATTTTACTTCTGATTCTGATTTTAAATGGACGGATAAAGATGGTGTAGGACAGTGGTTTTCTAATGCCAAAATATCAGTTTCTAGTAAATTAGGTAGTGATAAAATTAATAGAATAATTGACTTTTCTAAAGTACTTTCAAAAGATGAGGATAATTACCCAATTGAAACTCATTCTAAATTATATTTCTTTGATGATAGGATTAGTTATCTTTATACTGATGAGGTAGAAACAAATAATTTAGTTATTGATTTCTATTCTAAGGAATTAATTGATCATATTATGGAGCTTTGTGATCGTATGGGATCTAAAACATATAAGCATAATGCGGAATGTCTAGATTTTTTACTAACAAAAAAGGAAGTTCATAGCAATGAATTGTTTGTGTATGTTAAATTATATCAAGATGATGATAAAAGATTAATGCAAATGAAGGCTCATATGATAGAAACTGATCCTGTTAATGGTGAAAGAAAGTTTAATCTTGCACTTGATGAGGTAAGAAATCCTGATACTAAGGCTTTAAGCAAAATGGATTTGTTTTATATGAAAAAGAATAAAAAAGAAGAAAAGTAAAATTGAATTATGTAGTGTTTATGAAATGCTTTTGTATATAAAAATAAAAGTGATTATTAAAAAATTATAATTGAAGATACATTGGGGTGTACTCATAATAATAAATTTTAAGAAAGGAAAATGTATAATTTTAAGTTCAATTTGATTATACAAGAAAATAAAAATGGAAGAAAAAATTATAAATGAAGGATCAATATGGGATTTGCATATTCACACATGCGCATGTCCGAAAGGAAGCTCAGAGTTTAGTCGCTTAAGTGTACATGATTATATAGATAAACTTATGGAAATTTTTGAAAAATATCCTAAACTAAGATTAATATCATTTACAGATCATAATAAAATTTCTAAAGAGGTATATGATGAATTTAAAGGAAGAAAAAGTAATATAAATTTTGTCGTCGGAATAGAAGTTGATATTAATTTAAATAAAAATGACAAAAATTACAAACATTTGATTTTTTATTTTGATCCTGAGAAATTTAATTTTGATGAACATGCTAAGGCAATTAATGATAAATTGGAAAAAGGAGTGCCAGAGATATCAGAATTTTTAAGCTTTTTGACGCAAAAAATTAGAGTCCCTTTTTTAATAAGTCCACATGCATTTAAGCAGGATAAAAGAGGTATAGTATATGAATGGTCATCTAATGAAATTGTAGAAGAACAAGCACATTTGTACATGGACCAGTTTTTCAATTTTTGGGAGGCTGGTGGATATTCTGAAATAGAAAAAACAATAGCTTTTTTAAACGAATTCTTAAATGGTAAAAAAATATCAGTTATTTCTTTTTCTGATTCTAATAATTTTTCTAAATTACAAGAATATTTGAATAATCCTCCTCAATACTTTAATTCATTACCAACATTTAATGGAATGAGAATGGCTGGTAGTGATGTTAGGAGAATAACAAAGAACTGTTATTGTGTATCAGAAGATGATAGACCTTCATTTATCGGAAAGATAGTTATAAATGGAAAAAATATAGAAGTATCTCCTAAATTAAATACTATAATTGGTAGTAGAGGAAGTGGTAAATCTTTATTTTTAGATAAGATTTATATGTCATTACATAATGAAAATGATAACATCGGTTTTTTTAAAAATAAAGATAGAATGAATTTTATAGCAAGCCAACAAATGGAATTATATGATATGAATAATAATCTTTTAAATACTAATTTTTATGTAGATTATTATGACCAAGGATATATTAGTAAAGTGTTTGAAAATAAGGATTCGTTAATAAATACAGACTATTTTGGAAGTGAAATGTCAAAAATACCGGATTTTAATATTGAGATGGAAAAAGGAAAACTTATAGAAGCGCTTTCTTTTGTTAAATCTAATGCAAATAAATCGACTGAAAATATTGTTTCTTTAATACAAAGAATTCCAATTTTAAATGATAATACAAAAAATTATAAAAATTTTAAAATAATAAAAAGTTCAGTACTTGAATTTATAGAATATGATGATTTTTTGACTAAAACAAGAAGAATTTTTCCGAAAAGTATAATAGATGAAATTGAAATAGATGATCTAATTGAGCAGTTTTTTTATAAAGTCAAAGAAAGGATTCACACAAAAAACATTAAAAAACTTCTAAGTGATTATTTCACATATGAATTAGAAAGTAAGTACAATAATATTATTAATACATTATCGCAAGAAAGGAAGATGAAAAGTCAAACTTTAAAGAGTGTAAAACAATATTTAATAAGTAATACTTCAAAAATATGTGATAGAGTTGCGTTTATTAATAACTTGTTAAAGTTATCGATTGAAACTAAAACTATACAAAATAAAAATACTAGTTCTAAGGGATTTGATAATAATGAATTTATTTTTGAAAAAAAATTAGTAATTGAAAATCCTCTTAGATACGTATTTAGAATTTTTAATCAATATTTTGATTCTAGAAAATGTCAAAAAACTGATAAAACTAATTTTGATAATATAGAATCATTAATTGAAATGTATTGTTTCCATCTTGATGAGGTGATAATGGAATCACGTACCGAGGAAGATCTTGATGATGAATTATTTAATTTAAAAAGCATAGAAATAAAGCAATTAGAAAATATATATTATAAAACAAACAATAAATTTATTGATGTTAAAAAGCAATCACCAGGTACAAAAGCTAATATTTTGATGGAATATATAGTACATAAAGATACTAAAATTCCATTATTGATTGACCAACCAGAGGATAATATTGATAATAAGACAATATATAGTACATTAACAAAATGGTTTGCCGAAATGAAGAGCAAGCGTCAAGTATTTGTTGTTACCCATGATGCAAATTTAGTTGTAAATGGTGATGCTGAAAATGTTATTATATGTGAACAAAACGATAATCTAGAATTCAAATATGATTATGGTGCTTTGGAGACAAATAATAGTTTGTATCAAGTTTCAAACATTCTAGAAGGTGGTACAGATGCAATCGAAAGGAGATTAATAAAATATGGAAAACAATCAAATTAAAATAATATTTAATGAAACTAATATAATTATTTTGGAAAGCGATAGGCCAAATTTCCCAGATATAATAAATGCAGTTGTAAAAGAAAAATATGATATTTCTCAATTGAAAGTTGAGTGTGATAATGATAAATTTGATGCCGAATCATTTGAAATTGCTTTAAAAGAGGTTATATCTAATATTCAAGAAAAAATTCGAATTGAGAATGAATTATTGCAAGAAGCAATTGAAAAAACAAAAAAAGAAAATCAAGTTAATGGTTAATAATTAATATGATAAAGTGATTTTTTGAAGGAATATTATATTTTCAAGTGCTAATATTTTGTGTCTAATTTGACATGATATTAGTTAAAAAATATAATTGATAAATGAATATTTAGCAAAATAAAACCTTGAAAATGATAATAGTTTGGTTCTTTCCAAAGTGAGGTAGATAGGTAGATAGATGTCTACATTAGAATTGAAAGGGCAAAAATGAAAGATGGTAAAAACTATCCAAACTAGGGTAGATAATTTTCCATCTTTTTTTGATAATGAAAACATTAAAATATAAGTAATTATAAATTATGTAATGCTTCTGTTTTATTATATTAAAACAATAAAATGATTTTTTAATTAAATCTAAAGTAACATACCACAATGTTGACAAAATATCTCTAATAGCGTACAATACTTTCATACAAATTAATATTAATTTTTACATATGTGGGAACAATATTAATAATTAAATTATTATAAGTAGGAGTATATATGAGTAAAAGTAAATCTGTAAAAGAAGCATTATCAATTGAGTATAATGTTAATATGTATAAAAGAAAGCCATTGTTTGCTTTTATAAAGAGATTATTTGATATCTTATCAAGCTTAATAGCATTAATTATTCTTTCACCGTTGTTTTTAATTTTAATCATTTTAGTTAAAATTGATTCAAAAGGACCCGCCTTTTATGGACATAAAAGAATTGGTAAAAATGGTAAAGAATTTAAGGTTTGGAAGTTTAGATCAATGCGTCAAGATTCAAGACCAATTGAGGAAATTTTAACTCAAGACCAATTAGAAGAATGGAAACGGGACTTTAAGGTTACAAATGATCCTAGAGTTACAAGAATAGGAAGAATTCTTAGAAAAACATCATTAGATGAGCTTCCACAGCTTTGGAATATTTTTGTTGGTCAAATGAGTGTTATTGGTTGGAGACCAATATTACAAGAAGAATTAGATCGCTATTCAAAAGAAGAACAAGCCCTTTTATTAAAAATTAGACCAGGTCTTACAGGATACTGGGCTAGTCATGGTAGAAGTGATACCTCATATGAGGATAGAATAAAAATGGAGCTTTATTATTCTTATAAAAGAAGCTTATGGCTTGATATTAGAATATTATGGCATACAGTTATAGGTGTATTTAAGCATGAAGGTGCTAAATAAAATTTAATATTAGGGATTAGGAATTAAGTATATGGATTACGACGAGGATTTTAATGTTGAAAGTAAAGAAAATTTAAATCAGTTAATTAATGAAATTAAACATTATAGAAAAAAATTAGTTATATTTGCAGGTGCAGGTGTATCTGCATTGTGTGGGTTACCATTGTGGTGTGATTTTGCATCAATGTTAGTTAATGATTGTTATATAGATCACTATATTGATTATAAAACAAAATGTGAATTTTCGGATGTTGCTCGAAGAGATGCGAAATTGGCAATAACATTGATTAATACTATTTATAAAAATAAAGATGCTGAATCGAAATTTTATGAACATTTTAAAAAACATATGGAATATAATGATACCAATGAAAATGATATAATATCGAGTTTAAGGGGTGTAATAAAAAAGTTACAAGCTAGTATTATTACAACAAATGCAGATGATATTTTAGATTCTTGCGTTTTTAGTGAAAATGATGATGTTTACTATGGGAAAAAATTTTTAGATTTAGATTTTAATAATTTGAATAATCCTTTTGTTATCCACATTCACGGAAGCATAAATGATTGCAATTCATTAGTATTTACTGTTAAACAATATCTTGAAACATATAGCAGATCAAATGAAAAATTTTATGAAAATTTAAATCGATTATTAAATAATTCTGATTATGTTTTATTTTTTATTGGTTCAAGTATGTCTGAAATGGAGCTCTTACAATATTTGCTTGCTAATAATAAAAATGGTAATAGATTTATATTAAATGGCTTTTATAAAAATCAAACGGTTCTTGAAAATATTGAAAAAAAATATTATTTAGATTGTTTTGGAATAAAACAAATATCATATTCGTTGGATGAGAGAGGATATGATGGCATTTTAGATTATTTAAATAAAATTGCAAATGATATAACTAATTATACTAATGTAACACTTGAATTATATAAACGAGTTAAAGATTCTATACAACAAAATAATATCGATGTGATTATTCAAAGGCTAGTATATGCAATAGATAGTTTGTCATTGGAAGTATTTTCAAAGATTTTAGATTTAATTAATGAACAAACAAATAGGTTTGAAATTTATTATAAATTGTTAGAGGAAAAAAGTGAAATTTTTGATTGGAGCCAATTGAAAAACAAATCAAATTGTATTCAAAAAATTGTATTTGCAAGTATATGTGAAAAAAGGTCTCAAAAAGATATTAAAACTTTTGAAAAACCAAATAAAAACATGGAAGATTTTTTGAATAAAATGGATAAAAGCTTTAAAAATTATCTAAAAACGAGGGGTATTGATGAAGAAAGTTGCTTAATTGTTACTTCGTATGTAAAATTAATGAGTTTAAGTTCAAAGCAATATTCGCGTGAAATTACTAAAATATTTGATTTAACCTTAGCAAATGGCTACGATTATGCTCAAAATATATTGTATCAAATTACTTATATAGATTTGTCTGAAAGCTCGTGTTATAAAATTTTAAATTCATTATTACAAAACAAATTAGTTGTTTCAGATAAATTTAGCATATATGATGTTGAATCTTTTGCTAAGGAAAATTTATTTAAGATTTTACGTTATAATTATAAAGGTATTTTTTCGCTTGTAAGAAAATTGATTAATAGTAGAAGTATAGATTATAGGGATATGGGAGCTATTATAGATTATTGTAATTATTCTGAATTTCTCACATATAGTAACTTTTTGATTGAACTTTTAAAAATGATTATTGAAAATTTAGATATATGCGATATAGAAACAATTTATAATGGTATTCCAATGAGAGGAAGTATCAATAAAAAAATAAAATTATATATTATTGATTATTATTTTGAATCCTATAAAAATTGTTTAAATAGAAACTTGATTGATAGCATTAACTCCGTTGCCTCGTTAGGTTGGATTATTAAGCATCATAGAAATGAAATTCTTCAAGATAAAGAATTTAAAGAAAATTTAATTGAATTAATAGAAAATTGTCAGTTTAAAAATGAAACTTCTAAAGATGCTTTAGCTTTAAAATCTATTTTAAAATCCATTTTGGATGATATTGATTACAAGAAGCAAAAAAAATATGGATCAAAATATGAAAATTATGATTTTGAAAATATTGGAAAATTATATTGGACTATTGATAATACTGATGTAGATATCAATGAATATTCTAAAGCGAAATCATTGGATTGTGAAGCTTTTATAAAATATATGAATGATAACTCCAAAAAAATAATGTGGGAAGATGATTTTGTAGCAAAATATTTTAAGACAAAGCAAAATATGATAGATTTGCTAAAAAATCCTGAAGTATTTAAGAGGCTTGAAAATCATAATCTTTATAGTTATATTTTTTCAATGCTATATAGTGATAATAATATAGATAAAAAAATTATAATTGAATTTTTAAATTCCATTTTAGATGTCGTAGATAAAGATAATGCATGGATATGGCTGGATATTATTGAAAAAAATGATTTAGTAGAGCATAGTTGTTTTAACGAAGAAATATTAAACGTTATTTATTGCAAACTGATAGATAATAATTATTTTAATGAAAAAACGCAAATAGATACTTATATAAATTTTATGCTAAACAATAATTTATGTAAATGCTATCAATTATTATGCAAATTTCATATAAAAAATAATGATATTGAATCATTTGTTAGAAATTCATTACTAGATACTAAATCAAATTCTAATAAAATTATACTTATTTTTGCGTTTACATTGTTATATGATGAAATCGGTCTTAGAATTGAAGATTCGAATAATAATGTTATAAATGACATATTAGAAAAAGATGAAAATAAAATATCTTTTCTTAATGCTTATATATTTACTAGTCATTTAGATTTAGAATATATTATAAAATCACTATTAAATGTAAGCCTATTTGATAAATTGGATGATATTTCAAAGCAATTTTATTCGGATTGTATCATTAATCATTATAATTATTTTGATGTTCAGTTTGTTCATCAAATAATTATAAAAGCTAAAGAATTAAATGTTTCAAAAATAATTCAAAATTATGGTGATGATAAACAAGATAATTTTGATTCGCTAGTAAATATTGTTGACTTCATTTTGGAAAATAGGAATATCAATGGTAATGATTTGATTTCAATTTTGGAGTTCTCAAGTTCTTTTTTTACAAAAAAAACAAAAAAATTATGTAAAGAGGCTTGTAATAAAGAATATAGACATATTAATTTTGATAAAATGAAAGAAGTATTTAATATTTTTTTGGATTTAGATGAGGTTTTCTTTATTAAAGACATATTTGTGCCATTTTCAAAAAAATATTTAGGAATAAATTATAACCTTAAAAAGTATAAAGAATGTTTCGATTATGTTGAATCTAAAATAGAAAATCCTGAAAGCAAAGATGAAATGGAAAATCTTAGAATTTACTTTTTTAATAAAGGATATACTGAATTTTGGAATGCTGATGAAAAATTAGAAGATTTTAATCTGATTAAAAAATGATAAATATAGTTCGACTGTCGAATTAGTTGGAGAGAATGGTATTCTTAAAAAAGAACAGTTGTAATAAGATGCAATAGTGACCAGAGATAAATTAGGTATTATTTAAAACTCATTTATAATACACAATTGATTTATTTTAATATCCTATTTTTACAATTTTTTCAATTAATTGTCAAAATGTAAAACATTAATTACATACTTAAATTAAAACTTGGAAATGATACTAAAATTTTCAAGTTTTTTTCTAAATTAAGTCTAAAAATACCTTGTTTTAATTGACAAAATAACATCATAAGTATAAAATACTAACATAAGCTTTAGGCTTATATTACGAGTATTTTATATACTCTTTAGCAGTTAAGATAGTATAAAATAAGGATTGGAGAAACAATTTTATTAATGAACGAAGAAAATGAACGTTCAGTCACACTAGGTGATTTATTAACTGCAGTAAAGAAAAATATATTAATGGTAGCTATTATCACTGTAGTAATTGCTACTATAGGATTTATTTATACTTTCTTTATTGTTAAAGAAAATTATAAATCCTCAACAACAGTTGTTGTTACAGTATCAGAAAGTGGCGATTCTACTAAGGCTGATGATATTAATAATTCTTTTAAATTGATTCAAACCGTTGTAGAACTAACCTCTCAAGATAGTGTTATTCTTCCTGTTGCGAAAAAATATGCAGTATCAGGAAAAGAGACTGAATTTGCATTAGCTTTAAAAAAGAACTTAAATGTATCTTATCAGTCAAGCTCATTTTTAGTAACCATTAGTGTTAATGGTACTGATCCATTAAAAACTCAGGTTTATGCTAATGAGATTACTACAAGCTTAATAAATGTATGTAATACTGATAAAAGCTTACAAAAGCTTTTATTTGACTCAGTTTCGGTTATGACAGAAGCGAGTCTTGGTATTTACGATTCTCCGAATAAGCTTCTTTATTTATCAGCTTTCATAGCTTTAGGAATAGCATTAGGAATTGGATGTGCATTTATTAAGGAGTTTATGTCTAATCGCTTTAAAACTAAAGATGAAGTTAAGATATCACTTTCTTGTGATATCATTGGTACACTTTATGACTTAAATAAATTAAGTGATACCAAATCACTTGTAAATTTAAGTGAAAGAACTTCAAGGATAATGGCATACAATCGATTATTTTCTAATCTAAAGTATCTAAGCTTTAGTTCTTATGCTAAAACGATTATGGTTACATCAACAGGAGAAGATGAGCTTAAAACAACTACCGTTGCCAATTTAGGTTGTGTCATGGCAATGAATAAAAAGAAAGTCTTAATCATAGACATGGACTTTAGAAGACCTGAGGTATATAAGTTATTTGGACTTAGTATCAAGGGTGGAATTACTGATTACCTTGATGGTAATAATTCCTACAAAGAAATTATTAAACATACTAAAATGAATGTTGATGTAATGACTGTAGGACAAACATTACTAAATCCAGGTGTTGTAATTGAATCTGAAGGTATGAAGGATTTACTTCAAGAAGCTAAATTAAACTATGATTATATTTTAATTGACACACCACCTCTTCTAGCAGCATCTGATGCGCAAGCTATTGCTAAAATGACTGATGGAGTCATTTATAATGTAAGAATTAATAAATATAAAAGAAATATGGTTTATGATTCTTATTCATTACTAAAAAAAGCAGGAGCTAATATTTTAGGTGTAAATGTTACATTTATTCCTCTTAGTAAGAATAGTTATAATTATTATTATAGTGATAATAATGACAATGTGTGATATTCATACCCATATAATTCCTTTAGTTGATGATGGTTCATCTTCAATTGAAGAATCAATTGAATTAATTAAAATGGAAATTAAAAATGGGGTTACTAAGATTGTATGTACGCCGCATCAGCGTTATGATTTTTTTAACAAAGAAGAGATAATTAATATATTTTTTAAGTTAAAAGAGAAAGTATCAAGCTTACAAGTTGATTTATATCTTGGAGCTGAAGTGTTATATTATGATAACATAATTAATGATTTAAAAGATAATAAAATTCTTACAATGAATAATTCAAATTATTTCTTGTTGGAATTTCCAACAACCTTAGAATTTGATATTCCAAGTATTGTATATGAAATTATTACATCAGGTTATATACCTATAATTGCTCATATTGAAAGATATGACTATTTAAAAGTTGAAGATTATGTTATAATAAGAGAGTATGGTGGATTAATTTCTATCAATTCATCAAGTATAAGAGGTCTTTTTACCTCGAAAAAGTGTAAGTATTTGTTAAAAAAGGGAATGTGTGATTTTGTCTGTTCTGACTGTCACGATTCGAAATGCCGTTTAGTGAGTTTTAAAGGGGCTAAACGGTTTATAAAGTATCATTTAAAATGTAGAAAGTATTATGATAAATTATTTAATCATATACCGGTCTTTTTAAATGATTAGGGATAAATTTATTGAGCTATGGTGATTTTATGGGCGATAGTAGTTTGAATCCAAACGAAGTGATTAAAGTTAATAATAACATCATCTACTTATTTTTTAAAAGATTTTTTGATATTACCCTATCAGGAATAGGATTGATATTAATTGGATGGGTAATTATTATTCTAATGATAATTAAATGGTTAGAAGACTTAGGCGGTAAATCTTACAAATTAATTATTACAGAAGATGAAAAGGGGAAATATCTTTCTAAAAACGGAAAAAGGTATAATTGTACATGTAAAAAAAATCCTAATGGTATAAAGGATAAAACAATACGTGGATCGTTATATACAAGCTTAAGAGTTGGTAAGAATGGTAAAAACTTTAAATTCCATAAGATTAGATCGATGTGTCCTGGTGCTGAGGCTATGAAAGCCCAATTATTAGCTTATGGAATAAATGAAGCAGATGAGCCAGCATTTAAACTAAAGGAAGATCCTAGAATTACTAAATTTGGTAAATTCTTAAGAAAAACTTCTTTAGATGAACTACCTCAACTTTGGGATATTTTTATTGGTAAAATGAGTATTGTAGGACCTCGTTCACCAATACCTAGTGAAGTTGATAAGTATACTGAATATCAAAAACACCGTTTAGATATAAAGGGTGGACTTTTGTGCCTATGGCAAATTCAAAAGAATAGAAATGAAATTTCTTTTGACGATTGGGTTAATCTTGATATTGAGTATGCTAAAAAGAGAAGCTTATGGCTTGATTTTAAAATTATTGTGAGAGGTGCATGGATGGTTTTGTTTGATCATTCTGGTGAATAAAAATGAAAACGATTGATATTTTGTGTCCACTTTACAATGCATCAAAAGATTTTGAAACATTGCTGAAAGGAATTAATCAGCAAGAAAATATAATTATCAAGAATATTATTTTTCCGGTTACTGAATCAACTGATAATACTTTTGAATTAGCCCAAAAAGTTCCTAATGCTATAGTTCATAAAATAAAAAAAACTTATTTTTCACATTCATTAACTAGAGAAGAAGAAATACAGTATGCTACAAGTGACGTTGTGATTTTTATGACTCAGGATGTGTACTTGAGCGATAAATATGCCCTTGAAAAATTAGCTGATTGCATAGATGGAAAAGTTATTCATGCTTTTTCAAGACAATTAACTAAATCGAAAGGTATTGAAAAATATACTAGAGAAAAGAATTATCCGGAAAAATCATATATAATGAGTAAAAAAGATATAGAAAAAGAGCAAATAAAGGCTTTTTATTCATCAGATGCTTGTGCTGCATATGATAGAAAGAAATTTTTGGAACTAGGTGGTTTTGATGGAAAAATTTTTAAGGTTTCGGAAGATATGTATTTTTGTAGAAAGGCATTGTTAGCTGGATACTCAATAATGTATTGTGCTGATAGCGTTGTAACTCATTCACACAAATTAACTTTAAAACAGTTATATAAAAGGTATTATGATATAGGTGTATTTTTTGCACAAAATCCAGAGTTTAAAAAATACAAATCAATTGATTCAGGCCTTAAATTGGCTATGTACATATTAAAACAATCAATAAAGCATTTTGATATACCAGTATTAATTAGGTGGTTTCCAGATATGTTAACTAGGTATCTTGGAAAAAAACGAGGTGAAAAAATAAATGAAAGGTATAATATTAGCAGGAGGTAGTGGAACTCGTTTATATCCACTTACTATGGTAACTAGTAAACAATTGTTGCCAATTTATGATAAACCAATGATATATTATCCATTATCAACATTAATGCTTGCTGGTATTAGAGATATTTTAATTATTTCAACTCCAGAAGATACACCTAGATTTGAACATTTATTAGGAGATGGTTCAAGATTTGGATTGAATTTATCTTATAAAGTTCAACCATCACCTGATGGACTTGCTCAAGCATTTATTTTAGGTGAAGAATTTATTGGTAATGATGATGTTTGTATGGTTCTTGGTGATAATGTATTTTATGGGAATGGTTTAAAAAAGGCATTATATAATTCAGTTTTAAATGCTAACAATGGTAGAGCTACTGTTTTTGGCTATTATGTACCTGATCCAGAACGTTTTGGTGTTGTAGAATTTGATTCTAAAGGTCAAGCTATTTCAATTGAAGAAAAGCCTACAAATCCTAAATCAAACTATGCAGTTGTAGGATTATATTTCTATCCTAAAGGTGTTTCTAAGATGGCAAAAGAAGTTAAACCATCTTCTAGAGGTGAACTTGAAATTACAACATTGAATCAAATGTATTTAGAAAATAACAACTTAGATGTTATTACTTTTGGTAGAGGCTTTACATGGCTTGATACAGGAACTCATGAATCATTAGCTGATGCTACAGCATTTGTTAAAATGATTGAGGAACGTCAAGGTTTAATGGTTTCATGTATTGAAGAAATCGCTTATAATAATGGTTGGATTTCAAAAGAAAAGCTTTTAGAAATAGCTGAACCAATGGAGAAAAATCAATATGGGAAACATTTAATTAATGTTGCCAATGGAAAGATTAGATATTAGATATGAATGTAAAAAATGTTATAATGATTTCGGATTATACATATGTAGAAGGTGGTGCAGCAAAGGTAGCAATCGATACAGCAAATTTGTTGGCACAAAAAGTAAATTGTATTTTTATATCACCTTCATATAAAAATAAAAGTATTTTATCTGAAAAAGTATTATTATATACGTCTGAACAGGGAGATTGCATCTCGAATTCTAATAAAATAAAGGGATTAAAAAACGGAATAAGAAATAAAAAATTTGCTAATCTTGTAAAAAAAGTATTGGATATGTATAATCCTGAAAATACAATTGTAAATATTCATGGTTGGACAAAGGCGTGCTCTGCATATTTTATGAAATATGTTAAACAAAAAAAATTTGTGACTTATGTTACAAGCCACGATTATTTTTTGATATGCGCAAATGGAGGCTTATATAACTATAAAAAGCAAAAAAGCTGTAATCTTAATCCGGGTAGTTTCAAATGTAAAATATGCAATTGTGATTCCAGAAGTTATTTTTTTAAAATATATAGAAATCTTAGAATAAAAAGTTATAAAAAATATTTTTCAAACTATGTTAAAGTTATATGTGTATCCGAATTTCAAAAAGAAATTTTGGTAAAAAAAATTAAAAATGAAATAGTTGTTTTACATAATCCATTAAAAATTTTAGTTGGATTAGAAAAAGTAGAAAAAAAATATGATTATGTATTTATTGGTAGAACTTCCAAAGAAAAAGGATTTGATTTGTTTGAGAAGCTTTCTCATGATTTTCCAGAAAAAACATTTCTTTTAGTTGGAACGACTAATGAGAAAAAAAATCAAGATAATATGCAAATAACTGGTTGGGTAGATGAATATTCTGTAGAAAAATATCTTAAACAATCACGTTGTATGATATTTCCGTCAAGATGGCCAGAAACATATGGGTTAAATGTAAAAAAAGCTCTTAGGTATAATGTTCAGTGCATTGTATCATCGAACACATATGCGTCTACAATCAATGATAAAAGAGTATTTATTTTTAAGCAAGGTGATTACGAAAGTCTTAAGGAAATAGTTGAAAATGTTAAACTTGATTGTCCTCGAGAAATTAAGTTTGAAGAAAAAAAAGATTATATTAGTGATTTGTTGCAAATATTTGAAATGAGATGAAATGTATGAAAATTCTTGTAACTGGTGTTAATGGTCAACTTGGTTACGATTGTGTAAGGGAATTAAATGAACGTGGTTATACGAATGTAAAAGGTATAGATATTCAAGATTTAGATATTACAAATAAAGATGCTGTATATAAATATATTCTTGAATATAAACCTGATGTTGTAATGCATAATGCTGCTTGGACAGCGGTAGATAAAGCAGAACAAATGCCTGAAAAAGTATATGAAGTAAATGCTCTAGGTCCAAAATATATTGCTGAAGTATGTAAAGAAGTTGGAGCTAAAATGGTTTATATTTCAACAGATTATGTTTTTGATGGTAAAGGTACAATACCTTTTGAAACTACTGATCCTAAAAAAGGATTATCTATATATGGAAAAACAAAATCTCAAGGTGAAGATTTTGTAACATCAATATTAGATAAATATTTTATAGTACGTATATCATGGGTATTTGGAAAAAATGGTAATAACTTTGTTAAAACAATGCTGAAACTTGCAAATATGGGAAAAACTGAATTGAATGTTGTTTGTGACCAAGTAGGTTCAGTTACTTATACTTATGATTTATCTAAACTTTTATGTGATATGATTGAAACTGAAAAGTATGGTATTTATCATGCAACAAATGAAGGATTTATTTCATGGGCTGAGTTTGCAGAAGAAATCTTCAAACTTTCAAATAAAAGTGTTAAAATAAATTACGTAACAACAGAAGAGTATAAAAAATTAGTTCCAGCTCAAGCTGATAGACCATTAAATTCAAGAATGAGTAAAAAATCTTTAGATGAAGCAGGATTTGTAAGACTTCCAGATTGGAAGGATGCGCTTGAGAGATACTTAAAGGAGATAATTTAATATGTCTAAATTTTTAATTACCGGTGGAGCCGGATTTATAGGTGGAAATTTTTGTCATTATATGGTTAATACATATCCTGAAGACCAATTTGTATGTATAGATGCTTTAACATATGCAGGTAATCTAGAAACATTAGAACCAATTATGAATAAACCTAATTTTAAGTTTGTTCACGAAAATATTTGTAATAGAGATGCTGTATTTAAATTATTTGAAGAAGAAAAATTTGATTATGTAGTAAATTTTGCCGCAGAATCTCATGTAGATAGATCAATTGAAAATCCAGGTATTTTCCTACAAACAAATATTATTGGTACTCAAACATTAATGGATGCATGTAGAAAATATGGAATTAAAAGATATCATCAAGTATCAACTGATGAGGTATATGGAGATTTACCTTTAGATAGACCAGATTTATTCTTTACTGAAAATACTCCAATTCATACATCATCACCATATAGTGCTTCTAAAGCTTCTGCTGATTTGCTTGTACAAGCATATCATAGAACATTTGGACTTCCTATAACTATTTCAAGATGTTCAAATAATTATGGACCATATCATTTTCCTGAAAAATTAATTCCTTTAATTATTAAAAAAGCTTTAGCAGATGAACCGCTTCCTATTTATGGAAATGGAGCAAATGTTCGTGATTGGTTACATGTTTATGATCATTGTACAGCTATAGACTTAATTGTAAGAAAAGGCCGTGATGGTGAAGTATATAATGTTGGTGGACATAATGAAAGAACTAACCTTGAGGTTGTTAAGGTTATTCTTAAAGAATTAGGCAAACCTGAATCTTTAATTACTTATGTTAAAGATAGAGCTGGACATGATTTAAGATATGCAATGGATCCAACTAAATTAATGACTGAACTTGGATGGAAGCCTAAATATACATTTGAAACGGGTATAGGACCAACTATAAAATGGAATCTTGAGCATCAAGATTGGATTAATCATATTCTTTCTGGTGAATATATGAGATTTATGGAAGAAAATTATAAAAAGAGATGATATTTAAACAAATTAGGTAGAGAAGGAGGAGTTGTATATGATTATATTTGTGTTTATAATCATGACATTATTTTGGTTTATTTATTCAATTAAACATAGAAATCTTTTACATCCCCTTACTTTTATTTATCTGGGGTTTTATATACCATTGTTATTTTATAATTTTAATTGGTCTAAACTGATTGATACAACTAAAAGTACAAAATTTGATTTCATTATTATTTCATTTACTTTTTTGACTATTTGTTTTTGTTTGATGACTAATAAAAATGTAAAAAAAGTTAATAATTGTGAAAGAATTGTTGCAACTAAAGTTGGAAAATATATGACTAAATGGCTGACAATTATATGGATTTTTTTATACCTTATTGAGAATTATATGGGTAGTGGATCTTTTTTCCCCGCTTTAGCTAAAATAGATGCACATAAAATTAGTGTTCCGATTATATCTTATTTTACTAATTCATCTTTTATTGTAACATCATTAAATTTATTGATGTATAAAGCTACAAAAAAGAAAAAGAATTTGCTTTATATTGCTATTTGCTTAATAATTCCTGTTATGACTAGAAGTTCACGTATGGCAACATTTATATCAGTGATTCAATTGATAACATTATTTTTTATTTGCTTTAAATTGAATAAAAATTCTTTTAGTTGGAAAAAAAGTAAATATAAATATATTTTGGTGGCTATTATTTTAATTGCTTTTATTGTGTATATGGGGAAATTAACGAATACAAGAATGAACCATTATGGTAAATATGATTTAGATTATGGTGAAACAATTCAATATACAGGTCCAGGTTTTTTTGGAATTATGGAAGTTTATTATGGATATTTTCCAATGTCATTTAATAATTTAAAAATAAACTTATTATATAATAAAACTGTAAAGCATAATTATATAGGATTATATTCATATACATCTTTTTGGTATGGATTACTTCAACTTGATAATATTTTTGGAATTAATTCTGGAGCATACCTAGATGGAAGATTAGTTTCTAGTGGTGCTGCAACAGTTGCAACTGGATTTTGGGAATTTTGGTATGATTATGGCTTTTTAGCATTTATTCCTATGATTGTGGCATTTGCAATTACTAGATTTATTTTGACAAATGCTTCAAAAGAAAAAAATAAAATGACTTATCGTGTTTTATATGCTTGGTTTATACCATTTTGGTTTTTTACTTCTTTTCAAAATGTTTTATTTCAATCTGTTAATATAGTTGTATTTATTATATTATATAATTTAATAAAAAAATCATTCATAATAGTAAAATATGATGAATTTGGTAATGAAAGAGGGATAAAATGAATAACAATGGCAATTATAAACTGATAACTTGTACAGGTTATTATAATACTGGTTCAAGTGCAATTGGAGATTTATTAAGAGAATATGATGATGTTCAAGATTTTGGTGATTATGAAGTAAGATTTGCACATGAACCAGATGGTTTAGCCGATCTTGAATATAATATCGTTGAAAATAATCATAGACATAATACAAGTAATGCCATCAAACGTTTTTTAAAATATTGTAAATATCAAAATGGAAATTTTATCTCCAAAAGATATCGTAACGTTTTTGGGGATGATTTTTATAAAATTTGTGAAGAATATGTAAATGATTTAATTGTATTAAAAACAAAAAGTTGGTGGCAATTTGATCAAATATATCGAGGAAAGTTATTTTATTTTATTGATGTATTATATTCTAGAATATATAAAATTATTCATTTTTGGAAAAATAAATCTGATATTAGGGCTACTTTATTTTTAAACAATGAAAAAGCATATTTTTCTTACCTTGATGAGGAAGAATTTTTAAAAAGAACAAAAAAATTTACAAATAAATTAATGTTAAGAACATGGGATTGTAAGAGTAAATATTTAGTATTAGATCAGTTGATACCACCAACAAATATTAAAAGATATGAAAGATATTTTGATAATCTAACTACTTTTATTGTTGATAGAGATCCTAGAGATATATATTTACTTGAAGTTTTAAATCCATATGGTGTAGTTCCTACAAAAGTAGAAGAATTTTGTATTTGGTTTAAAATTATAAGAGAACATAGAAAGAAAGAAAATGTTAATTCTAATTCATCAATAATGATTTATTTTGAAGATTTGGTCTATCATTATGAATCTACAGCGAGAAAAATTTGTAAATTTATTGGAATAAATTATGAAATAAATCATCAAAGATTTAAATATTTTAATCCTCAAAAATCTATAATGAATACTCGTATTTGGTGCCAATATCCTAAATATGAAAAAGAAATTAAATATATAGAAGATAATTTGAAGGAATACTTATATGATTACACTTTCTTAAAGGAGAAAAAATAATGAAAACGGGCATTGTAATTTTAAATTATAATTCAATATTTTTAACTAGACCATTGGTAGAAAAATGTATATCTTTTTCTTCTTTAGATTATATTGTTGTTGTTGATAATAATTCTGAAGATGACTGCAATACCTTAAAGTTATTATCTTCAAAAGTTATAGTTATAAATAGGAAGAGAAATGAAGGTTATGCTGTAGGAAATAATGATGGATTTAGGTACTTAAAAGAAAAATGTGGGTGTGATATTGCTTTTTTGGCAAATCCTGATGTTTTATTTTCTGAAAAAGAGATAATTGATATAAGAGACTTTATTATAAACAATCCAGAATACTGCATAGTATCTTCAAAGCGTGAAGATAATTCTTATGGGAAAAATCCGTTGCAATTTTGGAAACAACCTAATTATTTTGAATGTTTATTAGAAGCTTCATATCTTTTTAGACGATATAATTATCGTAGAAGAAGATTAAAGTCGAATTCTATTATAAATGTGGCATCTCCTTATATTGATGTTGATGTTGTACCAGGTGCTTTTTTTGGTTGTGATTTAAATAAAATGAAACAAATTAATTATTTAGATGAATTTACTTTTTTATGGTTTGAAGAGAATTGTGTATCTGCCAAATGTGACAAAGCTGGATATAAAAGAGCTTTATTGTTAGGTGAACATTTATATTCTCATAATCACATTTCTAAAGGTAGGGGAAATCGATTGTTTTCAAAATATAACAAATCAAAAGAATATTATGCAATAACATATTTACATCTTGGATTCTTTAGAATGAATTTATTGAGAATTGCAGATTTTTTTAGTAATTTTGAGCAAAAATGTCTTAATATTCTGGGAACTGTTTTAAAACACCGGTAGTAAACAATAGGATAAATATTTTGTAAGTGTTATAAATTGTTAAGTCTACAATGTTCAAGTGTGGCATATAAAAGTGATATAGTTATTAATATATTTTTTTGCTAAGTGTACATTTCATTAATAAAATCCTTATACACTTAATTTATAAAATAAAGTTTATTTATATTAAATATAAGTATATTAGATTCTTACAATACTTTACCTAACAATTTGAAAAATCAAAAAAATACAAAATCCCGATTTAACAAATTAGGATTTTAATTTTGTCATAAGTTTCGTTAAGACTTATGGCATTTTTCATTATAACATATTAACATTAATCATATATTTTATAAGTTTATAGTTTTGTAAATTAATTGAAAAAAGTATTTTTGTGACAAAATATTTTTTGCTTGTTTGATATTGTTAGTTGAGAAAATGCTAATGTTATTATGTGCTAATCTCCGTATATGTTAGTCTGGCCATTGGTGTTAATTATTTCGATTTGCTTAATTGCATTTCCGTAAAAAACTTTATCTTCGTATGATATACATTCAAAATCAATATCTTTGTACAAAGATACAATATAAAAAAAGTAATCATAAATTTTATTTAGTTTAAGATTGATAGTCCCCTTTAGTTGATAAATATTAATATTTTCAAATTCGCAATGTTCTACTGTAAGAAAAGCTATATACGATATTTTTTTATAATTTATTATTTTACTATTTTTTATTGTATCATATAAATATTGACCAGAATAAGTAAAAAATTGTATTTTAGAATTAAAAACTAGACTATTTGCTCTTTCAAATTTTACATTTAAATTTTGAATAGATGTATTTTTGATTTCGTAATATCCATAGTTGCAATCTATATTAATATTGTTTGGATTAATATTGCATATATTAATCCATAAGGAAACTCCATAAATGTTAATGTCTTTATATTGATCAGGATTAACATATAAATAAATTTTTGCATTTTTTTTGTTGGATTCTAATTTTAGGTTTTGATTGCAGACTTTTGTGTAAAAAAAATTATTACTTTGTATGGTGTTTTTTATGCTTTCATTATTACAACTAATGTATAATGTGCATTCTTTTGCAGTAATTGTGATTGATGTTAACTGTTCTATTAAAGAATAATTAGTATATGCATTCATATTTTCTTCGTTTCCACAAGATGAAAAAGTTAAGAAAAAAAGAATAAAAAAGATAAAAAATAGCCGCTTCATATAAAATATGGAATCTCCTTCTATATAGTATTTTGATGTTTAGTAATATCATAGCATAAATAATTATAGAAGTCACTATTTAGCAAATTATATTTTTATGTTTCATTTTTTTCGTTTTATGCAAGAATTTAAGAATTGATTATTCCCAATTTTTTGAGCCAGTATTTTGCTTAAAGTTAGCAATCAATATTTCTTATTTGAGCCAGTGCTAATTATGCACTGGCCCTTCTATTATGCGAAGCTAAATATTGTATACAACTAAGATTTATATTTATTAGAATCAATGATTTCTCTCATATTTGTTTTACCTGATTCAATGGTAATTGAATTATGTACAATTCTATCAATAATTGAATCAGCATGAGCTCCACCACCTAGCCTTGAATGCCAATCCTTAACTGGATATTGTCCGACAAAAATTGTTGATACGTGATTATATCTTAATTCAAATAATTCATATAAAATTTAATATCATCTTCTGAAAGATTAAAGATTAACCATTCATCAATAACAAGTAAATTAAAATTAGCAAGCTTATGTAAATATTTATTTTCTTTATGAAGAGTTTTTTCTTCATCTCTTTTTTGTAGTAATTCAGGTAAACGAATTGTATAAGTTTTAATATCATTTTTGCAAGCTTCTTTAGCTAATGCACATAATAAAGTTTTACCTGATCCAGTAAAACCTTGAATAATAATATTTGTGACACTATCAATAAATCTCATTGTACCAAGTTGTTTAATAAAACCTTCATCAAATGATATAGATTTAAAATCAATATTGACTATTGAAGCTTTAGGATATCTAAGTTTAGCAGCTTTTATTCTACGTTGAATTTTCTCGTTATGTCTTTGTTGGTAAACATTATCTATGATAGCATTAAATCTATCATCAAAAGACATTGGTAAATACATTGATGAATTAGCTTCTTGAGCTTCAATTGTAGTAATAATCATGCATAAGCATAGCATTTAATTTTCTTTTTGTTTCAGTAGAACTTTAACTGTATTTAACACTTCAGCAACAGAATTTCTTGATATTGATAATGCAATAGCAATATCTCTTCCAGACATACCTGCATTATCAAGTTTAATAATTTTTTTAACACTTAATTTTTTGAACATAATAAAAACCTCCTTCTACGGAATATTGAGAATGTGTTATCTCTCAATTAAATTTTAATTGAATGTGACTCAAATAACAAATATTAGTGGCTCACTTCATAAATATTTATACATTTTTCAATGGTTCAAAAAGAAAATATTGATGGCTCTAAAACGTCGGAATATTCATTATACTATTATTAGGTTCTTTTTGCATTATATGAATAAACTTAATCGGCAAAATTTATGCCGATTTTTTTATATTAACACGTTCAAATTAAAGAAACACAATTTTTTTATTAAAAACAATATTATATATAAGAAAATTAATCATAATATCTTTTAATTATATAAATATTATGTTATAATGTTCATAAAATACACGAAAAGAGGTTAAAAAATGAACGACGATGAATTTTTAGTTTTTCTTGAAATGAAAAAAAGACAATATTCTCAGAGGCAACTATCAAATTTAACGGGATTTTCACTTGGTAAAATTAATAGGATAGTTAATTTAATAAAAAAAAAAGATGAAGCTGATGTTACTGTAAATAAAGCAATTATATTATGTGCTGGTTATGGATTAAGAATGGCTCCTGCAAACGTGGTACCAAAGGCATTAATTCAAGTTAAAGGTGAGATTTTAGTAGAACGATTGATTAAACAGCTACATGAAAGAGCGATTAATGAAATATATATTGTTGTTGGATTTATGAAAGAAAAGTTTGAATATTTAATTGACAAATATAATGTGAAGTTGCTTTGTAATAATGAATATTATAATGATAATAACTCGAAAAGTCTTTATATGGCATCTAAATATTTAGAAAATGCCTATATTATTCCAGGAGATTTATATTTTAATGATAATCCTTTTTCAAAGTATGAGAATTATTCTTGGTATATGTTATCAAATTATATAAAGGATAATGGATATTATGATGTGGATGACAAAGGTTTTCTACAAAAAGGAATAAATAAATTTCATAATGTAATTGGCGTGGCATATATTTCAAAAAAAGATTCCACTAATTTGATGAAAAATTTAGAAACGATAAAAAAAATAGATAGATCGTTTTGGGATGAAGCTTTATTTATTAATGAATTTAAAATTAGAACAAAGATAGTAGATAAGTCTAGTGTTTTTGAGATTAACACATATGAAAATTTAAGAGAGATAGATGAAAATTCACAAAATTTAATAAATGAACATATAGAAATAATCAAACAATGCTTTAAATGTGATTTGAAAGATATAAAAAAAATCGAAACATTAAAAAAAGGTATGACCAATAGATCGTTTTGTTTTGAATACGAAAAAGAAAAATATATAGTTAGAATTCCTGGTGAAGGAACAGAATGTTTAATAAATAGACAAGAAGAATATGAGGTTTATACAAAAGTTAATGCTCTAAAAATATGTGATGAATTAGTATATTTTAATCCTGAAAATGGTGTAAAAATTACAAAATATATAAAACATACTAGAAATTGTGATTTTAATAAGTGGAATGATGTTTCGTTATGTATGAAATACTTAAAAAAATTTCACGAAAAAAAGATAAAAGTAAATCACGAGTTTAATTTATTTGAACAATTAGATTATTATGAAAAATTATTTGGTTGTGTATCATTGTATGCGGATTATAAAGATGTTAAAATAAATGTTTTAAGATTGAAATCGTTTATAGAAAATTTCCAAGTGACAAAATATTTAACTCATATAGATGCTGTTCCTGATAATTTTCTTATTGATACTAATAATAGGGTATATCTTATTGATTGGGAATATGCTGGAAATCAAGATGTACATGTTGATATTGCTATGTTTGCTATATATTCTGGATATGACAAAAATGAAATTGATAAACTCATTAATATTTATTTTGAAAATAGTTGCGCTGATGATATTAGATATAAAATTTATGCATATATTTCGATTTGTGGATTGTTATGGAGTAATTGGTGTGAATATAAACATAAATTAGGTGTTGAATTTGGGGAATATTCCTTGTTGCAATATAGGTATGCAAAAGAATATTCAAAAATGGTTTTAGATTACTTGGAGGGTAAAAATGTATAAAGTTGAACGTGCAATAATAATGGCAGCTGGTTTTGGTTCAAGGATGGTTCCTGTCACTTTGAGTACACCAAAACCACTTGTTAAAGTTAATGGTGTGAGAATTATAGATACAATTATAGAAGCATTATATAAGAATTCAATTAATGAAATATATATTGTTGTTGGTTATTTAAAAGAAAAATTTAATGATTTGCTTAAAGAATATCCGAATATAACATTAATTGAAAATTTATATTATGATAAATGTAATAATATTTCCTCACTTTATTGTGCAAGAGAATATATAAAAAACGCAATAATTATTGATGGCGATCAAATAATAAAGAATTATCAAATTTTAACTCCTTATTTTGAGAAGTCAGGATATTTAAGTTCATATACTAAAGAACATACAAATGAATGGTTACAAACTGTTGATGATAATAATTATGTTCTAAGCTGTAGTAGAAATGGTGGAGAAAATGGTTGGCGATTATATGGTATTTCAAAATGGAATGAAGAAGATGCTATGAAATTGAAAAAATGTATAGAATATGAATTTGAAATTAAGAAAAATAGAGATGTATATTGGGATGATGTTGCAATGTTTTTTCATAAAGAAGAATTTAAACTTAAGATATATCCAATAAAAGATAATGATATAATTGAGATTGATAGTTATGATGAACTAAAAGAAATAGATTCATCTTATAAATGAATTATAGCACAGGAGAATTATTATAATGAAAAAGATATTATTAAAAATGAAAAATAGTAAAATTGATTGGATTATTACATTTGTTCCAATTATAGCTATTGTAGTATTATGTTTATTATTTACAATTTTACCAAATAAGTCTAATGTAATATTAGGTAAGATTAGATTCTTTTTTGGAGATACATTAGGAATATATTACATTCTTATTGGCGTTGGAGTGTTGATTGTTTCTTTAATTATTGCATTTTCTAAATATGGGAAAATTGTTTTAGGGTCACCAAATGAAAAGCCTAAATATTCTTTTTTTACATGGGGATGTATGATGTTTACGTGTGGACTTGCGGCTGACATTTTATTTTATTCATTTTCAGAATGGGTAATGTATGCATCTGATCCACATATAGGTGAACTTGGAACAATTCAGGAATGGGCTGGTGTTTTTCCTTTATTCCATTGGAGTTTTATTCCATGGGCATTTTATCTTGTTTTAGCAGTAGCTTTTGGTTTTATGTTGCATGTTAGGAAAAGAAATAAACAAAAATACAGTGAAGCTTGTCGTCCTGTTTTAAGAAAACACACAAATGGATGGTTAGGAAGAATTGTTGATTTATTAGCCGTATTTGCATTGTTAGCTGGAACTGCTACAACTTTCACAATTGCGACGCCTTTAATGGCTTCTATTATTGAAAAAATATTTCATTTAACAATTAATCGGAAAATTATAACAATAATTATATTATTGGTTACTTTTTTGGTTTATACATATTCTTTACTTCATGGTTTTAAAGGAATTAGTATTTTGGCCAAATTATGCATAATCTTGTTTTTTGGTTTGCTCGCTTTTGTTTTTTTGTTTAGTGGCAAAGCTCAATATATATTAGAAACTGGAATAACCTCAATTGGCAGAATGATTCAAAATTTTATTGGTTTATCATTAGAAACAGATCCATCTAGAACATCAAGCTTCCCACAAAATTGGACTATTTATTATTGGGCATATTGGATGGTATGGTGTGTTGCAGCACCATTCTTTATAGGAAATATATCTCGCGGAAGAACAATAAAGCAAACTATCTTGGGAGGATATTTATTTGGCGTTGGATCAACACTGGTTAGTTTTATTATATTAGGAAACTATTCTATGAATTTACAAATAACAGGAGCATTGGATCTTGTTTCACAGTATAAGGAGACAGGAGATATTTATAGTATAATTATAACAATTATAGATTCTTTGCCTTGTAGTTATTTTGTAATGATTTTAGTTTTGGTAACAATGATGTTTTTTTATGCCACATCATTTGATTCAATAGCATATACTGCGTCATGTTATTGTTATAAGCAATTAAATGATGGTGAACAGCCTCATAAGATAATGCAGTTTGTTTGGTGTGTTTTATTAATAGCATTTCCAATTGCATTGGTTTTTTCAGAGAGTTCTATGAGTAATTTGCAATCATTAAGTATTATTTGTGCATTTCCAATTGGTATTGTTATTATACTTATAATTATAAGCTTTTTTGTTGATGCAAAAAAATATATTTATGAACTTCAAGATTTGAGAATTAAAGATAATAAAAAAGCTAATTGCAATTAAAAAAAGTTTACGTCAGATGTACCACTTCTTATTTAGCATATCTTAGCATATTTTTATGCTTAGTACCTTTAAGATTGATTTTAGTATATTGGGAATCAACTTCAATTAATCCATTCAATTTGACATTTGAAATATTTTCTTTAATTGCTCTATATAATTTATGACGCATATTAAAATATGTAGTTTTAGATTTGACAATTGCAATTTTTTTCTGTTCTAATGTTAGACTATTAATCTCACATCCAATAAAAGTCTTCCAAATTTAATATTTACTTTTAGACAATTGCAATAATATTTTTGTCTTTCATTATTAAAGCCAAATTTTATGAAATATTTAGACTTACAATGCAGTCAACTATATGGTATTTCTTTAAAATTATTATTTGTAGTGCTTTAGATTGTTTTATATTTTACTAAATTAATTAATAGGATTAATTCAATTTATAGGATGTAGTAAATAGCATAATTATATTATCTGATTCTGAGAATAATATGGTTTCAATAATTTTATTTATGCAATTTTTAACTTTTTAGTTTAAATTAGCGAAAAAACATAGAAAAGTAATTAAATATAAAATAAAATATGTTATAATAAGGCGTAAAAAGTTAAAGGTGAGTTTATGAAAGAAAAATCATTAGCTAAAAATAGCATTTACTATTTGATATACAATGTCTTAAATGTATTGTTTCCGTTTATTACTGGAATATATGTAGCTCGAATACTCCCTAAGAATATAGTCGGAGAAGTTGCCGCTGCTCAAAATATTGTTACATATTTTGTTATATTAGCTTTTTTAGGTATTCCAACATATGGAATGAGAGAAATATCAAAAGCTCGAAAACAATCTCAAGATTTAAATAAAATATTTTCAGAACTTGTTATTATAAATTTTATATCAACATGCTTTTTTTCAATGCTATATTTTGGCTTAATATTATTGGTTCCTTCTTATAAAAGTGAACTAAAACTTTACATTATTTGTGGAATTTCTGTAGTTTTGAACGCGTTGAATATTAATTGGTTATATGATGGTCTTGAAGAATATAGATATATATCTTTAAGAAATGTTTTTTTTAAACTGATAATCTTTATTTTACTTATATTTTTGGTGAAGGATTCGTCGGACTATCTTTTTTACGCTTCCTTAACAATTATAGGAACTGCTGGAAATTATTTTCTTAATGTTCTCCATTCAAGAAAATTTGTAAAACTGACATTTAAAAATTTAAATTTGAAACGCCATATGAAAAGCATTGTTTTTTTGTTGTTTGTTAACTTAGCTATAGAGGTTTATACGTTGGTTGATATTACAATGCTTAAGTTTTTTTCTTCAAACGAATCTATTGCAAATTATTCATATGGTTCTAAAATTAATAAAATTTTATTGCAGATTGTAAATACGTTTACAATGGTATTAGTACCAAGAATCACCTTATATTATAAAGAAAAAAGAATGGATGAATTTAATAAACTAATTGTAAAATCTTTGAAAATTATAATTTTAATTTCGATTCCAATGATTATTGGAATACAGTTTGTTTCAAAATTTTTAATTTGTAAAATTTATGGTGATACATATTTGAACTCGGCATATATTTTAAACATATTAAGCTTTGTTTTATTGATTTCTCCTATTGGGTATTTATTAGGCTCAAGAACATTATTAGTTGCGCAAAGAGAAAAATACATGATAATTGCAGTAGGCATTGGAGCTATTGTGAATGTAGTTGGTAATTTTATTTTAATTCCACTTTACAATGAGTTTGGTGCAGCAGTAGCATCTGTAATAAGTGAGTTTGTGATTGCTATTATTTACATTATATTGGGAAGAAAAATTTATACTATTTCAAATTTTTGGAAAGATATGATGAAAATTAGTATTAGTGCTATAACAATGTTATGTACTTTATTATTTTGCATTGCAATAGAAAATGAGATGATAAAATGTATAGTCGAAATAATAAGTGGTATAGTTGTTTATACACTTATGCTCATTATTTTAAAAGAAGATATAGCTGTTGATGCTTTTATCAAAATAAGGTATAAAAAAGATAATTAGTTAAAAATGAATGATATTTTTATAAGAAAGGACAAGAAAATGAATACTGAATTAACAATAAAAGAAACACAAGAAGCTGCATTTGTTGTGTTAAAAAAATTAAAAGAAATATTTGATCGGAATAATTGGAAATATTATTTAGCTTATGGGACTTTACTGGGTGCAATAAGGCATAATGGTTTTATTCCATGGGATGATGATATAGATATATGGGTTCCTAGAAAAGATTATGAATTGTTTATAAAATATTGCATAGAGCATGAACAAGATTTAAAACCATTTGAATTGTTTCATTATAAACTGAAAAAAAATTACGTATATACGATTGGAAGATTTTCCGATTCTAGATATAAAACTGATTATGAAAATGTAAAAGATTATGGTTTGGGGGTTTTTGTTGACATATATCCTTTAGATGGAATGAATCCAAATGATTTTCATATATGTAAAAAAATAAATAAAGTTAAGAGAGAAATTGCAATTTGTGGAACAATAAAGATTCCAAGAAAAAATAAAATTAAATATTTGTTAAAATTACCATATGCACTTGTTGTTAAGAAAAAAAATTTAAATAAATTGCTTAAGCTTAATGATAATTTAGCACAAAAATATGATTTTGAAAGCTGTAATAATTTTTGTTGTATGGCTTGGGATAGTAAACAATTTCCCTATAAAAAGGAATGGCTTGGAAATTGTACTCATATTTTTAATGGTGAATTGTTTAGAATCCCTGAAAATTATGATGAAATATTGAAAAAACTATATGGCGATTATATGAAATTTCCTCCAAAAGAAGAAAGAGTGGGTCATCATTATTATAAAGTATATAAAAGGTAATTTTTCTTAAGATAATGTTTAACAGTATTAAATGTCAAATTAATTTTGCTAAAAATAGTGCTAAAAAATATGAACTTAAAAATATTATTTGAATCGTTGTAGTTAAGTACTAATTTATTATCGATTATTGAATAATTTAGTGGTGCCATTGCTTTTTCATCTCGTGATGTTTCTACAATAGAAAATTCATCTCCAGATGTAATTTCAATATCAGTAACATTATCATTTAATTTATATGAATATTCAGTTTCTGTGTAATTGTTATTTTTATATGAAGTAAGTATTAAAATAAAGCTTAATATAAAAAATATAAAATTAAATTTTCTTTTCATTCAGATATCATTCTTTCTTTATAATGTAAGTGTCCAATATACTACGGATTTAATATAAGTAAACTCTATTTTTATTTCTATCGTATGAACAATAATATTTAAATAATTCATCTTCTTCATAATATGTAAGATATGAAGCCTTTAAAGAAGTTAAGCTAATTTCATTAAATATAAAATAAATAATACCTAATCTAATAATTTTATCAGCATATTCTCCAGTAACGTTTTAAAATTCTGTATTCTGGAGAATTAACTTTAAATTTTGATTGAATTCTAATACGTACTTTATTAAAGGCATCTTCAACATAACGTAGAAAATGGAAAGTATCAATTATATGCGTAGCATTTATAAAATGGCGCTTTATAATTGACCTATAA
>OJLA01000048.1_pt1 | contig 108145 bp, 91 predicted proteins | sample 1596611 | NCBI WGS metagenome assembly OJLA01 (sample SAMEA4350168, study PRJEB24818) | metagenome | biome: human; feature: gut; material: faeces | place: Denmark | collected 2013-09
ACAACGATACAGATCAAGCTTCCTCTAAACAAGGAGGTTTATACGCAAACCATGCTGATGGCAAGGCATCAGAAAATAGCTAAACTCTTTGATGAGGATTTTTGGGTGACGCAATGACGAAGTCAGGCGATGTCCCCGCGAAGCGTTGTAACTTGTTGTAAAAGTTGTTCAAGTTGTTTTCTATATGTCCACGTATTGTCGACAGGCAATATCCCCCGCGAAGCATTGTTCATAGTTATAAAAGTTATTCAAGTTGTTTTTCTATATGTCCACGTCAAATCACTCCATGTCCCGGACGAACCTGACAAAGGGTCTGAAACTGTGAGCGAGGACAGAGGGGCTGAACTTTTTCTCCCTGCTACTCGCTTTTTCCAGAAATTTTGTGTAAGTTTGCATCCATGAAGCAATTATTGACCATCCTTGGGCCCACGGCAAGCGGCAAGACCACCCTTGCCACCCGCCTTGCCTATGAGTTGGATGGCGAAGTCATCTCCGCCGACAGTCGTCAGGTCTATAGAGGCATGACAATCGGCACGGGCAAAGACCTCGCCGACTATGTGGTGGAGGACAAGCCGATCCCCTACCACCTGATAGACATCTGTGACCCGGGGACGAAATACAACCTCTTCGAATACCAGCGCGACTTCCTCCAAGCCTACGAGGACATCCGCCGTCGTGGACGCCAGCCCGTGCTCTGTGGCGGCACAGGACTCTATATCGAGGCCGTACTGCGAGGCTACCAGCTCTCGCCCGTGCCCCAGAATCCCACGCTGCGGGCAGAACTGGAGGGGAAGACGCTCGATGAGCTGACCGTCATCCTCCAGGACCTGAAGGCGCGCAACCACTCCACGATGCACAACCGCACGGACGTCGACTCCTGCCAGCGGGCTATCCGCGCAATAGAGATAGAGGAGTACAACCTCCATACGCCCACCGAAAACCGGCAGGTGCCACCCATTCCTTCCACCATCATCGGCACATGGGTCGATAGGGAGACGCGACGCGCACGCATCACCCGCCGCCTGCGCCAACGACTGGAGGAAGGAATGGTAGAGGAGATAAAAGGTCTGCTCAAGACGGTCCCCGCCGAGGACCTGATCTACTACGGCCTGGAGTATAAGTTTGTCACCGAATACGCTCTCGGCCGCACCTCCTACGACGAGATGTTCAGCCGCCTGGAGATCGCCATCCACCAGTTTGCCAAACGACAAATGACCTGGTTTCGGGGCATGGAACGCCGCGGCCTCACCATCCACTGGATCGACACGCAGCGCCCCATGGCAGAACAAGTGGCGGAGGTATTGCGCCTCATGGCGTAACCTTTATGAACTGCGCCTCATGGCATGAATTTTATGGAATGCGTCTCATGGCGTAAGTTTTATGGAATACGTCTCATGGCGTGACTTTTATGAACAATGGCATAAAAGTCACGCCATGCTTTTATTTCCTCAACAAGCCCACAACATTCTGCACCAGGTTCACGGTTTCCTGCTGCGTAGGCTTTTGCTTCCGCGCCAGCAGCACCTGCACCAGGTAGGTCTTCCCCTTGCCGACCGTCACGACCTGAGCATAACTGATCGAATGGAGAGTAAACTCATTCGGCGTCACCACCGTGTCGCGGACCACCTCCCCCGCAGTCCTCGCTATCGAGTCGGTGGGGATAAACGGGACAGGATCGCAGTCGTAATCGACGGTTTCCATCTTACTAGCCTTCACACAAGCGACGAGTTTGCTGGAATTCTGTTTCGTGCAAGCATCGAGCTGGTTGCTGGAATCCTGTCCCGTGCAAGTATCGAGTTTGTTGGAAGCCAGCTCCGTCACTCTGATCTCCATGCGTTCGCAACGCTCGTAGTCATACACGTTGGCATGGCCTTCCACCACCTTGCAGATCCGATCCTGCAGCGAATGGTCAATATGGTCCGCCACCCAGCGCTTCTCTAACCTTAGGTCGTAGAGCGTATAATACCCATTGCGCCTCATCTCCAGCACACCAAGCCGATTGTCGGCCGTGTGAAAGGCGAAGGAGTCAAACTCCGGTTTCACCAGCATTCCGTAACGGTAGCGCAATCCCACCTTCCCCGTCTCCGGGTCCTTGACGACGAGAATCCCCGGGTAAGCATCAAGACGCTGATGGTACACCCTGGCAACATCCAGGCAACAGTAGGGATTGTTGCCAATAGCCATGCTGGGCAGCAATACGCCCAGATAGCCCACAGCGACGACATAGAAAGGCAGGTCCTTCACGCTCCTGAGGAGTCCGCCACAAGCATAGGCCATCGCACAAAGACTGAGAGCGAGCATCGCCACACGCTCCACCCCCGCGTCAAACTGCGACAAGAAGAACGGGACCATGGCAATAATCACCACCCACAGTTTCCCCATCGCCACACCACGGAGCCTTTGCAGCAGATAAAGACTGACCATGGGCGCCACAACACAAGCCAAGGCGCAAGCACGGTCGTAGAGGGCCAGCCCGAAATACAAGGCAAAGAGCGCCACCAACAGCAGGGCGCAGTAGGTCTTGGCCCGTCGGTCCGTCCAAAGCAACAGTCCCATCGCTTCCTTCCATGTCAAGTTGTCCACCATACCGCCCTTGCGCATCGCATTGACGGCATAGGCAACGACAGGAAACAGTCCCAGCCATACTTTCAGCACCCACTGGAACACTTCCTTCCCTGGCTTGTCCGCCTCCATGCCCATCACGGCATACGCCTTCGAGGTAAGAATCCACATATGCACATCAGCATCCATCAACCATTTGAGTGCCATCAGCGCAAGAGCAACCAGCCCCGAGGCCCAAGCCTTTTTCTCACCCTTGTAAAGGGCGAACGAGCACACGATGCGAAACAGTACCATCAATGCCACTAGATTGACAGGGAAGTACGGGAACCAGCCATAGCCGACCACCACCACGCCTATTGCCCACAAGAAGCAGATAGTCCAATCCAAACCATAAAACGCCTTCTTCATACTACTGTTAATTTCTTTTTTCATCATAATGATTTCCTTTGTTTTGATTTATAGATTTTATTTGTCATCTTATTGATTTATTGTTTTACTTTGTCTTCTTATTGATTTACTTTGTCATCGATTCAATTATAATCCCTCGCTACTCCACTTCTATCAGAATAGCCGTATAATTATCGTCGCCATACTTCCAGCAGCTAAGGTCGAAACCATGCAGTATCTCCTCCAGCGACTTCTCTTCCATCATCCTTGCCTCCAAGTCCTCGGGCTCCATACTCTTGTGGACCCCATCGGAGCAAAGCAAAATCCGGTCGCCCGAACAAACAGGAAGCTGCACCACGTCGGCAATCGCCTCCTCCGGATGACTGCTGAAGAAGCTGCGCGCCACGATCTCGTACCCAAAACTCAACCTCACATGGTCCTGCGTCTGATACACCACCCCTTGTCCTGGCCGCTGCAGATAGCACCTGCTGTCTCCCACATGAGCTATGGTCACAATATCCCCCTCGATACTTGCCATCACCATCGTCGTTCCCATCTCCTTCAGTCCTACCTCTCTCGCCTTCTGCTCGATAGCACGCGTCGCCTCCTGGCAAGCCTCCACGACCTTAGCCTCGCTATCCCTTTCCTCCGCATGCTGCTCCCAGTATGCCGATACAGCATGAGCCACCGTCTCGCTCGCCACTTCTCCGCAAGCGTGACCACCCATCCCATCACACACGATACCCCAAAAGCGCCCCCTCTCCTGCTGGTCCATGACCACGAAGAAGTCCTCATTGTTAGAGCGCCTTCCCTCCTTACTGATTGTCGCATACCTGATCTTCATTGCTTGTCCTTTCTTTATATCCATATAGTTATTTCAACATCACTCGAAGCTATCACACTCCTTTATGACAAAGAGGGGATGAAAGTAACCCATCTATCACTGGAAAAACTTGCGAACTATAAAAAATCCACATTTTTAGCAACCGCTCAAAACCAGCCTAATCATTCCTGTACAAAAAACGAAAAGGGTTGTTCGCAACTCCATCCAGCCAGAATCGGAAACACCCCTCCGTTTTCATCAGTTTCAGTCCTTCGTAATCTTAAAGCCCAATTTCAATATGAGCTTTATCGTTTCTACTGATGTATTGCGGTCGTACTCCTTTTCTTCTTCCGATAGTTCTTCATAAGGCACAAGGCACGGATGCTGCCTCTTTGCATCATTCCGCTCCTCGCCAAAGGTCCAGCCATCCTTCATCCGTCCTGCCGACCATACCTCATGCACATTCTTTGCAATGTTTTCAGCCAAAGCCTCCAAATCCTTAGGCAGCACTACCTCCTTCGTATCTATAGGATGTGGCATATAAATGTTCTTACTCATCGCTCACGTTGTTTTGTTATATGCATGTATAGAGAGCATAGTGGCAAGGTATCTATCATTGCACGACAAAATATGTGATTTAATCTAAAGCGTCAAGTAAAATGAACGAGGCCCAATACTTTGCATCTGTATAGCCTTTTGCCCGAAGATCCTTTTGTGCCTCTACCAAGGCTTTGCGTTTGCTCATTCCGCTCATCAGATTGCGGTAGAACTGCACCATCAGTTCAGCAGTGGCGGCATCATTTACAGTACGTAATGACATCAACAATGTATTTACTCCCGCATTCTTAAAACCACGTTGCAAACCAAAAACGCCATCTTGACCAAGTTTTCCCAGCCCACTCTCGCAAGCAGAAAGAACGACCAAATCACAAGTACGAAGATTCATTTGAGCAATCTCAGAAGCACTCACCTCGCTATCCTCTTCTGTATTAGCTCCTGCAAAAGCAAGAATACTGTTGTTCATAGATTCAGTATCGGTGATACCTTTATGGCTTCTGTATGCGCCATGCGTTGCCAAATGAAGAATATTTGTTTTGGTATCTGACAGTTGAAGGAAGGAGTTTTTACTAGCATTGTCATTTTTCAGAATGACCACATTCTTTACCTTTCCTTGCTTGAGCACCATACTTATTTCATTGACCTCACGCAGAGTATTCCCTAAAGTTTCATATACCACTTCTCCATCGCCACCACTACGCATAGCGGCTAAGGACTGTTTCACCACTTTTTCAGATGCATTGCTCATGTTGTAGTCAATGCCGCCATAGAGCATGGCACGTGAGGGCACTGCATGCGGATGGTTGTAACAAAGCTCCTTGGTTGTAGAAAGACGGTACACTTCCATTTGCTCAGCCATAGGTTTTCCATTATACAGAAGATACTCAATGGCCAAGTGATTGAATGCGCCATCAGCAGAGAAAAAGATTCGTTTTTTACCTTCTAGATGATTGGCTATGCCTCCCCAAATCAAATTGAGAGACTTGTCGAAAAGTGACGAATCTGCCTGCATCACTTTGGCATCGGCCAAAGTACATACAGGAATTGAGACAGGAGTCTTCATGTCAGAATCGAGTACCAACGCCACCATATAATTGTCTTGGTCCAAGGCTTCCGATTTTATAGCTACAAATTCTATGGCAACATCTGTTGGGGACAGCTTTTTTTGTACATCACGCCAATCATACATTACGTAATTAGTGAAGTCTGCCATTTCGGAGCAATCGCGTAATAGCTGAAGCAGGCGTTTTTTATTCTCCTGCTCCAGTGTCAATACATTGTTGGCATCTTCTTCCGTCTGCATGTTACTTCGAAGCACGCGTATCTGCTCATCAGCAGACTTGATGTCGTCATACACCATCTTTAGCTTCTTGTTTTCCTTTTGAGCCAACAATTTTCCAAACTCTATGGAAGAATTGAGCAAAATACCCTTGGAAAGCAACTCTACGTCATAGGCCAATGCGGCAATGTCACCGTTCAACGACTCATAACCAACTGGTATTGTTGCCATCATGTCAAAAAAATCCCGTATTCGACTCTCCTCTTCACGCCATGTAAGCATACGTTCTGCTTCACTTTGCATACGGAATTCCTCACTGATGGCTTCACGCAAAGCAGGAATGTATTGTTTGTAATATGAAACGGCTTGAACATAATCTTGTTTCAACTCATAGCTGCCAGCTATTATGCCAAGAGAAGTGGCATAGGCTAATTTACCAAGGTATTCGCGTGTCATTTCAAGATTTTCAGTTTCTTCAGCTATAAGCTTGTCCAATATCGCTTTCTTTTCCAAAGCACTTGCATCATCTTTAAAGTCAACATCCTCATCTACCCCCATGTCCATATAGCATATCTTCAATGACGAGGCAGCCTCAGAATAATCCTGATACATACCATGTTCTTCAAAGAGTTTCATAGCCTGTTTGTGATGCGCCACAGACTCTTCGTAGTTCTTATTGCGTTCCTCGGCCTTGGCCAACCGAAGAAGAGCTTTTGGGTATTCTGTATTTTGCGTATCCATGTGCTCATAGTAGTCCACGCATTTTTGATAAGCTACAATGGCGTGAGCAAAATCCCCTTGTGCAGAATAAGCATTACCAATACTCTTGTAACAAGCAGCCATTTTTAAAGAAGAACTGGCATCTGATTTTGTTTGATAAAAACCCACTGCTTCATTGAAACATCTAATAGCTTCTGATTGTTGCTCCGACAAAGAAAAGCACAAACCTGCATAATTATAATGGGCAGCACACTCAGCGTTCATTCCTTTGTTCTTTTTGATAATACTGGCTGACATCAGCTTGTAATTAGCAGCCGAAGCCCAATCATTAACCTGCGATAACAAAGAAGCATAACCATCGTACACCTTTAGTCTCATATCATCATCCATTTTCATGCCCAACACTTCAAGATAACACTCCTTCGCCTTTACAGTATTGCCTTTGCTCGCATAGCATTGTGCACGTTCCAACATGCACTTAGGTTCATGGCAGTCCTTGCTTAGTTCATGAAGTTTATGCTCTTCTATGAGTTGAAGAATACGTTGTTGGTTCTTTGTATCCTGCTTCTCCATATAAATCAAGCCCAACCATTGCAAAGTATTACCATAGGGTTCGCTATATTTCTCTATCAACGGCAAAGCCATCTCTAAATATTTTTGCGCTCCGTCGTAGTTGTCGGCGATAAAGTAGAAACGTCCCATGTTGAAGGCATACATACCCAAATTCTTGTGCGGTCTTGGAAGTTTTTCACACAAAGCCATCACCTGCTCCTGGAGTTCTGTAGCTTTTACAAAATCCTTCTCCAAAGCAAAAGTATAGGCATAATTGTTGAGCGAAGTGATATAGTCCTCGTTTTCTTCACCACTCAACTTCTTGCGAATGTCCATCGCCCGTTTGGTAAGCTCGCGGCCTTGCACTATCTTTCCTTCGCTTAGACATTTCCGACCCTCTTCGTGCAAAGTTTGTGCATCTTGCAAGGTTTGTGCATTGACGTTAATCGAAAGCACAAACAATAAAACAAACAGAATAATCTTTTTCATACGATTCAATTCATTGTTATTACAATACTGATATCTTTCTGCACACAGTTCTTGATCTTCATCAAAACTGTACTCAGACAGTCTTCTCTCAATGCCAAAGTACCCGTTCGGTGCGGCATTCCTTTTTTTACCTTTTCTGTATCGACATACTGAGTATAGGGTTTGTTTTTATACAATCCCTGCATTGTCATCGACACCCTGCCGCCACCCTCTGCCACTACTGCTATCTTCTTTACGCCTTTTGCAACAAACGTACACGAAGCCGTTTGGTTGGCTTTAATAATAACTGTTTTGGATTGAAGTCGCCCTCGTGGGCTTTGCATTCCCACGCTCCTTTCGCCTATTGCTCTGTTGAGAGAGTCTGATTGCTGATAGATATCAACGCCCTTGGACAAACTATCTGCAAAGGCCTCATCAAACACGATATGTCCATTCAAAGACATTGTTTCGTCTTCTGCCAGATGAAATGTTTTGAAATCACTCGGATCGTATCGTCGCAATTGTTCGGCTACTTGCTTGAGAGCAACAGTATCATTGATAGCAGCAGCATTGCGCAAGTTGATATAGGCCGCAACAACTTTATCAAAACCATCGTCTCCCACATCCTGTGCGGTTACAGACAAGGAAGTCATCAAAGCTAGAAGGAATAAAAAACTCTTCATACCGTCTATTCTTTACGAATAACCAACCTAAATCCTACCGCGTCATTTTTCTCGTCCATTCCTATAGGAGCAGTTGAGAACACGGTCACTTCCGAGGCTGCTGACCTATAGTTCCCACCGCATATAGTCCATTGTATGTTATCGCCATTTTGATGTGGATAGGGTGTATTGCACAACTCACTCACATTTCCACTCATTGCAAAAAGGTCGAGCGTGTTGGGTTCTTTGTCCACAATATCATTTATTGCATGTTTTCGATTGCTGGAATTGTTTTTATACCAAGCTACACGATTCACGTCATTACTTCCCACATACATTGTCGTTTCATTGTTAACACCTCCAAGCGCTGCGTATTGCCATTCGTCAACAGAGGGTAAGGTGAACTCTATACCCGTCATGTTACGCAAACTGTCCAAGAGCACGTAGTTGATTTCATCGTAAGCCACATTTGTAATAGGCATTTGGAAGTCGGTAGGAGTGCATTTCCCTCCCAACAGTCCATGCCATTGGCCTATAGTAAACTCAAATTGGCTCATCCACAACGTATCTTTTTTCACTTCACGCATCTGCATCAGCAGAGTATCAATAGTGTTCATTTGCTCACGCGACAGATGCGGACTGAGCTGCAGACAATAGCCAGCGTGTTTCTTTTCCAATTCACTTCGCAACTCGTTCAGCGATGCAGCCTCAGCCTCAACAGCCTCTTTATCCTTGTGATGCTGCCAAAACATAAAGCAAGTAACCAGTGCCATTGCCACTATCATGATAGATACAGCAACTGCCAATCCTCTTACGAATCTATTCCGTTTGTCTATTTTGCGTAGTGTTGCTTGTGCAGTATCATAATCTTCATCTTTGTACTTACTTACCTCGCGTTTGCCGATGCACGACGCCAAACGATCCCGTATCATCAGATCTACCGTAACGCCAAGAGCTTGTCCAAAGTCAATTTCAGAGTGTTGTATATCGCAAGCGATACCCTTTATCTCCTGCGGAACATCGGTATGAATGCCGTCAAACGTCTTATCGGGATTAATAGGAATTATCTTCTTGCCTTCCTGCATTGCCAAGAGAATCTCCTCTCTCACCCAGTCGCCCTCTTGGCTGCATCGATCCAAAGCCCCCTTCGACAACATGAGTATAAACACTGGCGCTTCATCGATAGCCACTTTTATGCGCTTTCCGAAAACTCCGTCTTTCAACTCGTCGTAATCCAAGAAAACTTTATATCCACGCTGAGCCAGCATCAACTGTATGATGCGGGCGTATTGTGCACCAGTCGTACGCCGGTAGCTTATAAAGATGTCGTAAGGGGTATGCACTACAGGCTAATATTTATAGTTCGCAACTAGAAAATATCGACATAGATTGAATATCGTCTTTTATCATAAAAACACAACTATTGCCATGTGTTAAACATTTATACTGACAACCATGCTTACGCCAGGTTGTTCCAAACAGGCTTTGGCTAAAGCCAGGTCTGTTTGGTTAAACTAGCGTATTACCTCAAGCCGCTTTGTGGGGATAAGGGGCTCTTGTGTCTGAGATGTTTCTGCTACACTAGAATATGTATGACAAGATGATCATTTTTCGCTTTGCAAGCAAAAACGCCCTCAGTCCTATTAGTTGCGGATTTGAGGATTATATGCGTCTTCATTCTTCTGAATTATTAGTTTTTTACTTTGATATATCAAAGAAGCATAATTACCATCTTCTATTCCATAACATATACTTAATACTACAATGCCATCATCAAAATAACATTGTTTATGATTTTGATTATCACTTACCATTTTGCCTTCAATTTTGTCGTACTTTGTTTTAGCAGTTTCAATATTTCGATTGTAAACATTAATAACATCTTCCTTATCGGACTGCAAACCAAAACCAACAGAATACAATGTTTCTTTATAGAATTTAAACGAACATGACCCCCACTGTTCCCCCGCGAATGTTACATTTTCAACGTAATAACATCCATTCTCCTTATCATACAGACATTTATATCCCAACTTCCTAAGATTTATCAAAAACTGCTTCTTTGTTGTCACTCCGACCTTGCATCCATAGAACGAATCTCGAATTTGCGCATTAGCGCACAAAAACAAAGAGAAAGCAATAAACAACAACACTAAACGTTTCATTATTTTTCACCCTTTATTCGTGTCGGGCACAACTTCTATAATTTCTAATTTCCGATCATTTATCACTCTTTTTAATCTCAAACCCCAGCTTCTTCACCAGCTTTAGTGTCTGCATCGCCATTTCCCTGTCGTAGAGCTTTTCACTTTCAGGGAGGTTGCAATAAGGCACCATGTCGGGCGTTTCCTTCTTTTGATCGTTGCGCTCAGGCCCATAGCTCCAGCCCTGGTCAGTACGGGTTTTAGCCCAAATCTCGTGAGCGTTCTCCGCAATGGCTTCTTGCAGTTCTATGAGATCATCGTCAAGGGACACGTCGTCAAGACGAATGGGATAAGGCTCGTAAACAAACTGGTCGGTAGTATTGACCACAACCAAATAATGGTTTGACTGCTTCCAAGCCTTCAAGAACAAAGGCAACGGATAAGTGGTCAGTTCCTCTTCGGTATAAGGATTGAAGAGCGTTATTTCGTTTGACGCAACAGACACTGAACAAATAGCCACAGCATGATTAGGATACGTCTGAGAGTTAGTATGAGTAGCAGATTCAAGCATTGCACTGTCAACTACTGCTATCAGTTGGTCGCCATGCTCCAACCAACGCTCCACATCTTCAATAGAAGAATCATAACGGCGGCTGACGGCAAGATTGTTTTTCTCCAACAACCGACCGATATTATACAATGGCATTCCCTTGTCCCTCAACCAGCAATTACGGTAAGCCTCGTCAAGAAGGGTCTTGTGGGTTGTTTCAATACCGAGTTGATGCAGCACAAACTCCTCGCACTCTATGTCGCAGAGATAGCTTTCCTTTTTTCGTGCAGCCATTGCCGTCATGGGAAGTTCCTTAACCTTGGCGGGCCTCCGCCCCGCCATATCTTCATCGACCTCACTCACAATACGGATCAGCTCGAGCAACTCCTCGTCTTGCTCGGCAGCCTTCAGCACGCGCATCGTGTCTTCCGCATTCGTGTTTCCATCAAGGAATGCAGCCAACAACTCATCTGAAATTATCATATTATCGTTCATAAGATCTTTTATCTTTAAGTGCTACTTCTACGAGGGCTTTCATGGCCCGACGCTTTATATTATAGAGGTTAGCCACCGTAATGGACAACTGCTTTGCTACCTCTTCTGGACTTTTCTCCTCTATCATCAGCAAATGGATGACAAGGGCATAACGCTGATTATTCATTTGCCTAAGCAAACTCTCAACATCCATCTTGGCTTGCGAACTTTCAACATACGAAAGACTCTTGGCACTATTAACAAGAGGCTCTTGGCTTTCATTATCTATCACCTTGCCACGACGCTTCAGTTCCAAACAATGCCGCACGGCTATTGTCTTCAGCCACTGAAACAATGAACTCTCATGCTTAAACGTTCGCAACTTCCTTGCGTCATTCTCCATGAGAAGCACATAAAGCTCGCTGATTATCTCGTCGTAATCAACTATCTGATTTCCAAACACACGCCTGATGATACTAATAAACAACGGACGACAATCCGTGAAGAAGAACTGCGCCGTCACCTTAGGATCACGGGCTATGAGAGAGGATATTATTTCTTGATCTGTCATACGATAAAAGGGTACACAGAATAACTAAGAATTATTCTATTGCACATCAATATTAAATCTGGGGACGATAGGAACAAAGCTTCCTTGGCTCTCAGTCCTTGAATAGAACACCAATTTGTGGTTTCCTGGCTCCGTCATTTTTCGAACATAAGTGGTTGGAAATGTTTTCAAAGTATCAACATTCACACCATCCCACTCTACCACCAAGTAAAAATCTTCGCAACGTTCCCTTGTCAGCTTCACATTTAACGTATCACCACGATTCGGCATTACATTATTTACATCGTAATAAAATGAGCCATGTTCGCCTACACTTATATTTCCTTTAAGAGACACACGAACAGTTGTCGTTTCTTCGCCTTCAATTACATCCGGTCCATCACTACTGCATGCAAACAAGGAAGTCATTGCTATCATGAAAAGCAACGAACGAAAACATTTTTTCTTCATTTGAACTTTATTTTTACGTTTTACACTTTATTTTCGATAACCGAATAGTCCTCACTCTTACATGATATGAAAACATCATATTCCATATTAAACGAAATTAGAGTTCATTTCCACACTCCGAGCAGAACTTCTGCCCCTCTTTCACTTCAGCCTTACACTTAGGACAACGCTTGGCCTTTTGAGCTTTATTGAAGCTGCCATCAGCCTTTGCTTGCTTGAAGGCTGCCTTTCCTTCTTTCACCATATCCTTGAGGTTTGCCTCATCGATGATGTCACGGATAATATGCTTGGTATCATCTGACTCAGACACTTTCAGCGTGCCGTCAGGTTGCATCAAGCGCGTGATGAGCTGGAGATAGATAATGGCGGAGACATACACCATCGTGTAGCCAAGGGCGGCATTCATCGCGACAGCAATAGACTGTCCAGCGACAGGAATGAAAGACAGCAGGGAAGATCCAACAAGCACAGCGACGAAGGCTCCCGCTCCCGTCACCAAGTTTGTCACAACGGCAGAACCAATAAACTTTGCCGTGTTCTCCGACATGGAGATATCCAGCGTTTGATTGATTTTGACATAGGTGGCCCAAACAAAGCCAGCTTGGGTCAAAGCTGCTGCCACACCGGCAATACCAGGAGCTACACCGGCCACACCACTTGCCACAGCCGCAGCTATAGCGTAGTTGTCAATGGCGTCCTTTATTTGCTCTATCTTTGTGCCATCAAGCGAATTGCGCATTGACTTATCAAGGTCTTGCAATGCCCTGGCCAAAGCTCCAGTTGGAATACTCATAATCAATGGATGTTTTGAATTAGAAAAACGTTTTAGAGTTTCCTGCCACAATGCTGACAGAACTTCCAAGAGCTATCTATAGCCCTGTGACAGCCGGGACATACGGGATGATTTCTTGTCATAGCCTGATACTCCTCGCTCTTCGTCCATTTCAACATTTCCCGCACACGGACAGAGGTAAACGGATGATCTTGATCCATCACAGCGTATGTTTGGAGCGTCTTATTCCACAACCCGCTCTTGCAGAAGGCGTCATAAAGGTCGGCCTGCTCTGCCAACTCTACCAAATTGAGCTCGGAAGTGATGGATTTCGGACCGCCAGCCAACCGTGCAAGCATCGAAGCCGTCGTCTGCGGGCCCACGATATAAGCAGCCGCACGATCACAACTCAGTTCGCTCTTGCGCTGCCAATACATCAAGGCATAGTGGATGGGAATCGCCAGTTTTGACAAGGTTTCAAACACACCCGAGGCATTGGCTATCACCTGTGCCAAAGTATGATAAAGCATGTGGCGACAGGCAATGTGACCGCATTCATGCGCAACGACACCCACTAGTTCCTCCTCAGACATCATGTCCACCAATGCCGAGGTGATAGTGATTGCAGTCTGCGTGTCGCCAAAAGCATAGGCATTGGGCATGGGGTTCATCTCCAAATAGAATTCTGGCTCTTTGATTTCCAGCCGCTCACAAATAGGCGGAAGGATATTGTACAACCGTGGCAACTGGGTAGGAGTCAGCTTCACCTTCGAAGCCATATTCAATCCCGTCTGCAGTTGCTCGATGCCTACATCCATCACCTTCTTTATTATGGTGGAGAGCATCGGAATGGCCTTCAATGCTTTCAAGGCCGCAGCATCCTCGGGGTGTATAAATTCGGTGTATTGCATATCATTGTATTCTACGCCAATACAGTGTTCCCGCTATTTATCCGCGAGTTAACTATATTAGTCTGTCTGAACATAGATTTGTTTTTACGATCTAACCAAGAGAGAGCATGTGAGGATAAATCCGAAACATGAGTAATCGTTTCATTTGTATCTTTCCAATGCTAATTTGCATTCGTTCTTTAGATTTTGAAACTCATCATCAGATGTTTCAGTTATCATATATTTTTTGCTATCCAACCCTCGCTGATACCAGTATCGAGCATCTTGTAAATCTCCTTTTTTCTCATATAATTGAGCTAATATCACTTGTGCTTCCAATATATCGCTATTAGCTGCCTGGCCTAACCAATACGCTGCTTCGTCTGCATCTTGTCTTACACCATAGATTCCGTTTAAGTAACAAGAGAACAGATAGTATTTACTTTCTGCATTATCATTAAAAGCAACATCACGGTACCAGTAAAACGACGCATCGTCTTTTATCAAGAAACATGATTGTATCGAATCATATCCAATTGGATTATTCATTTCGATTCTATTATTAAGCGTTTTATATAAAAAAATCTGTACTATTCAAATTTTCTGCTTTCTTATATAACCCTAATGCATCTTTATAACTCTGTTTGCAGCAATCTCCTTGTGAATAATATACTGAAAGATGAAAAATACCATTAGCATTATCCTGTTTTGCAGCAGAATAGTAATAGTAATATGCAGGATCAAAGTTTTGCTCAAAAAGTCCCATTTCATACTTTCTGTCAATTTCTGTAAGAGCTTCCGAGAACCCCTCTTCATTGGATTTCAACAACCATTCTTTAGCTTTGGTACCTTTTGCATAATATTTGCCATAGTCATATTGTGGCAGACCATAACAACCTCCTATTTTTACGGCCTTTTTTAACCATTTCTCCGCTTTTTTATCGTTAGTATCAGTTCCGATTCCATGTAGATAAAAATGCCCAACTCGATACTGTGCCCAATTATATACTTGCTTTGCTGCTTTTAAATACCAAAAAAGAGCTTGCTCATAATTTGGCGATTCTTGTTCCTCATAAATCGTTGCTAACAGACTTTGAGAATATACATGACCTTTTTCAGCAGCCTTTGTAAGCCAAAATATGGCGCTGTCAAGCTTGTTCTCTTCCTTATACTCATACCCCAAGACATGCATAGCCTCTGTATCTCCGTCAATTGCTCGCTTATAAAAGGATTGATCATCTAACGACTGCGAAAATGCGCACAAAAATCCCATGAAAGAGAAACAAAGAACAAATGCTATTTTGATGAATGTATTCATAAAAAGTTTGGGGTAAAGAGATGCAACCTTTTAGATAGGCGATCAAATCCTACGCTCTTTGATGTGCGTCTATTTTTGCTATTTACGAACGGCTGAAGTACAAGAAAATGCCGTTCAGGAAAATCAAAATCCTAAAAAATTTGTAGTACACAGCGGCAGCAAATGAGATTCGCAAAACGCTGGATAGCAAGAAAAACCTTTAGCGAAGGATCAAACTTGACTTAAAATAATTTATCAGCATACCACAAATAAACTATATAAATATTCAACAATATATATATGACATAACAAAAATAGCGCAACTTGCGTATCGTTATAAAACGAAATATATAAGCAAATGCGAACATTAAATACGCAAAGACAAAAACCATGAAGGCTGGCCACAATATATTAAACAATATATTACTTCCCATATCAACCTCCCAATTAGCTCGCATTAACCATATTATATAGGGTGGTATTGTTGTTATTATACCTAGAGTGATATAAAAAAGAAAATCAATTGTACCATCATTAAATATATCGTATTCAAGACTTTTTTCTTGCTCATCAACAGATGCCCCATCGTAAATGATTTCTTCTTTTTCCACAACTGGCATAGTCTCTTCTTCTACAGAAGATGCAGACTCTACAGAAGATGCAGGTGCCTGCGACATTGAATTCAGAATTTCCAAGAACTGAGCTATGTTATGGGGACGGTCTGCCCTGTTGAGCATCATTGATTTTCGAATGACAGATTTGCAAGCATCCGATATATGCGACGGCATTTTCGGCAATCCTTCTTGTGCCACTTCTATTGCTTCCGGTGGCGTTTTGCCTGTTGTCAATTTATAAAGTGTGGCTCCAAGGGAATAGATGTCAGACTCTGGCGAAAATGAACTTACACCATTATGCTTATATTGCTCCAATGGTGAAAAGCCACAACTAACACCAACTGGTGTCGTAGTCGTTCCTTCTTTTGTCGTTTCGTCATATTGTTTCGCTACACCAAAATCAATAAGAATGATTTTCTCTTCGTCATTGGAGAGCATTATATTGTTTGGTTTTACGTCAAGATGATTTATGCTTTTTGAATGTATGTACTCCAGTGCGGCTGCTACATGCTTGATAACCTCTACCGCCTTCGTTTCTGGCAGCGCACCACGCTCCTTCACAATGTCCCCAAGAGACTTCCCATCTATATAATCCATAACATAATACGCTGTATTATTCTCACGAAAAATATCATGTATTTGTATTATGTTAGGATGATGAAGCGTAGAGATTGTCTTGGCTTCTTTTATGAATTTATTGAGGAATTTCTCGACAAGCGTTTTGTTCGACTGTGTTCCCGGTGTTACCGTACAGGTTCCATCTTCACGTTCACAGAACTCCTTGAAAAAGAATTCTTTTATTGCTACCTTACGATCGAGAATATCTTGCGTGGCAAGGTAGGTTATTCCGAATCCACCCTGTCCCAAGACTTTTTCTATTTTGTATTTTCCTCCTTGGAGAAGTGCTCCTTGTTTTAATTGCATATTGTCTTTTCGTGTGTCGATGAAACATCGATATTAGTGTCAATGAGTCCTTTTGAAGTGCCCCATCGATTTAGTATCTTTCCTTATTTCCGCTCATCATTCACTCTTTTTATTACAAAAGACAGAGCTTGCGTATCTTTTTAGATCACCTTATTTTTAAAGCTAATATTCACGAACTGGCCTAATTGACATTCCTCGCCATCTTCGACACTCATCTATCATGATGAATTCCTCATGCATATACAAAAAATCATTACAGTTAGTCAAGTCGTTTACATCACTAGACCAGTAAAAGCCACAATAACTTTTGTCAAACTCCTTGTCACCGTCTCTAAAGCCGTTTTTCGGCAAGAATATTGCACGTCCATTTGAGCCGATAATCTTATAGCCAGCCACACCTTTGTATGTTGCTTGAACAACTGTTGCAGAGTTCAGTAATTCTTTCCATTCTTCAACAGAAGGCATATGCCACCCTTCTCCCTTTATACATCTTACAATATCATATAAAGGATTTCCTTTAATACTTTTTATAGTGTCGGGAATATAATAATCTACGCTATTTCTACTTTGCAAATTGCCAGTTATATCTCCACAACCAAATAAGCCTCCACATTCTTCAACCTTGTTTGCTCCTAAGTTCATTGATGACCAGGTTACACTACCCCCTAAATCCACCGGATCATATACACATATAGGAATGTTTCTTGTTTCATCTTCCTCTAAAGTATAGTCTATCGTCGGCTCTTTTGATTTTATAGAGTCTGGCCATGCATTCAATATTTCAAGAGAAGGGTAAGCAAAAGTAATAGAAGCTATTTTTTCCTTGTTAGACTTTTTATACCACTCATATTCCATTTTCATATTCAGCAATGGAAAACCTTTTGCCTTCTTTAATTTTTCTTTATCAATTGCAACATCCATGTTCAGTTGCATCTGTTGAATAATCTCCTTCATATCTTCCATAGAAATGGCATTTGCCACAAAATCCGACACTACGCCACAATATGTAATGGTATTATCTTTAATTCTTATAGAATCAAGGGTTATTCCCAAACCAGCCTGTGTCGGTAATGCCTTTTGATTCAACCTAATACCTCTAAGCATTTGATATTTTTCTTTTATCACTTCTCCTACGTTACCCCCATATTTTATTATTATAGCTACTTCATCAAAATCACTCATATCAATAGACATTCTATGGATTATTTTATTTGGTGTGCCTTTCAGAAGATCTGTTTCTTTGATATTGAACTGTAATCTTACTTTTTTTTCACGCAATTCGCTCCCTATTTTGCGATAATACACAAATTGCCCGATATTTGTTATCATTTTTGATTTAAAAAGCATATATAAAATCCAAGTATCATCATATGGAGTTCCATACAAATTGATGTTTTGAGTATTAATAGAGCCACCATATAGTTCATACGCTTCCTCTATATTTCGCTTGATCGATTCAGAACCATTATCACTTATCATTTTTAGGTATGACCTGTAAGTTTCAGACTCTTTATCTATATGACATACAAAAGTAAGGATGTTTTTTTCTACCTGACAGTAATCTATACTAATCCCATATATGGAATTAGGTAACTGGCAGTACTCTATTAAATCATTAATAGCACTTGCCTTTATTGTAATATGCGAAAGCAAAATCACAATTACTAAAGCAAAGCATCTAATCATATACTCCTACTATTTATTCTATAATACTTGACACACATTCTTAACGTCACATCGCAGCAACATTAAAGGCTGGAAGAAAACTATTGTTTCAAAGCATGGTCTAAGCTATTAAGAACATATTTGACTTCACCAGACTTCCATTTATCGACAGAAATATCATCTGGCTCATAAAAAAAATTGTATTAAGTTATATATTAAACGCAATAACCAAAGTTGTCATCCATAAATATAACAAGAACTGTTAAAGCGAAACCAACTAGCGATATAGTAAATACCACCGGCAAACGTTTGGAAAATTTCGTAAAAGACTTTTCAACCTTACAGGTCGAAAAGTCTTTTACGAGCACCCTCCCCTCAGTTTTCAAACTTCGTGAGGGAAAGGACTCACATATAACCCTCCATATTGCACATACCCGGGTTGGCAAGACTGGAAAGGAGACTTTTAGGGATAAAGCGTCGCTAGCTTTTAGTTGGACACCCAAATCTGTTTTTTCCCGATTCACCCACCTTGCAAAGGTCAATGATGATGATGACAGGACCAATGATTGGCACTAATAGTAAAAAGATATTCTGACCACCCTTTCCAACGTCATGCAGTCGTCGAGTCATGGCCGCAAGAGATGGGAGGAAAGTGATGAAGCTATAAAGCACCCATAAAATAAGGAAAAACACACTTGCACTTTCTTCATTAACAATTACTGCAGCTACGTTAAACACATTAGCTATAATGAAGTTGAACAGATAGAAGTACCAATACTCACTTCTTGAGGCTCTTCCATTGAAGGTAGCATAGTTCTTAAAACATTTTTTGACAGCCCACAGCATACCTCCTGAGCTGCTTGTCTGAGATTTTGACGCTGTGTACTCCCTACACTGTGGCTCATCATTTGGAGTAAGCCTATTGTAAGGCTTAGGCTTATGGACATGCACATTGTGTTCATCCTTCTCTACACCAGCATTTCCAGCAGACGACATTCCTGCCAAGGGAATACCGCCCCTTGAGTGCCCTACCACCGCCACATCGTCGTCATCATAAGGATCAACACCGTTGTTGGGGGAAAAGACATGTGTCCTCTCTTCATCGTTGGAAAGACTTACCTCGGGAGCTAATCTTGCACCACATTTCTTGCAAAATTTAGCCCTCTCGTTTTCTATTACAGCGTTGCAAGCTGGACATTTTCTCATAATCTTATATATTTATAGTTACTACTTTCTTTAAATCACCCTTTTGGTTCATTTCTACCCGATAAGTTTGCGGGTCCCTGCCCTTGAGGAAGACCACCACCGTGCATACACCCGAGCTTGGTACGTTTTGGCTTCTATTTTGAAAAAAGTGCAAATACACTTGATACTTCCCCTTGGGGGGATTGGGCCAAAAAATGTTTTCCGCAGATCCTTCACCTCCGTCTCGGTTGTCAACATCCAAGGCTCCCCCCGTGACAGCATCTTGCGGATGTGAATAGTAAATCTCAAAGCCAGTGGGTTGCATGACGTGGAGGTCAATATCGCCATAGAAGTCCCAAAGCAATGTGACTTTTAGATCACCCGTTTGGCCAGTGTTTCGCGCCTCTCGTACCGCTTGCGCCGTATCTACTTGCGCCGTGTCCGTATCCACTTGCGCCGTGTCCACTTGCTCTTCCTTCACAGTTGTCGAGTCCTCCGTAATATTCTCTTGATCTTCTCCAGCTTTGTGTCTATTACAGTTGGAAAGCAAGAGCAATATTATCAAAATAGGATAGATTATTCCAAGAATTATTTTCAAGCCTTTCATCTCACTTGTATTATACCTCCAAACGGGTCATTAGACAGTTATTACAAACTTCAATCATGTAGTGTTTCACCGGCAGCAAGGGATAGCTCTTGTAATGTTGCCGCGATTTTATTCAAGCCGTACAGTTGAAAATAAAAGCTACCGCACCCCGAGTGCGCCCACAATGATTTTCAACCGTACAGCTCGATTTTCCAAATTATGCCTTTGCTTTTAAAGTTCTGATGGTTCAAACGTTATAACACAAGCACTACCGGAGATATCTCCCACATATCTGTATTTTAGACCCGTATTGGCATTTTTGCAAACCTTGATCATTTGCTTCATCATTGGATCTGGACTTGCTATCGCTTCTTGCAAAGTTGCTTTAACAGCCGCTTCGTTCTGCTCTATACTCTCGATAGGAACCATATTTTCATCTATGCTATAATTGAAAACATAATAATTTCCTTCGAGAGAAGCAGATGACAGCGTCGTGTATTCGTCAACTTGCATCGGGCATTGTGCATTGGTAGATGTTACATTGATTTCCAATATTTCACGAGGAGAGACAGGGTCGATTTTCCCTTCTGCCAAATCCTTTATTTCGTCTTTGGTCAGTCTAATCTTAAGGTTCTCGTTGCCTTCCTCCAGCTGCATGATAAATGTCAGTTTGGAGTCTGCCTTTGCGATTTCTTTCATCAATTGGCGGCCCGACGGTGAATTGGCCCAGTTTCCAAGCATTGCTCTTTTAAGCGTGTTTTTTAGCTTGTTCAAGACATTTATTTTAATGGGCAATTCTTTACTGATTGTCATAGTGATGATGACTTCATCAGCATCCTCATCGAATTGGTAGCTTGAAATACTACCCACCAAGCCTAAATCTATAGGACATTCCTTATTAGCAGCCTCAATTTTCGCTTTGAGTTCTTCCTTTGACGAATCACATGAATAAAAGCCAAAGGACGTCAACAACAACAATGTAGCTAAAAGGTAATGTTTCATACTCTTCAACCCTAATTCGTGTCGGGCACAACCTCTAAGTGATTTTATATTTACGAACGTAAAAACATCTTGACTTTTATAGGCCCCTCCTCATTTTACTATTACTTCTCATGCTTTCAAGTTCTTGGCAACTAAGCCTGATAAAAACTGTCTTTCCAGTTCTATCACCTATGAACTTATATCCCAAACCCTTATTCGCTTTTAGACACAGCTGCTTGAACATGACAGCATCTGCATCTGCACTTTTAAGATTCTTCTTGATATTTTGCTTTACTTCATATTTATTCTGTTCCATAAGATCCATATCAAGAACATCTTCATCACACTCATAGTTATACATGACGTAATCTCCATCCAAATAACATTTTTTGACGACAATCCCCTCTTCGGCGGTCATAGGAAACTCACTATTCGCTTCCGCTATCCCCTCTTTTAAAAGGGTTAAATTCTCTTCTTCAGGACTAATTTCTTCTACATCATCAACGAAGGCAACCGCACACGTATCAACCACACACGAATCAAGATCCGCCGGATCAACCACACACGTATCAACATCCGTCGTATCAACGTACGCAGTATCATTATCAGCGTCAAGAGATTCTACATGACCTGTTGTTTTAAACAATAGCAAACCTCCCACAAAAAGTACTATGAAAAGGATGGCGGCCCATAATATGACTGTGGTATTTGGCTCAGGCTTCTCACCCGCAGGAACCACTGGCTCTGAGTTAGGACCAGTTGGGGGATTAACTTCCATTCCTCCACCAGTATTGCTACCGGGTAGCTCTTGTTTTCCTGTTAGCGGTATGCCCTCATGGACCAGCCTAGTAACATCCTCATCTTTCTCATTCGTCTGAGGTTCGAAAGGAGGCAACTTCGTTCCACACTTTTTGCAGTACTTTGCTTTATCATTGGTTATTTCCGCATTACATTTAGGACATTTTCTCATATCATCACATTTTTACGGTTTAATCAAAAAGTCAACAACCTATTATTTTTACAAAAATCCAAGTTCTGACCATCAGGACACTCCTGCTGTCAACCATCACAAATAGACACGACAGACGATATTGATAGTCAGTTGCAAAAACAAAAAAACGGGCACACAAATCGTAAACTTCTTATGAAGCGTTTTATGCCTGAAGAATATCATGGCACACAAAGCCCCGAACGCACCTCCCAATAGTGAGAAGAGCAGCAGCAGTAGCTCTGGAACCCTGATTTTTTGGACACACGCCAAATGCTTGTCCCATGCGAACAAGACAAACGTCATGATGCTCATGACATACAATATAAACAGATCGGGATAACTCATAGTTTACTCTAACGCTAATAAATCACATGAAACATACGACTACAAAAGTCCTCAAAAAACGGCCAAACTACGATGAGCAGCCAAAGCGCAACAAGAGCCACCAAGACCTCAACGACAACTATCCACCAACCATAGCCTGCCTTTTCTGTTTTCTCCTGCAGGAGATATTCATACTCGTCTTGTTCCAAGGTAAAGGAGATGGGGGCATACTGTGTCTGATTCGACCCATTGTTGATCGTCGCCACCACAGGAGTGTCCAGTTTGAACAATCCCTCTTCGAAAAAAGTGTCTCCGTTTTCGTCCAACTGGACCGTTTTCGCCTGCTGACCTTGTTGTTCAAACTTGACGCTTTGACAGGCCAATGGTTCTCCCTTTGTATTTCGAACCATCACCTTGATCTGTTTGACCTCTTCTTCAGGAATGAAAAAGACATATTCTTGCTGGTCGTTGTCGAGAACATAGTCGGCCTTGTTGTCGTGATGCACACCATCTTCCACCGTCATCGTCTCTCCAGCTTTCATTTCGGGAAGCGCAGCCACACCCTTGTCGTCGGTCTGGTAATGATTCTTAGCGTCCTGATAGGTGACTTCTATAGGGTAGCTGCCAACGACCTCTCCACTTTTCTTTTTGACAACGACGTAAGGGGTGAGATGTTTATTGTCGGTGGCGGTAGTCTTCTCAAAGACATACTGGTTGACGGCATTGTTGACAAGTCGCTTCATTTGGGGCGCATACCCTTCCACGCTGACCGTACACGGCCCTTGAGGCACTTCCTCCATTTTCATAGAGAGTACTCCGTCAAGCCCCGTCGTCCTCTCCAAACGCTTGTCGCCATAGTTGATGACTACTGGCTGCGAAGGAAGCATCGCGCCATCTTTCATCACAGAGACTTGTATTTCGACCTGCGGTTTCTCCTCAGGCTTTTCGCTCTCGAAGGAAAAGACTATCTTCCCCCCGTCATCAGTGAGCAGGGTCGTCTCCGTTTGATCAAGCATGGTAGCGGCGACAGAGGCCTTGCCATATAAAGGCAATAAGATTTCGGCACATCCTTGGGCGTTCGTCGTCGCTTGATACTGCTTCCCAAGGCAGTCCACCACTACCGGCTCATTGGCGAGAGGAGCTCCATCCCTGGTAGCACTGATAGTGAGCGGTGCAAACTTGGTCAGGTCGAAGTCGTAGGAAGACTTACCCTCTACAATCAGAAGTGGGAAATCTCTACCGTCTGCGAGATCCGTGACGACATAGTGTTCGCCCACCTTCATGTTGTCGAACAAGTAATATCCGTTATCTCCTGTTTTCAAGACCTTCATTTGCCTTGGCAGACGGAGGCCAAACTCGTAGTTTATCATCGGATTGCCATCAAAAGAGAAGGAAACACGAATGGGATTCTTCTGTTTGATTGGTTCCTTTGAGAAGGAACCTTCTTTGCGCACGGGCTTTTTGAAGCCCCAGCCCGTCAGGAGTATTTTGACATCACCTTCGTCATCATTGTAGTATATATAGCTATCGTCTGGCGTCGTACAAAGCATTTGGGCTGTCTTGGCACCAATGACTTCAGCCATATCGGTCTCGGTCTGATACAGAGCCTCCTGAATGACTTTCTGCTTCAGTTCGCTGGCATCCACCATGCGATGCCACTGACACCGATGGTCCGACCAGACATAGACACCCGGACCAATGCTAAACTTGGCAAAAGGATTTTTCTCCCCGAGTTTCGCACATAGCGCTTTGTACAATCCAGAATAATCCTGCTTGTTTAGCTTATGAACTTCTTTTACTGACGACTGTCTTTCCATTTCCTATCTTTTGTTAGTTTCCACCGATACGCTGCAATATGCTATTGATTCAAGATCTCATTTTCTATTGCACGATATTTGGTAAAGGTATAGTTGGCAAACTTTTTTTTCAAATACGGTACCTGTTCCACCGTTTCCTTGATGCGGCCCTGTCGTTTTATCAAAAAACCTTTTTTATCGGCTTTGAAGTATTCTTCTGAATATCTGTTGATGTTCTGACGACGCTTCTGCATTTGGCCTATCAACTCTTTGAACACACCAAGTCCGTCCTCAAACAAACGCAACTGCCTCAGGACCTCTGCCACTTCCTTTTGCTGCACCCCATTGAGCCCCTTCAAGGGATCGGCTCGCAACAAGCGGTTTATATTGTCCTTATCGAAACGCGAGTTGGCAGCCAGTTCCATTTCGTCGTAGGCCCTTTTGTTTCTTTCCACCACCTTCGCCTGAGCGAGCAACTCAGCGACAGAATGGTCGTCCTGGTACTTCTCGTTCTCATCAATGATCTTGTTCAGCATGTCCAGACTCATCTGAGAGAAAGGAAGCTGCAGATAGTCTTCGTTCTTTGCTATGACCTGCCCCGCAATACTTCCTCTGACACTGTCAAGAATTGCACACTGCTGCTGCATTGTGCCAAGATCGCCGTTGATGGTCTGGAGTTGCGCTTGCAAGGAGTGTACCTTCTTGTTTTGCTCCTCCAGCGCGGCGAGCAGTTCCTCCTTGCGTTTCAGCAGTCCGCGCACTTCCGGATAGTCGGCATCATCTTTGAATCGGGCCAATTGCTCTTGCAGCTGTTTGATGGCTCTTGCATTCTCCTCCTCCTGCTGCTTCAAGGCTTTCAGTTCCTTGCCCCATTTTTTTATGGAGTCGCCAAGGACCTCTTTCTGCATGGTAAGTTCTTTGTTCTGCCGAGCCGCATCCAGATGGGCAATCGTATCCGTTTCGCTTTGGGCGACCACCATCAATGGCATCGGCAATAGCACCGCGGACAATATGTATTTCATTCGTTTCATCATGCTACCACTAATTGATCGATTATTTCTTCCGCCTTGGTTCGCGTTTTCAACGGATTCTTTTTCAATTCTTCCCAATATTCTTTCAAAAGTTTCTTGAGGAAAGGTATCACCTCGAAATATCTCTGATATTCCGCAGATCTTTCAACATCGTTTTTATAATCTATTGCCTTATCCCAATCGCTCTGATTTCGATAGCCATTGACGATTTTTACTATCTCTTTTAGCTTATTGATGCCGCCAAAAAACCTGGACAACTTAATATCCATGCTGTCCATTTCTTGAAACTGCTCCCTCGTCATTCTATCTTTAAGGGGAGAAGACAACAACTTCTCAAAAAAGATACTACGCAGCCATCCGATACTATCAAGCTTCTCTCCATCAGCTACGCAACCCCACGCCATGTCATACACCGGTTTGTATTTCATAGCGAAAGCGAGATGCTCTTTATACTGGGAAACCCCTTCCTGTCCATCAAACTCATGCAAAGAGTCCTTCATCGACATCAAGCGTTCCATCGACATCTTCGAAAAAAGGAGGTTTAGATACTCATTGTTTTGAGCTAACAGTTTCTGCATCTGCCGCTGTTTTTGCTCTTTATTTAATGTGTCAGAATACACATTCATTCCTTCCAGCTTCCCTTCGAGTGCTTGGATGGTATCTTTAGCTTTTCTTATCTGCACATCAAATGCTTGGATGGAATCTTCCATCGACAAATGCTTTTGCTTCAGGGAGTCCACCGTCTCGCGCAGCTTTCTGACGTCCCTCATCGTTATGGAGCGGGTCAGCACCTCCAGCTGCTTCGCGCTGGCAGATACCTTGGTGGTCCACTCCATAAGCTGAGCTTGGAGGCTGGCAGCATCAGCCCGCAATGCCTCTATCTTCGTTTGCAATTTCTGGTTCAACTTTTCTGGTTCCTGCCCTCTTGCAGGAATAGCAAACGAAAAGAGCAACAACAGAAAGAGCAAATGATATACCTTAATTCTCATACTACCCATATTCCTCAAATTCCCTATCCGTATATTCATCTACAAAACGATCGAGTTTGCCGACCTTGTGAAATTCTTGGTCAAACTTTGATTTCACATTTCGCAAGTTGTCCAACTGTCCCCTTGTTCTTGAGTAGTAACTGATGATCTTGTCAGCAAGCGCATTGTAAAAATGCGTTTTTCCTGCCGACAATTTGTCGGGAATACTATTCAAGCCGTTTTTGAGTTCGAGAATACCGGATAGATGCTCTTTGTAGATGCTATTAGCAAGCATGTGGTCTCTTATTCCCCTCACACTTGCCGCGTAGTTATTGTACGAGTTCCAACTATGTCCATTGAACGAAGGAGACAGGCCGATGCTTTGGTGCGCCAGGCGATAAGCTTCGCAGTAGGTGGCATAGACGCTGCGGATCTTCTTGACCCTTGCGTCTGTTTCTGCATTCTTGTCCTCGCGCTCTATCACCTGGATTGCCTGGATGTATTTCTCTATCGTGCTCTTTTGGCAAGAAGCAGAGCTCCATGCATCAAAGATCTTACGGTTGACTATCTCTATGGCCGTCGTCGTATTGAGATCCTTCAAAGTGCCTGTTTCAGACTTGGTGCCAAGCTGGTTGATGGATTCGCAATGCCGTAAGAAGAGCTTTTCGTCCCAGTCTCCTTTTTTCTTCCAATCATCTTTGATTTCATCACTATATGATTGGTATATCGTGTTGGAAGGGGAGGGAAGAACGTCTATCTCCACATCAGTCAGCAGAAAGAACGCTCCTACTACGCCACCCAATAGTACGATAAAAATGACAATTAACTTAAATGCTTTCATCTCATTTGTGTTATTGATTGATATGACTATCTAACAAACTTGTCTTTATATACATCATGTAAGACTTGATACATTAACGCTCCCCATGGTTGAATCTCATGTGGGCGTCAAGTTCGTCTTGTGTCTTAAAACGCAAGGGGGATCCTCCTTTTCTACACCCTTTTGTACACACGAAATAAAGGTATGGGGACGTATTTTCCTTTTCCGACGCTGATTTTTTTCTCTGTTTAGATTCACTCGGTTTCATCACTGCTTTCTGTTTTGGCCATGTTTTGTTCGGACGGGCCTTGGTTTCTTCCTCATCCAGGGGATCCGTAATCCGATTATCGTTGTCAGTTGCGTCTTCTATGATAGCTGTATCTCTCATGACAGTTGTGTCAGGGATCACGTTTGTGTCAGAAGAGGGGGAGGGGTCGTCTTTCTCTCCATTAGTCAGCAGATAGAGCGCTCCTAGTACTCCGCCCAATTGTACGATAAAAATAATTATTAACTTTATAGCTTTCATCACTTTTACTTTATTGATCAATATGACTATCTAACAAATTTGTCTATATATACATCATGTGAGACTTGGGGCTTTAACGCTCTTTATGTTTGAGACTCATGTGGGCGTCAAGTTCGTCTTGTGTCTTAAAACGCAAGGGGGATCCTCCTTTTTCACACCCTTTTGTACACACGAATTGAGACTTTGAGGACTGTTGTTTATTGGGTTCCTCTTTTTTAGGTTTCACGGAACCTACATTCGCTTGCTCCCTATTCTTATTTGGGGACTGCCCTTTCGTATAAAAATTACCGATCTTAAAGGCTTTTTGCGTTTTCGGCGTATTATTAGAGTACTGCGTTCTTATATCATCAAAGCCCTTTAAGTTCTTATAATTGCTTTGGAATTTTCTCTTATTATTGTCATCCTTCACAATCAGCGCTAAAGCTTTCTGATGGATATCGTACAACTCATACATATATTTAGACTCTACTACCTTTGTTATAGAATCGACCTTCCCATCTCGTATGAATCCTATTACCTTTTGATAATCATAAAGACGCTGGAAAGCTGCTTTATTAGCTGAATTTTCAGTAGTATCCCGCTGACTTAGATACTGCTTACACAAGTTATCGACCGTGGAAAACTTCAAATCTTTAGTTTTAAGCCAACTGTCTACTTGGGACAGAGAAGGTTCAGCCTTTACTTTTGGGGTTAATTCCTGCTTTTGAGCAACTGGCTTATCGTCCTCATTACTCAAATTATTATATAGAACGAAACTAAGCCCACCTAATACTAACGCCATCATAGCGACCAAGACGCACACAAGAGGCTTCCTGTAGCGATCTGTAAACGGCCTGTCTGTCTTGTCGAAAGTTGCAACAGGCTTTTTTTGATTAGTGCTTATCTCATTACTTTTCCAGTCTGCTTTCTGATTGGAATACGCAAAGAAGAAGCGGTAGCCTTGATCTTCGTTATTCTGAATGTCGCAAGTACCCTTATAACATCTTTCTTTAGGACACCACTTAACGGACACACCATCTTTACGGAAGAGAGGTCTGTGATCAGTGGAGACTTTTGCTTGAAGATCGACAGAACGAATTCCTCTCAAATCTTTGTCTTCACGAAATATCACATGCACTGTCAGTTTACCTGCAGGTACGGGGCTAGGCCGCTTCCTTTGGGCCACTTCCACGCGTAGTATATCTTCAACCAATTCCTGCTTTTTGACCACATATTTGCTTCGTGGAGTCGTATCAACTTGTATGCCACCATCCTTCAAAGCTGCGATCTCTTTCCCTTGCAGCGCAATCACCAATCTCTCCTTAGAAACGACAATTTTTTTCGTAGTATTAGAAGAGAGGAGTGTCACCTTCAACTCCCATGGATTTCTAATGAAATAATTTTCGTCTTCTTCTGGGAAAATAGCCAAAGAGACCTTCTCTTTCTTGGGTGTTCCCCATGATTCCGTTTCCACGCTCACTCTTTCCTGCTCCGTGTCGAGGACTACCCCCTCGTGCCTCACGCCATCTTTCAAGTCTTGAATGGAGAATACAAAGGAGAGGTCCTCATAGTATAGCGGCGATTTGTTACGGCATATTATTTTGAGCCTTTCATTTAAGTTGCAACAATCCCCCTGCGGTTGTCCATCTACTATCAGCTCGTATTTCTTGGGCCTTGGTATTTGGATATTGCTGATAGGGACATAGCTTGTCGTATGGACAGTTGTCGCTACGACTACCTCTTTGAACTTGACAAATTCTGGGTAGTTGACATCCTGAAAGAACTCTTTGATTTTCTCTTCAGTTTCCTCAATGTATCCCACCGGCCCATTGGGTGTCATGACCCTATAGGGTGCACGGGAGTCAGTAAGCGTAAACTTGCCCACCACCTCGTCCAGCACATGTCCATCAATTTTACCTGCGTTGTATTCGTAGGTTTCACGCACAGGATCCTTGCAGGTCATGCATTTTTTCAAGAACTCGTCTTTGAGCGCACACAGGACATCATAGGGAGTGTACCCACCCTCCAATTTGTAATTTTTGGGGATGGAAATGGCTATGACCAGCGAGCCGATTCTAAAAGCACCCGAGCTTCTGACATTGTTCTTGACCAGTTTATATACCGTTTGCGTCTGATAGGTCGTGATGGTAAAAAAGAAAGAATTCTTGTCAAAGCCGACATAAAACTGGTCTTCGACGACAAAACTAGGGTTGTTCAACAAGAGTATGGGACCAAATCCACCGCTGGACTCGGGATTGCCACACACCTTGACAGAAATATTATGATTATATGCCATACTATCTATTGCTATTGATTCACCACTTTTTTGAACTTATCCCAAAATGTATTTCTTTTGGTCGGGTGAATCGAGTTTTCTATTGCTCGTATTAACTTATCCGAATCAGCCTGCTCGTACTCGTACAAGCCGCCCACATAGAAGGAACCAAGGCTGAACGTATATAGATTGGGACAGAACTTATTGTTGCTATTGATATTATACTCTTTACACAACTGGAGCAAGGGACTCAAGATGAGATTGCCAAATCTGTTTTGAAAAATCTCATACGCCTTTTCCTCGCGTTCTATCGGATCGCCCAACGTGTCCGCCTTAGTCATGATGATATGGATCGAGTCCACCTTCTTCATGATCTCGCTATTGTTGGGGTCTTGAAACAAATTGACCATCTTCTGAATAAGGACTCTTTGGTTGACCGCACAAGTCTCCATCGAGACCATTCGTTCCCCAGTTTCCTCGTCGAATCCTACTAATACCTCACGAGAGAATCTCACAACATTGACAGTAGGATCGATAATGAGAAAGAAGGCTTTGCGATTGGCGTTTTTCAAGAGTTCGGTAGCGCCGCTACCCATTTCCTCGAAGGTAAAGATATGATCTGGATTGTTTGCTATACCAAAAGCAAACTCCTCGCCCGACATTTCGACCAAATTCACCTTGTAGTCTATATTCTGCTGACCCGAGGGGCAAATCGTAGCTTCCAGCGTCGTGACAAAAGAGCCTGGCGTTCGGGGCACCGTTATTCCCACGTCGGTGTACTGCTGGAGTGCCGAGGCATAATCGCCACCACCTGAAGCCAAATTAATATGAAGAGAGTCGGAACGAGACAACCCCATCAGTACACAGGTCTTGCCCGTAGAGGGGATGCCAAAGAAGAAGACATCCGTGAAGTCCTCTTTACACTCCGCCCGCGACTCCGCTATCGCCCGGTTGATATCGGGAAGGTCGTAGGTGATATCATTGCTCCGAAGTGTTTCCAAAACATTTTCGGTCATGACGTTCGCCATGATCAGCTCGTTGTCTGTCACCACATGCTCGATCAAAAGGCGCTTCAGCCTTTCTGCATCGTAGCTATTGGGACGGTCTCTCATCTGTCCGATTTCCTCCTGCTTCAGACGCATCAACATCAGTTTGGCCTGATGGGAGAAGGGCGATGTGCGATTGTTGCGCAAATAGGTAGATACCTCAAAAATATCATTAGTACCCTTCACATTGTCCCATTCCACGATCGCATTCAGCAGTTCTCTCGCTTCGGCCACATGCCTTCCCTGGGGAAAAGCATCCAGATAGGTTTGGATCTCCTGCACTTTTTCCATATCGACAAGAGGCCAGAAACAATCGTCTATCTCATTTTTGTGGATGGTGTTCGGATACTTTCTGAGATAGGCTATGAGCGAGTCCTTCGAAAGCACATCCACGTTGACCCATTCATTTTGCTCCTTATCGGCTTGCTCCCTCTGCAATGCTTCCCTCACGCTGGAGACCATCTGTCTAGCTTCGTCCAGATGGTTGCCGCAAGGAGGCGTGCTCTCCCAATGTTGTATGTAGCTTTCAAGCGCATGGAGAAGTTCTTGCGACGGAGTGTTGAGCATGGATGCCAGGCGTCCCCATTCTTCCTGCTCATTAGGATTGGGCATACTGTTGAGCCTCTCCTGGATATGAGCTCTTTTGGCGGGTTGCATATTGGGAAAATCATCCAAAGAAAGATTATCATACTTTTGGATGCACACCAGCATATAGTCTGCCGACTTGGTCGGCTCTAGTTTTATAACTTGTTTTTTTTGTAATTCGTTTAGTGTAGGCATGCTTCTGTTTTATTTAAGGATTCGACCATTATCATTGCGGCCTCGCTTGTTGATACTGAGCGTACTGGTGCGATAAGCCACTACATAATTGAACAAGATGAGGATGTGGATCAGCAAAACAAAGAGAAGGGCTTTCACACTGAAGCCACCAGACCCCTGCATGGCTTCTTTCAGTTCGAGAGGCGCCGTCTCAAACCGCTTCACTTGATACTCCTTGATCTTGTAGAGACCAGACTCATTGTTGATCACTGGGAGCTTTGCACCGTTGGACAGCGTGTTCAGCTCCTGCTGGGCAGACTCGGCGAGCACAGGTATCTGCTTCGCCTTCGTTGGTATCTGCATCATGCTCCAACTGTCTATCGACTGCTCTATTTTCACCCGCTGCTCTTTGAAGGAAGTGTATAAGCGCTCGTAGCCTGAGCCAACCAACAACCTCATCTGTAAGTCCTTAAAGGCAGAGACGCCCTCTTCGCTTGCACTAATATGGTTGGTCTTCATAAACTCCTTCAAGTCATCATTGCGTCGTCCTTCTTTGATAGCATTGCTGAGGCCATCGCTCGTACGGCCAATGGCCTGCTCCTCAAACTCCTTGTAGTCAAGAAACATCTGGTCGATTCGGTCCAAGTCATCCTTCGCGCACTCCTTCACCTGTTCCTTGTTGTCATTGACGATGAAGAATTGCATGATTCCACCATAAAGTGAGAGCGGAATGGCTACAACGACATAGACAACCAGCGTGGCAATTTCCAGTTTCTTCCATTTGGCCAATTCGTTTTCTGCACCCTTGGCCTTGATCATGAACCACACGAGAAACGCTATAAACGCCGTAATTGCCACCGATACGACAATGTCCATACCCAACTCTCCGCCACTCATAAAAGAATGGCCTATAAAGGTGAACACCAAGAGTAGCACCACACCGACTATCGCAATGATATTAGCAATAGTCACTTTTCCATTTTTTGCTTTTTTTTCCATATCATTTTTATTTTTCCTTCAATGACTATGCTCTTCTGTCGTTTCTTTTTCGACCAGCGGGGGTTCGTTTTCCTCTCTCCAGAGCATCTTTGATTTGAACCAGCTTGCCAATCTCCGGCGACGCGGCAATGGGTTTTCCTGTCTCCTGCAGGATTTGTATGATTTGCCGGGTCGTCAGGTTTTTGTTCTGGCTCTTCAGCAGCGCCACCACACCCGTAATGATGGGGGCAGAGAAGCTGGTTCCCGGCCATGCGGCATACTGATTGTTGGGCAAAGCTCCCCAGATATCCACACCCGGCGCGGAGATGGTGGAAGCATAAATCCTTTTCATGGCAAAATTGCCATAATTGCTAAAGTTGGCCCTCTTCAAACTGCGGTCAACGGCTGAGACACGAATCGTATTGGCATTGCGCTTGGAGACATCCATAGCCGCGAAGCAGTTTGAATTGCCCGCAGCCCACACGATAGTGACATTGTGTTTCTCGGCCAGTTGATAAACATAGTCCCACATCTTCTCCTGAGGCTTGCCATAGTGCTCAGAGAAAGCTATCTGCTGATCCAACGGCATTTGGGTGATTGTGTTGGGGAAGTTGGCTCCACAGGAGAGATTGATCACTGTAGCTCCATGATACATACAATAGAGCAAACCCTCCACTTCGGTAATGGTGTTGATCTGTTCGCCCATACTGACTGGGATAAACTTGCACAGAGGAGCGATGCCCGACGAGCCTGCGCCATTATTGGCATTGCCCACGGCTACGGACGTGACCAACGTGCCGTGGCCCGCATAGTCTTGCGGAGCACCAGGACGAGGCGAGACATCAGCGTTGCCCTTGACGACGGAGTAAGGATAGATACAGCGGTCGCCCTTCAGTTCGGGATGGTTGAGATCCATATAGCTATCCACGATTCCCACTATCACATCCGATGAGCCACGAGTGATCCCCCAAGCCTCTTGTGCCTGGATGGGCTTGAAGTACCACGACTTGTTGACATCCCTAAACGCAGGGTCGTTTGGGGTAACAAGGAGGGAAGCGTATTGCGTCATCACCTCTACGGGAACGACCAAAAACTTCACATCAGGAATCTGGTTGGGGAGTTCTTGACAAATCTTGGCACGCTTATCTTCCGGTACAACCAGAACTGCCGTCTTGGAGCCCGTATTGTAATATTGTATCTTGTGGTGCGGAGCGGGATATAAAGACGAGAATTTCTGAGCAAACTGCTTGAAAGTCTCATCATCGGTCTCTGAGTCCAAGATCACATATAGCAAATTGGGGTAGATCTCCGTGGCCCCGTCATTGTCGGGGTTGGGTACTGTCTCCTCGAAAGGTGGCAGCACATTGTCCTCTGGCGCAGGCAAGCCGACCTCCTCGCCGTTCTCTATCGGCTGGTTCCAGCTGACCCAAGTCGTGTCAGGCCTGTTGCCACCACCTCTGCCGCCGCCTCTGGTGCCCCTGCTTCCATCGCGATCACAACGTCTGAACAAACTGAGCAGGAAGAGCAAGAGCAAGAGCAGCAGCAAGAAGAGCAGCAACCTTCCCAAGCATCCCATGAAGCCCCAAGGATGCCAAAAAGGAAGTCGTCCGTTCTTGATCTGCGTCCCAAAAAATATTTTTTTCATCTAATTTTTGCTTTAGGATTTCACAAGTAAAAACAGCCCTAGCAACATCGTCAAAGGCTTCTCCTATACGGCAACCTTGATGTTGTCCAACAACGTCTTCACCTTGTTGTTCTCGACAGGATCCACCTCGGGAACATCGACATGGGCCACAAACGAGATAAACATATACTCAAGCCACTTGTTGTAGTTGTCGTCAAACGAGGGCAACAACGCCTTGGGATTGGAGGACATCTCGTTGAACATGGCTGCAAGCGTGGCCTCGTCGGAAACAACGGGAGGTTCCTTCAAGATATAATTGAAGGTGGGCAGATTGTACATTTCGCACACTTTCTTTGCTTTATCCTTCTCTTCGTCGGAGAGCCAGGAGAATCCGAAATCCAATACAAACTCGTTGACAATGCTGGCGAGCATATCCGCCAAAAGGTTCTCGTTGGCCGTATGCACGTCGATTACGTTGACGTAGTCGGCGATGGCCTCAGCCATCTTGTCCTTTAGGTCAATGGACACCGACGCGGTGACCAGGTTCTCCACCAAATTGCTCATCACCATATTGTCGAAGCTGTTTTCGTCGGAGAACTCGTTGAGGAAGTCCACCGACTTGATGAGCGAGCACCATTTCTCATAGAGCGTATCGGCAATGATGCAGGAATTGAGCTTTCTACGGTAAGATCCGGTGAACAATCTTTGTACCTCCACATGTTTGTGCTTGAGGAATGCGTCCGCTTCCTCCATGTTCTCAAACATGTATGTCTTGATAAGGCAGTTCCATTTTTCCTCTTCGCTTTGCGCCTTTTCCAACGAGAAGCCCTTCTTGGCACAGGAATTGGTGATAATCTCGTAGTCCTTAAACTCATTGACGCTCTTGTTCAACTCGGGACTCTGCATGATTTTATGGACGATGCGGTAGCTGGAAGATTCCTTCAACTGCAGCGCCTGGATCAAATGGCCGAAATAGTAGTTGTCGGAATTACAGGTAAAATCCATCTCCCTGAACACGGCATTGGCCTTGCGGACGTGTTCTTCGAGAATGCCGTTAGCATCTGTAGAGACGAAATACCCCTTCATGATGTTGTAAACTTGCGTTCTCACCCTGTGGAGTATCTTCTTAATGTCGCTCTCTCTCGCCTCGTTCAGCGTATCAGCTACATCTGAAAGGCTTTCGATGATATAGAGCGCTCCATCATTTCCCTGCGTAGAGGCAACGTCCCACGCCACGCTGGGATTGGCAAAGAGCTTTTTGACATATTCGTTTTCAACAAACGTCTTGCGCATCATTTGATAGTAGGCGTCAGACATCTTAGAGCCCGTCTCGCAACCACACTCCTCAAATCCGTCAAAGAGTTTGGTAGAGAACTTGTAGTCGCGCAGCACATAGCTATTGTTGAAATCTTCCCCTTCTCGAGTCCAATTCTTCACCCAGTCCACCGTTTCACGATGAAAGCACTGCTTGTTGACAACCGTCTCGAAACGCCCTATCCAGCGCTGATCGATGGACTTTTCGGTCATTTCTGTACCTTTGTTCATTTCCATGTCCAGATTGAACATCGTACCGATATTGAATAAGGGGGACTTTTTCGTGATGGCTAACTTCTCCTGGCGCTCATGGCAGTCACGGCCTACATAGTTGCAGACCCAATCCTCAAGCAGTTCGTACAAGTAGTTAACTTCGTTGTCCTTGTTGTGATGGCAATACAACAAGATGTTGATGCCCATCTCCTCGTTGTATTTATTGAACAGGTATGCAACCTTTCCTCTTAAGAAAAAGTCCAGGATATTATTGGCTTTCGACACCTTTTCCAGCTTTTCATGCTGTCTCGAACGGGCCCCAGGGAAGTCGAGCAAGTCATTGTCTGCAAACATTTCCATCTTGACAGGGTCGTGGGTGACCATAGGCTGCACCTCAGCGTCCATATTCTCCCATTTATACGGGCGGGAGCTGGACAAAAACTCTTGGTCGATTTTGTAAACAACTTCCGAGCAAATGGCGCACACCTCGCTTTTCGGAATCGCTGACGCACACTGCACAAATTGTCCGTTCTCGCGCAAATACACATCGCAAGTATATTGTGGAGTGGCCTGAAAGAGTTGCATCAGGCACTGCACACTCATGATCGTATTTTCCTTTATTCCCTCATGGAGAACAGACTGGATGGGCAAATAGAGCGTTTCGGAGAAATTGAACCTCTGTAATATACTGACCAACTTTGTAAACAGTCTTGTGAAAACAGGTTCTTTGTTCCAAAGATTGGAGAACACCTCGGCATAATCAGAGGTGGGAATCTTGTCGATGACAAGCGCCAATTTGTCAAAGATGGCCGATTTGTTGTATGTCTGTGCATTGTTGATATTTTTCTCGAAATAGAACTTGATGTTCAGAATATCGTCAGCGCTAACCATCCCCGGCACAAGACTAAGAGAAGTCTTGTACTTATCTTCCCATGAATCACACAAGTCCTTTATTTCTGTTTCGCCAGGAGTCGTATAGTCGCTAAAATCATTGAAATAGCTATCGGACAAGATCATAATAATGTCCGTAACGGAAAACGTCTTGATCAGAATGGGGAGGTCAACATTGTAAAGCGTCTCGTCACGGCTGAACGACGAAAAGCGACTGACCACACCAGTTGACTCTTTACCTCCTCCCTCTTCACTTGGAGGATTGATCTTGTAGATAAAATTGTAGGACTCATTGCCAGCACGCACCATGAACGGCACGTCCTTGCCGTCTCTATCACGTCCTTGCAGCAAACAGCTGATCAGATAGGACTTTCCCACCTGACTTTTGCCAAAGGCCGCTATGCCAGGATTGTTGGCTATGGCCGATTCGATCTTCTTCAAAGTTCTTCTGTTGTCAACCAACTGAAGAAATCTTTGGTAATAATCTTCTTCTTTATTTTTCCTAATCCACGCAAGGGATTGGTTGATATTGTCGATTTGGTTTCTTATTTCTTGTAACATGGCTTTGGTATTATTTAATTGTCAATTCAAATTCTCCCTTGTCAAGCCAGTATTTTCCATCATCTACCAGCGACTGGGCTACCAACTCCAAATCCTTTTTCCTATTACGGAATTCCTTGTCTGTAGCTTCTTCGATGACAAGGGTTTCTTTATCTTCATGGAAGTTGCGCGCTATCCGTATTTGCATGGTATCGGAAGCCCCGCGATTGTAGATGGCATACAAAGGACGGGCTTGGTAGATGGGAGAGTCGAGCTGGCGACAACCTAAGAACGCAGGGAAGACGGAGACCGTAAACGTCATGTTGGCCGACGTGGGAGTCAGCAGTGCTGTCGATACCTGACAACGTCGAGAATTGTATTCTCCTATATAATTGGCCGTTGAGGTCATTTTTTGTATCATCATACCAAAATCAAGCACCAATCCTTTCAGCCCTGAGGTGGAAGCCCTATACCCCACCATGGCACCGACCGCCACAATGGCCTTCTGATCATAGAAATAGCCCTGACCATCAGCCGTCGGGAACCATGATCCTACTCGGTAGTCGTTCAAGCGTATCAAACGATCGGGAGAGGTGGGGATATACTTGATAAACAATTCTGTTATAGCGTCGAGGGAAGTGGGACGGCCAGCAAGTACAATGATGTCGCACTGCTGGGTATAGAACACCAGCGCAAGCTGCTTCATCAGAGGCTCCATCGTAGCTTTGACAATGTCTGAAATTTCTTCAGGATTGAATCGCCAAGACAATTCTTCGAACCTAAACCCGAAGTGGTGCTCAAAGTAATCGAGCAGATAGTCGGCAGGCTTGACATCAGGGAACAACTCGTCAAACGAGTACAACTTCGACGGACGATGTGAGCGTAGCAGCTCCATCATTTTCTGTGCTATTGGCACCGAAATCTGCGTGTTAAAATCATTGCGACAGCGGCGGTCACGGCACCCCATCATCGAACTGTCTGTGCCAAAAAAATCGTGGATGAGATTTGAGGCAAAGGCCACTTTCTTTTCCTTCTTCTCATCTTTGTCGGCAGTCAGACAGATGTCATTGACTTTGGCTGCATATACGATATTGTCCAAACAAGGCATCTGTCTCAGTTCGTCGTCCGTCATACTGGTGATGCGGGAGGTTAAGGCCGAACTGATATTGCCCAAGTCGGGAGACTCAATATCTTTGCCCTCAATGACCACATTCTGTACTAGATTGCGAAGGATGTCGTCACCTGCCAAATAAAAACTATCCCAGAACAAGGGATTGGGAGTGATTCTGGAGGCTCCTGTTCCTTCGTACTGATAAGAACAGATCATGATGTCGGAAGTGCCTGCTCCAATATCAATCGTGCCGATCGTGAGCGACTTGCCCGTATAACCTTGTGCTGCCATCTCCGGACGGACATGGCCCTTCAGTTCAAAGAACTTGTGAACCTCTCCGCCATATCGCTGGGTGATTTCTGCACACAGATACACCAATTGACAGCAAGAAGCCTCATCATATTTCCACACTTTGCGTTCGATAGGCGCATAGGGGTCTGTCACCTGCAATGCTTCGGGGGAAGGAATGATCGACGCCATCTTCAGAGAAGTGTTGCATTGGGTCAAAGCGTCATACGCATCTCTGGCGCTCTTTCTCAAAAAGACCTGTTCGGAGAGTGGCATTGCGGTGGGACAGGTAATAATCACATTTCGGATGACGCGCTTCACATCGACATTGCCCCATTTCTCCCTGTACTTGGCAGAGTTGATTTGAGCCAATGCGTGCTGAAATATCTCGATGAAAGCAAAGGTCATCAATGAGGAGCGAGAATAATGATGCTCCTTTTGCTCGAAATCGACCAGTTCCAATTGGTTTTCCTCCCCTTCTGCCGGATCATAAGTGCCGTCGTTCTTGAACAATTTAGAGAGGACTGGGACAGCCACATCGGGTGACAAGAGCACTCCGTAGGGGTCGTCCATGGTGATCAGATTCTCCCACTGTCCTTCATACTCCTTCAGGTCCCATAGGTATCTTTTGGGGCTGGAGTAGTTGGTCGTCTTTTCAGAAAGTCCTTCTTCCTCAAGCGAACGATACACCAAACGGCGGGCCTCCTCGCCAATGCGGACAAAACTTTGCCACTGAAATAATTCCTCATCCAAGACGATGTCATTGCCAAAATCGGCCTTACGGAACACAACGCGCATGTCGAACGTCTTGTTTTCATAACAGACCCATGGGGTTGAAAGGTCACGAAGTTCCAACATCTTGCCCTGTGTAAACTGTCCTTCCTCGAAAAGGATTCCACACGTTCTGGAATTGCCAATATCAAGCACTAAATCTACATCTATTTGCTTTTTGACATTATGATGCAGCGCTACCTCAGGAGAAGCGCCAGACAAGCGAATGAAATTGATAAAATAGATATAAAACGCCTTGTATTTCTTGCTGTCGTTCGCCATATCAATTCCCAGCAAGAACGCTATGTAATCTGAGAACGCATGGAATTTCTCGTCAGACGACAAGAAGTCGAGCAACAGGTCCACCTTGTTGCAAAGCGTATAGTTGCAAACGCCATTGTCTTCTTCCGACACGAAGGGCCTCAGCATTGACCACTCATCTTCGCCCATTTTGGTGTCAAAAGCCCATATCAAGCGAAACTTTTCCATCCCCTTCTTTTTCCCCTCGCCAATCCGCTGCATTTTCATTCGGCACCAGGCAAGTGGGGCATTGGTCGTCACCCCATCAACCTCTTTTCGGAACATAGGCATGGGAAGCCATTTGTCCAAAAGCATTTCAAAGGCTGACTCCTGCGAGTGACCGTCCAGGGGATTGACAACGCGAAAAGACTGGAGGGAATTGATGCTGTATATATCCTCATCCCCATCACTGTAGGTTGTAAAGAGTGAAATGCTGGTTTCGGGCGCCATCTGGACCATTCCTGAGGCATCCAGTTCTTCCCGACCATTGGGACGACGCATCACGGCATCTTCGGATGCCTGCAACTCGTCTATCGGTATATATTTGTTTTCTACTGGATGATAATATAGTAGGTTGAAAACCTTAAAACCTTCCAGAAAATCTATGGCCTCGACAAAAGAATACTTCAACGTTCCTCCGTTGCCCAGCACCAAAGGCTCCGAAGGATTAAACTCCATCTCACGAGTGATAAAATGGATTCCCGAGTCTGCTATTAAATGATCCATGCCAATGCTTCTTTACTTGTTTAACAATTCTCTTAAGTATTTCACACGTACTCCATAGTTGAAGTTTTGTGTGCCGTTGATGCCTGCATAATTGATTGCAACCAACTGTCCTCGCAGGTTTACCACTGGCGACCCACTACTTCCGGGGAGGGTCGGTATCGAATACATCAACTTTTCATGGGTCTTTTGACTTATACTGCCATGATTGAATTGAGACTTAATACCTTCTTTGGTGATAGCCAGTTTAGGACCAAGATTGAAGCTGGTCATAAACAATTCGCTATTCTTGTCCTTGCTGATTCGCTTCTCCAGTTGTTCCCTCCAGCCGTACGTTTCCAATGGGTCCGTTTCGTCCACCTGGAATACATACTTGCCCGATGGCGTGGACTTATCCTTCAGCTGTATGATTGCCAAGTCGTGCTCCATATCCGTCTTGGTCACCACACAAGGCACAAAGTCTTTCGTATTGGTCACATAGGTGTTGTTGTAGGCTATACTGACCTCGTTGTGATACTTAATTTCAGAGTCGCTCGCACGAATTTGGTCCAAATTGTTGTATATTTGCGCATACTCTTCCATTTCTTTCTTAATCGCGTCACGTATATCTCTTATCTGGAAAAATTCCTCGTATGTAACTTCTGGGTTCACATTGGCATAGTCGTAGGCTTCCTGTGCCGTTTCCAGCTTCTCTTCATAATCACGATACTTCATTTCTATCATCGCCTTGAGGGCTTCAATGACCTTGCCAACCTGTTTGTTCACCTCCTTGTCGGCTACAACATTTGACACCACATGAGAGTTGGTGACAATTTCGCCAGTTCCAGAAATAAAGAATCCTGTTCCGTAGCTCGTGGAAACCTCTACAGAGTCTTTGTCCAGGGCGAGCCCGTCCAAGTCTCCTTCTGCGTCAAAGGAAGAAAAAAAGATCGATTCTCCATTTGACAACACCACCTCGTAGTAACTTTGGTTCTGTACCAAAACGACACCACTGCTAATAGTGTCTTCAAGCTCTTTTTCTGTCATATTCTCACATGAAGAAAGCAGAAAGCAAAGCGACAACAAACTAACGATAAACTTGCTCATATTATTTTTTTGTTTTTTACTATATATACTGTAACTCGTATTGGCTTTGACTACGAAATGCTGAATGAATTAGTCTCGACCTGTAAAGTGAATGACCACTATAATGTAAGACCTATGGGGTTATTATTTCTAAGAAAGCGCTGGGCACATAGGCTGTCGCTACTGCCACCACATCCCCAACAACTACTGCCACGCGTTGTTGTCCATGCCATCTTGTTACCCTACCTGTGACACCCGCAAACGCACCTGTCGTGACACGTACCAGTTGGCCTTTCCTAAATTTAGGCACAACTCCAGACGGAACCACTATATTGCCCGCTTCGGACTCACAAATGATTCGTAGGCTCTCCATCTGCGAGTTTGGGACAATCATGGGTGTCTTCTCTATCCTACGATCAACATGACTGTGGCGGTAATAAAAGCGAACGTAGGGAAGGTTTACATTGTCGTAAACAAAAGACTTGATCTGGTCTTCCGTGCCGTAAGCGAAAAGGATGTTGGGCAGGCGCGACTCAGTGACAACCTTGCGCTTACCTTGGACAAGTTTAACCACTTTTATCGTGGGACAAAAAACAGAAACTCCTTTTTTCTCCAAATATTCACACGCATTCTTCTCCCGTCCATAGGTGCAGCGCAAAGCGTACCAATGAGAGGCTGCTGTTTGTTTGCGATCGAGCGACATGGATGAGGAAGGCGCATATCGGGTGGACACCCCTGTTTGTGAACTCTCGGCTGATACTATGCTTTGAGCTTCGGGGAGGGCGCAGGAGGTAAGTCCTGTGCTCGAGGGATTTTCACCGCCTCGTCGGGTGTTCACATTAGGCAATGTGTCCATTTAGGTTGTGTCTTAGATCCAGGTCTGGATGACACTAACAAAAAAAGCGTGAACCGTCCGTTGTCCGATCCACACTCTGAGGCCGTGAGAAAGTGCCCTATACTGCTGAACGAACAACAGTATAGCCCACGCCGATATGATATATAGCAATTATCGCACACTTACACAAGCCGAGGATATTGTATGCCATAGTGGCAGAGTGCAATATCTGCTCATGCAAAATGTGACAACTTGGTATAATCACACCCGGGACATCTACCGTTGTCATGTTCAAGGCAGTACATTGTTTCTCGAAATTTCTCACGTTTCAGAGTGTACGTTGAACTTGACGCTTGTAAACGCCTTTTATGTCTGGACTGCTTAGACAAAGCTGGCTGAGGCACGGTTCGACATGCTCCTGCTATTGGGGCTGCCCTACTCTCGGGCATCACAGCTTTTCCCACCCTAGGCCCACTTCGTATAGTGTTCACCCTCGGGGTGACTCGCTACACTTTGTACGGCGTAGGCTGCCGACTCTATCATAATGGAAAGAACTCGTCTCACGGCATGATTGTGGTCTGGCTTTTACAGTCCGACACAAATTTACAACTATTTTATGAATCAAAGAAAAGTTTCTTAAAATATTTTTGTTTTCAACCCCCAAATTTGTATTTTCAACCCCCTAAATTAACATTTAGAGGGTGGGAGCGTCCCCAAAAACGGAACAACAAGTATAGTTTGCGATGATTCACTACGAGCTACTGAAAAGAGGAAACAACTAAAACAACAAGTACAAGACACAACGCTTCGATAAGCCATGCGCAGAACCGAGCTTGATCGAGTTATGCCATGGCGAGAAAGGGCGCCATGAAATGGAGCGCTTCGCGGGGACACAATCCTGCCGAAAGGAAACAACAAGAAACAACGCTCCGCGAGGGTCCATGTGGCACAATAAAACGAAATCAAGTCTTGTGAGAGACCAAAATTAATCTTTGAAGCGGATCGGTACTGTACTCGTCAAATGAGTTGACCCTGTGTATTTAGACCGAAACAGTAAAAATATTCACAGGATATTTTGTCGTGTTTACTTACCACCAAAACTTATCTTAAGACACGCATCGTGACTATTGGCTACGGATGGAAGCAAGAGCTTTCTTGTAGCCCAAACTACGGGAAGATCGTGAGAAAAGGCTATAATGGACGCTTTTTCGCTGACACAGACTTTGTTAAATGAATACGGAGAAAAAGTTAATAGGTCGTTAATTCATGCTAATCGACTTGCATTCGGCAGGGCGCGGGGTTATCTTTGTATAGCTACTGCGCCTTGGCGAGTGATGCATCAGCCATCGTTGCATGAAAGGGAGAGCACAACAAGCAGCCATAATGTAAAATATAACTCAAGCGCATAACAATGGAAAAGTTAAACTTCTTGCCTAGAACATCAATTAGGAGCCGCATCCTGCCGATCTCGTATCGTTCTCGTATCGATCCCGTATTGATCCCGTATCAATCCCGTATTGTTCTCGTATCGTTCTCCTATCGTTCTCCTATCGTTCTCGCTTACAGAAGCGGAAACAATACGGAAACGATACGTAAACGATATTTGTTCGATGGGAAGATGATACGTAAACGATATTTGTTCGATAGGAAGATGATACGAGGTTGACACGTAGCTGATACGTGGAAGAAGGGTTTCCGAGATTCAAGCCACTGCAGCTGCCAGAAGCAAATTTGTAGGCAGCATCCCCACAAGTCGGTTCTTCATTTGGAGCATGGAAGGACCAGCATAGGGCGCTCCTCCGAATCTTGAAGCAAGCATGGACCAGACGACCCAAACAACTCGTCGAACAAAGAGCAACCCGCTTTCACTATCACTGCAATGACTTCAGTTCTTCTATCATCCTACCAAGTTCAGAATAAGTGTAATTTCTGCCATCAGCAAGTTTCTCTTCCATGGAATGCTTGGCGTGACGGATAGCCTTGTCAAATTCGCCTCCTTTCTTCTCAAAATAAGAATGCAGTCCTTTGCTTTTTCGAAAGAAGTCTATCGTCTTTTCATAGCCACACTGCTTCTTCAGATCCAGCAGAAGTGCTGACTGGTCGTTGTACATCCGGGCCGTATAACGGAAATAGTACAAGAAAAAGAGTTCGGTACAACGGTGCGTCTCAAAGAAACGCACCTCGCAATAGACACCTTTCTTCGGTTTATTGACTGGATTGGCATACTTCTTCTTGAGACGCATATACTGACTACGCTCAGGTTCCTCGTCCTTTGTGTCCATGTCGATCACACAGAACACCCGATCGTATCCGTCAGCTATACCTTTTTCTATTTTCTCCTCCAGTTCCTTCATACTCGTATGCTTGGGATAATCTGGCTTGATGGTCATCCCCCTGAACACATCTCGCAAGGAGTTGAAATAATAAAACTCCGTAGGGCCCTCGCCTAAAACAAGGACTGAATGTTTGAGCTTACCCATACCCACTACTCGTCTAAGTCTATAAAAATACTGCCCAACTCTGGTTTAGCCCCCAAACGGCCTGTACGATAAGAGTTATAGAGCGACAGATTCCGATGCAAGCCGAAAGAGTCTCCACGCGAATATTCCGATGAAGCCGTACTGTGGTTTTTCTCCACAAACCAGACCACCCCTCGGTTTTCATTGATCAAATCCTGTGACAGCAGCGTCGTCTCCTGACTCGTGATGATCAGCTGAGATCTTTCCGAGTTGAATATAAACACACTCAGATAATAGAACAGAAGATCATAATGCAGGTCTTCCCCCAATTCGTCCAAATAATAAACTTGATCGGAGGTGATCATGTCATACAAAGCGTCAAGGATGCGCACATATTTCTGCGTACCCTTGGACTGAAACGCCATAGCAACCTCGAAATTTCCATGGCCCGTATGGTTCAAGAAGGCCACGGAGTTGTTGGTGGGCCTCAGCAGTACGTCTTTCACATTTTCTGGAATACTGGCTTTTGAGACACGTTCACGGTACTCCTGGGGTACAAAGCGGTCTTCTATGACAGGACGGTATGCCATGATGTTCAAATCGGCCTTCTGAAGCATTTGCGTGAAGAACTTGCGCTTTTTGTGGTCTTCGTAGGCCTCCGACAATATCTCAACAAGCCCCTTCTCTATGTCTCCATCCACATCGTGATAATTGGTCATAACTCGCCGATGGAGGGAGGCAAAGGGTCCTATATCCTCCTTCAAAGCCGCCTTTCTACAGACGGACAAGACACTATGATTGTTCAACGTATTCTCACGGATGCTCTCCTGTGTCTTGGCAAGCAACTTGAGACTGGCGCCAAACTTGATATCGGCCTGGATACTCTCACCGACGAAAGAACGCTCATAGAACAACGCCTTTGAACCATTGGGGTAATAGTTTAAGACCTCATGCAAAATACGCTTTCTATTGAAACTGACACTATAGTCGTACCTGACACCGTTGGCGTAGAAAGAGACATACATTTCCGTAGGATCCTCTGGGGTCAAGGCAAAGGGCAGAAAGCCCTCTATCTCCTGCTTCGCATCAGATTTGGGAGAGACCAACAGACGGAAGACCTCATTTAATGCGACAAGCATATTGGACTTTCCTGACGCATTGGAGCCATAGAGAATGCCCAACTTGTAGAGGAAGACTCCTTTGGAGATCTCCACTACCAACTCTGAGGCAGGACCTTTAGCCTCAAAGGAGAGCTCCTGTCTGTCTCGTATGGAGAGATAGTTTTTCACCCAAAAATCTCGTATCATCTTTTTCGTGCTTAGTTCTTTAGGCGCAAAGATAGGTCTTTTTGGGCTAAACAAGAAATATTTTGCCCGTTTTCGTATTTTTTCTACGAAAATTAGGCAAAATTCACGCCCTGCATCTTATTTCTGGTTTATACGGAAATGGATTGACAGGGTTGTTTGTGCTGATTCAATACAGCCTGCTGACAAGATAAACAACCAAAACAACACCAACAGGACGGTCCACTGTCCGATTCCGCCACCACGAGTCTGCCACTTTGTCACCCTGTCAGTTTGACGAGACAGTTTTGGCGCATTGGCACGCTTTTCGCAAAGAGAAGGGTGAGGCCCGCAAGGCAAGTGCCGATGGGCCTCGCAAAAAGTCAAAAACAAAAACGATTAAAAATATTACGATCATGACAATTAAACCGTTAGCAGACAGAGTGCTGGTTCTTCCGGCACCGGCAGAGGAGAAAGTGGGTGGAATCATTATTCCCGACACCGCCAAAGAGAAACCGCAGCGCGGCAAGGTGATTGCCGTCGGCGAGGGTACGAAGGACGAGAAGATGATCCTGAAGGCCGACGACGTGGTGCTTTATGGCAAGTATGCTGGCACGGAGATTGAGAACGAGGGCACGAAGTACCTCATGATGCGCCAGAGCGATGTGCTCGCCATCGTCACCGAGTAAAGAGGTGGTGAGGGACGCAACGAGTTGTAAAATTGTATTTATCAAATAAAAACAGAAGAAACGATCATGGCAAAAGATATTAAATTCAATACAGAAGCACGCAATCTGCTTAAGAGCGGTGTGGACCAGTTGGCCAACGCCGTCAAGGTGACACTCGGCCCGAAGGGTCGCAACGTGGTGATTGGCAGAAAGTTTGGCGCACCGCAGATCACCAAGGACGGTGTGAGCGTGGCCAAGGAGGTAGAGCTGGAGGACAGCCTGGAGAACGCAGGCGCACAGCTTGCCAAGAGTGTGGCCAGCAAGACGGGCGACGACGCAGGTGATGGTACGACCACGGCTACGATTCTCGCCCAGGCCATCGTCAACGAGGGCCTGAAGAACGTTGCTGCTGGTGCCAACCCGATGGACTTGAAGCGTGGTATCGACAAGGCCGTCAACGCGGTGGTGGACTACATCAAGGAGAACGCCGAGGTAGTAGGTGACAACTACGACAAGATCGAGCAGGTCGCTACGGTGAGTGCCAACAACGACCCGGAGATCGGTAAGCTGCTGGCCGACGCCATGCGCCAGGTGAGCAAGGACGGTGTGATCACCATCGAGGAGAGCAAGACGCGCGACACCAACATCGGTGTGGTAGAGGGTATGCAGTTTGACCGCGGCTACCTGTCTGGCTACTTCGTGACCGATACGGACAAGATGGAGTGTGTGATGGAGAATCCGTACATCCTCATCTACGACAAGAAGATCAGCAACATCAAGGACTTCCTGCCCATCCTGCAGCCTGCTGCCGAGAGCGGCCGTCCGCTGCTGGTGATCGCCGAGGATGTCGATTCTGAGGCTCTCACCACGCTGGTTGTCAACCGTCTGCGTGCTGGCTTGAAGATCTGCGCCGTCAAGGCTCCGGGCTTCGGCGACCGCCGCAAGGCCATGCTGGAGGATATTGCCATCCTGACGGGTGGTGTGGTGATCAGCGAGGAGAAGGGTCTGACGCTCGACAAGGCTACGCTCGAGGAACTGGGTACGGCCAAGAAGGTGACGGTCTCCAAGGACAACACCACCATCGTCGATGGTGCTGGTGCGAAGGAGAACATCAAGGAGCGTGTGGCTCAGCTCAAGAACGAGATTGCCAACACGAAGAGCTCTTACGACAAGGAGAAGCTGCAGGAGCGCCTGGCTAAGTTGGCTGGCGGTGTGGCCGTGCTCTATGTCGGTGCCAACTCCGAGGTGGAGATGAAGGAGAAGAAGGACCGCGTCGATGACGCACTCTGCGCAACGCGTGCCGCTGCCGAGGAGGGTGTCGTCGTGGGTGGTGGTACTACCTACATCCGCGCTCAGAAGGTGCTCGCCGACCTCAAGGGTGAGAATGCCGACGAGCAGACGGGTATCAACATCGTCTGCCGTGCGATCGAGGAGCCGTTGCGCCAGATTGTCGCCAACGCTGGTGGCGAGGGTGCCGTGGTGGTCGATAAGGTCCGCGAGGGCGAGGGCGACTACGGTTACAATGCCCGCAAGGACATCTACGAGGATCTCCGCGCAGCTGGTGTCATCGACCCGGCCAAGGTGGCTCGCGTAGCCCTGGAGAACGCAGCATCCATCGCTGGCATGTTCCTCACCACGGAGTGCCTCATCGTCGATAAGCCCGAGAAGGAGCCGATGATGCCCGCAGCACAGCCGGGTATGGGTGGCATGATGTAATTCTGTGACACAAAACCCCAAATATATTTGAAAAGTGGAGGTAGTCCCCTTGGTGGGAATGCCTCCACTTTTTGTTTTCCCATGTCCTGACGGCAGGAAAAATCGACAAAGACAAGGAAAAACCACAAGAAAACAAAAGATTCTTTCCGTTTACACCCTTTATTAGAAAAAATATGATTACTTTTGCAGCAGAGGAGCGGACGGATCGTACTCGACGACACCCATCCGCCTACCCCACTAATGAACCTTCCAAGACAGAAACCTATAAAAGACAGAATAATGATGAAACAAACGATGCACAAATCCACGACTTCCGCAATATGGCTTGCGGCTGTGGCGGTCATAGCCCTCGTGGCAAAGCCGACAAGCGCCTGGGCGCAAAATCCCAAGACCTTCACGGAGTATGTCAACGCAATCATCGAGACGCAGCAGGAGCAGGATGAACCCGAGGGCGAACGCATATTCCTCGCGCCCTACCTCACGAATGATACCCACTACATGGTGATCTCCGACATCAATACCAACACGCTGTACAACGTCTGCGAGGGCGCGTTCTGCGTCATGGACAACAACCTCCTCACGGTGTGGTTGGTAGATGGAGAGTATCTGTTTGGTCCGAACTGGAAGCCCCTCGGACTGTACGACACCCACCCGATGTGCTTTGACAACGGAGCCTTGCTGGTGAAGTCGGCAAAGAAAAACAGTCTCGGCAAGGAGTACTACTCCATCCTCTACAAGAACGGAGCGGTGCGCAACCTCGACCCGTCATGGGAGCCCCAGTCAAGGTTTGTCGATGGACTGGCTGCCGTGACCAAGAAGCAGGGCTACACCGAGATGGGCAATTTCTTCATCAACACGCGGGGTGAGAAGATGCCTTCGCCCAGCAACCTCTATTTCGGCTATGACGGCGAAAAGACGCGAGCCCTGAGATGTGGTCTGCGCGCCTTTGAGACGAAGGACCACAAGTGGGGCTACATGGACGAGAAGTGTCAGGTGGTGCTGCAGCCGCAATGGGACAAGGTGCGCGACTTCAGCGAGGGCTATGCCTGGACGTTCAAGAGAAACACCAGCGACGGCACCCACACCGCCACCCTCATCGACAAGACGGGCAAGGTGGTACAGACGGTACCGAGCTTCTCTGCTATGACGTCGCTCAGCAGGACGTATATGATCGGTGATGTTTGCGACGGCAAGTACTACCTCTACTCCAACGACTCGGAACCGACGACGACCTACTACGACCTCAAGGGCAACCGTCTGGCAATCTCCCACGGCGGAACCTCCTTCTACGAAGGCCATGCCCTGGTGCGCGGCGTCAAAGACACCTGGGACCGCATCTTGCTCGTCGATGACGACTTCACGGTGATGGACAGCTACCCCACCTACGCCAGTGACGGACACGATATCTATGCCGACGAACTGTGGGTGACGAAGCCCTTCGAACCTTTCGGCCTCCATACCATCCATTCGGGATCGGTCGTGATAGACAGCAGGGGACGACTGGTACTCAAAGAGATGAGTTCCCCATGGTCTTCCGACTACATCAGAGGATTCAGTCAGCCGAGCAAGGATGGCTATATCGTGGCAAACAACATCAATGTCGGCGACAAGCGATACCTGGCGCTGATCAAATATACGGGTGAGATCGCCTGGCTTTTTTCAGCAGAAACTTTCTCCGCCAAGGACTTGACAGGATTCATCAAGGCTCCCAACTTCAACGACACGACGATAATAGTAAAAGATCCGCCTATCACCGATAAGCCCAAGGGACCCACGCAGGTGACAGACGCGACCTACAAGGTGAACATCGTCTGCAGTCCGAAGGAAGGAGGCACGGCCAGCGTTGTGGGCAAGTCGCCTATCAAGTATGGTGACAAGGTCTCCATCAAACCGGCTGCCAACGAGGGCTGGGTGGCATCGAGCATCAACGTGGAAAAACAGGAGGTGGGCGAAGATCCGTTTATGGTCACGGACGACGTGACGGCCACCGTGTATTTCCTCCAGCGTCCCGTCTTTGAACCGATCGACCGGACCAACACCTACGAGGGCAAAGTGAAGATCATGGAACTGGACGACGCGCCGGTCTATGTGACGCTCTATGCCACGATGAGCAAGGACAAGGACATCAGTTGCCCGTTTGGCGACAAGACCTACGGCTACCTCACCTTGATGCTTGACCCGAAAATGAGATACAACGGCAAGGGAGTGTCGGTGAACGGCTTCTTCCCGCCGATGAAGATCATCGGTTTCCAGCACGAGGGCGGCAAGCAATATCTCGTGGCCGATGGCGGATCCGTCATGTACCACGACCTGCGCGTCACGACAAACGACCTGCTGGCCAACTTGTGGTTCAACCTGCTGGTGAGAATGGACGGTTTTGAGTCGGGAAGCATCGTCCCGCGCCGCTACCGCATCGAGATGACCAACGTCAATGAGAAGACGGGCGAATGTACGCTGGGCAACCTGGAGGTGTTCTCCCGCAGCAAGGGATGGGTACCGGGGCAGGATCCGTCGATTGCCAGACACACCGCCAGCAAATTCCCCTCGCTCAGCGGTGGCGCCCACGACCTGGGCATTGCAGCCGACTACTTCAAGGGATGCACGCTGAAACTGGCCAAGAAGCGCGACGACGTGCTCTGGTATCCGCCGCTCGAATGGGCAAAGAGCCAGACCGAATATGACAAGAAGATAGAGAAGATGAAGGACACCTACCTCCACTTCATCACCGATTGCGAAGCGCTGTTCGGCCTATAACATCATACCCATCTTTTACGCAAGAACAAGAAAAGAATGAAACTCATCACCACCAGCGACTGGCACATCGGCAACCTCTTTCATGGCAGCGACCGATTGCCCGAGCATCGCCACTTTCTGCAATGGCTGCTCTCGCAACTGCGAGCGCAGCAGCCCGACGCTCTCCTTGTGGCGGGCGACGTCTTTGACAATGGCAACCCATCGGCAGCGGCACAGTCGGCCTACTACGAGTTTCTGGACGAGGCCACGCAGGCTTGTCCAGACCTCCACATCATCATCACTGCCGGCAACCACGACTCGGCCAGCAGGCTGGAGGCGCCCCGTGCGCTGCTGACCCGACAGAGGGTGGAGGTGAGGGGCCATGTGCACCGCACCTGGCAGCAACAGGAGGAGGGAGGACGATGGGTGATCGACTATGAGGACCTGATGATACCGCTCACGGGGCGGACGGGCGACCGGGTGGTGGTGCTCGCCGTGCCCTTCCTCCGGAGCGACGTCGTGCAGAACAGTTGTTATTCGCAGGGCGTCACGGACCTCTTGCGCCAACTGACGGACCGTGCGAGGGAGTTGTATCCTGACACGCCGATCGTCATGATGGCTCACATGTATGCCAAGGGGGCCGACATCGCCGAGCGGGATGCCAGCGAGCGCATCATCATCGGCGGACAAGAAGAGGTGGAGATGAAGGACTGGGAGAACCACCCCGACTACCTGACCTGTGGTCACATCCACAAGCGGCAGCATATCTGGAACACCCGCTGGGCACGCTACACAGGGAGCGTCCTGCCCATGTCCTTTGCCGAGAAGGACTACCGCCACGGGGTCGATCTGGTCACGACGGAGGCGGACGGCAGGTGGCGAGTGGACTTCCTGGAGTATGAGCCCCAACACCCGCTGCGCATCCTGCCGGAGACAGACGAGGCGATGTCGCCAAAGAAACTGCAGAAGATCATCAAGACAACACTGCCCGACAGGGTGGATGGGCTGCTGGGCGACGACTTTGTCTATCTTGTGCTCAAGGTGAAGACGGAGAAGGCAAGCAACGACGAGATCAAGGCGCTCCACGCACTCATAGAGACGAAGAACGCTGTGCTCTGCAAGACGCAGCGGGTCATCGACGACATCGACCTGACAACCATGACGGGGCAAGAGGAGATACACAGCATCGACGACATCCTCAACCGCGACCCGCTGGAGACGCTGAAGGAGACGTTCGCCATCAAGCACAACGCCGAGATGACGGCACACCAGGAGCAGATGCTCCGCCATCTGATAGAAACCATCCATACAGATCAGGAGAAAGCATGAAGTTTATCAAGTTAGAGATACTCAACCTGGCTTCCCTCGACCGGGAGGAGGGAGAGACGATCCATTTCACCTCGGGAGCCCTGGGCGAGAGCAATATTTTCAGTATTGTGGGGCCCACGGGCAGTGGCAAATCGACGATCCTCGACGCCATCTGCCTGGCGCTCTACAACCGGGCGCCTCGCTATCCGCGCAAGAAGGGCGACCGCAACCAGAACATCGAGATCTATGGAACGCCGGAGGAGGGGGAGCGCAACCGACTGGCGCCTACCGACTCGCGCAACATCCTGACGCGAGGACGGAAGGAGGGCTACAGCAAACTGACGTTTCGGGCCAACAACGGCCTGGTGTATCGGGCCGAGTGGTATGTGCGGTTTCAACGAGTGAAATACGAGAACGTGAGGACGGCGCTCTATCTGCTGGGCAGCAAGGAAGGACGGCCCACGGAGGAGGAGGCCGACTGGAATACGCTCCCTGTGCTTATCGGCCTCGACTACGACCAGTTTCTGCGCACGGTTCTCATAGCGCAGGGATCGTTTGCCAACTTCCTCACGGCCAAGGAGAACGAGCGCTACGAACTGCTGGAGAAGCTCATCGGCTGTGAGGAGCAGTATGCCCTGATCGCTGCGGGTATCAAGCAGCAGCGGGACCTCGCCCAGCAGGCTTACCAAGCGGTGACGGCGGATTTCGCTGCCTTCGAGAAAGACCTCATCGGCAGTGAGGAGGAACTACAGCTACTCGCCGACCGCATCAAGCAACTGGAAGAGGAGGATCGAAAGGCCAAGGCCGAACTGAGTGCTGTGACGGAGGCTTTGGCTTGGTACGTGACCGACGATCAGCAGCGACGGAACATCGCGCGCTACGAGGAGGCGTTTTTTGGTGCGCGCCAACGCCTCGACGCCATCAAGGGGGATGTGGAGCGGCTTCGGTTGCACGACGCTACGCTGCCGGCCGTGGATCTCTACAAGGCGATGCGCACGGCGGAGCGCAACAGGGCCAGAATGGGCACCGAACTCGAAAGGATTACCAAGCAGCGGACCGAGAAGGAACAGCTGCTGGAGGCGGAGAACCGCAGGCTGGCTGACTTGACACAGATGGCTGCCGGTGCTGGGAAGGAAGTGGAACAGATGAAACCGCACATCGACCGGGCCCGTATTATCAAGGGCGAACTGGCGGCCGCTTCTCTGAGCGTCAAGGAGAAGCTGGAGGCGCAGACTGTGGCGGAGAAGGCAATCCAAAAGGCGGACCAGCAGGTGGCGGACAATGCTGCTGCCATCGTCAAGGCGCAACGGAAACAGAAAAAGGCGGAGGAGTCGCTGACCGTGCTGCGAAAGGAGGTAGAGGCCCGAAGCGGACAACTGGCAGCGGCGGTCGAGACGGCGACAGCAGCCTATGAGAAAGAGCGGGGAAAGGCCGACGGCATGGACGCGCTGGCGCTGCAGGAGGCCAAGAGCACGGCGGAGCATCGACAGCACAACTTGAAGGAGGCCATCCGCATCCGACGGGCGACGACGACCAATCAGCAGAAGCTGGACAAGGGGGCAGAGACCATCGCTACGCTGAGCGATCGCAACAAGGCCATCGAGGCGTCGATCGCGCAACTGACCATCGAGAAGCTGAGCGAGGAGTTGGAGACGCTTCGCAAGACACATACGCTGATGACCAGCGACCATTGGGAGGCGCACCGTGCCGAACTGGAGGAGGGTGCGGCCTGTCCGCTCTGTGGTTCGACGCACCATCCCTACCACGACCAGCAGGTCTTCGCCTCGGTGGTGAGCGAGTTTACGCAGTTGATCGAGGACAAACAGCGCACGCTCGAGACGCAAAGGACGGAGAAGGAAAAACTGAACCGGGAGAAGGGCCTGAACGAGGGCAGACTGAAGAGTCTGACGGAGAACGCACGCCTGCTGACCGACGAACAAGGACGGTTGGAGAAGGAGTGGGGCGAACTGCCCACGCAAGGGACTACCGGGTGGAGCGAGGACGTCGAGGAGTTGCTTTCGATGCAGGAAGCCGTGGCGGAAGCAGTGGTCAAGGCTTCGAAGGCCTTGGCGGACTACAACACACTGGTCAAGGAGATTGACCGGTTGCGCCAGGCAAAGGATCTGGCGACGGAGGCACAGGGAAAATATCAGCAGCAGGCTGACCAGCAGGTGAAAAAAGCCGAGAACCTGTGTGCCGAGGCGCAGGCCTCGCTACTAGCAGAGCGGGGCAAGACCGACAACCTCGTCAAGCAGCAGGAGGAGAAGCGTCAAGCGCTCCAGCAGGCTACTGCGGCCTGGGAGAAGGCCGTGGCAGAGGTGCGAGAGAAGGAGGCGGCTATCAAGGCGGAGATTGGGGAGATGGACCCGAACGCTTTGGAGCAGCGACTGACCAAAGCAAAGGCGGAGGCCGACGAGGCTGTAGTGAAGCAGGGGGAGGTCATCGGCAAGATAAGGGAAGCCATCACGGGCTTAGTGGGCAGGATGGAGACCATGGCGAAGGAGATGGACAACGAACAGAAGCAGCATGACCACGCTCGGCAGCAGTTGGCAGACTGGATTGCAGCATACAACGAAGACAGTAGCCACCCCACCCTGCTCTCCCTCGACGACATCGTCCGGCTCTATGCTGCCACCGATCCCTGGGAGGAGATACGCGAGCGGCTACAGCGGTTGACGGAGAACCTCACCAAGACGGAGACGACGCTGCAGAACGAACGGCGCACGAACATCGAGTACCAGCAGAAGCGGCCCGACCGCGACAAGGAGGTGCTCCTGGCCCGCAAGGCCGAACTGGAGGGATTGTCGTCCACCGAACTGACAGACGCCAAAGCGCGGATGCAGCGCCACGAGACGGCCAAGCAGCGGATGGGAGCGCTCTTCGAGAAAAGACAGGAGGCAGAGCAACGGAAGGTGGAATGGGAGCAGATCGCCGATGCCATCGGAAGCGAGGGCAGAACGCTCCGCAAGATTGCACAGTGCTATACGCTCCGTTTCCTCATCGAGCACGCCAACGTGGAGATACGGAAGTTTAACTCGCGCTACGAACTGATGCAGGTGAAAAACTCGCTGGGCATCCGCGTCATAGACCATGACCGTGCGGATGACGTCCGCGACACCACCTCGCTGTCGGGCGGCGAGACCTTCATCGTCTCGCTCGGACTGGCCCTCGGGCTATCGGCCCTGTCGTCGCGCAACCTGTCTTTCGAGAACCTCTTCATCGACGAGGGTTTCGGCACGCTCGACCCCGACACGCTCTCTACGGTCATCGATGCCTTGGCAATGCTCCAGTCGTCGCAGGGCAAGAAGGTGGGCGTCATCAGCCATACCGACACCATGTCGGAGCGCATCACCACCCAGATACGCATCGTCAAGAACGGCAACACGGGAAGCAGCCACATCGAGATCTACCCACAATAATTCATCAAATCATCAAAACCACTCATCTACTGAACAATCCTCTATGAGCAGGGAATTAGCTTTCACGATACTGACCGCAGCCGGACTTTGTCTCTATGGCTGCCAAAACAACCGGAGCACGGAGGAATCGGCACCGGAAGAACCCAAGGTGGTTTTCCCGGCCGACACGGCTTCGGCCTATGTGGCGCCAGCATCCAAGACCGACTCCCTGAAGACACTGAAGGGCAAGATGGACGAGGACTTCAACGTGCTCAAGGAGATGGAGAACAATGCGCCAGAATACTACGAGCGCCTGCAGCGCCAGATGTGTCATGGCTTCATCGTGATCGACAAAAGCAGGATGAAACTGATCCTCTACGACAAGGAGGGAGGCGTGGTGCGGCGCTTTGCCATGGGCTGCTCCACCAAATTTGGTACCAAGCACAAGAAGGGGGACAACCGCACGCCCGAAGGATTCTTCACCGTGGAGAATGTATATAACAGTACCGACTGGCTCTACACCGACGACGAGGGGAAGACTTCGAAGAAGAAAGGGATGTTCGGACCGTGGTTTATCCGACTGCGCGTGCCGGGGACGTCGCAGATTGGCATTCACGGCACCTGTGCGCCCTGGTCGGTGGGAGGGCGCGTCAGCCATGGCTGCATCAGGTTGACCAACGACGACATCACCACACTCAAAGACCTGGTGACGCCAGGCATGCCCGTCATCATCATACCAGGGAAGAGGGACCGGGAGCAAAACTATGCCGAACGGGTGGTGATACCTTATTTCTCCACCATCCGCTACACCGAGCAAGAACCAGTCGTCCTGCCTGATCCGGAACCAGACCCACAGGCTGCAGACACGATGGACAGCGACTCGGTGGATGTTTACGAGGAAACGAACGAGGACGGTCCTGACTCCACCTGGTCGTAATGGCAGCGACCCGGCGGAAGCAGGACCAAGGAAGAAATAGAGGGGGCTCTGACCACCAAAATCCATGATTTTTTTGGTGGTACGGGGCGAAACCACTACCTTTGCAGACATGAAAATAAAAATCAACTGGAAGCAATTCGCCGCTTTCTTCATCGTCATCGGCTGCACCTATTATATCACGCGCAACTTCTTCATGACGGCGGGCATCTTGATGCTGCTCCTCCTCATCGACGGCTTGCTCCTCGACTACGACCATCGGAGACGGGGACGCAAACAGGCGGAGGAGATCATGAAGGGACTGAAGGACGAGGAGACGGACGAAGAGAAGCAATAATCCACCGAATCATGGAACAACTCATCAGACTTTATGAGCAATGGGCGGGCGGCAAGCCTGCCACGATAGAGAAGGTGAAGGGTGCGGGGAGCAACCGCATCTACTACCGACTGACGGACGAGGCGCACCACTCGGTCATCGGGGTGGTGGGCACGAGCCGCGAGGAGAACCATGCCTTCATCTGCCTGGCAAAGCATTTCGGCCAGCGACAGTTGCCCGTGCCGGAGATACTGGCCGCAAGCGACGACGAGATGCGCTACCTGCAGACCGACCTGGGCCACGTCTCGCTCTTCGACGCCATACAGGGCGGACGGGAGGCAGGCGGACGCTACAACCTCAAGGAGGTGGACCTGCTGAGACGAACGATACGCGAGCTGCCCAACATACAGATCAGGGGGGCGCGGGGACTGGACTTCTCCCAATGTTATCCGCAACCGGAGTTTGACCAGGACAGCGTGCTCTTCGACCTGAACTACTTCAAGTACTGTTTCCTCAAGGCTACGGAGATCGACTTCCACGAGATGAAACTGGAGGCCAACTTCCGGATGTTTGCCAAAGACCTGACGGCAGAGCCGATGGAGGCTTTTCTCTACCGCGACTTCCAGGCACGCAACGTGATGCTCGACGACGAGGGCAATCCCTTCTTCATCGACTTCCAAGGGGGCAGAAAGGGACCTTTCTACTACGACTTGGCTTCGTTTCTGTGGCAGGCGAGTGCGAAGTATTCCTTCAAACTGCGCCGCGAACTGATCTTCGAATACTACCAGAGTCTCAAACAATACACCGAGGTGCCTTCCTCGCGCCACTTTGCCCATCGGTTGGCGCTCTTCGTGCTCTTCCGCACGCTACAGGTGCTGGGAGCGTATGGTTTCCGGGGTTACTTCGAGCATAAGCGCCACTTCATCGACTCCATACCGGGGGCTATCCAGAACCTGCGCGACTTGCTCGCCCTCGACCGTAGCACCTTCCCCTATCCCTACCTGATGTCGGTCCTGCAGCGCCTGGTGGAACTGCCACAGTTTACGCGCATCGAGGAACCAGCGAAGAACCGGGCCGATGGCTTCCGCACCACGGCGGACGACGTCTTCAAGGCCAACCCGCTGGATGGTCCCGCCACCTTCTCAAAATACGACGGCAAGGGCCCGCTGGTGGTCCGCGTGTTCAGTTTCTCCTACAAGAACGGCATTCCTGAGGACGAGTCGGGCAACGGCGGAGGCTATGTCTTCGACTGCCGAAGCACGCACAACCCAGGACGCTATGAGCCGTATAAGAAACTGACGGGACTGGACGAGCCGGTGATTCGATTCCTGGAGGACGACGGCGAGATCCTCGACTTCCTCAAACCGGTCTATCAACTGGCCGACCATCATGTGGAACGATATATGCAGCGAGGCTTCACCTCACTGATGTTCTGCTTCGGATGCACGGGCGGACAGCACCGCAGCGTCTATAGTGCGCAGCACCTGGCGAAGCATATCCACGAGAAGTATGGCATCGAGGTGCGGGTGACGCATCGCGAACAGCACATACAACGCGTGATGGAGGCAAAGGACACAGCGAAGGGGGCGGAATAAGGGACTTCTCCTGACTACCCGTCCTCGATTTTCTCTCACAACGACAAGGCTACATGACAAAACAGGCAATGATATTCGCGGCAGGGCTGGGCACCCGCCTGAAGCCGCTCACCGACCGAATGCCCAAGGCACTGGTGCCCGTGGCGGGGGAACCGCTGCTGGCTCACGTCATCAGAAAACTGAAGGCGGAGGGCTTTACCCGCATCGTGGTCAATGTGCACCACTTCGCCGACCAGATCATCGACTATCTCCACACCCACGACTTCGGGGTGGAGATACATATCTCTGATGAGACCTCCAAACTCCTCGACACAGGTGGCGGCATCCGTCATGCTGCCCATTGGTTTGAGACCGACAGCCCGGTGCTGATCCACAACGTCGATATCTTGAGCAACGCCAATCTCTCCCGGCTCTACGACAGTACGGTGGCAGACGCAGCCTTGCTGGTCAGCGACCGCGTCACCAAGCGCTACCTGCTCTTCGGCGAGGGGAAGCGCCTCGTGGGATGGACCAATGTGGAGACTGGGGAGGTACGGTCGCCCCATGCAGATCTGTGTGTGACCGACTACCAGCGATGGGCCTTCAGCGGCATCCATGTCGTGTCGCCTCGTCTCCTCGAAGCCATGCGTCCCTATCCCGACCGCTTCCCAATCATGGACTTCTATCTGCAAAACTGCGACCGGCTTGATATCCGAGGCCAGCTTGCCGACGACCTCCAGCTCCTCGATGTCGGAAAACTCGACACCCTGGACCGCGCCGAATCGTTTGTCAAGACGCTGGCGACACGCTGATAGGCCAAGGATAGCCTCACACATTTCCCTGTGCGACATTAGGACATCCGCCTGTCTTCAGCAGTGCTTCCCCACCCCTTCCCCACCCTTTTGCCAACAAAAGTTGGGCAGAACAAAAAAAACAGGCCGCAAAATTTGGTAGTCTCGCATAAATCCACTACCTTTGCACCCGCATTTACCAAACGGTACTTGCCAACACGCTTCCAACCCCTAGGAGAGATGGTAGAGTGGTCGATTACACCGGTCTTGAAAACCGGCGTACCGAGAGGTACCGGGGGTTCGAATCCCTCTCTCTCCGCTTTAGGTACTCTGAATAGACTAACAGAGAAAACCTAACAAAAATGTAAGTATCATAGCTACAAGTAGTTATGATACTTTTCTTTTATACCCATCCCAAATTTCAGAGTATGCACGGAGGGGGCAGAAACTCCCAAAATGCTCTAAAAAGGCTACAATCAGGCTACACATTTTCAAGGCAAAATAAAAATGTAGCCAAGAGTACATACAGAGTACATAAGGAGTATGCGTAAATTACTGCTATTCAAACAAATATGTTGAACTTTGCAGCGTGATTACAGAGGTGTTTTTGTTACCATACACCACTTCGGGCAACAATGTGTCCGACAAGCCACGGCTACAGATGGCAGGTGTTAGGACAAGACTTCTGTTCAGGCTACAACTAAAAGCAGTAAAATGTATGAAAGCTATTTTCAGAGCAGTCTTCTATCTCAGAAGCAATTATGTGAACAAGGAGGGCAAGACCCCCGTCATGCTGAGAATCTATCTCAACAACGAACGCCTTTCCATCGGCTCGACGGGCATTGCTGTCCAACAGTCCCAATGGGACAGGGAGAAGGAACGGTTGAAGGGAAGGACAACTGAAGCACTTTCCACCAACCTCGAACTTGACAACATTCAGAGCGGACTCCAGACCATCTTCAAGAAAGTCGAGATGACGGACGAGGTGTCCTTGGAGCGTATCAAGTCGGAGTATCTTGGTAAGAAGGAGGATGTGGACACCCTAATGAGCCTCTTCAACAAGCACAACAGTGACGTTGCACGGCAGGTAGGCGTGTCGGTCGAAGCTGCAACCTTACAGAAATACAACGTCTGCAAGAAACACTTCTCAAATTTCCTTCGTGATAAATACGGTCGGTCTGACATCCGCCTGTCCGAACTCGGCTATATCGTGATACACGACTTCGACATTTATCTTCGAACGGTTGTCGGGCAGAATCCCAACACCGCCACGAGGATGATGAAAACCTTCAAGACGATTACCATTCTGGGCAGGAAACTTGGTGTCCTGCACCATGATCCGTTTCTCAACATCCGTTTTCACATGGAACCGGTCAATCGTGGATTCCTCACAGACGAGGAAATCCTTAAAATTGCCAACAAGGATTTCGGCATCGGTCGTTTGGAACTTGTAAGGGACGTGTTCGTGTTCTCGTGCTTCACGGGACTTGCGTACATAGACGTGTACAACCTCGCTCCGGAAAACATCGTCACGCTCAACGGCAAGCAGTGGATAATGACCAAGCGGCAGAAGACGAGCGTGGAGACCAACGTTCTTTTACTCGATATACCCAAGAGCATCATTGCAAAATATAGTGGCAAGACCTATCGTGACGGCAAACTTTTCCCCATGCTGACGAATCAAAAACTGAACAGTTATCTGAAAGAAATTGCCGATATTTGTGGCATCAAGAAGAACCTGACCTTCCACCTCGCCCGGCACACATTTGCCACGATGTCACTCAGTAAGGGCGTACCCATCGAGTCGGTTTCAAAAATGCTGGGACACACCAACATTAAAACTACTCAGCTCTACGCCCGTATTACCAATAAGAAGATAGAACACGATATGGATGAACTGGCTGACAAGTTGGGTACTTTCAATACGGCATTAGGCATTTCCTCAAAATAATGTATATAACCCTAAAATTTTGAATTTATGACAACAACAAAGAAAGAACTTTCCTACTTCCGTCTGAAGTTGGAAACGTATCTCGGAGAGCATTTTCCAGAGAGAGTGAATGACAATGCGTTTATAACCGCTCGCGCAGACGAGGCATTGACGGCTTACTGCGATGCCGTGGCGCAAGGATTTTCCTATCCCGAAGCAGAGACGATGGCAAGTGAGGTGCTGTACCGCGACTTGCATTTCTCAAAGTACGACACCCTTGTTTCCGTGCTGGAGCAAGAGTTTGAGAAGGAACTGCCAAGTCCGCTCCCCGAAAGGTTAGCACTAATCCTGCTGAACAACAAGGCAATTCAAACGGTATTTGCCAAGTACGAACTTACGGACGACTTTGCGGCAGGTACAGAATACGACAAACTGTACACCGAGCTGACTGGTACAATCGTGCTGCTCATCGAGGTCAATGGTCTTCCGACGATAGGCGGTGAGAATATGACTTGACACTTCACCATCGGGGGCTTTTGTAGTGTCAAGAGCCAAGATAAACGCTCCACTCCACACGTCAAGAGTTTTGCAAACACTTGTCTTTGGGTCGTTAGAGCATCTTGTTATCGCTCTTGAACTATTAAAAGCCCCGATTATGAAAACAATCATCATGAATCAAGACGTTCTTAAAAGTGCGATTTCTCGCCGAGACAATAGAAGCGAGCTTCCATTGTCCTCACGGCTTAACGAAATCGTTCACACACCTGCCTTCATCAAGGCAGACGCATCGAACAAAACCGATAAGAACAGGCAGCCGCCGACTTCTCCCAAGCAAGTCCGCCACTTCGGTTGGACACGCTTCATCGAACTCGCCGTTCTGCTTTCCATCGTTATCGGTGCGGTTTACCTTATCTCGAAGATGGTTACACCGCAAGTCGTAACCGCCGTTTCGGTTATTCTCAGCTTCCTGATACTACGCTTCATTGTCAGAGTTATTCTGCAAGTAACCTTTACAATCCTACGTTGGCTGTTCTGGCTTGCCGTCATCGTGGCAATCCTGCTCTGTATGCTCTAAAGCGCACAAGGAAAGATATTCTTCGATTCATTCTTCTTTATGGGTGGTTATCTCACGTGAGGTAGCCACCTTTTTCGTTTTCCATACAAGGCGTTGCACTTTCACTTCTCACGTCCACATATTCCACTTTGATGTGCCATAAGTCGGTGCTGATTTCTTTTTATTCGCAAAGGTAGTAAGGGGCTACGGCTTGCACAAGGTCAGTGCCTTTGGTTTGCACGGAAAATCTCCACACCTACATTTCATTTCGGGTAGTATTTTCCTGCAAAACCTTGTGCCGGCTGCGCCCCCTACCTTCTTATTGCTACAAAAAGGAATCAGCATACTCCGATCTTTGGACGCATAAAAAAAATGTCATTATGGAACAGCAGAAAGTAAATATCACATCTTCGATGAAGAAAAAAGGATATAGCTCCTCCTCTCATTACCGCATAAGTTCGGTGGTTGATGAAAGTGAGCGTTTGGTGGCGACTAAGTTTGTGCAGTGGGACGTTGAACCTTTGGACAAATTGAGTGGCAGTAAGGTGTATCTCCTGCGTTTGAAACTCAATCGTGGGGAGCGAATGAGCCGTGAGGAAAAGAATTGGCTTGCCGAAGCGGTGAACACCAACACCTACTTCCGTACAGCCGTTCCCCTAATGGGTTATCGGTTTGACTTCTTCGATGTGCTGAAGAAATACCTTGTCAATCAATACGGACATTGGGCAGAGTATTACGCACCCGACCGCACCAGCCTAAGAGCCTATTTGTATGGTAGTGTCAATCAAATAGTAGAAATCCCTAAACATTAAACGACTATGAAAGGAACAGAACATTTTACGAGAGCAATAGCCGAGTATCTCAATCGGCGTGCAGCGACAGACCCTTTGTTTGCTCCCAACTTGATGAAGCCTAACAAGAGCATCGAGGAGTGTGTAACCTACATCTTGAACCAAGTGCAGGCAAGTGGGTGCAATGGCTTTGAGGACGATGAAATCTACTCAATGGCAGTCCACTACTATGACGAGGACGAAATCAAGGTGGGTAAGGCTATCACTTGCAGAGTGGCAGTAAACCATATTGTGGAACTCACAGAGGAGGAGAAAGCTGAAGCACGGCAGGAAGCCATTAAGCAGTACCAACGTGAGGAACTCGCCAAGATACAGAGCCGTAACGCAAGACCACAAAAGAAAGAAACGGCAGAGGTTGCACAACCTTCATTGTTTGACTTCTAAAAAACAAAGACTATGGAACGATACGATTTAAGCGAAGCACGCATCTATGTAGGCACATATGCCAAGTATAACGAAGGCTCACTAAGAGGTAAGTGGATAGACCTTTCTGATTGTTACGACCAAGACGAGTTTATGGAAGTATGCCACGAACTTCACCAAGACGAGGAAGAACCCGAATTGATGTTTCAAGATTGGGAGAACATTCCCGAAGAACTCATAGATGAGGGACATTTGGACAGCAACTTCTTTGAACTGAGGGACGAGTTGGAGAATTTGGACGGTATGAATGTGAGTGCCTTTTGGATATGGGTAGAGAATACCGGCAAGGATTTAACCGAGTCCGTCTATTACCTAATGAGGCAATTCAATTCCGCTTTTGTAGGCAGATATGTGAACAAAGAAGAGTTTGCAAGGGAAATGGTAGGTATGGAACATGAACTATCCGAGTTTGCAGAGAGATATTTCAATTATGAAAAGTATGCGGAAGAACTCTTTGACGAGGGATATTGGTTTGAGGACGGATATGTATTCCGTGACGAGTAAAACAAGGAGGACAGAAAATGAAACCAAGAAATAAATTTCAGAAGCAAGTGGCGGAGTTGGCAATCCAACTTCCCACCATTACCGATAAGCAAGAGCAATGGGCATACACGCATCTTTTTGAGCATATTGCCAAGCGCAACACGAAAGGCGAACACACTTGTTTGGAGTGTGGACACCAATGGACGGACACACGGCATAAAGGCAAGACCACAATTTGCCCCCATTGCGGAACGAAACTCACCATACATACAGAACGGCAGAGGGTATTTAAGGATATTGCATACTATTGCGTACTCACCACCTTCAAAGGCTACCAAGTGATACGTTACTTCTATATGGAGGTGTACCGCAAGCAAGGACAACCGATAAGACGATTTTGTTCTGAGGTGGTTGAGCGTTGGATGGCACCCAACGGCAAAAGCGCAGTATTGGCACGACTTCGCCCGATGAGTTGTTGGTATGACACGTGGCAGTTTGGCAGTGCTTTGGAAATCCGCCCCGACAAGCCTTTGTACGACATACTTCCACACGGCATTTACCCACGTTATGGAGTGATGAAGGACATCAAGCGCAACGGATTTAAGGGAGCGTTCCACGACTTTACCCCCTTTGAGTTGTTCCATTCCATTCTTACGGATAACAAGGCGGAAACCTTATTGAAGTCTGGACAATTCTCCCTACTTCGCCACTTTATTAGGGACAGATATGCCAAGATTGACAAGTATTGGGCATCTATCCGTATTTGTTTGCGCAATGGCTACCAAGTGGAGGACGGCAATTTGTGGTGTGATATGATTGATACACTTACATTGCTCGACAAGGATATACGCAGTCCGAAGTATGTTTGCCCCACCGACCTTAGAGCAGCGCACGACCATTACCAAGCCAAGCGCAGAGCGATGAAAGAACGTGAGAACATTATCAAGAAGCGTAAGGAAGCAATGGAAGCCGAACAAGCATACAAGGAACTCAAAGCAAAATTCTTTGGCATAGAGTTTACTGACGGCATTATCCGCATCCACGTTTTGGAGAGTGTGCAGGAGCATTTAGAGGAAGGCACGGCAATGCACCATTGCGTATATGACGCACACTATTACAGCAAACCGCAGTCGCTTATCTTCTCTGCAACAAAGGACGGAGAGCGCATCGAGACCATCGAGGTATCATTGGAAACGATGAAAGTGGTGCAAAGTCGTGGAGTATGTAACAAGAACACCGAGTACCACGAGCAGATACTCGCCTTGATGCAGAAGAATATGAGAATGATAGCGCAGAGAGCAACCGCATAACAATCCTATAATAACAACGATTATGGCGACATACAAGACAATAGAGAAAATTCCAACGTGGAGTTTAGGCTACCTTATCAATGGAGATAGTACAGGACTGACAGACGAAGAAATCGCACTCGCAGACCAATGGAGTAAGGACACCAAAGCGGAGGTTATATCGCCACACACAGACATAGAGGGGAATATGCAACCTTATTTTACCCACGTTCCAGCCTTTGGACTACCCACCGAGGTAGAGGACTGCACCCTTATTTGCAGAGAGTAAATAAAAACATCAACCTATAAACGACAACAATATGAAAGTACAAGTAGAAGGCATTATTCATAATTGGGCAGATGAAATACCCATCATCATCGTGAGAGTTATCAATGCCATAAGCATAGCCGAGAACAAGGAGGAGTTGCAGACCGCACTCCTCCAAATCTCCCAAGAAACGGAACTTGACAAGTTTTTTGTCTATGGTTACGGCGCACATCATTTTTGGCTAACCCACCGTTGGCTATCGAATGGTAAACCAATGGAACACAGATTACTAATCGCTGAGTTTTGAAAATATGGAAAGGAAAGTTTACAGAGTACGCACCCAATACGTTTTTGAAGGTGTGTTTGAGGTTGTAGCCACAGACCGAGAGGAAGCCGAGCGGAAAATCCTTGAAGATTGTGGAATGGTGATGGGCAGAGGAATACACAGCACACTGCCCGATGAACAAATCAATTGGGCTTTTGATACCCACCCCGAAGAGCGGATAATTGAAACAACCGAAAATCCCTAACACAATGAGCCACGCAACCTTAAAAAATTGCGTGGCTTCTTTTCTTTTTCTTTGAACGAGCAGGCGACCAAAGAAAAGAAGCAAAAGAAAAGTCGCAAAGAAAAGCTCTTATTTTGAAACTTTTTAAAAAAGAAACAGTAACCCTGCTTGCCCTCTTCCTGAAGAATATTCTCTTTTTAGAATAACCCTATGATACTGATAACCATGGATAAAATTCCTATAGTTAACTATATCTTGTCTAATGTTGTTAAGAGATTCTTTTGTTGAGGTTTCTTCTTTTTAGAAACCTCAAACTACCAATTTAAAGAAAATGATATTTTCATATTTAATAGGCTTTGAAGTAGTAGGCTAAATGTTTAATGTCCCATAGTCATTTTGGACAGAACTCACTAAGGACTGCTATTTACTTAAAGTCCTTCCACATTAATGGATTGGATGTTTCTATTTTCATTCCTTTTTCCTCCCATTCTTTGATCTGTTCTTCCCGCTCCTGTATTGTCGAGTTTGTGAATTGTTCAAGCTCAGATTTTAATCTGTAAGTATCTCCATTTGTATTCAGTTCAGCATTTCCTTGCCCGAAGGTAATAAATTGCATACTTCTCATAAAAGGTTCAAGTTTCCCATCAACAAACAGAGTACTATCAGTTATTGATAAATAAATCACAACTTCATTAGGTATACATGGATTAGGTAATATACGAACATCTTTTTTTATAAAAGGGTTTGGAGTTTTCCCGACCCAGCTATCATCTTTTTCCCATGCAGAAATTAATTCTCCTATATTCATATTCATTCTATAACTTTGGTTTTATTTAATAAAGCATATAATATGCCAAGAGTCTCCTAAGTTGAATCTAAATATATTGCAACTGACAAGATGACAGATCATGAAGAGATAAGGATATGCTTTAGAACTTGAAGTAATTAATGGAAGTAAAACAAAATTAATTCCATCTTTCTCCGTTTCACTAACCCATCCAAAACTTTTCCCTTGTATCGGCAGAACGAAACATACTCTCGATAGATGTTTCTGTCGCCAGCTTCTATCTTTCGCAGTAGTCTACACTTGGGGTGCTTTCCATAACCAAGCAGTCGCCCCACACCCACATTGTAGGCAAGTAAGGTCAGTAGTAGCGCATCCTTACCATACCCTTTAAAGTGTTCAAAGCATTTCCAAAGGTCGGCACGGAGCAGCGAGTCCGCCTGCCGTTCCGACATATTAGAAGAGAAATGCTCGCCCGGTTGCAGCCGATGACCATATCCGACATACGGATAGCAACCTTTTCTGTGTAGCCCCTCGAAGTATTTCACGACGACCACCGCACGCTCAAAAGGTGGCAAGTCCGCCAACCGCACCCTGCGCTGGGCAAAGAACGGCTGGCAGAGCAAGCACATTATACAGAATAAAGCAAAGCGTTTAGCTGTTCGCATCGTTCAAGGCTTTGGTTACTACTGCGGTGGACTTTCCCTTTTCCTCCGTTTTTTCGTTGTTGAAGTTGAACGACAGTTTGGCGATTTGCCCGAAGTTGTCCTCCACATACACATCAATGGTTTGTCGGTCTGTGGAAGCAGAGGTGTAGTAAAGTCGGAAAACATCCTTGGTGAGCGGATAACGGTCGTTGGGCTTGAAAACCGTCCCATTGTCCATTCTTAGCGTTCCTTTCCCGTCCGGCTGGAAATATCTGATGGTGTAGCGAGTATCCTCCAATCTTCCTTCTCGTTTGAGCGTACACCTGATTTCTGCCGTCTGTCCCTTGACGATGTCCTTCTGAACGGGCATCGTCTCGACAGTGAACGGATAACACTGCTGAACATCCAACTCCCTATCACAAGCAGATAAACAAAACACGGCAAGGGTTAGCACTCCCATTACCCATATACTATTTAAAAATTTCTTTTTCATTGTTCCCTACATTTATAGATTAAACCTGATTCCTGCGGATACAGCAGGGCGAAAATGATGAACATCCGTACCAAAGAGTATGCGTCCCTGTCCTTTGAGTAGCAATAGCACATTGTCCGATAAGAAACATTCTATGGAAAGATGCAGCGCACCGCCATAAACGAAGCGTGAGCGGTCGAGCAGTTTTGCCCCATCGGGCAGGAACGGCTTGTCATCATTGATTTCTTCATAACCACCCAAAGCGGAGACACCGCCATAGAGCAACACGTTCTTGCCATTGTCCGACATAATCGGGTGCATATAGCCCAAATGCACGAAGGCATCTTTGAGTTTCACATCATAGCTGCGATACGGCATATTTTGTTGCTCATATTCTACCGTAAGAAATGAATAATTCTCACGCTTCAGATAGCGAGTGAGCGAAATACCTATGCCAAAATTGTCGTTGGCAAACAATTTCTCGCCTTTGATAATTGGCACGTTACCTACTATTTCCAAGCCTTTTTGCTTTGGAATCAGCCGTTGTGCCTGTGTGGGCAGCGCAATGGCCACCGCACACATAAGAAGGAAAAGATACTTTTTCATTACCATTTAAGTTTGAGGTTATCAATCTTCTGAGCCAAAAGTAAATCTTGCGGCTCGACATAGAAGGTAAGCGTTCGTCCACCATTATGCTCATAAAGCGTCACTTCGAGTTGTTTATCTTCTGAAAGGGAGAATTGTTCCAAAGCGAACACCGAACATTCCGTATGTTTTCCTTTGACATACATCGCCTGATGATACGCACGCAAGGGTTGTAGCACTCTCTCCTGAATGGCGGTACGTTTCACCACCTTTTTGTCCACCACCTTGAACGTAACGAAGTCCACCGAGTACGGCATATTGGTCATATTGTCTATTCGGGTATGAAAATATAGCAAGCCATTGTGCGCATACAATCCCCTAAGCAGGAATTTCATACCGAACATTTGGGCGCCGATATGCTTGATATAGCGTTTGTCATTCTGATAGATGGTCTGCATCATCAGTTTGACAAGTACGGGCGACTCGTTGCCGAGTTCCTTGAAGTAGATGTCCGCACGGTTGCTCGGCAAACGTCCTTCGATGGGCGACAGAAAGTCTTTCATCTCCACGCTCAGCTTCTCTGGCTCATCGGCATACTTCACGTTAAAAGCGTAGAATGAGCCGTCCTCGCAAATCACGCTCATATTGGTCTCAGTCTCAAAGTCCTTGACGGCAGCCTTTACACGCAGCACGTTCTCTGCATCCTCTGCCTTTCCTGCAATGATATTCTGCGAACCTAAGTCTACATAACGAATGGCAGAAGGGAAGATAAGATGCACGGTCTTGTCAAAGGTAACGTCCAGACCATACGGCAGTACGACACGCCCCATTGGTATGGCACGGCTCATACCTTGAAAGAGTTCGCCCGAAGTAAGTGGACGGCTCGGTGTCAGACCATCATTGTTTTCCTGTGCTGTGGCTGTTGCTCCCACCATGGCAAGCATAGCCATTGATAAAATAATTTTCTTCATTGTTCCTTTTGATTTGATGTTATTTTTACTTATCATTTTCTATTGTTTTATTTGGACTGAACCAAGAAAAGGCGGTAGCCACCCTTGAGCGTAATCTTGACGGTTCGCAGTTTCTTCTGAAGCAGCTGACTTGCACCCTGCATCACCCCACGCGCAGCCTCTGAGATAATTTGGTCTTTGGCAGAGGAAGCGAAGGTAAAGGATGTGCCCATTGAACCACCGATGTTCGCCCCAACTTCCTTAAGCGCATTGATATCCTCAGAACCTGGTATATACACGCCCTCCTGTCCGTCTGTGTCATATGCCGAGAGCTTGACGGCTATGATATGCCCGTCCACCTCTATGCTTTTGACAAGCAGGTGCATACGGTTACCCTCAATCTTAGCCCTCGCAATGAGTCGGCTTTGTCGGGGAATGCGCAAGCCCTGCACTTTGGCAGTTTCGAGCAGGCGCAACGCCACATTGTCGCCCTCCTTGAGGGTTGCCGTCCTGTCCACCACCACGCTGAGCGTGTTGCGGGGTACGGCAGCAACCGCAGTTGTGAGCGAGTGAAAGCCCATATTGCGTGGTTTTGTGCCATATTCCTTGATAAAATCCTCGTCAGATTGCGGCTGATTGAGTGAAGACACCACCTGCTTACGTTCTGCCAATACCTCCATTGCCGGGAGAGAACCAGTTGCCGAAGCTTGTTTTGTTGCCGATGTTTCCAAAGCACCTTTTTCCTTTGCGGGCGTAAAAGCGTTGGCAGCAGCCGTAGTCGAAGAAGACTGTGGCAGATACTTCGCTGCCATTTGGTAACTCTTTTCCATCAGGGCGAGCTGTCGCTTCTCCTCCGCATCCTCACTCTCGTTCTTGGCTGCCAACTCCTTTTTGAGGTTGTCCAACTCCGAGCGCAAAGCCTCACGCTCCTGCTCGTGTGGGTCGGGAGCGTAAAAGGAGTTCAGCAGACGGTTATTCTCCTCATAGCGATGCATGGAGCTTTCTATCTTTGCCGTAGAAGCAGCTGTCTCTGCACGCTGCGCCTCTGATGGAGCAGTGTTCTGTGCGAAATAGTCCGATAGTCTGCCCATCTCCTCACGGGTCTGTTCTTCCTCGTGTGCCTTGTCGCCCAATTCGTAGGCTTTGAGCTTGTTCTCCGTCAGTTTTTCTGTTGTTGCCTGCGGGATGCTGTCATTGAGTCCCTGCTCCGCAGCAGTCTTATCCTTGCCCGACGGTGCGAAGATAAACCACATCGAGAGGGCAAACAGCAGTCCCAGTCCTCCGAAGACCAAGCCTTTCTTCATTTGTTCTTTCTGTTTATTATCCATTTTCTTTGATTGTTTGATGATGTTGTAGGTAAAAATTGCCGTGTAATTCTTGCAAAGTACTGTCTGTTCGTATGGGACTGTCCATCAGCTTTCCCGTGGGGATGGGTAGTTTTTCCTTCTTTGGAGGAAGGAAAAACTGCGCTATCATCCAAAGCGAGCAGAGCAGATAGATGAAACTCAGCCCATAGACGATTTCCTTTCTCTGTCTTATCGTGAGCCGTTCACACCGATGGCTGAGCCATAGGTGAAAGCGCAGATAGTGACGTGAGAGTAAAAAGTTTCTTTTCCTTGCCATAGCCTTATCGTTTATAAGTCTGTATGTCCCTGTTCTCCTTGACGAGGAAGTTCTCCATCAGGAAGCCTTGCGGGTTGTTGTCCGAACGGACAGAGTTCTGCAGCGTGCAGGTCGTAACAAGACTGCGCTCTGTAACATTACTCTGACGGACGATAAACTCCCTTGCATAGGTCGTTACCGCATAAGGGTAAGTATTAAAGTTGCAGTGGATAGAATCCACCTCTATGCGCTGATTGACATTACCCGATATGGCACGGTTATAATAGCCCTTCTCTGCCAAGTCTTTGTAATAGTTGAAAGCCGACTTGTCACACAGCACAAAGGCACGCTCCATGTTCTTCTCAATGGCATCCTTGTCAGGCGCAATGGTGAAGAACAGTTCATGGAAACGACGCACGTGTTCTCTTGCCTCTACGGGACGATTTCGGCTTGCATCCTGACTGAGGGCAAGCATGAGCGACTTTCCCTGGTCAAGCACATAGATTTTCTCCCTCTGCTCCTTAGCGAAGCTGTATGAAGCATAGACGGCATAACCGCTTACTGCCACGCAGACGATGGCAAAGACAAAGGCATAGAGCCGTATCTGTCTGAATGAAGTCTCGATATTACCAAGTGATTTGAATTCCATTTCTTTTTGTTTAATGTTCTTTCTGTTTAATCTGTAATCGTTGTTTGGCAGCAGAGTAAGGGTACGGGATTTTCCACCCATTAATATCCCTTTCCGCACCACACTCGTGGGGTGTGCTCGTACCCCACTAGTGCCCCCTTACGATACCCCACGAGTGGGGTACAAATCGAGGGGCTTAGTGTCCATTATGCGGCTTGTTTCATTTTCCTTTGAGCAACGCTCCCTTGATGCGTCCGCCCACGTTGCCGATAGCGGCACCCGCTCCGCCTGCCACATATTTACCACCCGTGTATGCACCCTGTGCACCGCGCTGTGCAGCTTGATTGACATTGCGACCATAAGAGCCGATACCGCCTCCTGCTTCGATAATCCAGCCTGCAACGGTAGGTACACAGAAGTAGCCTACAATACCGATAAGGAAGAAGACGATGTAGTACCACGTTCCCGAATCAGGCAGGTAGTTAGGGTCACTGAGTGCTTCGATATCCTTCTCTATCATCAGTACCTGTATTTTTGTAAGCAGTGCCGTAAGAATAGAGCTGACAGGCAGCCACAGGTAGACAGAGATATAGCGTGAGAACCATGCCGTAAGTGAGCCAGCAAGACCATCCCATACGGCAATGCCGAAGACTATCGGACCGAGAATGGCAAGAACGATGAGTATGAAGGTGCGTAGCGTGTCGATGATAAGCCCTGCAGCATGGAACAGAAGTTCTAAGAGGTCGTGTACCATCTTCATGATCCACTGCTTGGTCTGATAGGCAGCACGCTCGGCATACATACCCGCTATCGTCACGGCATCTTCAGGTCCGATGATACCCATTTCCTCTATCTTCTCATCGAACTTCTCGTTGGAAACAAGGTAGGCTGTTTCAGGATTCCTAAGGTAGGCTTCCTCTTGCAACTTGTCCCGCTTGGCTGTAAGTTCTGCAAGGTTCCCCTCTTGTTGGTGTACCATCATCTCCGTTCCCTGCACTACGGGCGAAAGAACGGCATTCATCGTACCCAGTACGACTGTCGGGAAGAACATGATGCAAAAGCCCAGCACGAAGGGGCGCAGCAAGGGAAAGACGTCTATCGCCTCGGCACGGGCTATGGAAGCCCATACCCGAAGGGCAATATAAAAGAGTGCACCCAAGCCCGCAACACCTTTGGCAATGCCCGTCATCTGGGCACAGAGCGGCATCATCTCGTCATAGGTTGAGCGTAGCAACTCATGTAAACTGGCAAAATCCATAAGCAAAAGTTTTTTATGAAAGTTCTTTCAAATTCTTTTTTTGTCTGTGGATTTACCAATACCTGCTTGCCGTATTACCATAGAGTGCCTTAACAGAGGCAAGGTTGTTTTTCTCCCTTGCACGCACATAGCTCACGGAGATGTTTTTCCTTGTGTAGTAGGATACAAGCGAGCGATTTTCCCTCAGCGTGGTATAGATGCGGTCTATGGACTGCATTCGTTCGTGGTCGTTCATCGAGAAGACATTACTCTTGACAATGGACTTTAGTTCCTTGAGACTCTCACCGCTCTGCTCCAAGAGCTTGGCATAGCCCGAAGCCATTGCAGCGAGTTCTGAAGGGCGGAAGTTCTTGTCCAAGAGCATTTTCTTATACGAGGTAACATAAATCTCCGAAATATCGCCCACCATCAGGATGCACTCCTTGACCTTGTAAGCATCGCCGATAAGATTGCTTACCTTCTTTAGGGCATCGTAATACTTCTTGGTGTCGTTGTAAAGTTTCTCCACCTCCTTGAATCCATCAAGGGTATTCTTCACCGTTTTTGAGGCGGTGGCAATTTCCTTGACCGTGTTGGCAATGTTGCCCGCAAAGTTGGTCGGGTCGCTCACTACCCACTGTGCGTGGGCTTTGGGAACAGAAAGGCTCAATCCTAAGAGAGCCATGAAAATGTACTTTTTCATTGTTACTATAGTTTTGATGGTTTGTACTTATTTCTTTTTATTGTTTCTTTTCTCATTGGCAAGCTGACGAATAGCCATTTCGATGTCGCCACCGAGCTGTGCCGCCCTGTTCATCACCTCCACCTTCTCGGTTTCCTCCGTGGTGTAGGTCAGGTATTCCTCCATGCTCACCTCTGTAGCATAGACGGCACTCTGCATACCGCCCAAGCCTATCCACACTTCCTTGTAGAGTCGGTTCGGGTCATTGTTCTGGTTAATGGAGAGTATCTGGCTCTTTTCCTTTTCCGAAAGACCGAGCATCGCCTGTATGCCATCGAACTTGGTCATGTACTTGCGCTGGTCAAGCAAGATTTTGCAGTCAGAGTTGTTGATGATACTCTCCTTGACAATGGGCGACTGGATGATATCGTCCACCTCCTGTGTTACGACAATGGCTTCTCCGAAATATTTTCTCACCGTCTTATACAAATACTTGATATAGTCCGCCATGTTTGCCGAAGCAATGGCTTTCCATGCTTCCTCTATGAGTATCATCTTGCGGATACCCTTTAATCGGCGCATCTTGTTGATAAAAGCTTCCATGATGATAATCGTTACCACAGGAAAGAGGTCTTTGTTGTCCTTCACTTGGTCGATTTCAAAGACGATGAAGCGTTTAGAGAGTAGGTCGATGTTCTTGTCCGAGTTCAGCAGGAAATCATAACGACCGCCACGATAGTATTGCTTCAATGTTGTTAAGAGGTTGTTAATATTGAAGTCCGAGAGCGTTACCTTGATGTCACGCTTCTCCATATCCTTGCGGTACACGTCCCGCAGATACTCATAGAAGGTATTGAAACAGGGCGTAACGCTATGGTCAGCACATATCAGCTCGATATAGGAGTTTACGGCTGAACCAAGTTCGCCAGCTTCGGTCTTAGTAATATGCTCATCAGCACTTTTCCAAAGTGTAAGTAATAACGTGCAGATACTCTCCCTTTTCTCTACATCGAAGAAGTAATCATCCGTATAGAAGGGGTTGAAAGATATCGGACTTTCATTGGTATAGGTGAAATACACACCATCCTTGCCCTTGGTCTTGCGGTGGATAAGTTCACACAAGCCTTGATATGAGTTACCCGTATCGACCAAGAGGACGTGCGCTCCCTGCTCGTAATATTGGCGTACCATGTGGTTGGTGAAAAAAGACTTACCACTGCCCGAAGGTCCCAAGATAAACTTGTTACGGTTGGTGATGACTCCCTTTTTCATCGGCAAATCAGATATATCCAAGTGGACGGGCTTTCCTGAAAGGCGGTCTGCCATCTTGATGCCGAAGGGAGAGAGCGAGTCCTTATAGTTCGTCTCTGCCGTAAAGAAGCAGAGGGCAGGCTCGATGAAAGTATAAAACGACTCTTCTGCTGGAAAGTCTGCCGCATTGCCGGGAATACCCGCCCAGTAGAGCGTTGCCGCATCAATGGTATTGTGACGAGGGTGGCATTCCATAAGAGCAAGTGCAGAGCCTACGTCATTCTTGATTTGGCGAAGTTCTTCCTTATCGCTGCTCCATGCCAGCACGTTGAAGTGGGCACGGATGGAGGTCAGTCCCTGTGAGTGGGCGATGTTGAGATACTCCTGTATCCACTCCTCGTTGATTTGGTTGCTACGGCTGTAGCGTGCCAGCGAGTGCATATTCCTTGCCTGCTTCTCGAAGCGTTCAAGATTGGCGTCGCTGTCCTCGATAAAGAGGTACTGGTTATAGATATGGTTGCAGGGCAACATCAGCCCCACGGGAGAGGCAAAGGAAAGACGGCAGTCACTTCTGTCAGTGGATAATCGCTCATATCGGCTGTCCGTGCTGACTGTTGTAGGCAGGTCGTCCGTATCGGAAAGTGTATGCAGACAAAGCATATTGTCGCCCACACGCACAAGGTCTGCGCCCAAGCGGATGTCCTCCAACGAGGCGTGTCTTTCTTCCGAGAGGGAGAAGTACCTGTCCAACAAACCGCCTTTTTCCTTTGTCCCGACCAATTCCTCTTCCGTCATGCGGATAATCCTAATCTGTTCGGTGTCGTTGATGATACGCTCGAACTGATCGACTGCTTCCATGAACTTCATCACCTCGTCCTTGTTGGTAATCTCTTTGGGCAATAGGTGTCCACGGCAGAGCGAGGAGAAGTTACTTTGCTGTGCCATGCGCTGTTTGTTGGTCTTGGTCAGGAATAGGTAAACGCTGTGGTGCAGGTAGGGACGCTCGTTGAAATGTCGCTCAGACGCACGGGACAGGAAGCTCAGTCCTGTCTCTGTGGATTTGGGCTGATAGCATTCTTTGATAAACCAGTCCTGCTTGTGTACGATGCTGTAATTGGGTAGCACCTTGATTGCCTTATGCCAAGCAGAGTGCATTGCCTCGTATTCTGCAGAGGTGACAGTAAAGAGTTCCGGCAGTTCCACACGGAAAGTCACCGTGATATCGGCATCCTTGCTCACCATACATCCTTGCTCAACGGAGAGCAGCGGAAACTTCGATTCCAAGGTCGTTATCTTGCTTTTATTTCTCATTTCTTCGCTTTCTTTGGTTGAAGGTTACGGATAAGGTGGCAGACCGTGCGGCGGTTTACAAGGTAGCGTGGGTGCATACGCACTGCTCCTTTCTTCATTAGCCCATATTGCCCGTACTTTCTGTTCATGGCGAACGTTTGCCATACCACAAGGCTGGCACCCACTACGCCTATGACAAGACAGGCTATCTGACTGATGCCACAGAGATAGAGCACGACAACGAGGATGAAGACCGCCAACAGACCTCCCGCAAAGAGGAAGAGATATTGCGCCTTCAAGCCCTTGAACTCCACCGTCCGACCTACACCTTTATTGATTTCCCACTGTGCCATCGTTTACAGGAAGAAGGAACGTAAGATGGTGGCAGCCACAATCAGGAAGATGCACGCACCAAACCAAGAGGCAGCGGTCTTGCTCGTGTCGGGGTCGCCTGAGCTAAACTTGTTATACACCTTGATACCGCCAATCAAGCCGACCACGGCACCGATGGCATAGATGAGTTTCGTACCCGGGTCGAAGTAGGAGGTTACCATTTTTGTGGCTTCATTGATACCTGCCATACCGTTTCCCTGTGCATACGCTCCTGCGGTGGTCAGTGCCGTCAGGAGCAGCATCATTGTGATTTTCTTTTTGTTCATTTGTATTTGATAATTTTAAATATGAAATAATAATCTCCTTTGGTGAAGGAAAGGGAAAGAGCGGCACATATGATAATGAAGAAACCAATTCGCAGATAATGAACCGACTTCTTTCCCTGCCTTCGTTGATTGTTTACAGATAGTATGAAAGTGGCTTTTCGTCAGCATCACCCGAAGAGGTGTCAGATACGTCAGAAACAGGTGGTGTTGAGTTTCGAGAAGATGGCATTGCTTGTTGATTGCTCTGTTCTTCCTTTTCTTCCGCCCTGCGGATTTTCTCCAATAGCGAGGCTTGTTCGCCCTGCATCTTGGCGATGTTTTCCTTGTACTTATCCAACAGTTCGGAGTCTTGAAGTTGTCGAACGGTCTCTTTGACCTCTTCCTCATCAGCCTCCTCACAGTTTTTTGTCCACTTTTGCAGGCGACCTAAGTCACGTGCAAGGATGGACTGCCCCGATACCTCGGCTTCGCCCGATGTGGACTCGATGGGCAGGCTTAATTCCTCACGGGCAACTTCATCTTCGTCCACCCTCTCCATCTCGAAATCAACGTCCATCTCGTTGTCCTCTTCGTTCACATCTTCCTCCTTTTCGGAGTTCTGCGGTGCAAAATTATTGCTATTTCGCTCTGGTTTTTCAGATGATGAAATAGAGGGCATTTGTGGGATAATTGGGGAAATGGAACGACTTTTTCCAATCAGTACAAACTCGGTTTGTTCATTTGCACCTTGCCCTTTCAGTACGTCTTTTTCCTTCGCTGCTTCGTTCTTATTGGTATCTTCATGACTCTTTCCCTTTTTCTTGATGATGAAGTCATACGGAGATACATACCGCATATAGAAATATAGGATACCAAGCATCATCCAAATGATGATGAGTACCAGTATAAAACTGAAAAGTATTGTTTCCATCATAAGTTCAATGTTTTGTACCGCTTGTGTGCCGAAGCGGCTTCATTCAACAATTCCTCATAAGTACGAAGATGCCACATGAGAATATTCTCGATATAGGCAGTGAGTGTGGATTCCGATTTTGTGTCCCAAAGGACATCGCGCAACATCTGAAGTATCTCTCGATTGATGGTAAAGCCTGATTTTGCACTCTGTGGAGTGGGCTTGAAATATATGGATTCATAAAGATGCCACAGATCTTCCGTAGACTTTGGAGCAGATGTCGAGGTGTGAAAATCGTCTCGGCTGGTGTTTTCTCTTTCATCGTCGTCTATATTCCTTGCCGGTTCATGGAGCATTGATAATTCGTCCGTCTCAGCCGCCTGTGTTAGGTCATTCATTGGTCTCCTTGTTTTTTGATGAAGCACCATTGCATAAGTGCAGAGCACCGATGTGATGACGAGGTTAAAAAACACGAGTGTCAGGATAATTACATTTATTGTTGTCATGATTGTATGGTTTATAATGTTATTGTTGTCTTGCGCCTTTGCTTTGCAGCCGCACTGTTGAGCAGTTCCAGATGTTCTCGCAGGTGCTCCCGAAGGATGTTATCTATGTATGCGGCTATGGAGACACGCTCCCCCAAGTCCTGCAACACGTTGCGCAGGTTCTGTAATGTCTCCAAATTGATGGAGAAGGCTGTACGCATTTGGGAACGTACGGGATGAAAATATCGGTCTCTATACTCTTCGATGGAAAGGGACGACTTGCCAGACTTTTCCATTCTTGGCTTCCTTTCTCTTTTCGGCTCAGTGTTTCCGGTTGTCCCACCTTCTGCTTCATCTGCCGGTTTTTCGTTTGTTGGTTTCGTTTCTTCCGGACTTTCGTCTTCCTCTCGTAATGTTGCAGGGGAAGGTACTGTGTCCTCAGAAGGATCGAAGGAGTTGGGGACCGTGACAGGTTTCACCACGACATTGTCCTCTGCCATTTTCTTCAGCTTCTTTTCCAGTTGCTGCTTTCTTTCCTCAATCGTTGCCATTTTCTGTTTTCGTTTTTAGTTTGAGACGTTGAATTATCTCGGAGACGAGTTCATCCAGCCCTGTGCCCATTCGTAATCCCCTTGCAGGAGGCTGATAGGTGGAACGGAATACGCCTCGTAGCCCGTATGTGGAAAGTTCGTGGGAGAAACGGTGTGTGGCATATACATAGCCGGGCAGGAGCGTGAGTTCGTGTCCTTGGATAAGTTTTGTGTATTCGTCGATGATGATGTTCCTTACCCTTCTGTCCACCTTGTTCCAGAACAGGATAATGTCCTTTATTCGTGAGTCGGACATTGAAACACCAATATCCGTAATGGTCTTGGCGTATGCTATACAGGAGACGAGTGACTGTATGTCGGCTTCAAGCGGAGATAAGATATAGTCCATCTGAAGGGACAGTTCCATCAGCTCCGTTGTCCCTGCATGACCGGGGAAGTCGAACACAACCAACTGGTACTTCTCATTGCTGATAGCGTCAATCTTACTTTGTGCTGTCTTGACAGCTTCTTTGGGGCTGGACTTATAAATTCTGTATGCCTTTTTGCCGAGGTGGTGAAAGTATTCCTCCATGGACTTGGAAAGCTCTTCGCTTTCCTGAACGACACTTTTCTCGCGTTCCCTCAGTTTGTAAAAGGAGTCCTGCGACAGGTCGCAGTCCATCACGAAGAGGTTGATGCCCTGTTCGTAGTACAATATGCTGCTCACAATTTCGGCAAGCGTGCTTTTTCCTACTCCTCCCTTTTGTGAGGAGAACCCCAGAAAGAGGGGGCGTTGTTGTTTGTTCTCCATAATGATAATTTCTTAGTTCATATTACTTGTCTATTTGCTGTTTGGATGTTCTCTCATTCTTGAGAGTAATCAGCAGACAGTTAATTCTGACTGCATATGATTCGTGCGATAGTCTGAAAGGACGATTTATAGTTCTTGCAATCTGTTGTATTGACAATAGTTTGTCATGACAACAAATTGTCATGAATATGTTTCGTTTCTTCTTTGCATCTTTGGTGCAAGCCAACGGTAATACGATGTGTCTTTTGCTTGTGTCGTCATACCATAGTTCGCTCGTTTTGGCTGCAAAATAAATGATATTTTGGTTGATTTTATTACACCGATGAAACACAGGGAAACACAAGGGAAAAGAGTGAATATAGCTGATAATGAGTTATTTGAAAACTCGCCGTAACTTTGCAGACGAGAATAATACATGGAGGTAATATCCCGAAGCAGACACCCCAAAAGGGTGGATACTTCAATCGTATCATTTGGCTTCGCCGACCTTCGGTTCTTGATATTAGCAAGGTGTGTCTTTGTAACACAAACCTCCGTTTGTACCACAAAGACCCTTGCCCCGAAGGGGATTAAATCACTCCAAAGTCGTAATTAGAAGACCAAATGAATATGAATAAAGACACAGAACATCGTTCAGAACGAAAAAAGGTGGAAAAGCCACGCTGGGATAACTGGCATGTACGTCTTCCCAATCTCAAAGACCAGCAAAAAGCGATTGATTTGTTTCAGCGTTCTGGAGCCGAGACCAAGTCGGATTTTGTGCGTGGGCGTATTCTTGGCGATAGTTTTAAGATCATTACGGTGGACAAATCTGCCGTGGAATACTACAGGAAACTCTCAGAACTGACAGCACAGATACATAAGATTGGCGTGCTGTACAACCAAGTTGTGCGTGCCATCAATGCATACCATAGCGTAAAAACTGCACAGATTATGCTTGAAAAATTGGAAAGACTATCTGCTCAGATAATCGAACTTCAGCAGAAAACAATAGATTTAACGATTGACTACCGCAGCAAATGATAGCCAAAATATCATCAACGGCAAACCTTGGAGGAGCATTGGGGTACAACTTCAAGAAGGTAAGGCAGGAAGAGGCAACCGTCCTGCTTGCCAATGGTCTGTACCAAAATCAAGACGGCAAATACTCTATGGAACAGGTATTGTCCGATATGAGACAACTTATCCCGGATAAGTGCAGGACAAAGAATACGGTGTTCCACTGTTCCCTCAATCCGCACCCGGACGAGAAACTATCTGATGAGCAACTCACACAGATTGCGAAGGAGTACATGGAGGCACTCGGCTATGGCAAGCAACCCTACATCGTCTTTAAGCATAATGACATTGCCCGTGAGCATATTCACATCGTTTCGCTTCGAGTGGATTTCGATGGTAATAAAATCAATGATAAGTATGAGGGCAGGCGAAGCAAAAAGATTACTGATGCTCTGGAAAAGAAGTATAACCTCATTCCAAGTTCAAAGGTCAGTGAGAAGCCGACAGCTGAAACGTCAAAGGTCGATGCCACGCAAGGAAATATCAAGGAACAGGTGGCTAACATCATCCGTTCTGCTATGAAGCATTATACCTTCTGCTCCTTAGGTGAGCTAAACGCCATACTCTCCCGATACAATCTCGCCATAGAAGAAGTAAAAACTGAGTATAGGGGTAAACGGTATGACGGGCTGGTCTATGTACCTACCGATGATAAGGGCAATAAGGTGAGTACACCCATTCATGCCTCGGACATAGGCAGAGGTGTGGGCTATACTGCCGTTCAGAACAAGATGCTGAAGTCAAAGCAGATGGTTAAGCCATTGATACCAACTGTCAGAAGAAAGGTATTAGAAGTAATGCGTACTTCTCCCCACACGGAGGAAAGACTTCGACAAAGATTGGAGAAACAAGACTTGCGAGTAGTTATCCGAAAGAATGAGAGCGGACGACTCTATGGTATTACATTCATTGATGATGAAAAAGGCATTGCGCTCAATGGCTCTCGATTGGGTAAAGGATATGCTGCCAATAAGTTTAACGAGTACTTCTCTAACCCGAAAAATAATCCATTCTTGGATGAATCGCTTTATGGTAGCCCATCCGTTAGCCATGAACAGATAAATAAAACACAATTATTACAACAAGACACAGAGGAAAGCGACAATCTTGTCGATGAACTTATCGACGATTTGGTGAGAGAAACTTTCTCTACATCGGGCAATGATGATTGGAAAGAAGCGGCATGGCAGCGTAAACTCCGAAGACAAAATAAGGTAAATCTTAAACGTAGGAAGCGTTAAGTACACCGCTCAAATAACATTCAAACGATTCTCTAACAACAATAAGATTGCATTATGGCACAAGAAGATGATTTAAGGGCATTAGGTAAGGTCATGGACTTTATGCGAGGTATATCTGTGATATTCCTCCTGATTAACTGTTATTGGTTTTGCTACGAGGCATTTCACGAGTGGCATTTCACACTCGGCATCATCAATAAGATACTGATGAACTTTCAACGCACCACGGGATTATTTTCATCTATCCTATGGACGAAACTCTTCTGTGTTGTGTTTCTCGCCTTATCCTGCTTGGGCACAAAAGGCGTGAAGGAGGAGAAAATCACATGGCCAAAGATTTGGACGGCACTTTTCTCAGGCTTTGTATTTTTCTTTCTCAACTGGTGGCTGTTGGCATTGCCCATTGGTAAAATCGGGGCGGCTACGCTTTACATCTTCACACTGTCCGTGGGTTATATCTGCCTGCTAATGGGTGGTGTGTGGATGAGCCGATTACTCAAAAACAACCTCATGGACGACGTATTCAACACGGAGAACGAGAGCTTTATGCAGGAAACAAGGCTGATGGAAAATGAATACTCGGTCAATCTTCCTACACGCTTCTATTATAAGAAAAGGTGGAACAAAGGCTGGATTAACGTGGTCAATCCGTTTCGGGCCTCAATGGTACTCGGCACACCGGGTTCGGGTAAGTCATACGCCATTGTGAATAACTACATCAAACAGCAGATTGAGAAAGGCTTTGCCATGTATATTTACGACTACAAGTTCCCGGATTTGTCAGAGATAGCCTACAATCATTTGCTTAACCATTTGGACGCCTACAAGGTAAAACCGCAGTTCTTTGTGATAAACTTCGACGACCCACGCAAGAGCCATCGCTGCAATCCCATCAATCCTGCCTTTATGACGGACATATCGGACGCTTACGAGAGTGCCTACACTATTATGCTCAACCTTAATCGTTCATGGATTCAGAAGCAGGGAGATTTCTTTGTTGAGTCGCCGATTATATTGCTTGCAGCCATCATCTGGTTTCTGAAAATCTATGAGAACGGCAAGTATTGCACCTTTCCCCATGCCATCGAATTCCTGAACCGTCCGTACGCACAGATATTTCCGATACTTACTTCCTACGATGAGCTTGCCAACTACCTTTCTCCCTTTATGGATGCTTGGGAGGGCGGAGCGCAAGACCAGTTGCAGGGACAAATTGCCAGTGCCAAGATACCGCTTTCACGTATGATTTCGCCGGCTCTCTATTGGGTAATGACAGGTGATGATTTCTCGCTCGACATCAATAATCCCAACGAGCCGAAGGTGTTGGTCGTGGGAAATAATCCCGACCGCCAGAATATCTACTCAGCAGCACTCGGACTTTACAACAGCCGTATCGTGAAACTCATCAACAAGAAAAAGCAACTCAAATCATCTGTGATTATCGACGAGTTGCCGACCATCTATTTCCGTGGGCTTGACAACCTCATTGCCACAGCCCGTAGTAACAAGGTTGCCGTGTGTCTGGGCTTTCAAGACTTCTCGCAGCTTACCCGCGATTATGGGGATAAGGAAAGCAAGGTGATACAAAACACAGTGGGCAATGTGTTCAGTGGGCAAGTGGTAGGTGAAACTGCCAAGACTCTCTCCGAACGCTTCGGCAAGGTGCTTCAACAACGGCAGTCTATGACAATCAACCGTAATGATAAATCCACCTCTATCTCGACCCAGATGGATAGTCTTATCCCTGCATCGAAAATCAGCAACCTCACACAGGGTATGTTCGTAGGTGCAGTGTCCGACAACTTTGACGAACGCATTGACCAAAAGATTTTCCATGCTGAAATAGTGGTGGATAGTGCTAAAGTCTCTGCCGAAATGAAGCAATACCAGTCCATTCCTGAAATCAATGCGTTTCAAAACGAAGATGGCTCCGATAATCTCAAAGAGACTATCGAAGCCAACTATAAATGTGTTAAGCGAGAAATAATTGTTTTGATTGAAAAAGAAATAAAAAGGATAAAAGAAGATCCTTCTCTTTGTCATCTTATAAAAGAATGAGATGCAATGTCTTTATGTCATTCAAAAACTATATTTCATCTTTGCCCATATTTCAGAATTTCTGTCATACATTTGAAACTTGCCTTTGTCGGCATGGAAGTAATCATAGCCGGCGGTGAGTTCGATTTGGTCGTTCAAGGCATAGGATGCAGAGAAGCGGTTGAAAACGCCGCCATTGGTTACGTCAATATAGGCGAATGTTGAAAGTTTCAGCATATTCCGCAGCAGTTCTTTCGATATTCTTGCCGTGGCAAGGCCGGCATTACGATAAACGGAAAGACCGTCAAGGTTCCCCGCCGTATATTTGTGGCAGTATTGTGCACTGAAGTTCCAATCGTTGCCCGGATACCAGTCCACACCGGCAAGGATATTGTACGTATTTCGGCATACTACGTCTTTTCCCACACCTCTGCTTTGCGCTTCATCGAAATAGCAAGCAGCCTCGCCGCGAAGGACAATCTGTCCGACAGGCAGAGAGCAGTCGGCTCCGAGCATCGTCATCCGGCGGTATTCCCCTTTGGCTAAAAGCGACTTTCCATCGTCGGACACAGCAAGGGAAAGAGCAGGCATCTTGTTCCACGTCCGCAGGGCACTCAGAGAAAAATCAATCCCGCTGAGATTGGTCGTTATCCGCCCGCCGTACTCCATATTCCGAAGTCTTTTCTCCGGTTTGCCACTTTCCAAATCTATGGTATAGGGAAGAGGGGCTGACGGCAGAGTCAGTGCCCACGGATTGCGTCGGTCGGTGGGAAGGATGAAGAAATCCGCCACGGGATTACATATCGCCTCGAATGTTACCGAATGCCACGTGTATCTTGCATGCAAGGCATTGACGGGCATACGGATGTCATCGTAGTCCTGCGCAAGGAACTCGGTATAGTCGAACGGCGACACGCAGTCCGTAACGCGCAATGCGTCTGCCACTCCCCATACCACAATCTGCCGCCCCACCCGAAGGTCAAGGTTTCCTTTGGTGTATGCAAGATATGCCTCACGCAGTTCCAGTCCCGTGCGGTCTTTCAGTACGCCGTTGTAGGTAGCGTTCATGGAAACAAAAAGGGAAGCTGCTCCTTTTTCAAGTTTCACCTCTCCGCGCGCTCGGGTTCTCGAAGCCATCCAGTCGTTCCTGCCTTCTGTCCTGACGGCATGGTATGTGTCGAGGAAGCCTTTTACCTGAACACGCAAGGCGTTGTCATCCGTTTCTTCCTCTTGCATATATTCCGTATCAGCAGAATCATTCTCCACCGTCAGCGTATCAATCTGGGCAAATGCCTGTGCCGAGAATATCGGCACAAGCAACAGCGTCCATAATCGCAGTATTTTCATGGTCAGAGTCCTTTTTCCAGTTTGGAGACAGTGAAGAGATTGGGCGCAACCTTGACGTTGAACCGCTGGTTGTCCATCTTGATGATGGTCTTATGCCCCGTCTGTACATTCTCCATCTGCATGAGGTGCATCGTCCAGAATCCCTGCACTTTATTTATATTCGAAATGGTAAGGCTGCGATGCAGTTTATTGAGCTTATCGTAGTATTCCGCCTTAATAACCATCAGACAGTCCTGCCTGATCCATGTGATGCGCTTTGAGTATATTTCTCCCTTGTCCTTAGGCACGGACTGCACCACCCAGCATTTGTGTCCGCTTACCACTTCCTCACGCAGCAGCGTGTGTGTTTCCTCGTCCACGCTGCGTGTACTCATGTCGTCGTATGTAAAATCGCTGCCCATGAAGTAATCGGTCTTCGATGACTTTCCACTAATGCGCCTTGTCTTTTTCATGGCAGGGAGATAGAGCCATTTGTCGTCTGTCTTGCCGGGATTGTCATAGTCCCAAGTGAGAAATCCCGTGCCCTTCACGTCGCCGGGATAGGTGAAGAACATGATTTTCTTTGTGTCCTTACCTTCGTCCATTGCCCACGATTCAATTTTTCGCACACGCTTATGCCCACTTTTTTGAATAAGTGTCATTTCCACGGTGGCATAGCGTGTATCGCCATCGGCACGGTTCTTTACCTTTTGCATAATGTCTCTTCCGGTGAGACCAGCTGCTTGTGCAACACTCATTGTCATCAAGGCAATAAGGGATAAAATAAAATGTCTTGTTTTCATTTTCTTTATATTTTATGATTGAATATTTTAACCTTACTTGTTTGTTTAACTATTTGTTTTTGAACCTTTTTCCTTTCCGAACACCCGCAAATATTTGAAAAGTATCGGCGTGAGGAACAAGTCTGCCAACAATGCCGACACCATACCTGCTACAGCCAGCAAGCCCCAGTTCTTCGTCTGCGTGGCGTCCGACGACATGAAGCCGGCAAATGTAGCCGAGATGATGACCGTTGACATCACGATGGCCAGTCCCTCCGTGCGGAAAGTCTTGCGGATAGCCATGTTATAGTCATTATAACGATTATGCGCCACATGGCAATGGTTGATGAAGTGGATGGTGTCATCGACGGCGATACCCAAAACCATAGGAATGAGCGAGGCTGTCATCATGTCGAGCGGATAGCCCAGCCAGCCCATCATGCCGCCTACGATGATGGCGGGGGCGATGTTGGGTATCATTCCCACCAGTCCCACCTTCCAACTTCTGAACAGGAGTATGAGTATCACGCCAATGACCAGCACCGAGAGCAGCATCGACCACATCTGTCCACGCTCCACATACTGCTGCATCACCGTAAACTGCGGTATATTGCCCACTACCGATACATGTGCGCCGGGGAAGAGCTTGCGTGCTTCGGTTTGGAGCAAATCCATTTCTTTTTCCGCCTCGTTGGAGTTGTAGCTCTTCAACTCGATTTGCAGGCGTAGCCGCTGATAGTCATAGTCCATCCAGTATTCCGACTCCGTACCTCCGGCATTCTCATAGAGCAGCAAGAGCTGAGCCACCATGTCGGCATTGTCGGGAATGCGATATTCCTTCAGATTGTTGCCGTTGAGCGTGCAGTTCATGTCTTTCACAATGTCCGTGACGGAATTGTGCCGCTTGGTGAGCGGGTAGCTTTCCGTGGTGGTTGCCAGTTGGTCGAGTTTTTTCAAGTTCTCGGGCTTCTTCGCGTCGTCGGCATGCGGCAGTGTAATCATCAGGTCGTAGGAGTACATGCTTCCTAATTCCGTGTCGCAGAGGTCGAGGAATTTCTTTACATATTCCACCTTCCGTCCCATAGTCTTCTCAATGTCGAATGCCGGCTCGATGGAGAACATGCCGATGCCGCAAAAAAGCGTGATGGCTACCGAGACAATGAATATCGGGCGGTGGCGACGCAGGATGAAACTACCAAACTGCTCAAACCGTCCGCCGACGTATCCTTCGAGACTCTTAGATACGTCTATGCTTGGCTTGCGGTCTTTTCCGAATGAGAGTATTACAGGGGTAACAATCAGACAGGTAATCAATACCGAAAGCAGGCACAGCGAGGTGTTCACGCCGATAGCCTGCATGGGGACTATCTTCATAGATAGGAAAGTCATCATAGCCGCTATGGTTGTCAATCCCGACAGCAAAACACCCCATCCGGTTTCGCCTACGGCATCGGTGATGGAAGCCTTGCGCCTGCCTGTTTCCACAAACCGCGTCTTGAAGAAGTTGTACAGATGGATGTTGTAGGCAATGGAACAGGCAAAGGCCAGTATGACCGCTATCATGGCGGTAGTCATATCTATATACAGTCCGGTCCAGCCTATCACACCAAAACTTATCAGAAGACCAAACACCGACGTGAGCAACGGGGCGATGACTCCCCGCAATGAACGGGTTACGACAATCATCACCACAATGGAAACAAGGAAAGCTATGAGGAACAGCCGCCCCATTTCATGTTTCAGATAAACCACTTTTTCGTAGCTCAGATAGGGCATTCCTGCGGCAGCAGGCGACAGCTTCGCGTATTTCGCCTTGCCGATGATGTGCCCGGCTTCCTTGCCCGTGAGCATATCCGGGGCAATATCGCTCGTTTTCTTCCATACGCTATCCTCCGGGAAGGGACGCAGCTTCACCATGATCCATGTCATCGTACCGTCCTTCGACACCAGTTTCTTTGAGAGATAGGGCTTGCTGTATGCCTTGCGTCTGATTTCCTTTAGCGAAGCCTCATCCGAAGGTATCTCGTCGGGCACTATCTGCTCGATGGTCATTCCCTCCTCAGTGCCGACGGTAAATTCAAGGTCGGTGAGCGATGTAACCTTGTCGGCATACGACAGGCTGTCCTTCAGCTCCTCGCTCAACTCACGGATAAGTGTCAGGCTGCGCTTGGAGAAGACGTCCTTGTTCTTCACTAATACCGCCACGTAGTAGTCGTTGCCGAAGATGGACTTGAACTCGTTTGTCTTGAGCAACATCGGGTCATCGCTCACGAAATAGTCGTCGAACGATGTTTTCATGACGATGCGCTTTGTACCCACGAACGAGAAAGCGATAAGCAGGGCAAACAGCCCCATTACCAACAGTCGGTGGCGTAATATCCACACCGCCAACTGCCTGAATTTTCTGTTGATGTTTTCGATTTTCATTGCTATTTATTTTTCATTATTGTTTTCCTGTTGCAGTTTTACCATCCGTGCAAATTCTCCACCTTTAGCCATGAGATCTTCGGGCGTGCCCTGCTCGATAACCGTTCCGCCACCGAGCACCACGATGTGGTTGGCATTGCGGACGGTGCGCATGCGGTGAGCGATAATGATGACGGTCTTACCCTGCACCAGTTCGGAGATGCCCGCCTGAATCTTTGTCTCGTTCTCGGCATCAAGGCTGGCGGTGGCTTCGTCCAAGAGAATGACGGGAGCGTCTTTCAGAAGCGCACGGGCAATGGAGATACGCTGTCGCTCGCCACCTGAAAGGGTTTCGCCGTTCTCGCCGATAACGGTGTCGTATCCCTGCGGCATACGGCTGATGAAGTCGTCGCACTGTGCCAGTTGTGCCACACGCCGCACTTCCTCGTCGGTGGCATCACGCTTACCGATGCGAATATTGTCGGAAACGGAAGCATTGAAAAGCAACACGTCCTGAAACACCACGGCATAGTTGCGAAGCAGCGTCTCGGGGTCGATGTGAGCGATGTCGTTTCCGCCTAATAGAATCTTTCCACCGTCAATGTCCCAGAAGCGTGCGGCAAGTTTGGCAGTAGTGCTCTTTCCTCCTCCCGACGGACCGACAAGTGCCGTTACTTCTCCCTGCTTTGCTGTAAAGGAAACATTGTGCAATACTTGCTTTTCGGTTTCGTAGGCAAAGCTCACGTTGCGGAACTCGATGTCGTAATTATCCATTTTTACCTCCTTGCTTCCCTCCTGCTCCGGCATCGCCTCCATTTCCTTCATGCGATTGATGCGCACATCGAGGAAAGCAAGGATGGCGAGGTTGTTGCACACGTCCTGAATAGGATTATAGACCATTGCCGAAACAAGGAGAAATGCCAGATAAATAAAGATTGACACCTCGCCTCTTTGCAACAACCATGCGCCAGTGATAATGACAGTAGGCATACCCAATTTTAATATCATAGCAGAAAGATTAACAAAAACACCTGCTACAAGTTCATGGTTGACCAATTCTTTTTCATAATCTTTCAACCTCTTATCAAAACTTTGGTTATAAGCCTTTTCTCCGCAATACGATTTGATTTCCTGTACACATTCCAATCCTTCCTGTACTTGCTCGGTAACCCCACGTTTCACATGATATAGGTGTACAAATGCTTTGTCCAGCAGATGTCTTGCCAAGAGCAAAGTTGCCAGAGCCATCGGCACCACCCAAAAGAGGGCGACAGCCAGTCGCCAGTCGTAGAAGAACAGGCTTACGGCTATGATGAACATGCTCAGCACCGATGCGAACAATTGGGGTACTGCATGAGAAAATATTTGCTCCAATGAGGTGCAGTCTTCCATAATGGTAGAAGTCAGGTCGGAAAGGTTACGCTCGCCGAAGAATGCTAACGGCAGACGGCGCAGTTTCTCTGCCAAACTGATGCGGCGTTGCGCACTCTCGTTATAGATGGTGGTATAGGTGCTGTCATACTGCCACCGGGCGATGAAGAACATCATGCCCATCAACACCACTGCCAACAATATATAAAACCACAATGTGTGTTGGTCGGTGCCAACTTCCAAGTATTCCATGAGGAAGAGGAAGAGGTAAGTGGGTGGCAACATCAGCGCAAGGTTGAGTAGCGTTGAGAAGACGATACCTCTGCGCAAGTCCTTTGCCCCTTTGTCCGAAAGGGTGAAACGGTTTTGAAAATATCTAATCATCTTGGTGTCTCCTTTGATTGGTTATAGTTTCCATGCCACTGCTTTCTGATATTCGTTCCACATCGTGTGATAGCGTCCCTGCAGGGTCATCAGTTCCTCGTGCGTTCCTTGTTCGGCTATCTGCCCATTGTCCACCACCACGATGCTGTCGGCATTCTGCACGGTGGTCAGTCGGTGAGCTATCATGAGGACGGTCTTGCTGTGAGTGAGGTGTGCCAGAGCCTTTCGGATAAGATGCTCGTTCTCAGGGTCGGCAAAGGCGGTAGCCTCATCAAGCACCACGATGGGTGCATCTTTCAGAATGGCACGCGCAAGGACGATGCGTTGCTGTTCACCACCGGAGAGGTAAGTGCCCTCCGCTCCAATGACCGTATCCAAACCTTGGGGCAGTCGGTCGATGATTTCACGGCTTTGCGAGAGGTCTATCGCCCGGTCTATCTGTTCTGCCGTTGCTTCGGGATTACCATAGCGTAGGTTCTCCAAGAGCGAGGTCTTGAACAGGCGGGTATTTTGGAATACAAACGACACGCTGCGCATCAGTTGCGACTTATCCATCTGCCGGACATCCACTCCGCCGATGCTCACACTTCCCTCACACACATCCCAAAAGCGGGGAATGAGCCGTGCTATGGTTGTCTTTCCGCTGCCCGAAGACCCAACGAGTGCCACCGTCTGCCCCTCGGGAATGGTGAGGCTGAGGTGGCTGACGGCATCCTTTTCCGCGCCGTCGTATCTGAACGAGACTTCCTCAAAACAAATGTCGCAGGCTTGTGGCATCCGGGGCGTGCCGCTCTCGGGCAGCGGAGCAGTATCGGTGAGTTTCTCCAATCTGTCCACCGCCTCATTGGCAAGGAATAGATTCTGACTGAGATACATCATCTTCATCACATTGGTTGCGATGACCGGTGTGATGACGATAAAGAGAATGAGGTCGGCCACGATGATCGCCACGCTTCCCCCATGCCCAATCAGGATGATACCTACCGGTACGAGGACGAAGGCAAAGGCGTTGATGGCAACGGTATAGGCCGACATAGGCGACCGCCACATCAGCGTGTACTGGATGACAAGGTCGCGATAGCGGATGATGCTGTCGTGGAACCGCTTGAACGAGAAGACCGTCTGCTGGAAAACCTTTACTACCGGAATGCCACGGACATACTCCACCGCCTCGCCGCTCATCTTCTCCTGTGCATCGAGATACATCCGCTGGAAATCGTTGTTCTTGGGATTCATCATATAGCCCATGATGCCGAAGGCACAGATGATTGGCAGCATGGCTGCCAAGCCCAATTGCCAATCGACCGTCAGCAGTAGCACCATGACGCCAACGGGGGCAACGATGCTCCCCGCCACATCGGGCAGGATGTGCGCCACGAAGGTGTGGGTCTGCGCTGAGTCCTCGTCAATGATTTTGCGCATACGTCCCGTGTTCTGCGTGTCGAAGAATCCAAGTGGCACGCGCATGAGTCGCTGCATTGCCTTGCGACGCATGTTGGTTTCGATGCGGAACGCAGCAAGATGCGAGAACATGAGTGCAGCAAAGTAGAGCAGCACGTTTGCCACCGACACGATGAAGGCGGCAAGGGCATAGTCCCATACGGGTGCATCGGCGAGACTGCCCTCCGCGGTGAGCAGCGTGCGCACCACAAGCCACAAAAGAACGAACGGGACGAGCGAGAGCAGTCCGTTGACTGCCGACAGCCCGACGGAGCAGGGCAGCAACCACTTGCGCCCTCCCATGTAAGCTCCTAATCGTTTGAGTGTTTTGAACATATCATGATTGTTTTTTTGAATGTTATCCTATGGTTTCATCAGCTCTTTCCAACCTGCCGTTCCAAAGGTGATGTACTGCATGAGTGCTTGTTTGACTTCCTCCTCACTATATTCCTCGTGTTCCACCAATTCGCAGAAGAGAGTCGTCCAAGCCGAACTGGTGAGATGAATCAGAAATGGAGAGATGTTGGTGTTGATGTGTGGGTATCGTTCTTTCATCAGTCGGAGGTATTCCATGCCGACCTTCATTTGGTGATCAATGATTTTGTTTTTATACCCCTCCAACGAAGTTCCCTCGGCATTGAACAGCAACAGGCGCAGTTCGGGGCGGAACTGCTTGACAAGAGTGAGCATCGCCATGATGTGATTGATTTGCTGTTGCCGCAAATCGAACACGTCGAGCGAGAGAAATTCCTCATCATTATGCGAGAGGATATAGCGGTCAAGCGCGGTCAGCAATGGTTGCAATACCGCACAAAACAGTGTATCCTTACTGTCAAAATAATGATACAGGTTTCCCACAGTCACGCCAGCCTTACGCGCCACGTTTCTAATGCACGTACGCTGCACACCATTTTTGATAAACTCTCTATGGGCAACTTGCAATATGCGTTGCTTTATGTCTGTCTTCAATGTCTGCATAGTCAAATTTTAAGGAAAGGGAATATAATTCATTCATATCGCATGGGTAATCGGTGAGAATACGGTATCTTCAGAACTCCAGTTCCAGACCGATCATCACTTCCTCCGGAGCAAAGTGGATCCCAAAGCCGTCATTGCCGATTTCCCGCTCCTCACCTGTGAAATAGTTTTTCCGATAGCCCGCAAACCCCATGCGCATACAGAGGCACAGTCCTTTTGTCAGGTCCACGCATGCGCCCGGACGCAGTCCTATCTCGAAGCCGTGGTGCTTATCTGTTTTGTTCGGATCGGTTGGAGAGATGTAGTTGTAGCCGATGCCACCGTCTAAGTAGAGGTTGAACGGGCCTTTGTGAAGATAATAGTAGCGCGCGAAAGGCGAAATTTTAAGGGTGTGTGTCTTTTCGCGCTCATTATCGCCACGCTCGGAGTTGAAGGCATAACCCAACATGATGCCCGCGGCCCACGTTTCATTGAAGTGCCAGCCTATCTCGGGGCAGAACTGCAAAGTGGTGGCTTTGGTTTTCGTGTTGTTCCAATAAGTAACGGCACCGCCTATGAACAATCCCTCTTCATGATCGTCTTCTTGAAAAGCCGAAGTGTGTTGCTCTTGCGTCCGGCCGATGAGTGGAACGAGTGATAGGATAAATATAAATAGCTGTTTTTTCATTATCAAAAAGTTTATTGATAGCTATAAGAAAAGTGAACGCCGTTCAATCTGACAGGTTAAAAAACGCACTTATCATTTTGATATAATGCGTTTTTTATTTGTAGAATGAACGTTCGGAATGATTTATTCTTTATTATTCCATTTCCACGCTTCATAAGCGAGCGCAATGCTCACTATGACCAGCATAGGATGGATAAAGAGCTGCGGAAGCTCAAAGCTGAATATCAGTTCCGTGCTATGTACCGTACAGAACAGGGCTGTGAAGGCGGCGAGACAGAGATGTACCGTCTTATGCCAGCGCTTGCGGGCATAGAGCGAAAGGAGCAATCCTGTCATTGGTATCGTGAGTGAAACAACGGCCATCAATACGAGCATTGACATCGGTGCTACACCATCGTTATAAACGGCAATGTTGGCATTCCAGAAAAGAGGTATCATGTCAGTCAGAGAATGCGCGGACATGCCTGCGACTATGGCAACCCATAGAATTGAAATTTTAAGATTCTTTTTCATCCTTATATGTTTTTAATTTTGAATGTTTAATTACCGGACGAATCCGGCAGGTTTCCTAATGAAGTGCTGTTCAAAGCGGGACAGCGCTTTTTCTTTTCGAGAAGCATTGTCCCGGTGTGGGACAGCGCTTATTCTTTCATTTAAGAGAATGTGCCAACTTTTTTGATACACCCTCAACTCGTTTAGTCGAGTGAAATCACTTTATAGGCACCACTTGGCGTCTTCACGCTTGGTTGCGTGGAACCCTTCCCTGTTGCCATATCGTAACGATAGAATCCTATGCCGTTGTCGGTATGTTCACCGAAATAAATGGAGCTTTCCACCTTGATGATGGCATTGGCAGCCCAGCCGCATGACGCTGGAAGAGGAAGTATACGACCTGTTTTCTTGTTTACGTCAATCTCGTAAGGGACATAACATTTGTTGACGATATAAGTCTGATCGTTGGGATCCTTTACGAGTGAAGGTTTATAGAGGAACGTGTAGATTTTTCCATTGCCGCCATAGGTCATGTACATACCGTAGGAGCCAACTTCCGCGCCTTCGGTTGTTTGCAGGCTCATATAGAAGTCCTTGTCAAAATCCGTTTCTCCCTTCTTGATGCGCAGCAGTCCGTCTTTGTACCCCTTGCCGGGCATAAACTGACACATCATTGCCGCACGAGGTCCCGTGTTGAAATAGATGTTACCGGCTTCATCCATAACAGGCGATGTATGTCCGACCATACCGAGGCTCGTTGCACGGTCATCCTTTATAACCTTTTCTACCTTATCGGTAGCTACGTCAATGACAGCTACTTGAGCAGGCGTCGCAAGAATTTCCTTCATAGACTTTGCTTGGTTGAGAGGGAGGAACAGCTTGCCGTCACGCACAATGCCATTGCCTCCGTCCGGATCTTTATCACCCTCTGCATAGGGAGACAGGTCTATTTCCTTCGTTACGCTCATTGTGCTCGGATTGAACACGATAAGTTGTCCGCGGCTTGCACATGTGACTGCATAAGCTTTGGTATCATTCGCAAATATGATTTCAACCACATTGGGTGAACCCGGGAAGGAAAGTGAACCCACAGGATGAGAAGACAGTTGTCCATTTGCGTTTACTTCGTATTTGTGGAGAGTTTGCTCGCCACCATAACCATACATCGAGCCGGATTGAAGATAAACATACTTTCCAAGTTTCTCCATGAAGAGGTGTCCTGTGGGAAGCGTTATGGCCTTGTCGTAAGACACGGACGTACCCTCGTTGAAATTCTCGAAGCTGGTGATGAAGAAGCTGTTGTCTGATTGTGCAGACATTAGGAAATGATGCTTCTTTTCAGACTGTGGATGGTCGTCATTGTTTTCTGAACAAGATGACACTGTTGTTGCAAACAGCAGGGTAAGACAAGGCAGTACCCAAAAGATTTTTTTTGCTTTCATGCTTTTTACTTATGTTTATATTTAGTTAATAATATATTTTATCTTCAAGTGAAATGTGCGCCTTTCCATCGGATAGCGAAATTCTGCCCAGTTTTCACGGTTGAGTAGGTTCCGTATCTCAAAGCTAAGCTGGCAATGTTTGTTGAAAGAATGGTGAACGGCAACGTCCCAACTGTATCTTGCCGGTATAAGCATTGTATTGTTATTGCTTGCTTCCCAGTTGTAGCTGAATTCTTTGGTAAATCCGAACGTAGAGGAAAAGGCTGAAGAAGAAGTCTTGCCCAGCAAACCATCTTTGTGCAGGCGTAATCCGACGTTGCCAAACAGATAAGGCATATTGGGGATTCGGTAGCGGTAGTGAAAATTTTCTCCGCCGCCTACGGCATCCTTTCTCATGTCGCGGGCATCTTGCCATGTGATATTTCCCTGTATGTCCAGCCAGCGGTTCAGCTTGCTGTCGATTTCCATATCCAGCCCCATCACCCGAACCTTGCCGATATTGTCATAAGCCATGTTCATGGAGCTATACATCAGTTTAATCATGTCTTTTGCACTCATGTAGAATGCATTCACCCCGATTCGCACCTGCGGATAAGAGTTGGCATCACTAAGCCATATTGCACCTGCATTGACGTTAAAACTACGCTCCGGACGAAGTTTCTCTGAAGGGAGGAGCAATACTCCGTCACCAAACAGCTCATCGGCTATGGGCATTCTCACGGTTGATTGCACTGAGGCTTTCAGTGTCAGTGCATTATTGGGGAGAAGATGAAATGCCATTGCCTCGCTCCAGCCAATCATTGTGCTGTGGTTGGTCGATGTTTTAAGCTTGTCTTGCAACATGATTGCTTCGGCAAACGGAAGGACTTCCGAGTGGTGACTAAAAAGTTTTACTCCTATTTCGTTGGTAAATTTACCACTGTTTAGATTCAATTTATGAGACAATCCGGATACTATGGCGTGTACCGTACTTGGGTATCCGCTTGTAGGCAGACGCGAGTATTGGTCGGCAAGTTCGTCTTTTGGCATCTTCCGACCATATCGGTAATTGGTGTTCCATGTGATAAGTTGATTGCCACCAATCTTATAAGTCAGGTTGAGTAATTCACGAATGGTAGTATGCCTGTCATGTGAATCGTTTGGAACAGAGCCAATCTCTCCGCGTCCTGAACCGCTTGGGAATCTGTTACCTATGAAATCGTAACAATAATGTGAAGTATCTACTTGATTGACGAGACTAAGACCAACAATGGAATGTAGTTGTGCGGTGAGTTTACCGTTTAAGAAACTTTTCTCAAGACTCAGTGCCGCATTGGCAGAACGTGTCCGCGTAAAGGCATGCTGAATATTATTTTGCACGTTCATCAATCCTCCTTGTATCTCTTTGCGATAGTAGTCGGCACTCAATGTGATGTCAAATCGGTCGAACCATAATTGTTGGCTGCTCACACCCACGTTAAAACCTCCATGCGTGTACGCATCGTGGTCGCGATGGATAATGCGCCCCAATTCAAAAGGAGAAGAAAAACTATAATTGTTTTTAGCATAGTTCATCGTGGCACCGGCGTGGAAAGCCGTTGAGGTCTTGCCAATATATTGCTTCAGTTGCAGACTGCCGATATAGGTATTGTATGATGCTACCTCAAATGCCATTTCCAAATGATTTTTGTTGAAGTCTTTCAGCCGGATGTTCACGGCACCGCCTAATCCGTCACCTCCCAGCCATGCAGGGATGATGCCTTTGTATATCTCCACTTCATCTACCATATCAAGAGGAATGCTGCTGAGTTGAAATTCATCGGAATTTCCCATAGGCATACCATTGACAAAAATACCGACGCGCTTACCGTCCATCCCTTGTACGATAATACGTGAAGCATTGCCCAGTCCGCCTTGTTGAGCTACTTTGATACCTGCGGCATTGTCAAGAATCTCGTTTAATGTCGCAGTCTTGTATTTAAGAGATTGACCATCTATAATGGTAACTGCGGACGGGACTTCACGGTGCTTTTGAGCCTTACTCTTTCCAAACACCAGTACATCAGATAAGATGTTGTTTAATGGCTGTAATTCCACATTACAGCAAATGCTGTCCTTGACATATGATTTTTTATTGAGTATTATGTTACGACTATTATATCCTACATATTGAACAATAATCTTTTTACTGCTTTTTGGAGGAAGTTCCATTCTAAACACGCCTGCATGATTCGAAATTGTTCCGATATTAGTATTTTCTAAAATAATAGAAGCTCCATCTAACGGCAGGTGAGTTTGCTCATCCGTAATTTGCCCATAAACGATTTTTTGAGCTAACATATTCTGCCATGTGAATGAGAAAATTAGCACCAATAGGAAGTTGTGAAAAATATTTTTATTACTCATGATTACTATTAAACTCCATTATTCTTTTGCAAAAAGTACTTGTTCTATTCTTTTTCTCAAAAATGAACAATAGTTAGTTTTGTTCACAAAAAAAAGCGCACCATTCTATGATGAATGATGCGCTTCTATGCTGTTTCAATACAGAAACTCTTTGTATATGATATTTATCCTTTGTCATAAACTTTTTTTAGATGCTGCAAAGTTAGAAATAATGACATTTCTCCACAATACCCAAAAATAGTGATTTCTTATAAAACGCATTATTCAATAATGGGAGATTTCCTTGCTTTTCTCACGAGTTCCCGCCTTTTCTTTAATTCAAAATCTATAATATTATTGCTTTAATTTTGCTATTCGACAATGATTTATTCATCTTAAAAACAATGATTTATGGAATCGAACAACAATGACAATTATGTGCTGGTATTGGAAGACCGCACGGAAGTGAAGAACGAGAAAGAAGCAGGAAAACTCTCAGTGGTCTCTGGGATTGACGACAAAGGCAAGCTCCAAACAACGGAAGCCAAAAACGTGCATCAGGCAGCCTTTTTCAAGTTCAATAACAAGGACGGCTTGTTGAAGAACTTCATGACCAATTTCCTCAAACAGTTCAACGAGCCGTCACGCTTTGGACTTTACAAGGTAGTGGCAAACAACGTGGAGCAAGGTGTGGCATCGCTCCACACCATGCTGCAGAACCGTGAGAAGCCGGAGAATAAGCAGCAGTTGGCAGACAGTCAGGTGCGTTTTGATGATTTCCTGCCCAAGCAGAAGAACGCCACCGCCATCGACGAGTCGAAGATTGATTGGAAGCAGCTCGACAACCTCGGACTTACCCGTGAGCGATTGGAGCAGAGCGGAGAGTTAGACAAGATGCTGAACTGGCAGAAGAGCGACCTCGTTACCATCGCTATCCCTATGGGCGATACGACCATCTATACCGATGCCCGTTTGGCATTCCGTACCGATGGCGAGGGCAACATCGGCTTGGCAGTTCACCCTCTTCGCAAAGAGCCACAGCTCGACTTCCCCTATATGGGACACAAGTTCTCTCCCGAAGAGAAAGAGCAACTCCTTGCAACGGGCAATCTTGGCAAGACCATCGAAATTACACCCAAGAATGGTGAGCCATTTGCCGCCTACATTTCCATTGACCCGCAGACCAATGAACTCATTGCCTTGCGTGCTGACCGTGTGAACATCCCTAAGGAAATCAAGGGCGTTACACTTTCTGATGCACAGTATAAAGACCTTGTTGAGGGCAAAGCCGTGAAAGTGGAAGGAATGACCGCCAAGAGTGGTAAGTCCTTCAATGCCACTCTGCAAGTCAATGCCGAGAAGAAAGGCATCGAGTTTATCTTCGAGAACAAGCAAGGCTTGAAGGAGCGACAGCAGCACTCTCAGCAACAAGGCGCACCACATAAGCTCTGCGGTTTGGAACTCTCCGACAAGCAGCGTGAGGCATTGGATAGCGGTCGCACGCTTTATCTGAAAAATATGGTGGACAAGGAAGGGCAACCTTTTAATGCCTACGTCAAGATGGACAAGGAACAGAACCGCCCCCGCTTTTACAAGTGGAATCCTGACAAGAAGCAGGAGACCGGCAAGGAAAAGGTGGTAGCCGTAGCCGAAGAACACAAAACACAGATTGCCGTAAACAACCAAGGTAAGACCAACGAAGCCACCAAGAACGTGAACGAGCCGTTAAAGTCCGGGCAGACACAGCCCACTGCTGCCCAAAAGCAGAAGCAGGACGAGAAGAAACAACAGCGCCGTGGACGTAAGATGTAACCCTTAAAATAATACCCGAATATGATTACTTGTATTATTGCCGAGAAGCCCTCGGTCGCCAGAGATATAGCCCGTATTGTAGGAGCAAACAATAGGCAAGACGGATTTTTAGAAGGTAGCGGTTATGTGGTAACATGGGCGATGGGACATCTCATCACCCTTGCCATGCCCGAAGCCTACGGTTTTGCTGCCTATAAAGCCGAAGACCTGCCCATTCGTCCCAATCCTTTCCAGCTTATCGTGCGACAAGTGCGCAAGGATAAGGAGTACACGTCAGACCCCGCAGCACTCAAACAGCTCAAAGCTATTCGAGGTTGTTTCGACAGAGCCGACCGCATCATCGTAGCCACCGATGCAGGGCGAGAAGGTGAACTCATCTTCCGCTATATCTATCACCATTTGAACTGCCATAAGCCTTTTGAAAGACTTTGGATTTCCTCGCTTACAGACAAAGCCATTCGTGAGGGACTTGCCCATCTCAAGGCAGGAGGCGCGTATGACAATCTCTATCACTCCGCCAAGGCAAGAAGCGAAGCCGACTGGCTTGTGGGCATCAATGCCAGCCGTGCCCTGTCCATCGCTCGCAAAGGCGGTTACTCTTTGGGGCGGGTACAGACCCCGACACTCGCTATGGTCTGCCGTCGGTACATAGAGAATCGTGATTTTTCTTCCGTTCCTTATTGGAAACTCTCCATCGCAGCAGAGAAAGAGGGCATATCGCTGAAAGCCGTGAGCAGCAGTGCTTTCGAGAATGAAGCCGATGCACAGTCCGCTCTCGCCATGCTTCGCGAACAGAGCCAGCTTACCGTGACTTCGGTCGCAAGAAAGGTAGGACATACGTCGCCACCCCTCTTGTTCGACCTTACTTCTTTACAAAAGGAAGCCAATAGAAAGTACGGCTTTTCAGCAGACAAGACCCTCTCAATAGCACAAAGCCTCTATGAGAAGAAAATCACGACCTATCCCCGCACCGGTAGCCGATACATTAGCGAAGACGTTTTCGAGGAAGTACCCGTCTTGCTTGGCAAGATAGGACAAGGATTATCTTTCTCACTTAACCGCCACTCTGTGGACAACGACAAGGTAACCGACCACCATGCTATCATCCCTACAGGTGAAACTCCATCGGGACTATCGGCAGATGAAACAACTATCTACCAAATGGTAGTCCATCGTTTCATCGAAACCTTCTCTCCCGACTCAGAGGAAGAGCGGATGCAGGTGGAACTTACGGATGGTACAAACACCTTCATTTGGAAGGCGTGCCGAAATATTTCTTTGGGCTGGAAAGCCGTACAGCATAGTACTGGCACGAACGATGAAAAAGGCAAGGAGGACGAAGAACAGACTTTATCCGTATTGCCCAATCTAATAGAAAACGAGGTGTTACCACTGCTTTCTTCAGAAATTACTGTGCACAAGACCAAGCCCAAACCGCTCTATACAGAAGCGACTTTGCTTTCTGCTATGGAAAACGCAGGGAAAGAGGTATCAGATGCAGAAAGTAAAAGAGCAATGGCAGAGTGCGGCATCGGTACACCAGCCACTCGTGCCAATATCATCGAAACACTCATCTTGCGTGAATATATCCGTAGAGAAAAGAAAGCGATTGTCCCTACTGAAAAAGGCTTGGCAGTCTATGAGATTGTCAAAGACAAACGAATTGCCAATGCGGAGATGACAGGAAGTTGGGAACTGACCCTTGCCGCCATCGAAGCAGGACAGATGCCGCCCGAGAAATTCGCGCAAGGAATCAACTCCTACGTGGAGACTATTTGCGAGGAACTCCTCGCCCTTGCTCCACCGATGCAGAAATCATATCCTACTTACCGCTGCCCCAAATGTGGCAACGAAAGTGTGGGCATCTATGCCAAGATTGCCAAATGCAGGCACGAAGGCTGCGACTTCCACATCTTCCGTGAAATCTGCGGCACGTTCCTTTCCGAAGACAATATCCGTGATTTGATAATCACCGGGCGAACGCCCATTCTCAAAGGATTGACGAGTAAGGCTGGCAAAAAGTTCAACGCACGTCTTGTTCTGGGCGAAGACCACGCCACCGCCTTTGAGTTTGAAGGAAAGAAAGGAAAAGCACGAGGGAGATAGTTATTACAGACTCGGAGCTAAAATAAATTAGTCGGAAGATAGGAAAATTTCTATATGACTGAAATTATCTCCCGACTATTTTTCCGCTCCATAAAAAAGAACAACTATGGCATACAATAAGAAAGCAGTCTTGGAGGGCAACACGGAAGCCATCCGTGTGGTCCTTCGATTAGAAAAAGAACGTCGTGAAGCCACCGATGCCGAAAAAGTCTTGCTTAGAGGTTATCAAGGTTTCGGTGGTCTGAAATGCGTCTTAAACCGTTGTGATAATCCCGATGACCTTCGTTATTGGAGTGCATCGGAGCAAAACCTGTTCAAGCCTACCCAAAGACTCAAACAGATGATTTACCGTGATGCCGTCGATGCCAATACCGCTAAACGCTATTGGGAGAGCATCAAGGCAAGCGTACTGACCTCTTTCTATACCGACACCCGTATCGTCTCCGCCATTGCCGATGCCCTAAGTTCCACCGATGTGCAAGTAAGACGATGCCTGGACCCTTCCGCAGGTATGGGAGCCTTTACCGAAACCTTTGCCAAAAGTGCCGGTATGGTCGATGCTATTGAAAAAGACCTGCTGACGGCACGCATCACACAAGCCCTCCATCCTTATGGTAAGGATAATATCTTTGTTCGGCAAGAACCCTTTGAAGCTATCGGTGAATTGGAAGACAAGGACAAGTACGACCTTATCACCAGCAACATCCCATTTGGCGACTTTATGGTTTATGACCGTGATTATAGCAAGGGAGAAAATATCCTTAAACGGGAATCCACCAGAACCATTCACAATTATTTCTTTGTGAAAGGGCTGGACACTATCAAAGAGGGCGGACTTCTTGCATTTATTACCTCGCAGGGCGTATTGGACAGCCCCAAGAATGAAGCCATCCGCCGTTACCTCATGCAGAACAGCCGACTTATCTCCGCTATCCGTTTGCCTTCGGGTATGTTCTCCGAGAATGCGGGTACGGATGTGGGCAGCGACCTCATTGTCCTGCAAAAGCAGTCGGGCAAAGAAATTGGTGAGGGCATTGAGCAGCAGTTTGTACAAACTGCCTCTGTTCCCAAAGGCGATGGCTTTTCTATTGCGTTCAACCATAACTCCCTCTTCGAGGGCGAATGGAAGGATATTTCCCACCGCACGATTGCCACAGAGCGCACGATGGGTACAGACCCTTACGGCAAGCCCGCTTGGGAATATACGTTTGACGGCAGTATCGAGGATATGACTGACAGCCTGCGTACACAACTCTCTTTGGAAGTGGAGCAGCGTTTCGATCGTAAACTCTATGAAACTGGCATACCCATGAACGGGGAGGAATGGCAGGTACACGTGGACAAAATGGTGCAGAAAGTGCAAGAAAACATAAAAACGGAAGGAATACCTCAAGAACAGGAAATCAAGGATAAGGAGGAAAAGAAAGAGGACAAGGAAGATGAAAAAGAAGAAGAAAATGCCTACAATTTGATGCCCGACAGCACCAAGAAGCAACTTCCCAAGCTCTATGCAACGGAAAAACGGCTCATTGGCGACCGCACGGCATACGCTCGCTATTTCTTTCCTATGGGAGCCTATACCGCATATATGTTGGAATACGACCCCAAAGAACGCATCGGTTTTGGTGCCGTAACGATGGGCTATGGCTGGGAACTTGGGTATATGTCCCTTAAAGAAATGGAGGAAGTAAAGGTCAAAGGCTTGGGTATTGAGCGGGACTTATACTTCAAACCCACAAAATTGCACGAGATTGCGGAGCTGGAAGAGATTGTCAGAGGACAATACACCAAAGAACCCATCATTGAGGAAGTCAAGGATGAAAGCCGTCAGGAAGTTCTGAGACCCGTGCAGGAAGACACTCAACCCCAAGAGAATATCGAAGAAGGTAATAAGATAGTGGGAGATGAAGCAAAAGACGAAGCAGAGACAAAAAAAGAAGCACAAGCTGCACAGGTACTTCCAACAATAGAGCCTGAAAATGAACCTGCTCCCGAAGGTGTCCCCGTAATCACCCTTCAAAGACAATATGAGCAGGCAAGTCATGAAATTCGCACGGACGTGGAAGCCCCACGTGAAATGAACGGACAGACGGTATTCTTTGATGAAGACCATCATCCGATTATGGATAGCACCATAGAGACCGAAGCAACGGAGCAGCTCTTGTTTGCCCCGGAAGAGTATAGTCTTTGGACACAAGATGTAACCCGTGTAAATAATGAAATCAAAGAGGCTGCTCAACAAAAGAAGGTCAGCGATAACCAACCGCTTTCTGCGAGCAGGCAACCTAAACCGACAAGAAGTACACCCACCAGTCCCCGCAGAAACAAGAAAACTGCATCAAGCCCCGTCAGAGAGCCCTCGCTCTTTGACTTTATGGAGGAAGCCGAGCCTCGTAAGCCACAGCCCATAGCAGAAGTCAAGAAAGAGTTTGACGCTTCACCGCGTCCCTTTCTCTCATCGCCCGACTCTCATCTGAGGGACGGCTCTATTGTCGTGCAGAAAGGACAGGTCGGTTTTCTCTCTGACTTGAAACGGCATCCCACCTTCAACCCGATGGACTTGCCCTTTGCCCAGCTCTCACGGCTGAAAGCATACATTGAGATTAGGGAGAGTTATCACCGACTCTATGATTATGAGGCGAACAACCAAGCGGAGGACAAGGAAGAGCGTGAGAAACTCAATCGGCTTTATGATGACTATGTAGGTCGTTGGGGGTACTTTAACCAGAAGGGAAACACCGATATCATCAAGATGGATGCCACAGGCGTAGAAATGCTGTTCTTGGAACGCTCCGAAAACGGCAGGTACGTCAAGGCGGACATCTTCGACCATCCAACGGTATTTTCTACCACAGAACTGACCGTTGCCGCAGACCCGATGGAGGCACTGGGCGCATCACTCAACAAGTACGGTACGGTGGAACTTGATTATATGAGCTCCCTGCTTCCCGATATGGAAGAGAGCGATATGCTTTCTGCCTTGGAAGGACGCATCTTCTACAACCCCGAAGAAGACAGTTATGAGGTAGCCGACAAATTCATTTCAGGCAACGTGATTGAAAAGGCGGAGCGTATCGAGTCGTGGCTTTGGGATCATCCGGAGCATGAGGAAGCGAAACAGAGTCTGACTGCCCTGCGTGCCGCCACACCAACGCCCATTCCCTTTGCCGATTTGGACTTCAATCTCGGTGAACGCTGGATACCCGCAAAAGTCTATGGCAAGTTCGCCTCGGAGTTCTTCGAGACGGACATCAACGTGTCCTACCATTCCAATATGGATGAGTATTCCCTTGTCTGCGACAGAAAAAATGCCAACATCTGGCACAAATATGCAGTGCAGGGAGAATTTCGCCGTTATGACGGCATTAACCTGCTGAAGCACGCTCTACACAATACCATTCCCGACATTAATAAAAGCAAGACCATACTTGATGCGGAGGGTAATGAAAAGACGATTAAAGTGCGTGACGGTCATGCCATACAGATGGCAAATGCCAAGATTGAGGAAATCAGACAGGGCTTTGTCGATTGGCTCAGCAGAACGCCCGACACCTTTAAGCAGCAACTCTCCGACCGTTATAACCGTCTTTTCAACTGCTTTGTGCGTCCCAACTTTGATGGTACGCACCAGTCGTTTCCCGACCTTGACCTTAAAAGACTGGGTATTTCCGACCTTTACAAGAGCCAGAAGGATGCCGTATGGATGCTCAAAACCAATGGCGGGGGTATCTGCGACCATGAGGTGGGCGCAGGTAAGACGCTTATCATGTGTACGGCTGCCTACGAGATGAAGCGGTTGGGATTAGCCAACAAGCCGATGATTATCGGACTGAAGGCAAATGTATTCGATATTGCTGATACTTTTCGCAAGGCGTATCCCAATGCCAAGATACTCTATCCGGGAAAGAACGACTTCAGTAAGCAAAATCGCCAGCGCATCTTCAATGACATCAAGAACAACGATTGGGATTGCATTATCCTTACGCATGAGCAGTTTGGCATGATACCGCAGGCTTTGGAGATACAAGAAGCGATTTTGCAGAAAGAAAAAGATTCTGTGGAGGAAAACCTTGAAGTACTCCGTATGCAGGGAGCGGACATTTCCCGTGCCATGCTCAAAGGCTTAGAAAAACGTAAGCAGACCTTGGAAGCCAAGTTGCAGGGCATTCAAGACAGCATTGCCGAGCGCAAGGACGATGCCGTGGATTTCAAGATGATGGGTATTGACCACCTTTTTGTGGACGAGAGCCACCAATTCAAGAACTTGATGTTCAATACTCGCCACGACAGAGTGTCGGGCTTGGGCAATCCTGACGGCTCACAGCGTGCGCTCAATATGCTCTTTGCCATTCGCACCATACAGGAACGGTCGGGCAAGGACTTGGGCGCAACATTCCTTTCGGGAACGACCATTTCCAATAGTTTGACCGAACTTTATCTTTTATTCAAATACTTGCGCCCGCAAGCCTTGGAGAAGCAGGGCATTAACAGTTTCGACGCATGGGCTGCGGTATTTGCCAAGAAGTCCACCGACTATGAGTTTTCCATCACAAACGACATCATTCAGAAAGAGCGGTTTAGGACATTCATTAAGGTGCCTGAGCTGGCTGCATTCTATGCGGAGATTTGCGATTTTCGCACTGCAAAGGACATCGGCATTGACAGACCGGAGAAGAACGAGATACTGCATAACATTCCGCCGACACCTGAACAGGAAGAATTTATCGGTAAGTTGATGGAATTTGCCAAAAGCGGTGATGCCACGCTTTTGGGACGAGCACCGCTTAGTGAGAGTGAGGAAAGAGCGAAGATGCTCATTGCCACAGACTACGCGCGCAAGATGAGCCTTGATTTACGCATGATAGATGAAAATGGGTACTCAGATCATATCGACAACAAGGCAAGCCATTGCGCGAAGCTGCTCAACGACTACTACCAAAAGTACGATGCACAGAAAGGTACACAGTTTGTTTTCTCTGATTTGGGTACTTACAAGCCCGGCGGAGACTTCAACATCTATTCGGAAATCAAGAGAAAGTTGGTAGAGGACTATCATATCCCGTCCTACGAGATACGCTTCATTCAGGAGTGCAAGAACGAGAAGGCAAAGAAAGCGATGGTAGATGCGATGAACCGTGGTGACATTCGCATTATCTTCGGTTCTACCTCTATGTTGGGAACAGGTGTAAACGCACAGCAGCGTGCCGTTGCGGTCCATCATTTGGACACACCTTGGCGACCTTCGGACTTAGAGCAGCGTAACGGGCGAGCTGTGCGCAAGGGAAACCTTATTGCCAAAGAATTTGCGGACAACAAGGTCGATGTGATTATCTATGCCGTCGAACGGTCACTGGATAGTTACAAGTTCAACCTGTTGCATAATAAGCAGCTTTTCATCAACCAGCTGAAGACCAACACGCTCGGCTCCCGTACCATCGACGAAGGTTCGATAGATGAGGACAGTGGTATGAACTTCTCAGAATATGTAGCAGTGCTTTCGGGTAATACCGACCTTTTAGAGAAAGCAAGATTGGACAAGAAGATTACCACCTTGGAATCAGAACGTAAGAATTTCCTTCGGGAACGTGATGCTGCAACGGGGAAGTTGGCCGAGATTGAGAGCTCCGTGTCCTTTCATACGGACAAAATCAAGGAGGCACAGTCTGACTTGGCTCTCTTTGAGAAGCGTGTGAAACGTGATGAAGAAGGTACACCTATCAATAAATTGACAATCAAAGGTGTGGAAGACAGTACAGACATCAAGATCATAGCTGCACGTTTACAAGAAATAGACGAAAAAGCTCGCACCAAAGGAGAGTACAATAAAATCGGTGAGATATACGGCTTTTCCATCATGGTCAAAACGGAGAGCACTTCCAAGGACTTGTTCGACTGCTCAGTGAACCGCTTCTTTGTGAAAGGGCAGGAGAGTATCTACTATACCTATAATAATGGTAAGTTGGCAACTGATCCGAAACTTGCGTGCCAGAACTTTGTTAATGCCTTGGAGCGTATTCCTAAGGTGATTGAGTCGCATGAGAAGGAAATGGAGAAAATAACAGCCAATAAGGATGTTTACATTACTATTGCAAACAGCTCGTGGAAAAAAGAGGACGAACTTCGCTCGCTCAAAGGACAGGTGGCAGAGTTGGATAGGAAGATTGCATTAACGCTTTCAGCGGACAAAGAAGATAAAGAAGAACAGGGAAATAGTCTGTCCGAAAATGAGACTTCTATATCAATAAAAATAGGCAATGAACAGACACAAGAAGCGGATAATCGCTCACAGAGTTTTCGTCCGAAATGGCGGCATTAAAACATCTAATTCCGAAATAATGGGGGTGTAATTTAAACTGTGTCAAGGCTTGTTCTTAACTTTCATTCCCACTCCCTGCTGGGGGCATGCCCCCAGCAGGGAAGCCTTTTCGGCTGCAAAGTTACATAATTTTAAATCTATCTCCAAA